>ERZ1066121.238-NODE-238-length-51672-cov-13.811864_pt1 | contig 51672 bp, 46 predicted proteins | sample MGYA00382768_ERZ1066121 | MGnify/ENA primary metagenome ERZ1066121 (study PRJEB33369, sample SAMEA5778351) | biofilm metagenome | biome: Industrial cooling water; feature: Water cooling tower basin; material: Biofilm | place: United Arab Emirates | collected...
GGCCAGCACCGCGCCCGCCTCGCCGCGCAGCGACACCGCCGCCGCGTGGCGGGCGAGCTGGTCGCCGCAGACGTCGACGCGGATCATCGCCGAGAGGTCGGGCACGCCGCCCCGCGCATACATGTCGTAGTCGGTCTGGCCGAACTCGGTTCCGACCGCGAGCACCGCGTCGGCGGCGGCGATCATGCCGCGCACCGCCGACAGGCTCGGGCTCGCGGGCACGGCCAGCGGGTCGCCGTGCATCAGCCCGCGCGCGTTGGTCGTGAGCACGACGGGCGCATCGAGCGCGCGCGCCAGCGCGGCCAGCGCCGCCCCCGCGCGCCGCGCCCCGCCCCCCGCAAGGATCAAGGGCCGCGCCGCGCGGTCCAGCCGCGCCGCCGCCGCGACCGGGTCGGGCCGCGGCAGCGGGTCCGCCGCCGCCGCCTCGGGCACGGGGCAGGGGAGGGGCATCACGTCGGTCGGCACCTCGACATGCGCGGGCCCCGGCCGGCCGGAGGTCATCGCGGCCCAGGCCCCGTCGAGCGCGGACCCGAGATCCTCGGGCCGGTCCACCCGGAACGTCGGGCACAGCGCGTGCACCATCGCGCCCTGGTCGGGCAGCTCGTGAAGAAGCCCGAGCCCCCGGCCGAGGCTGTCGCGCCGGTTCACGCCCGAGACGACCAGCACGGGCACCGAGTCGGCCCGCGCCTGCGCCATCGCGGTCAGCGCGTTGGTGACCCCGGGCCCGGTGATGACGAAGGCGACCCCCGGCGTTCCCGTGACGCGCGCGTAGCCGTCGGCCATGAAGGCCGCGCCCTGCTCGTGCCGGGCGGTGACGTGGCGCACCCGCGACCCCGCGAGGCCGCGGTAGAGCTCCACCGTGTGCACGCCGGGGATGCCGAAGACCACCTCCACCCCCCGCGCGGCCAGCCCCGCGACCAGCGCCTGCCCGACCGTCGTCGCGGGGGGCGTCATGCCGGCACCGACACGAAGGCCGCGATGCGTTCGCAGGCCTCGGCCGTCAGCGCGTCGGTCCGCGTCAGCGCCGCGCGCACCCATCCGCCGAGCGCGGTCCCGAACGATTCCCCAGGCATCACCGCCACCCCCGTCGCGTCGAGAAGCGCATGGGCGAAGCCCTCGCCGCCCATCCCCGTCGCGCGCACGTCGATCAGCGCGAACATGCCCGCGTCGGGCCGGTGGACGCGCAGCCCCGCCACGCCGTCCAGCCGGTCGGCGATCAGCCGGGCCCGGCGCTCGAACCGCTCCGCCATGCCCGCCGCGACGGGCGAGGGGGCCGAGACGGCGGCCTGCGTCATGTCGGCGATGAAGGGCTGGCCGCCGAACAGCATCACCTCCGACAGGGGCAGCAGCCGCGCGCAGAACTCGGCGGGCGCCACGCACCAGCCCGACCGGAAGCCGGGCGCGGCGTGCGACTTCGAGATGGAGCTTGCCACGACCACCCGGTCGGCGAGCCGCGCGTCGTCCAGGGGCGAGGCGAACCGGCGGCCCGCGAAGACCAGGTCCTCGTAGACCTCGTCGGCCAGGATCCAGAGGTCGTGGCGCACCGCGACCTCCCCCAGCGCCGCAAGCTCGCCGGCCGACAGGACCGCCCCCGTCGGGTTGTGCGGCGAGTTCAGGAGCAGGACGCGGGACCGCGGCGTGATCCGCGCGGCGACGTCCGCGGCCTGCATCCGGAAGCCCGCCTCGGGCCGCAGCGGCACCGGCACCACGCTGGCCCCGGTCGCGCGGATCACGCCCTCGTAGGTCGCGTACATCGGGTCGCCCGCCAGCACCTCGTCGCCGGCCTGCGCCATGGCCTGCAGCACGGCGAACAGCACGGTCTGCGTGCCCGGAAAGCACATCACCTGCGCAGGCTCGATCCGCCGCCCGCGCCGCGCGCTGTAGCGGGCCGCCAGCGCGGCGACGAGGCCCGGCTCCCCCTGGCCGGTGGAATAGCCGGTCCGGCCCGCGCGCATCGCGGCGGCGGCGGCCTCCAGCAGGGCGGGGGGCGTGGGCACGTCGGGCTCGCCGATCGTCAGCTCGATCACGTCGCGCCCCTCGGCGGCCAGGGCGCGGGCGCGGGCGTGGACCGCCCACTTGGCACCCCCCAGCCCCCGGAGACGGTCGGCAATGGCGGCGTAGCGTGTCATGCGGGGGACTCCGTCCTGGGGGGTGGCGGCGGAAGATGCGCCATGAGGTCCGCGCCGACCAGCGCGCCGACCGCGGCGACCCCGATCCGCGCCAGCTCGTCGTGGCCGAAGGCGTCGGGCAGCGCCCCGCCCTCCATCCAGAGGCCGTCGATCACGCCGTTGCAGGCGATGGCGAGCCGGCGCAGCCGGTCGGGGTCGGCCGGGCCGGGCAGCTCCGCGACCAGCCGCTGAAGCTGGTCACGGTACGCGAGGTAGGTCGCCGCATGGACGGCCGCCATCGCCGGGTCGCGGCGGACGCGGTGCATGAACCCCGCCCAGAGCCCGACCGAGGCCGGGTCGAGCACCGGCGGCCGCAGGCTCGCGGCGACGAAGGCGGCCAGCCGCGCCTCGGGGCCCGACAGCCCGTCAAGCGCCGCGAGGTTGGCATCCGTCATCCGGTCCATCATCGAGCGGTAGGCGGTCCGCACGAGGTCGTCCTTGGTGCCGAAGTAGTGCCGGATCAGCCCCGGCGTCACGCCGGCGCGGTCGGCGATGGCGCGCACCGTGGCCGCGGCGGGCCCGCCCTCGGACACGAGGTCGAGCGCCGCGGCGATCAGCGCGTCGCGGCGCCGCTCCTCGCCCTCGCGCCGGAAGCTCCGCCGCTCGCCCCCCATCCGCCCCACCTTATTATACACTTGCAGAACTAACATGGTCACGCGTAACGTCAATCGGCAGACCGACAGGGGCGCGATGCCTGCCGCAACGTCAAGAGAAAGATCCGCCGAGCCCGCGCGGCCCGAGGCGATCCGGCCCGAGGCGACCCGGCCCGAGGCGATCCGGGTGGAGGGGCTTCGGAAGTCCTTCGGCCCGGTCGAGGTGCTCAGGGGCGTCTCGCTCACCGCGCGCGAGGGCGACGTGGTCGCGATCATCGGCGGGTCGGGGTCGGGAAAGTCGACGCTGCTGCGCTGCATCAACTTCCTCGAGACGCCCAGCGCCGGCACCATCGTCATCGGCGGCGAGACGGTGGCGATGCGCCCCGACGGCACCCCCGCCAACCGCCGCCAGATCGAGGCGCTGCGGCGCCGGCTGGGGATGGTGTTCCAGTCCTTCAACCTCTGGACCCACCGCACCGTGCTCGAGAACCTCATCGAGGTGCCGGTCCACGTCCTGAAGGTGCCGCGCGACGAGGCGGTGGCCCGCGCCCGGCGGCTTCTCGACCGCGTGGGCCTCGCGGCCAAGGAGGGGGCCTATCCCGCCTTCCTCTCGGGCGGCCAGCAGCAGCGCGCGGCCATCGCCCGCGCGCTCTGCATGGAGCCGCGCGCCATGCTCTTCGACGAGCCCACGTCCGCGCTCGACCCCGAGCTCGTGGGCGAGGTGCTGGCCGTGATCCGCGACCTCGCCGCCGAGGGGCGGACGATGATCCTCGTGACGCACGAGATGAAGTTCGCGCGCGAGGTCGCAGGCCATGTCCTCTACCTCCACGACGGCATCGTGGAGGAGGAGGGGCCGCCCGGGCCGCTGTTCGCGGCGCCCCGGTCCGACCGACTGAAGCAGTTCCTGAAAACGGTGGGCTGAACGCCCCGCATCCAGCAGAGAGGCCGACCATGAAGACCGTCCTTGCCGCCCTCGCCGCCCTTGCCCTGACCGGGGCCGCGGCGCTCGCCCAACCCGTCCGCATCGGCATCGCCGCCGAGGCCTATCCGCCCTTCGCCGCCCCCGACGCGAGCGGAGAGTTCGTCGGCTGGGAGATCGACATCATCAACGCCGTCTGCGACGCCGCCGGGATGGAGTGCGCGATCACCCCCGTCGCCTGGGACGGGATCATCCCCGCGCTGACCGGGGGGCAGATCGACGCGATCATGGCCTCGATGTCGATCACCGAGGAGCGGATGCAGACCATCGACTTCTCGGACCCCTACTACAACACGCCGACGGTCGTCGCCGCCGCCAAGGGTTCCGGCATCACCGCGACGCCCGAGGGGCTGGCGGGCAAGATCCTCGGGGTCCAGGTCTCGACCGTCCACGAGGCCTACGCGCAGAAGCACTTCGCGGGCACCGTGGCCGAGATCAAGGTCTACCAGACCCAGGACGAGGCCAACCAGGATCTCGTCGCCGGCCGCATCGACGCCACGCAGGCCGACAGCATCGCGCTCGACGCATTCCTCGCGACGGAGGCCGGGGCCTCCTGCTGCGAGAACGTGGGGCCCGTGGCCGACGACCCGGCGGTCCTCGGCCTCGGCGTGGGCGTGGGCCTGCGGAAGGGCGACGAGGCGATGAGGACGCGCTTCAACGAGGCCATCGCCGCGATCCGCGCCGACGGCACCTACGACGCGGTCACCGCGCGCTACTTCGCCTCGTCGATCTTCGGAAGCTGACCGGGCAAGGCTGACAGGGCCCCGCGCGCGTGTCCCTCGCCGAGGCGGCCGAGCTTCTCGCGTGGTCGCCCCCCGGCTGGGGGGCGGTCCTCGCGGCGGGGCTCGTGAACTCGCTGGCGATCGCCGCGGGGGCCTACGGGCTGGGCCTCGCCATCGGCACGGGCGGGGCCCTGGGCAAGCTTCACGGCGGCCCCGTCGCGCGCGACCTGCTCGCGGTCTACACGACCGTGGTCCGCGCGGTGCCCGAGCTGGTGCTGATCCTCATCCTCTATTTCGGGGTGATCGGCCCGCTCAACGGCTGGCTCGAGGGCAGCGGCCTCGGCGGGCTGCAGCTCTCGGGCGTGGGGGCGGGGATCCTCGTCCTCGGCGTCGTGCAGGGCGCCTACGCGACCGAGGTGCTGCGCGGCGCCATCCTCGCCGTGCCCCCGGGCCAGATTGAGGCCGCGCGCGCGATGGGGATGCCGCCGGCGCTGCTGGCGCGCCGGATCACGCTGCCCGCGATGACCGCCTTCGCGCTGCCGGGGCTCGCGAACCTGTGGCTGATCGCGACGAAAGACACCGCCCTGCTCGCGGTGGTGGGCTTTGCCGAACTCACGCAGGTCACGCGGCAGGCGGCGGGCACGACCAAGGCCTACTTCACCTTCTTCGTGGCGGCGGGGGCGCTCTATCTCCTCGTGTCGCTCGTGTCGGGCGCGGTCTTCGCCGGGCTCGAACGGCGCGCCCGGCGCGGCCAGCCCCCGGTGGCGCGATGACCGGCTTCTGGCAGCCGCACCGCGTGGTCATGGCGGGGGTGGCGCTCGCCGGGGTCCTCGCCGCCGCGTGGCTGATGCGCTGGGACTGGTTGCCCGACTACCTGCCGCTGGCGGCACAGGGCCTGTGGCGCACGATCTGGATCCTCGCGGTCACCGTGGTGCTGGGGATGCTGCTCGCCATCCCGCTCGGCCTTGCGCAGGCGGCCGGGCCCTGGTGGCTGTCGGCCCCGGCGCGGGTCTTCTGCACGGTGATCCGGGGGACGCCGCTGCTGCTGCAGCTCTGGCTGCTCTACTACGGGCTCGGGTCGCTGTTCCCGCAGGTCCCCTGGATCCGGCAGAGCGACCTCTGGCCCTATCTGCGCCAGGCCTGGCCCTACGCGGTGACGGCCCTGACCCTGTCGTTCGCCGCCTACGAGGGCGAGGTGATGCGCGGAGCCTTCCTCGGCGTGCCGCGCGGGCAGCTGGAGGCCGCGCGCGCCATGGGGATGCCGCGGCTCACCGCCTTCCGCCGCGTCTGGCTGCCGCAGGCCCTCCACCGCGCTCTGCCCACGCTGGGCGGCGAGACGGTGCTGCAGCTGAAGGCGACCCCCCTGGTCGCCACGATCACCGTGGTCGACATCTACGCGGTGGCCAGCCGCGTCCGGCAGGACACCTTCATCATCTACGAGCCGCTGCTGCTGCTCGCGGCGGTCTACATGGCAATCACGGGGCTGATCGTGCTCGCGTTCCGCCGGCTGGAGCGGCGCGGCGCGCACGCGGTCTAGCCGGCGGCCACGTCCTTGTGGATGATCACGTCCGCCTGCGGGTATCGCGCCAGGATCGCGCGGCGCAGGCCCGCGCCGATCGCGTGCGCCTCGCGCAGGGTCTGTTCGCCGTCGAGTTCGATGTGCAGGTTCACGAAGACCCGGCTGCCCGCCATCCGGGTCTTCAGGTCGTGATGCCCCCGCACCCCCGGCCAGCCCGCGACGATCCGGGCGATCCCCGCCTCCAGCGCGGGGTCGGCCTGCCGGTCCATCAGCGCGTCCCAGGCCCCGCGCCCCAGCCGCAGCGCGCCCAGCACCAGCATCCCGGCGGCGGCCAGCGCCACCACGCTGTCGATCTGGTAGAGCCCGAACCGCGCCGAGGCCCAGAGCGAGGCCAGCGCGCCGAGGTTCGGCAGAAGGTCACCCAGGTAGTGCAGCCGGTCGGCCTTGACCACGCGGTTCCCCGTCTGCCGCGCCACGCGGGTCTGCCAGGCCACCAGCCCGAGCGTGAGTGCGATCGACAGCGCCATGACGGCCATGCCCGCGCCTTCGCTGCGGAGGGGGTCGGGTGCGGCGCTCGCCAGCCGCAGGACCGCCGCCGCCGCGATCACCCCGGCCGAGATCACGATGAACAGCGCCTGCCCCAGCGCGGCCAGATCCTCGGCGCTCGAATGGCCGAAGGGGTGGTCGCTGTCGGGGGGGCGCGCCGCGTAGACGATCGCCGCCGCGGCCCCCAGCGACACCATCAGGTCCACCGCCGAATCCGCGAGCGAGGCCGCGACCGACAGCGCGCCCGTCTCCCCCAGCGCCCAGAGCTTCACGCCGACGAGCAGCAGCGCCACGACGACCGAGGCGATGCCCGCCGAGAGGTTCAGGCCCAGGGGCGCGGGGTCGGGCGCGGGGGATGGGGGCATGGGCCGTCCCGTTCGGTTCGAGGCCCGGTCCGGGCTATTCGATCACCTCACCCGGGTCAACGCCCCAGACGGCCTCCTGCGGCACCCAGCCCCGGTTGCCCTCGGCGCTGATGCGGCACCAGGCGCCGGTGCATTCCAGCAGCCGGGCCACCACGCCCAGCTCGGCCTGCGCCACGACCGTGGCCTGCGGGTCGGGCCGGGCGCGGAACTCCACCATGTCCTGCATGACGAGGACCGACCGCACCCCCGACAGCAGCGAGTAGTGGATCCAGCCGCCCACCCCCTCGGGGTCCTCGACCCGCCGCCAGTTCTCGTACTCGGCGGTGATGCGCAGCGGCATGCCGGTGCGGGTGAACACCCAGTCGATCCGGTGGGTCAGGCCAGGGCCGCGCCGCGCGTTGCCCTCGTCGGTCTTGAGCGAGACGTAGCGCGGCAGGGGCAGGTTGGTGACGGCCCCGCGGTTCGGATCGCGCGGCGGTGCCGGGGGCGGTGCCGCGGGCGCGGCGACGGCCGGTGCCGGCGGCGGTTCCGTGGGCACGGCGGCGTGATCCGGCCCCGGCGCGGCGCCCGGCTGCACGGCCGCGGGCTGCGCGACGGGCGCGGGGTCGGGCAGGGCGGCGGCCCGCGTCGCCTCGGGCGGGGCCGGGGCGGGTTCGCCCTCGGCCCAGGCAAGGCCCGCGCCCAGCACCGCCGCCACCGCGCCCCACAGCGCCCACCGTCCGCCCATCGCCGCCCCGCCCGTCGCTTCCGCGGGCCCCGCCCCCGCCGTCGCCGCGCAGTCTGCCACCGGAGGCCGCCGGGGAAAAGGCCGTCCCGGTCGCGGCGGCGCGGGCGCGCCTCGCCGGCGGAACCTGGCCGGGAACGCCGCGCGCGCTAGACCGTTGGGTCGGACTCCCGGAAAGGACGACCCATGCAGACACTTCCCCTCTCGACCGGCCGCGCGATCCCGCAGGTCGGCTTCGGGCTCTGGCAGGTCGCCGACGCGGCGGGTGTCACCGAGACCGCGCTGTCGCTCGGCTACCGCCTGGTCGACGGGGCCGCGATCTACGGCAACGAGGTCGGCATGGGGCGGGGGATCGCGGCGAGCGGCCTGCCGAGGGACGCGATCTTCGTCACGACCAAGGTCTGGAACGACCGGCAGGGCCATGACAGCGCCCGCGCCGCCGTCGGCGAGAGCCTCGACCGGCTCCGGCTGGACCGGCTGGACCTCGTGCTGATCCACTGGCCCTGCGAGCGGCAGGGTCTGTTCGTCGACACCTGGCGCGCGCTGATCGCGCTCCGCGAGGAGGGGGCCGTGACCGACATCGGCGTCTCGAACTTCAGCCTCGACCAGATCGACCGGCTGGAGGCCGAAACGGGCGTCCTGCCCGTCCTGAACCAGGTGGAGCTGCACCCCCGGCTCCAGCAGGCCGAGTTGCGCGAGGGGCACGCCGAACGCGGCATCGTCACGCAAGGCTGGACGCCGCTGGGCAAGGGCATGGCCTTCACGGCGCCCGCGGTGCAGGCCATCGCCGAACGGACGGGCAAGTCACCGGCGCAGGTGATCCTGCGCTGGCACCTGGAGCTGGGCTGCTCGGTCATCCCCCGGTCCAGCCGGCGCGAGGGTCTGGCCGAGAACATCGCGCTCTTCGACTTCGAGCTCACGCGCGAGGAGCGGGCCGACCTCGCGCTCCTCGACAGCGGCACGCGCGTCGGCCCGGACCCCGCGACCTTCGGGAACTAGGCGCGGTAGTAGTCGCGGTACCAGGCCACGAAGGCGCGCACGCCCTCCGCCAGCGGCGTGCGGGGCAGGGGGCCGGCGAGGGCCGCGAACAGCGTGTCGTCGGCCCAGGTCGCTGGCACGTCGCCGGGCTGCATCGGCAGCATCCGCCGCTCCACCGTCCGCCCCGTGGCCGCCTCCACGGCCGCGACGAAGGCCGCGAGGTCCGAGGGCGCGCCGTTGCCGATGTTGACGACGCGGAACGGGGCCACGGGCGACAGGCTGTCCATCGGCCCCACGGGCGCATCCCCCGGCACCGCGCGCGCCAGCCGCGCGATCCCCTCCACCAGGTCGTCCACGTAGGTGAAGTCGCGCTGCATGGCGCCGTGGTTGTAGAGGTCGATCGCCCGGCCCTCGAGCGCCGCCCGGACGAAGCGGAACAGCGCCATGTCGGGCCGCCCCCAGGGGCCGTAGACCGTGAAGAAACGGAACATCGTGGTGGGCACGCGGTAGAGATGCGCGTAGGCGTGCGCCATCGCCTCGCCCGCCTTCTTCGTGGCGGCGTAGAAGCTCATCGGATGGTCGGCGGGATGCGTCTCGGCGTAGGGCATCGCGGCGTTGGCCCCGTAGACCGAACTCGTGGAGGCGACGAGCAGGTGCCTCGGGGGGGCGTGCCGCGCCGCCTCCAGCACCTCGAAGGTGCCCTGGAGATTCGCGGTCACGTAGTCGCGTGGCGCATCGATCGAATGGCGCACCCCGGCCTGTGCCGCCAGATGCACCACGAGGTCGGCCGGCAGCAGCGACGCGACCAGCCCCGGATCCTCCACGCGCCCCTCGACCGCGCGGAAGGCGGGATGCGCGCCGAGCCGTGCGTGGCGGTCGCGCTTCAGCCCGACGTCGTAGTAGTCGCTGAAGGCATCGAGCCCCGTGACGCGCCAGCCCTCCGCGAGCAGGCGCGCCGCCAGGTGGAAGCCCACGAACCCCGCCGACCCGGTGACGAGCGCGTGGCGCATCCTCACATGCAGGCGTCGTAGAGGGCGCGCGTGTTGGCCTTCGTCATCGGCACCGGGTTGGCGGCGGCGGTCGGGTCCTCCAGCGCCATGTCGGTCAGGCGGTCCAGGTCGGCGTCCCGCACCCCCATCGCGGACAGCGTGTCGGGGATCGCCACCGCCGCGCGCAGGTCCATGATCGCCGCGCGGAACCCCGCAAAGCCGCCGTCGATGCCGAGGTAGGCGGCGGCGCGGACGATCCGGTCCTCGATCGCCGCGCGGTTGAAGTCGAGCACCATGGGCATCACCACGCCGTTCGTCGTCCCGTGGTGCGTGTCGTAGAGCGCGCCCACCGGGTGCGACAGCGCATGGATCGCTCCCAGCCCGTTCTGGAAGGCGACCGCCCCCATCGCGGCGGCGGCCATCATGTGGCCGCGCGCGGTCAGGTTCCCCGGCTCGTCATAGACCGCGCGCAAGTTCTGGAACACGAGCCGCATGCCCTCCAGCGCGATGCCCGACGCCATCGGGTGATAGGCGGGCGTGCAGTAGGCCTCGAGACAGTGCGCCAGCGCGTCCATCCCCGTCCCGGCGGTGACGAAGCGCGGCATCCCCACCGTCAGCGCGGGGTCGCAGATCGTGACCTTCGGCATCAGCGCGGGGTGCCAGATGATCTTCTTGACGTGGCTCGCGCTGTTGGTCAGCACGCCCGCGGCACCCACCTCGGACCCTGTGCCGGCGGTGGTGGGGACGGCGATGACCGGCGCGATCGCCGCGGCGTCGGCCCGCGTCCACCAGTCGCCGATGTCCTCGAGATCCCAGACCGGGATGGTCTGCCGCGCCATCAGCGCGATCATCTTGCCGAGGTCGAGCGCCGAGCCCCCGCCGAAGGCGATGACCGAGTCGTGCCCGCCCGCGTGGAAGGCCGCGATCCCGGCCGCCATGTTCGCGTCGGTGGGGTTCGCGTCGACCTCGGCGAAGACCGCGTGGGGCACGCCGCCCCGGTCCAGCACGTCCAGCGCCTGCCGGGCGATCGGCAGGGCCGCCAGCGCGCGGTCGGTGACGAAGAGGGGCTTCCGGAACCCCTTCGCCGTCGCGTGGTCGGCCAGCTCGTCGATCCGCCCGACGCCGAACTTGATCGCCGTGGGGTAGTTCCAGTTGCGCGCGGGAACGTCGGTCATGCCGTCACCCTCCTCAGATGGTAGGACTTGGGCCGCGTCACCGAATGGAAGCCGAGGTACGACAGCGCCGCCCCGCGCCCCGTGTCCTTCACCCCGGTCCAGCACAGCGCGGGGTCGAGGTAGTCGCAGCGGTTCTGGAAGACCGTCCCCGTCTCGATCCGCTCGCCGATCCGCGCGGCGGCCGCGCTGTCCCTCGTCCAGACCGAGGCGGTCAGGCCGTAGGGGCTGTCGTTCATCAGCGCCAGCGCCTCCTCGTCGTCCCGCACGGGCATGATGCCGACGACGGGGCCGAACGACTCCTCCATCATCACGCGCATCGCGTGGTTCACGCCCGTCAGCACCTGCGGCGCGAGATAGGCCCCGCCGTCGTCCGCCGGGAAGAGCGCGGGGTCGACCAGCGCGCTGGCCCCCGCCTCCACGGCCTCGGCCACGTGCTCGCGCACGGTCTGCGCGAAGCGGGCGTTGGCCATCGGGCCCATCGTCGTCTCGGGGTCGAGCGGGTTGCCGAGGCGCAGCCTTTCGACCCAGGCCACCGCCTTCTCCACGAAGGCGTCGTGCAGGCTCTCGTGCACGTAGATCCGCTCGATCCCGCAGCAGCACTGGCCCGCGTTGTACATCGCGCCGTCCATCAGCGTGTCGACCGCCGTGTCGAGATCGGCGTCGGCGCGAACGTAGCCCGGATCCTTGCCGCCCAGCTCCAGCCCGAGGGGGGTGAAGGTGCCCGCGGCCGCGCGCTCGATGGCCGCGCCGCCGCGCACCGAGCCGGTGAAGTTGACGAAGCCGAAGGCACGCGCGCCGATCAGCCCCTCGGTCGTCTCGTGGTCGAGAACGACGTTCTGGAACACCTCGGCGGGCACCCCGCCGGCGTGGAAGGCCTCGGCCAGCCGCTCGCCCACCCGAAGCGTCTGGCTCGCGTGCTTCAGGACCACGGCGTTGCCCGCGATCAGCGCGGGGATCGCGGTGTTGATCGTGGTCAGGTACGGGTAGTTCCAGGGCGCGATGATGAAGACGACCCCCACTGGCTCGCGCGACAGGTACCGGCGGAAGCGGTCGCTGTCCTCCACCACGCGGGGGGCGAGCGTCTCGGCGGCGATGCCGGCCATGTAGTCGGTCCGGTCGTTGACGCCGCCGAACTCGCCGCCGTAGCGGACGGGCCGGCCCATCTGCCAGGCGAGCTCGGTCACCAGCGTGTCCTTCATCGCGTTCAGCGCAGTGATGCCGGCCTTGACGCGGGCGATGCGCTCGGCCAGCGGCCGCGCGGCCCAGGCCTTCTGCGCGTGGCGCGCGCGCTCCACGGCCTCGTGCGCGGCGTCCGGGGCGAGCGGCATCCGTTCGGCATAGGTGCTGCCGTCGACGGGCGAGATCAGCTTCATCGGTGTCATGTGTCGGGTCCTTCGTTCCGCACCGGCCTACGCCCGTTCCAGAAGCCGCTGCAACTCGAAATCGGTCACCACCCGGTCGGTCTCGGCGATCTCCCACCGGGCGGCGTGCAGGTAGTGGTCGATGACCTCCGACCCGAAGGCCGCGCGCAGCATGGCCGAGCCGTCGAGCGCCACGGCCGCGTCGCGCAGGGTCTTCGGGATCTCGCGGATGCCCTCCGCCCGGTACATGTCGCCCGTCAGCTCGGGCTCGAGGTCGTAGCCGCCCCCGATCCCCGCCAGCCCCGCCGCCAGCAGCGCCGCGCAGGCGAGGTAGGGGTTCGCGTCCGACCCGGGGATGCGGCACTCGACGCGCACGGCGTTCGTGTCGGCCCCGCAGACGCGGAAGCCCGCGGTGCGGTTGTCGCAGGACCAGACGGCCTTCGTCGGCGCGAACATGCCCGTGCAGAAGCGCTTGTAGCTGTTGACGTAGGGGGCGAGGAACGCCGTGCACTCGGCCGCATGCGTGAGCTGCCCGGCAAGGAACCGGCCCATCAGGTCCGACATGCCGTGCGGCCCGTCGCCCGCGAACAGCGCCGCCCCGTCCGTCCCCCGGAGCGACTGGTGGACATGCGCCGACGACCCCGCGCGGCGGTGGTCGTACTTCGCCATGAAGGTGACGGACCGGCCCTGCGCATGGGCGATGTCCTTGATCGCGGTCTTGACGATCGTGTGGTTGTCGGCCGTGTCCAGCGCGTCGGAGTAGCGGTAGTTCAGCTCGTGCTGCCCGGCCTCCGCCTCGCCCTTGGAGTTCTCGACGGGAATGCCCGCGCCGTGGAGGCCGTTGCGGACGGCGCGCATCAGCGCCTCTTCCTTCGTGGTCTGGAAGATGTGGTAGTCCTCGTTGTAGGCGCTGATGGGGCGCAGGCCCCGGATCGACCCGTTGTCCCGCAGGTCGTCGCGGACCGACTCGAAGCTGTTCTCGAAGATGTAGAACTCGAGTTCGGTCGCCATCATCGGCTCGAAGCCCAGCGCCCTCGCCCGCTCCACCTGCCGCTTCAGGATCGCGCGGGGTGAATGGGGCACGGGCTCGTGCGTGTGGTGATCGAGCAGGTCCGCGATCACCAGCGCCGTCCCCGGCAGCCAGGGCAGGGGGCGCAGGGTCGCCATGTCGGGCTTCATCACGTAGTCGCCGTAGCCCGCGGCCCAGGACGTCGCCTTGTAGCCCTGGACGGTGGTCATCTCCATGTCGGTGGCGAGCAGGTAGTTGCAGCAGTGCGTCTCCTCCCACCCGCCGTCGACGAAGAACTGCGCGTGGAAGCGCTTGCCCATCAGGCGGCCCTGCATGTCGACGGCGGCGACGAGGACGGTGTCGATGGTGCCGGCCTTCACGGCGGCGGACAGGGCGGCGGGGGACAGGGTGCCGGGCATTGTGGTCTCCGAACGGTGGGCCCCGCGGGGCCGGAAGGGAAGGGGGACGGAACGGGCGGGGGGCCGCGCCGTCAGCTCGCCTTCGCCTGCCTCTGGATCTCGACGAGCCCCATGTTGAGGGCCGGACCACGCCGCGCGGTCGCGGGCCGGGCCGGTCGCCCGGACGGGTCCGCGCCGCGCCGTTCCTGATGCCGCCCTGCCGTCATCCGCGCAGCGTTCCCCGCCGCGGCCCCGGCTGTCAACCCGTTTCGCCCAGCCGGCGCGCCGCCCGGGCGACCAGCCCCGCCCGCGCGCCCGTGACCGCGTTGAAGGCGACCGCCCCGAGGATGATGGCGCCGCCCGCGAAGGTGGCGGGGCTGGCCGTCTCGCCCATGAGCAGCCAGACCCAGACCGGCGCGAGCAGCACCTCGACCATCGAAAGAAGCGTGAGGTCCGCGGCCGGGATCGCCCGGCTGCCCGCGGTGTAGAGCGCCATGCCGAAGCCGAGGAGCACCGCCCCCGCGGCAACGGCCCAGAGGATGTCGCCCGGCGGCACCAGCGCCGATCCGCCCGTCGCGGCCAGCATCGCGGCCGAGACGACCGCGGCTAGGGCCGCCCCCAGCACCACGGTGGGCAGCGTGTCGCGCCGCCCGCCCCGGCGCAGCGTCACCGTGAAGGCCGCGAAGCCCGCCGCCGACAGCAGCGCGGCCAGGTTCCCCCCGAGCGCGCCGCCGGCAAGGCCGTCGCGAACCATCACCGCCATGCCCGCCCCGGCGATCGCGATCGCGACCCAGGTGGCCCGCCGCACCGCCTCGCCCAGCACGAGCCGCCCCAGGATCGCCGCGAAGAAGGGCGAGGCCGAGAACAGGAACACCGCGTTGGCGATCGACGTGGCCTGAAGCGCGTAGACCGCGCCCGCGAAGGCCGCGACGAGGCACAGAGCGCCCGCGACGCCCGATCCGCCCGCCCCCCGCAGCGCCGCCAGCGGCCGCCCCCCGGACCGCCAGGCGACCAGCGCGACCAGCACCGGCAGCGAGCCCAACGACCGCCACAGAAGCACCGCCCAGGTGTCCGCGACCCCGATCTGCCGGATGAACAGCCCCATCAGCGACCAGAGCGCCGCCGCCGCCACCACCAGCACCGCGCCCCGCCCGTAGGTCATCGCCCGCCCCCGCCGCTCCGGGCACCCTGCGGCGGCCCGGGGGTTCCGGCTGGCCCGTCCGCGACATCCGGCGGCTCAATACCCCCGCGCGCGGTCGACCTGGTGGAGGAACGGCTCGCCCGCCTCGCCGCGCCGGACGTTCTCGGCGATGACGCGGGCCGAGGAGGCGGGCCGCGTGTCGGCCGCGACGTGCGGCGTCACGGTCACGCGGGGATGCGCCCAGAAGGGATGGTCGGGCGGCAGCGGCTCCGTGCGGAACACGTCGAGCGTCGCGTGCCCGAGGCGGCCATCGTCCAGCGCCGCGAGAAGGGCTGCGTCGTCGATCAGCGCGCCGCGCCCGGGGTTGATGACGACCGCCCCCCGGGGCAGCATCGCGATCCGCCGGGCGTCGAGAAGGTTCTCGGTCTCGGGCGTCCTCGGCAGCAGCGTGACGAGGATCGCCGCCGACCCCAGCGCGCGCGCGAGCCCCTCCTCGCCGTGCAGGGCGGTCACGCCCGGCAGCGCCCGGGGCGTCCGGCTCCACCCGGTCACGGGGAAGCGCAGCGCGGCCAGCGCCCGCGCGCAGGCCGACCCGAGCTCGCCCAGCCCCAGCACCGTCACCGGCCGCTCCCGCGCGAGCGGCGGGCAGACCGGGTTCCACGCCCGCCCCGGGTTTACGATGTGCGCGTCCATCCCGAGGTGATGGCGCAGGACGTGCCCCGTCACCCATTCGACCATGCCTTCGGTCAGGGCCGGATCGACCATCCGGCACAGGGGCTGCGTCAGGGTCGGGTTGCCCACGATCCGCTCCACCCCGGCCCAGAGGTTCAGGACCGCCCTGCAGCGCGTGAAGGGCGCGAAGTCGCGCAGCGGGCTCGCGGGCGCGTAGACGATGTAGTCGACCGCCGCCGGGTCCGGGGCCGCGTCGGTCAGCGCCGCGTCCAGCCCCGCCTCGGCGAAGGCCGCGCGCAGCGCGGGGGCGAACTCGTCCCACAGCGCGGGGCCGGCGGCGAAGTAGACGGTGGCGGGCATGGCGGTCCTCCGGGGCCTCAGCGCGGCCGGTGGACATGCGCGCTCTGCACGAGGCCGAAGCCCGCCAGCAGCACCAGCATCACCGACCCGCCGTAGGACAGGAACGGGAGGGGGATCCCGACCACCGGGGCGAGGCCCATGACCATCGACAGGTTGACCGCGAGGTAGAAGAAGAAGTTCGCGGCCACCCCGAGGATCAGCAGCGACGAGAAGCGGTCCTTGTTCCGCAGGGCCGAGACGATGCAGAACACGATGATCGCGACATAGAGCAGAAGCAGCGAGAAGGCGCCCACGAAGCCGAACTCCTCGGCCAGCGTCGTGAAGATGAAGTCGGTGTGCTTCTCGGGCACGAAGTTCAGCCGGGTCTGCGTGCCCTGCATGAAGCCCTTGCCGGCCCAGCCGCCCGACCCCAGCGCGATCTTGGCCTGAATGATGTTGTAGCCGGCCCCCAGCGGGTCCGCCGTGGGGTCGAGGAAGGTGTCGATCCGCCGGTACTGGTAGTCGTGGAGAATCTGCCAGGGCGTCCCGCGCGACCCCATCACGGCGGCCACGGCCCCGCCCGCGAGACCCGCCACCGCGCCGAAGTACCACAGGCTGACGCCCGCGCAGAACATCACCGCGGCCCCCACCAGCAGCAGCAGGAGCGCGGTGCCGAGGTTCGGCTGCATCAGGACCAGCACCGTCGGCACCACGATCATCGCGACCGGGACCAGCACCCACAGCGGGCGCGAGGTCTTCCGGGGGTCGAGCCAGTCGTAGTAGGCGGCCAGAAGCATGACGAGCGTGATCTTCATCATCTCCGACGGCTGGAGCCGGATGAAGCCGAGGTCGATCCAGCGCTGCGCGCCCATGCCGACCTCGCCGAAGAGATCCACGAGCAGCAGCAGCAGAAGCGAGACGCCGTAGGCGACCCCGGCCATGTTGCGCCAGAACCAGATCGGCACGAAGGCCACCCCGAACATGAGCACCAGCCCCGCGGCGAAGCGCTTCATCTGCGGCTCGGCCCAGACCGACGCGTCGCCGCCGGCGACCGAGGTCAGCATCAGCGCGCCCACCGCCGAGACCGCCGCCAGCAGCAGGATCAGCGGCCAGTCGAGGTGCAGCGCCTTGCGCAGGCCCGTGGGCGCGGTCTTGATCCGGTATTCCAGAAAGCTCATGCGCGCGACCGGGTCGGGGCGGGCTCGGCGGGCTGGCGCAGCGCCATCTCGTTCAGCTGCGCCTCGATCCGGCTGCGCTGGCTTTCCGGATAGGCCGACAGCGGCGGGACCCCCCCGGTCATGCAGCGCAGCAGGACGTCGCGCGCGATGGGCGCGGCCACGGTCGATCCGCCGCCGCCGTGCTCGACCACCACGGCGCAGGCGTAGCGCGGCGCGTCGAAGGGGGCATAGGCCACGAACAGCGCGTGGTCGCGCCGGTTCCAGGGCAGGTCCTCGTTCTTGGTGACGCCGTTCAGCCGCTCGGCCATGGTGAAGTTGCGGACCTGGCTGGTCCCGGTCTTGCCCGCCATGATCATGGTCGGATCGACGATCTGGCTCGACTTCGCCGTGCCGCGGTCGGCGTTGACCACGCGGTACATGCCGTTGCGGACGACGTCCAGCGCCGCGGGCGAGACGGCGACCGGCTCCTGCGGGGCGACCGGCACCTCCTCGGTGCCGATCATGCGCACCAGCCGCGGGACGACCGCGCGCCCCGTCGCCAGACGCGCGGTCATCACCGCAAGCTGCAGCGGCGAGGTCAGCACGTAGCCCTGGCCGATGGCGGCGTTGATCGTGTCGCCGACGCGCCATTCCTCGGCGTAGGTCTCGCGCTTCCAGGCCTTGTCGGGCATCGTGCCCGCGTTGATCGCCGACATCGGCAGCTCGTGCCGCATCCCCAGCCCGAACCGCCGGCCCGTTTCCGCCACGAGATCGATGCCCGCGCGCTGCGTCACCTCGTAGAAGTAGACGTCGCAGCTTTCCTCCAGCGCGCTCTCCAGCCTCATCGTCCCGTGGCCGCCACGCTTCCAGCAGTTGAAGCGCCGGTCGCCGAACTTGAGGAACCCTGGGCAGAAGACGGTCGTGTCGACGTCGGCGGCGCCGGAGGCGAGCGCGGCCAGCGCCGTCACCATCTTGAAGGTCGATCCGGGCGGGTAGGCCCCCTGCACGGCCTTGTTCGCGAGAGGGCGGCGCTCGTTCTCGGTCAGCACGGAATAGTCCCGCTGGCTGATCCCCCGCACGAAGAGGTTCGGGTCGAACGACGGCGCCGAGGCGATGACGACGATGTCGCCGTCGGTCACGTCGATCACCACCACCGAGGCGCTCTCGGTCCCCAGCCGCACCCGCGCGAAATTCTGCGCCCCGGCGTCGATCGTCAGCCGCAGGTCCCGGCCCGGCGTGCCCTCCTCGCGGTCGAGCTCGCGCATGACGCGGCCCGTCGCGTTCACCTCGATCCGCTTCTGCCCGGCGGTCCCGCGGAGCGTGTCCTCCATCCAGCGTTCGACACCGATCTTGCCGATCTGGAACTCGGGGATCTGGAGCACCGGGTCGGGGTCCTCGAGCTCGGTGAGGTCCTTCTCGCTGACGGGGCCGACGTAGCCCACGGCATGCGCGAAGTCGGCGTCGAGCGGGTAGGCCCGGCTCAGCCCCACCTCGGGCATCACGCCCTGCAGCGCGGGCGCGTTGAGCGCGACGCGCGAGAAATCCTCCCAAGGCAGGCGGTCGGCGACGATGATCGGCACGAAGGGCGACAGGCGGTCGGCCTCCTTCAGCGTGCGCTCCATGTCCTCGGCGGACAGCGGGATCAGCCCGGACAGGCGGCGCAGCGCCTCGGGCACGTCGCCCACCGCCTCGCGGGTGATGACGATGCGGTAGTTCTGCTCGTTGTCGGCGATCGGCACGCCGTTGCGGTCGAGGATCAGCCCGCGCGACGGCGGGATGAGCTGGATGTTGATCCGGTTCTCCTCGGCCAGAAGCCGGAACTGGTCGGCCTGGTCGACCTGCATGTAGCGCATCCGCGCGCCCAGCACCGCGACCATGGCGGCCATCGCCCCGCCCATCATCAGGGCGCGGCGGTTGACCAGCCGGGCGCTTTCCTCGATGTCGCGGGCGTTGCGTCTCATCGTCGTCGATCCTAGAGCCTGCGTCCCATCGCGTCGACCTCGCCCTTCGCGGGCTTGCGCACGTCGAGGACGGCGCGGCTGAGGAAGACCACGACAGGATAGCAGACGATCGAGCCGAGCGTCTGCACCATCGCGAAGCCGAAGCCCGGCTGCGGCAGCATCGCCACCGCGAAGGCCACCCGGTAGAGCAGCAGGAGCCCCGTCATCACCGCCGCCACCAGAAGCCACTCGGCGGCGAAGGACAGCTCGCGCGTCAGCGCCGCGCGGCCGCGCAGGAACTCGGTCCCGACGACCACGATCGCGGCCCAGAGCCCCGGCGGGCGCATCAGAAGGACGTCCTCCACGAGGATCACCAGCGCGATCAGCGGCGCGGGCACGTAGTCGGGCCGCCGCAGCACCCAGGCCAGCACGACGCCGAGCAGGATGTCGGGACCGGGCCACTGGCCCGGCACGGACCCGAGCGGCAGGAGCCGCAGGAACAGCAGCAGCACCGCGATCATCGCGAAGGCCGCGCGGTAGGTCCAGACATGCGCGGTGGGCCGGTCAGCCATCGGTGGCCTCCGCCGCCGGCTCGGCGTCGATCGCGGCCTGCGCGGGGCGGACCGGCCCGATCAGGCCGCGCCCGCGCGGGGGAGGGGCCAGGAGCGAGCCGGGGTCGGTGATCGCCTCGAGGTTCCGGCTGCGCAGCACCCGCAGGTATTCCAGCCGCCCGTAGTCGGCCGCCGTCAGCGCGCGCAGCCGCCGGTCCGCGCCCTGCGCCACCGCGCCCACCAGAAGCCCCGCCGGGAACACCCCCCCGTCGCCCGAGGTGACGATCCGGTCGCCCGGCTGGACGAGGCCGGGATCCTCGAGGAACTCCAGCAGCGGCGCGGGCGTGTTGTCGCCGGCCAGGAGCGCCTTCTGCCCCGACGGCTGGACCACCACGGGGATCCGGCTGTTGCTGTCCGTGAGCAGGATCACGCGGGCGGTGCGCTCGCCCACGCCCGAGATGCGGCCCACGAGCCCGATCCCGTCCATCGCCGCCCAGCCGTCGCGGATGCCGTCGCGGGCGCCCACGTTCAGCAGCACCGACTGCCGGAAGGGCGAGCCGGAATCGACCAGCACCACCCCCGTCACGTGCGTCAGCGCGGGGTCGAGCCGCACCTGGTTCAGCTCCAGCAGGCGCGCGTTCTGCTGCTCCAGCTGCAGCGCCGCCTCCTTCCAGGCCTTCATCTGCTGCAGCTCGCGCCGCAGCTCGCGGTTCTGCTGGTAGAGGCTCGCGTAGCTCTGGAAGGCGTCGATCATCCCGCTCGCGGTGGTCACCGGCACCAGCGCCCATTCGAAGCCGGGCACCATGCGGTCGACCAGCGCGGCGCGGAACCGTTCCACCCGCGGGCTGTCGATCCGCCACAGCAGGAACAGCGCCAGCAGCGCCAGCACCAGGCCGCCGACCAGGATCCGGCGGATCGGCCGGGCGAAGTCTTCGGGCGAGGGGCGGTGTCTGGCCACGGGGGTGCCTCGGTCCGCTTCGGGGCTACGCCTCAGCTGTCGTAGTCGATCACGTGGCGCAGTTGCTTTTCGTACTCCAGCGCCTTGCCGGTGCCCATGGCCACGCAGTTCAGGGGCTCGTTGGCGACGCTGATCGACAGCCCCGTCTGCTCGCGCAGGGACAGGTCCAGATCACCCAGAAGCGCGCCGCCCCCGGTCAGCATCACCCCCCGGTCGACGATGTCGGCCGCAAGGTCGGGCGGCGTCGTCTCCAGCGCCTGCATCACCGCGTCGCAGATCTGCTGCACGGGCTCGGCCAGGGCCTCGGCGACCTGGGCCTGGTTGATCTCGTTCTCCTTCGGGACGCCGTTCAGGAGGTCGCGCCCGCGGATCATCATCGAGGACCCCCGCCCGTCGTCGGGCATCCGCGCCGTGCCGATCGAGGTCTTGATGCGCTCGGCCGTCGACTCGCCGATCAGCAGGTTCTGGTGGCGGCGCAGGTAGCTGATGATCGCCTCGTCCATCCGGTCGCCGCCGACGCGGACCGACCGCGCGTAGACGATGTCGCCCAGCGACAGCACCGCCACCTCGGTGGTGCCGCCGCCGATGTCGACGACCATGTTGCCGGTGGGGTCGGTGATCGGCATCCCCGCCCCGATGGCGGCCGCGATCGGCTCCGCGATCAGGCCCGCGCGCCGCGCGCCCGCCGACAGCACCGACTGGCGGATCGCCCGCTTCTCGACCGGGGTCGCCCCGTGCGGGACGCAGACGATGATCTTCGGCTTCGAGAAGGTCGTGCGCCGGTGCACCTTGCGGATGAAGTGCTTGATCATCTCCTCGGCGGTGTCGAAGTCGGCGATCACGCCGTCGCGCATCGGGCGGATCGCCTCGATCGACCCGGGCGTGCGCCCCAGCATCAGCTTGGCGTCCTCGCCCACGGCGAGCACCTGCTTCTTGCCGTCCTTGACGTGGTAGGCCACGACCGAAGGCTCGTTCAGGACGATCCCCTTGCCGCGAACGTAGACGAGCGTGTTGGCCGTGCCGAGGTCGATGGCCATGTCCGACGAGAAGACGCCCGAAAGGAATGACATGCGGCTGGGATCCTGTCCTGCATAAGAAAGCGCCCGCGACTCGGGGTTCCGAAGCGGGCGCGTCCATATAAGGACAGGGCCGGTGGAGGGAAAGGGACTTGGCGCGCCGAGCCGCGCGCGGCTCGGCGCCTATCCGCGCGGCGGCCCTCAGGGAAGGTCGGGCTCGACCAGCCGAGCGAGCTTCCAGAGAGACTCCTGCCAGCCGAGGTAGCAGGCCTCCTCGGGGATCGCGTCGGGGATGCCCTCCTGCAGGATCGAGAGGTCGGTGCCCACGAGCACCTCGCGCAGGGCGACGGTCACGGTCATCTCGCCGGGCAGGGCGGGGTCGTCGAACCGGTCGGTGTAGCGAAGCCGCCGGTCGGGGACCATCTCGAGGAACTCGCCGCCGAAGGCATGCGACTGCCCGGTGGCGAAGTTCCGGAAGCTCATCCGGAACCGCCCGCCGACCCGCGGGTCGAACGCGAGCACGCTGCAGGTGAACCCGAAGGGCGGCAGCCAGGCCGCCTGCGCCTCGCCCTCGGTGAAGGCGCGCCAGACCCGGGCGGGCGGGCAGGCCAGCACGCGGTGAAGCCGGACGGTTCCGGGCATCGTCCCCTCCCTATCCCGCGTCGCGGAAGGTGACGGCCTTCACGTCCGCGTCCGGTGCCGTCTTCCGCCGCCGCTGGATCAGCCGGTTGATGGCGTTGACGTAGGCCCTGACGCTCGCCACCACCGTGTCGGTGTCGGCCGACTGGCCGGTGGCGATGCGGCCGTCCTCCTCGATGCGCACGCTGACGGTGGCCTGCGCGTCGGTCCCCTCGGTCACCGCGCTGACCTGGTAGAGCTGCAGCCGCGCGCCGTGCGGATAGAGCCGCTTCACCGCGTTGAAGGCCGCGTCCACCGGCCCGTCGCCGGTGCAGGCGACCGAGCGATCCACCCCCTCCACCGACAGCGTGAGCTCGGCCTCCTGCGGTCCCTCGGTGCCGCAGACGACGCGCAGGCGCTTCACCTGCAGCGTGTCGTGCGCGGCGCTGGTCCCCGCGTCGGTCATCAGCGCCACAAGGTCCTCGTCGTAGACCTCCTTCTTGCGGTCGGCGAGCGCCTTGAACCGCACGAACACGTCGTTGAGCTGGTTGTCGGCCAAGTCGTAGCCGAGGTCGCGCAGCTTCGCGCGAAGGGCGGCCCGTCCCGAATGCTTGCCCATCACGAGGCTCGTCTCGGCGAGGCCCACGTCGGAGGGGCGCATGATCTCGAAGGTCTCGGCGTTCTTCAGCATCCCGTCCTGGTGGATGCCGGATTCGTGCGCGAAGGCGTTCTTGCCGACGATGGCCTTGTTGAACTGCACCGGGAAGCCCGACACGGTCGCGACCTTGCGGCTGATGCCGATGATCTTGGTGGCGTCGACGCCCGTGCGGAACGGCAGGATGTCGTTGCGCACCCGGAGCGCCATCACGACCTCCTCCAGCGCGGTGTTGCCCGCCCGCTCGCCCAGGCCGTTGACCGTGCATTCGATCTGCCGCGCGCCCGCCGCCACCGCCGCCAGCGCGTTCGCGGTCGCCATGCCGAGATCGTCGTGGCAGTGCGTGGCGAAGGTGACGGCGTCGGCGCCGGGCACCCGCTCCAGCAGCATGGCGATCAGGGCCGCGGACTCGGCGGGCGCGGTGTAGCCCACGGTATCGGGGATGTTGATCGTCGTGGCCCCCGCCCGGATCGCGATCTCCACCACCCGGCACAGGTAGTCGTGCTCGGTCCGCGTCGCGTCCATGGGCGACCATTGCACGTTGTCGCAGAGGTTGCGCGCGTGGGTCACGGTCTCGTGGATCCGCGCGGCCATCTGGTCCCGGTCGAGGTTCGGGATCGCGCGGTGCAGCGGCGATGTGCCGATGAAGGTGTGGATGCGGGGGTGCCTCGCGTGCCGCACCGCGTCCCAGCAGCGGTCGATGTCGCGGAACGAGGCGCGCGCCAGCCCGCAGACCTGCGCGTTCCGCGCGAGCTTCGCGATCGAGGTCACCGCCTCGAAGTCGCCCTCGGAGGCGATGGGGAAGCCCGCCTCGATCACGTCGACGCCCATCTCGTCGAGCAGCGCCGCGATCTCCAGCTTCTCGCTGTGGGTCATCGTGGCGCCGGGCGACTGCTCGCCGTCGCGCAGGGTCGTGTCGAAGATCAGGACGCGGGGCTGATGGGTCGTGCCGCGCGGCGCGGGCGGGGTCGGGTCGGTCATGGCGTGTTCCTTGGTCTCGGGTGGCCGGGCTCCGGGCGCTGGACCAACCTGAGCGGCCGCGCCCGGGGGCACGCTCAGGAAAGGCCGAGACGAAGGAGCGCGCGGGGAGCGCGGCGGGACGCGGGTGCCATGGCGCGATGATACCGGCGCGCCTGCAAAAGAAAAGCGGGAAATCGCGGGCCGTCCGGCTGCGGGGCGACCCCCTGGCCGCACGCCCCATCGCGCCTATGTCCGCCGGACGGCGTCCGCGGCCGTGCGGCCCAGGAAGGCGGCGGCCGTGGGGCGGGTGCCGGAGAAGGGGCCGGCGGCGCGGCCCCCGGCCTAAGGGGGGCAGCGGATGGAACGGGCGCTGGTCGTGGGCGCGTCGGGCGGCATCGGGGCCGCGCTGGCCGGGGCGCTGGCGGGGCGGGGCGCACACGTGACCCGGCTCTCGCGGTCGGACGACGGGATGGACCTTGCCGACGAGGCGTCGGTGGCGGCGTGCCTCGGCGCGCTGGACGGGCCCTTCGACACGGTGATCGTCGCCACGGGCGCGCTGGCGCCCGCGGCCCAGGGGCCCGAGAAGACGTTGCGCGCCTTCGACCCCGCCGCCTTCGCGCAGCTGATGGCGCTCAACGCCGCCGGGCCGCTTCTGGTCCTGAAGCACACGCTGCGCCTCCTGCCCAAGGGCGCGCCCTGGCGCTTTGCCGCGCTTTCGGCGCGGGTGGGGTCGATCGGGGACAACGCGCTGGGGGGCTGGTATTCCTACCGCGCCTCGAAGGCCGCGCTGAACCAGCTTCTGCGCACCGCGGCGGTGGAGGTGGCGCGGTCGCACCCGCAGGGGATCGTGGCGCTGCTGCATCCGGGCACGGTCGACACGCCCTTCACCACCGGCTACAACCCGCCCTACGAGAAGCTGGCCCCGGCGCGGTCGGCGGCGATGCTTCTGGACGTGCTGGACGGCCTGACGCCCGCCGACACGGGCGGCTTCTTCGACCAGACCGGGGCGCGGGTGCCGTGGTAAGCCGGCTGATCCTGGTGCTGGGCGACCAGCTTTCGGACGGGCTGTCCAGCTTACGCGCGGGCGACCCCTCCACCGACACGGTGGTCATGGCCGAGGTGATGGCCGAGGGGACCTACGTGCCCCACCACCCCCAGAAGATCATCCTGATCCTGTCGGCGATGCGCAAGTTCGCGGACCGGCTGCGCGCGGCGGGCTGGCGCGTCGCCTATTCGGCGCTCGACGATCCCGGCAACAGCCAGACCATCACCGGCGAGCTTCTGCGCCGCGCGGCCGAGACGGGGGCCGCCGAGGTCATCGCCACGCGCCCCGGCGAGTGGCGGCTGATCCGCGCGCTCGAGGATCTCCCGATCCCGGTGCGCCAGTTGCCCGACGACCGGTTCCTTTGTTCCGACGCCGAGTTCGCGGCCTGGGCCGAGGGGCGCAAGGTGCTCAGGATGGAGTTCTTCTACCGCGAGATGCGCCGCCGGACCGGCCTCCTGATGGAGGGCGACCAGCCCGCGGGCGGGCAGTGGAACTATGACCGCGAGAACCGCAAGCCCGCCAGGCGCGACCTTCTGCGCCCCCGGCCCCTGCGGTTCGAGCCCGACGCCGTGGTGGAGGCGGTCTCCGCCTTGGTCGAACGGTCCTTCCTCCCCTATTTCGGCAGCCCCGGCCCCTTCCGCTGGGCGACCGACCGCGAGGGCGCGCTGGCCGCGCTCGACCACTTCGTGACCCATGCCCTGCCCACCTTCGGCGACGAGCAGGACGCGATGCTGGCGGACGATCCCGTCCTGTCGCACTCGCTGCTCTCGCCCTACATGAACACGGGGCTCCTCGGGGTCATGGAAATCTGCCGCGCGGTGGAGGATGCCTGGCGCGAGGGCCGCGCGCCCCTCAACGCGGCCGAGGGCTACATCCGCCAGATCATCGGCTGGCGCGAGTTCATGCGCGGGGTCTATTTCCTCGAAGGCCCGGACTACACCCGCCGCAACGCGCTGAGCCACGTCCGCCGCCTGCCCGAGCTTTACTGGGGGGCGCCCACGCGGATGACCTGCCTGAGCCACGTCGTGGCCCAGACCCGCGACATGGCGCACGCGCACCACATCCAGCGGCTGATGGTGACGGGCAACTTCGCGACGCTCGCGGGGATCGACCCCTTCCAGGTGCACGAATGGTACCTCGCGGTCTACATCGACGCCTACGAATGGGTGGAGGCCCCGAACACCGTCGGCATGAGCCAGTTCGCCGACGGCGGCGTGGTGGGCTCGAAGCCCTACGTGAGCTCGGGCGCCTACATCGACCGGATGAGCGACTACTGCGGCGCCTGCCACTACCGCGTGAAGGACCGCGCCGGGGACCGGGCCTGCCCCTTCAACCTCCTCTACTGGCACTTCCTCGACCGCCACCGCGCGCGCTTCGAGGCCAACCCCCGCATGGCGCCGATGTACCGGACCTGGGACCGGATGGACGAGGGCCACCGCGCCCGCGTTCTCGACGGAGCGGCGGCCTTCCTCGCGCGGATGGACGCGGGCGAGCCGGTCTGACTGCGGCCGGCTTCGGAACAAGGGCTGCGCGGCCCGGGTTGCCGGGCGATCCCCCCCTTTTCGGCAAGGACGATCCCGATGCAACGCAGACACGTCTTCCTTCTCGGCGCCGCCGCGTCGATGACCCTCATCCCGCCCGCGCGCATGGCCCTCGCGCAGGGCGCGGCGGCCATCGACGAGGCCAAGATGCCCGCGCTCATGGGCGGGGCCTACGCCAAGATGACGAGCCTGCTCGCGCAGGAGCGGGCCGAGAACCCGATGGTCCGGACCTTCGCCGGGCTCGAGATCCCCGAGCAGGAGGCCGTCGCCGCCGCCTTCGGCGCGGCCGGCGCCGAGATCCCGCTGCGCGAGGACCATGCCGCGGCGCTGGCCGCCCTTCAGGCGATGCGGGGTGCCGACTTCGACCGCCTGTACGTCGACGGCCAGATCGCCGGCCACGAGGAGCTGCGCGGCATCCACGCCGCCTACGCCGAGCAGGGCGGGGATCCGATGGCGCGCGGCGCCTCGATGGTGGGCGTGCCCTCGATCGACACGCATCTGTCGATCCTGCAGGGCATCCGCCAGCAGCTCGCCTGATCAGGGGGCCGCGGCGTCGGTCGCGGCCGTCCCCTGGGCGGGGGCCGTCAGGATCCCCGCTTCCCACCGGCCCGACGCGACCTCGCCGGTCGCGTAGCGGAGCGTCCCCGGCCCCTCGCGGCGTCCGTCCGCGAAGCGGCCTTCGTAGACGTCGCCCCCGCGGTAGGTGGCGGTCCCCAGCCCCTCCATCCGCCCCTCGACCCACTCGCCCTCGTAGCGGAAGCCGTCGGGCGCGGTCAGCGTCCCCGCGCCGTGGCGCAGGCCGCCCTTGAACGCGCCCGTGTAGACCGTGCCGTCGGGATAGCGCGCGGTCCCGCGCCCCTCGCGCCGGCCCGCCACCCAGTCGCCGTCGTAGGAATAGCCGTCCGGCGCCGTCATCCGCCCGCGCCCGTCCGGCTCGCCTCCCTTGAGCGTGCCGGCGTAGACCGCGCCGCCCGCGTAGCGCAGGGTGCCGGCCCCGCCCGGCCGCCCGGCCGTCCAGGCCCCGTCGAAGCCCGAGCCGTCGGGATTGACGATCCGCCCGCGGCCGTGCGGCAGCCCGGCGCGGAAGGCCCCGTCGTAGACCGCACCCCCGGGATAGACGAGGCGGCCCGTCCCCTCCATCCGCCCCCCGACCCAGTCGCCCTCGTAGAGGTAGCCCCCGGCGCCGCGGAAGGTGCCCTTGCCCTGCCGCCGGTCGCGCACGAAGAACCCCTCGTAGACGCTGCCGTCGGCATAGGTCATGCGGCCCTTGCCGTTGCGCATGCCCTCGGTCAGCTGCCCCTCGTAGACCGACCCGTCCGGCAGCGTCAGCCGCCCGGACCCGGCGATCTGCCCCCCCGCCCAGTCGCCCGCGTAGGTCAGCCCGCCGCGCAGGACGAGCCGGCCCGGCCCGGACCGCTGGCCCGCCCGGAACGCGCCCTCGTAGACGGTGCCGTCGGCATAGGCGATGCGCCCCGTCCCCTCGCGCCGGCCCTCGGCCCAGTCGCCGACGTAGACCGTGCCCCCCGCCTCGGTCAGGGTGCCGCGCCCGTGCGGCAGGCCGTCGCGCACCGCGCCCACGTAGACCGACCCGTCGGGATAGCGAACCGTGCCCTGCCCGGTACGCCGCCCCGCCACCCAGTCGCCGTCGTAGCTGCCCCCGTCGCGGAAGGCGATCCGCCCGCGCCCCTCGGGCCGGCCGCCCGCGAACTGCCCCACGTAGACCGACCCGTCGGGATAGCGCGCCGTGCCCTGGCCGCGGATCTCGCCCGCGACCCACTCGCCCTCGTACTCGAACCCGCTGGGCAGCCGGTAGGTGCCGCGCCCGTGCTGGAGGCCGTCGCGGAACGTGCCCTCGTAGATGCTGCCGTCGTCGTACTGCTTGGTCAGGACCGCGCCGTCCTGCGCCGCCGCGGGCAGCGCCAGCGCGACGAGCAGGATCGCGCCGCGGATCGCGCCCGAAAGTCCTGCCGTCATCCCGCGCCCCCCGCGCCGCGCGCCGCCCCGCACCGGCCGCAGGCTACCGGCGGGCCCCGCGGCTGGCAAGCGCGCGGGGCGCGCGCGCCGCTTCGCGCTTTTCCCGGCGGGCCGTTCTGCTAGATGTGGCGCGACCGCTGCCGCAGGAACGCCCGCATGTCCCACGCCTTCCGCCTGACGATGGCGCAGCTGAACCCGGTGCTGGGCGACCTTGCGGGGAACGCGGCCCTCGCGCGGCGCGCCTGGGCGGCGGGGCGCGACGCGGGCGCGGCCATGGTGGCGCTGACCGAGATGTTCCTCAGCGGCTACCAGACGCAGGACCTGGTCCAGAAGCTCGCCTTCCTTGCGGACGTGGAACGGCAACTGGCGCGGCTCGCGGCCGACTGCGCGGACGGCCCCGCGCTGGGGATCGGCGCGCCCATCCGGGTCGACGGGCACGTCTACAACGGCTACCATGTCCTCATGGGGGGCGTCGTCCACGCCACCGTGCTGAAGCACCACCTGCCCAACGAGGGCGTCTTCGACGAGAAGCGCGTCTTCGCCGCCTCCGACGTCCACGGCCCGGTCCGCGTCGGCCCGCTCCGGATCGGCATCCCGATCTGCGAGGACGCCTGGCACCCGGACGTGGCCGAGACGCTGGCCGAGACGGGGGCCGAGATCCTGCTCGTCCCCAACGGCTCGCCCTACCACCGCGCCAAGACGGACCTGCGCATGGGCCTGATGGTCGCCCGCGTGGTCGAGACGGGGCTGCCGCTCGTCTACGTCAACATGACCGGCGGCCAGGACGACCAGGTCTTCGACGGGGGCAGCTTCGTGCTCAACCGGGGCGGCGCGCTGGCGGTGCAGCTTCCGCAGTTCGAGGACTGCATCGCCCATGTCGACTTCCGCCTCGAGGACGACGCGTGGGTCGCGGACGAGGGCCCCCGCGCGACCCTGCCGGGGCCGACCGAGGCGGACTACGCCGCGATGGTCGCGGGCCTGCGCGACTACCTCGGGAAGACCGGGTTCACGAAGGTGCTCCTCGGCCTCTCGGGCGGTGTGGACAGCGCGATCGTCGCGACCATCGCCGCCGACGCGATCGGCCCCGCGAACGTCCGCTGCGTGATGCTGCCATCGGCCTTCACCGCGCCCTCCTCGCTGGAGGATGCGGCGGCCGTCGCGCGCGCGCTGGGCTGCCGGCTCGACACCGTGCCCATCTCCGGCCCGCAGGCGGCGGTGGGGGCGGCGCTGGCCCCCCTCTTTGCCGGCTCGCCCCCCGGCATCCCCGAGGAGAACATCCAGTCGCGCCTGCGCGGCACGCTGCTGATGGCGCTGTCGAACCGGTTCGGCGAGATGCTGCTGACGACGGGCAACAAGTCCGAGGTCGCGGTCGGCTACTGCACGATCTACGGCGACATGAACGGCGGCTTCAACCCGATCCGCGACCTCTACAAGATGCGGGTCTTCGAGACCTGCCGCTGGCGCAACGCGAACCACCGCCCCTGGATGAAGGGCCCGCCGGGCGAGGTCATCCCGCCCCGCGTGATCGACAAGCCTCCCAGCGCCGAGCTTCGCCCCAACCAGCGCGACGACGACAGCCTGCCGCCCTATCCCGTGCTCGACGCGATCCTGGAAGGCCTGGTGGACGACGAGATGTCGGTCGACGAGGTGGCCGCCCGCGGCCACGACCGCGCCACCGTGAAGCGCGTCGAGCACCTCGTCTACACGAGCGAATGGAAGCGCTTCCAGTCCACCCCCGGCACGCGGCTGACGCCCCGCGCCTTCGGCTCCGACCGGCGCTACCCGATCGTCAACCGCTGGCGCGACGGGGGATGACCCGTCGCGCCATGCCGCGTCACAGCGTGCCCAGCAGCGTCTGGTAGGTGGCGGGCACGTAGCGGAAGCCGTCGCCCGCGGCCTCCACGTAGCCGACCGAGGGGAAGGGCATGTGGTAGCCCACGAAGGGGACGCGGTCGGCGGCGATCTCGCCGAAGACGGCGCGGCGGGTGGCGGCCGCGGCGGCCTTGTCGGCGTCGAAGCGCACCTCCCAGTCGGGATGCGCGAGCGACCAGACGTAGTGGTTCGCGGTGTCGGCGGTCAGCATCAGCCGCCGCCCATCGCTCTCGATCTGGTAGGCCATGTGGCCGGGGGTGTGGCCGAAGGCCGCCTGCGCGGTGATGCCGGGGGCGGCCTCGGATCCTTCGTCGATCCTCGTCATCCGGTCCGCGAGCGGACGGACGTTCGCCTCGAACCCCTCGTTCGCCTGGCCCGCCCAGTGGTCGAACTCCACCGCCCCGGTCACGTACTGCGCGTTGGGGAAGGTCGGCGCGCCGCCGGTCATCAGCCCGCCGATGTGGTCGGGGTGCATGTGGGTGAGGACGACGCGCGTCACCTGATCGGGCGCCACGCCCGCCGCCGCCAGCGCGCCGGTGATCCCCTCGGGCGCGAGCCCCGCGTCGAAGAGCACGAGCTCCGCCCCGGTGTTCACGAGCGTGGGCGTGAAGAAGAACTGCGCGCGGTCGGCGGGGATGAAGGCGGCGGCGCTCGCGGCGGCGAACTCCTCGGCCGGCACGTTCATGCCGAACGTGCCCTGCGGGTCGTCGTCGACCGTGCGGGTGCCCGCGAGCAGCGTCGTCACCTCGAACCCGCCGAGCCGGAAGCGGTGGAACGGGGTCGGGGCCTGCGCGCCCTGCGGGGCCACCGCCTCCTGCGCGGGGGCGGGACGGGCCGTGAGGATCGCCGGCGCGGCGAGGGGCAGGGCCGCCCCGGCAAGCAGGGCGTGGCGGCGGGACAGGATCATGGCGGGACCTCCGGGTCTGATGGACGGCCGGCAGATAGGGCGCGGCCCCGGCGCGGCCAGAGCGCGCGGGCGCGGACGCGCCCCTGCGGTCACTCCCACCAGGGGTCGACCCCGGCGATGTCCGCGTCGGTCCAGCCGAAGTGGTGCGCAAGCTCGTGGACGAGCACATGGGTCACGAGTTCGCCCAGCGTGACGTTGCCCCGGTCCGCCCATTCGTCGAGGATCGGCCGGCGGAACAGCCAGATCGCGTCGGGCTTCGCCGGCTGGTCGAGGATCGACCGCTCGGTCAGCGGGATCCCGTCGTAAAGGCCCGTCAGCTCGAACGGATCCTCGATCCCCATCTCGGCCAGCACCTCGTCGGGGGCGAAGTCCTCGACCCGGATCGCGAGCGCGCGCGCGGCTTCGGCATAGCGCGCGGGCAGCGCGGCCAGCGCCGCCTCCGCCAGCACCTCGATCTGCGCGAGGTCGGGGGCGAGGAGCGTGGCGGGGTCGGGATCGGGCGGCATCCCGTCCAGATAGGCCCGGCGCCCGAACTGGACAATGCCGGCCGAAAGGGGCAGGACTCGCGGCGTTCCCGAGGAGTCCCCATGCCCGTCGTCACCCGCTTCGCGCCGTCGCCCACCGGCTTCATCCACGTGGGCAACCTGCGCACCGCGCTGATGAACTGGCTGATCGCCCGCAAGGCCGGCGGCACCTTCATCCTGAGGCTCGACGACACCGACCGCGAGCGGTCGACGGAAGCATACGCCGACGGCATCAAGGAGGACCTCGCCTGGCTCGGCCTGCACTGGGACCGGGTGGAGCGGCAGTCGGATCGCCTCGGCCGCTACGCGGAAGCCGCCGATGCCCTGCGCGCGGCGGGGCGCTTCTACGAGTGCTTCGAGACGCCGGCCGAACTGGACCTGAAGCGCAGGAAGCAGCTCAACATGGGCCGCCCCCCGGTCTACGACCGCGCGAGCCTGAACCTTCCGGACGAGGCGAAGGCCCGCGCCCGCGCCGAGGGGCGCGAGGGCTACTGGCGCTTCCGCCTCGACCAGGCGCGGATCGAGTGGGCGGACGGCATCCTCGGCCCGATCTCCATCGACGCAGGCAGCGTGTCGGACCCGGTGCTGATCCGCGCGGACGGGCAGGTCCTCTACACCTTCGCCTCGTCGGTCGACGACGTGGACATGGGTGTGACGCACATCGTGCGCGGCGCGGACCACGTGACGAACACCGCGACGCAGATCCAGATCATGCAGGCGCTGGGGGGCACCCCGCCCGCCTTCGCGCACCACAGCCTGCTGACAGGCCCGGGCGGCGAGGCGCTGTCCAAGCGGCTGGGCACCCTGTCGCTGCGCGACCTGCGCGCGCGGGGGGTGGAGCCGTTGGCGCTGCTGAGCCTGATGGCGCGGCTCGGGTCGTCGCGGCCGGTGGAGCTGGCGGGGTCGCTCGAGGACCTGGCGGCGGGGTTCGACCTTTCGCAGTTCGGCGCGGCGCCCACGAGGTTCGACGCCGACGACCTCCTCCCGCTGACCCGCGCGCATGTCGCCCGCCTGCCGTTCGGGGCGGTCGCGGACCGCATCGCCGCGCTCGGCGTGCCCGAGGCGCTCGCGCAGCCCTTCTGGGCCGCGACGCACGACAGCATCACCGTGCTTGATGATCTCGGCCCCTGGTGGGCCACCTTCCGCGACGGGGCGACGCCCCCCGCGATGGAGCCGGAGGACCGCGCCTTCGCCGCGGAGGCGCTGGCGATGCTGCCGCCGCCGCCCTTCGGGCCGGAGACCTGGGCCGACTGGACCGCCCGCGTGACGGCGGCGACGGGCCGCAGGGGCCGCGCGCTGTTCCGCCCGCTGCGCCTTGCCCTGACGGGGCGCGAGGACGGGCCGGACATGGCGCGGGTGATGCCGCTGCTGCAACGGGTGCCCGCGCTGGGCTAGGGGCGACGGGGGAGGGGGCCATTGCGGACGACGCAGGCGCGGCCCGGGGCGTCGAGGCCAGGTTCCTGACGGGAACCCTGTTCCGCCACGTGACGGTGATGGCGCTGACCTCCTCGGTCGGGCTGATCGCGGTCTTCGCGGTCGACCTCATCAACATGGTCTACATCGCGATGCTGGGGCGCGAGGAACTCGCGGCCGCGATCGGCTACGCGGGCGCGATCCTGTTCTTCACCGGGTCCTTCGGGATCGGCATGGCGATCGCGGTGGGCGCCATCGTGGCGCGCGCGGTGGGGATGCGCGACGCCGCCCGCGCGCGGGCCGCCGCGACCAACGGGCTGGCGCTGGGCGTGGCCTTCGGCGCGGCCTTCGCGGCGGCGGTCTGGGCGGCGCTGGGGCCGCTCGTGACACTGCTCGGGGCAAGCGGGGTCACGCATGCGTTGGCCGTCCACTACCTCGCGATCATCACGCCGTCGCAGCCGCTGCTGATGGTCGGCATGATCGGCGGCGCGATCCTGCGCAGCCACGGCGACGCGCGGCGCGCGATGTGGGCCACGCTCGCCGGGGCGGGGGTCACGCTGGTCCTCGACCCGATCCTCATCTTCGGCCTGGGCCTCGACCTGACGGGGGCGGCCATCGCCTCGGTGGCCAGCCGGGTGGTGATCGCCGCGGTGGCGCTGCGGCCCATCGTCCGCCACCACGGCGGGTTCGACCGCCCGACGTGGCCCGGCCTGCGCGCGGACCTCGCCCCCGTCTTCGCGATCGGGGTTCCCGCGATCCTGACGCAGGTGGCGACCCCGGTGGGGCAGGCCTTCGTCACCCGCGCGGTCTCGGCCTACGGCGAGGCGGCGGTCGCGGGCATGGCCATCGCCGGCCGCCTGACGCCCGTGGCCTTCGGGGTGATCTTCGCGCTGTCGGGCGCGCTGGGGCCGATCATCGGGCAGAACGCGGGCGCGGGGCGGATGGACCGGGTGCGGCGCGCCTTCCTCGACGGCCTGCTGTTCACGGCCATCGTCAGCGTCGTCGTGTCGGCGATCCTCTTCGCCTTCCGCGCGCCGATCGCCGACCTCTTCAACGCCGGGGGGCTGACGCGCGAGCTCGTGTTCCTGTTCTGCGGGCCGCTGAGCCTTCTGTGGTTCTTCAACGGCGCGCTGTTCGTCGCGAACGCCGCCTGCAACAACCTCGGCCGGCCCTTCCAGTCGACGCTGCTGAACTGGGGGCGCCAGACGCTGGGGACGGTGCCGCCGATGCTGTGGCTGGGCGGCCTGTTCGGCGCGCAGGGCGTGCTCGTGGGGCAGGCGCTGGGGGGCGTCGCCTTCGGGCTGCTCGCGGTCTGGCTCGCCTGGCGGGTGATCCTGCGCGCGCCGCCGGGCGCGGTCCCGGCCCGCCCCGCCGCCACGCCGCCCCCGGTGGCGGCGCCGCTGTCGCCCTCGGTCGACGCGGGCCTCGACCGCTAGGAAGGGGCTTGCCAGCCCCGCCGCGCCCGCGCTAAGCCTTCCCCGCAGGAACGGGAGAACCGGGGCGACCCGGTGCCGAAGGAGCAACCGCCCCGGTAAACTCTCAGGCCCAAGGACCGTCCTGCGCACGGACTCTGGAGAGTGGCGCGTCCGCGCCCGCCGAAGGGATAACGATCTCAGGCGCCCCACGCCGGACGGCGGGGCAGGGACAGAGGGGGCATCGCGGGGCGGGGATCGGCCTGCCCGTGCGGTGCCGCGCGCATCCTGCGGCATCGGAACGACGGGGGCCGCATGGCCGACCTTACGGACGACGCCGGCCTGCGCCGCCTGCCGCTGCACGACCTGCATGCCGAGGCCGGCGCGCGGATCGGCCCCTTCGCGGGCTACGCGATGCCGGTGCAGTACCCGCCCGGCGTGATGGCCGAGCATCTTCACTGCCGCGCGGAAACGGGCCTCTTCGACGTGTCGCATATGGGGCAGATCGTCCTGCGCCCCACGAAGGGCATGGATGCGCTGACGGCGGGGCTGGAAGCGCTGATGCCGGTGGACCTTGCCTCGCTCGCCCCCGGCCGCCAGCGGTATGGCCTTCTGACGACCGACACGGGCGGCATCCGCGACGACCTCATGGCCGCGAACCGGGGCGATGAATGGCTCCTGGTCGTGAATGCCTCCAACAAGGCGGCGGACGCGGCGCATCTGGCGGCGCATCTGGGGGACGCGGGCACGGTCGGCCTGCTCGGGGACCGCGCGCTGCTGGCGGTGCAGGGACCGGGGGCCGAGGCCGCGCTGGCGGCGCTGGTGCCCGGCGCGGCGGCGATGCGGTTCATGGACGTGGCGGTGCTGCCTTGGAAGGGCGTTGAGCTCTGGGTCAGCCGGTCCGGCTACACCGGCGAGGACGGGTTCGAGGTGTCGGTGCCCGAGGGCGAGGCCGAGGCGTTCGCCCGCGCGGTCCTCGCGCGGCCGGGCGTCGCGTGGATCGGCCTCGGCGCGCGGGACAGCCTGCGGCTGGAGGCCGGGCTCTGCCTGCACGGCCACGACATCGGCGAGGGCACGACCCCGGTCGAGGCGGGCCTCGGCTGGGCGATCCAGAAGGCGCGCCGCGCGGGCGGGGCACGCGAAGGCGGCTTTCCCGGTGCCGCGCGCATCCTTGCCGAGCTGGACGGCGGGCCCGAGCGCCTGCGCGTGGGCCTTCGGCCCGAGGGCCGCGCGCCGATGCGCGAGGGCACGGCGCTGTTCGCCCCCGACGGGACGCCCGTGGGCCACGTCACCTCCGGCGGGTTCGGCCCCAGCCTGGGCGCGCCGGTGGCGATGGGCTACGTCGCGCGCGCCTTCGCGGCCCCCGGCACCGCGCTCGAGGGCGAGGTTCGCGGTCGACGGATGCCGGTCCGCGTGGCACCCTTGCCGTTCCACCCCCATCGCTACAAACGCTGAGAGAGCCCCATGAAGTTCACCGAAGACCACGAATGGCTGCGCATCGAGGGCGATCTGGTCGTCGTCGGCATCACCGAGCACGCGGCGACCCAGCTGGGCGACGTCGTGTTCGTGGAGCTGCCCACCCCCGAGACGGTCGTCGCCGCCGGCGACGAGGTCGTGGTGATCGAGAGCGTCAAGGCCGCCTCGGACATCCTTGCCCCGCTGGAGGGCGAGATCGTGGAGGTCAACGCGGCGCTCGTCGACAACCCGGCGCTCGTCAACGAGGACCCGACCGGCGCCGCCTGGTTCTTCAAGATGCGCGTGGACGACCTCTCCGCCATCGACGCCTTCATGGACGAGGACGAGTATCGGGATCTGATCGGATGACCTTCACCCCCACCGCCTACGACCCCCAGGACTTCGCCAACCGCCGCCACATCGGCCCCTCGCCGGACGAGATGGAGGAGATGCTGCGCGTCGTCGGCGCGCCGTCGCTCGACGCGCTGATCGACGAAACGGTGCCCGAGGGCATCCGCCAGACGGAGGCACTCGACTGGGACCCGCTGTCCGAGGCGGGGCTGCTGGAGCGGATGCGGGCCGTGGCGTCGCGGAACCGCGTGATGGTGAGCCTGATCGGGCAGGGCTACCACGGCACCCACACCCCGCCCGCGATCCAGCGCAACATCCTCGAGAACCCCGCCTGGTACACGGCCTACACGCCCTACCAGCCCGAGATCGCGCAAGGCCGGCTCGAGGCGCTTCTGAACTACCAGACGATGGTCGCGGACCTGACGGGGCTGCCGGTCGCCAACGCCTCGCTGCTCGACGAGGCGACGGCGGCGGCCGAGGCGATGACGATGGCCGAGCGGTCGGCCAGGTCGAAGGCGCGGGCCTTCTTCGTGGACGCGAACTGCCACCCCCAGACCATCGCCGTGGTCCGCACCCGCGCCCGTCCGCTGGGGATCGAGATCATCACCGGCGAGCCGGACGACGTGCCGGCCGACCGGGTCTTCGGCGCGATCTTCCAGTATCCCGGCACCCACGGGCACATCCGCGACCTGACGGACGTGATCGCGCGCCTGCATGAGGGACGCGCGCTGGCCATCGTCGCAACCGACCTTCTGGCGCTGACCATGCTGAAGGAGCCGGGCGCGATGGGCGCGGACATCGCCGTCGGATCCTCGCAGCGCTTCGGCGTGCCGATGGGCTACGGCGGCCCGCATGCCGCCTTCCTCTCCTGCCGCGACGAGCTGAAGCGCGCGATGCCCGGCCGCATCGTCGGCGTCAGCGTCGACGCGCGGGGCAACCGCGCCTACCGCCTGAGCCTCCAGACGCGCGAGCAGCACATCCGGCGCGAGAAGGCGACGAGCAACGTCTGCACCGCGCAGGCGCTGCTGGCGGTGATGGCCAGCTTCTACGCGGTCTTCCACGGCCCCACCGGCCTGCGCGCCATCGCCGAGCGCGTCCATTTCCACACGATCCGGCTTGCGAAAGCCTTGCGCGTCGCGGGGGCCGAGGTGGAGCCGGATGCCTTCTTCGACACGATCACCGTGCGCGTGGGCGTGGGGCAGGCGGGGATTCTCGCCGCCGCGCGGGCCGAGGGCGTGAACCTGCGCCGCGTGGGCCACGACCGCGTCGGCATCAGCCTCGACGAGACGACAACGGAGCAGGTCCTTCACCGCGTGCTGCGCGCCTTTGGCATCCCCGTGGCCCCCCCGCACCGGGCGGAGCTGGGCTTTCCCGACGCGATGCTGCGGACCAGCCCCTACCTCACGCACCCCGTCTTCCACATGAACCGCGCCGAGTCCGAGATGATGCGCTACATGCGCCGCCTGTCGGACCGCGACCTCGCCCTCGACCGCGCGATGATCCCGCTGGGGTCCTGCACGATGAAGCTGAACGCGGCGGCCGAGATGATGCCGATCACCTGGCCGGAGTTCTCCAGCCTCCACCCCTTCGCCCCCGCCGACCAGGCGCGGGGCTACCACGAGGCGATCGACGACCTGGCCGAGAAGCTGTGCCGGATCACCGGCTACGACGCGATGTCGATGCAGCCCAACTCGGGCGCGCAGGGCGAATACGCGGGGCTTCTCACGATCCAGGCCTGGCACCGAAGCCGGGGCGAGGGGCACCGCGACGTCTGCCTCATCCCCGTCTCCGCCCACGGCACGAACCCCGCCAGCGCGCAGATGGCCGGGATGCGCGTCGTGGTCGTGGGCAGCGCGCCCAACGGCGACGTGGACATCGAGGACTTCCGCCAGAAGGCCGGGGCGGCGGGGGACCGCCTCGCCGCCTGCATGATCACCTATCCTAGCACGCACGGCGTGTTCGAGGGCACGGTGCGCGAGATCTGCGCGATCACGCACGCGCACGGCGGGCAGGTCTACCTCGACGGCGCGAACCTGAACGCGCTCGTGGGGCTGGTGAAGCCCGGCGAGATCGGGTCGGACGTGAGCCACCTCAACCTCCACAAGACCTTCGCGATCCCCCATGGGGGCGGGGGGCCGGGGATGGGGCCGATCGGGGTCAAGGCGCACCTGGCCCCCTTCCTGCCGGGGCACCCGGAGACGGGCGGAGACGAAGGGCCGGTGTCGGCCGCCCCCTACGGCAGCGCCTCGATCCTGCTCATCAGTTGGGCCTACTGCCTGATGATGGGGGGCGCGGGGCTGACGCAGGCCACGAAGGTCGCGATCCTGAACGCGAACTACGTCGCCGCGCGGCTGAAGGGGGCCTATCCGGTCCTGTTCATGGGCAATCGCGGCCGCGTCGCGCACGAGTGCATCCTCGACACCCGCCCCTTCGCGGCGGCGGGGGTGACGGTCGACGACGTGGCCAAGCGCCTGGTCGACAACGGCTTCCACGCCCCGACGATGAGCTGGCCCGTCGCCGGCACGCTGATGGTGGAGCCGACCGAGTCCGAGACCAAGGCCGAGATCGACCGCTTCGTGACCGCGATGCTCGCGATCCGCGAGGAGATCGCGGCCGTCGAGCGCGGCGCGATCGCGCCGCAGGACAGCCCCCTGCGCCACGCGCCCCACACGGTCGCCGACCTTGTGGCCGACTGGGACCGGGCCTACACGCGCGAGCAGGGCTGCTTCCCCCCCGGCGCCTTCCGCGTGGACAAGTACTGGCCCCCCGTCGGCCGGGTGGACAACGTCGCCGGCGACCGGACCCTGGTGTGCACCTGCCCGCCGGTGGAGGCCTACGCGCAGGCGGCGGAGTGACTGCGGCCATCGGGAGGCTCGCGGCCCGGCTCGGCGAACCCATGCCTCGGGGCGCGGGGTCCGGCCGGTCGGAGGGGCAGTCGGCGCGGCCCCCGCACGCCCCGATGGACGCGACCTCGGGCGCCCGGTCCTGCGCGGCGGGCCGGTCTTGCCCGTCGCGCGACAGGGCGGCGTCCGCGCCGGCGGCGGGCGCCGGCAGGCGGGCCGGGACACAGGCCCCCGACCGTTCGCCGCGGCCTTGACATCCCCGGCCCCATGGGTCAAGTCACCGCCCGTGGGGTCGTAGCTCAGTTGGGAGAGCGCGTCGTTCGCAATGACGAGGTCAGGGGTTCGATCCCCCTCGGCTCCACCAGCTCCCGCCATCCGCCCCGATCGTCCGGTGCCGCCGGATGGTCCCGCCCCTGCGCCGCGCCGGGCGTCACGCCAGCACCCCCACCGCCAGCCGGAAGCTCACCGCCTCGGCGATGTGGCGCTTGAGCACCGCGTCGCTGCCGTCGAGGTCGGCGATGGTGCGGGCCACGCGCATCACCCGGTGATAACCGCGCGCGGACAGGCCGAAGCGTTCGGCGACGCGCGCGAGCAGCGACCGGCCCTCGGCGTCGGGGGTTGCCACCGCGTCGAGCGCGGCGCCCTCGGCGTCGGCGTTGACGCGAAGGCCGGGGTGGGCGGCGTAGCGGCCGGCCTGCACGGCGCGGGCGCGGGCCACGCGCGCCGCGACCGTGGCCGACCCGTCCCCCGAGGCGGGCAGGTCGAGGTCGGTGTAGGCCACGGGCGGCACCTCCACCCGCAGGTCGAAGCGGTCCATCAGGGGGCCCGAGATGCGCCCCATGTAGTCCTCGCCGCACTGGGGCGCGCGGGCGCAGGCGCGCGCGGGGTCGGCCATGTGCCCGCAGCGGCAGGGGTTGGCGGCCGCGACCAGCATGAACCGGCAGGGATAGCGGATGTGCGCGTTGGCGCGCGCGACCACGACCTCGCCCGTCTCCATCGGCTGGCGCAGGGTTTCCAGCACGGCGCGGGGGAACTCGGGGAACTCGTCGAGGAACAGCACGCCGTTGTGCGCGAGGCTGATCTCGCCGGGCCTGGCCCCGCGCCCGCCGCCGACGATCGCGGCCATCGAGGCGGTGTGGTGCGGCTCGCGGAAGGGGCGGTCGCGGCTGATCCCTCCCTCGGCCAGCACCCCGGCGAGCGAGTGGATCATCGAGGTCTCCAGCGCCTCGGCGGCCGACAGGGGGGGCATCAGGCCGGGCACGCGCGCGGCCAGCATCGACTTGCCCGACCCGGGGCTGCCCACCATCAGGATGTGGTGCCGGCCCGCCGCCGCGATCTCCAGCGCGCGCTTGGCGCGTTCCTGGCCCTTGACCTCGCGCAGGTCGCGGGGGCCGGGGCCGGAGGCGACCTCGCCCGCCTCGGCCGGCGCGATCGGCGCCTGACCCGTGTAGTGGCGGACCACCGCGTCGAGGCTGTCGGCCCCGAGCACCTGCGTCGCCCCGACCCAGGCCGCCTCCGCCCCGCAGGCGCGCGGGCACAGAAGCGCGCGGTCATGCTCGGCGGCCGCCATGGCGGCGGGCAGCGCGCCGAGGACCGGCACCAGCCGTCCGTCGAGCGCGAGCTCGCCCAGCGCGACCACGCCCTCGGTCACGTCGCGCGGGATGATGTCGATCGCCGCCAGCAGCGCCAGCGCGATCGGCAGGTCGAAGTGCGAGCCCTCCTTCGGCAGGTCGGCGGGCGAGAGGTTGACGGTGATCCGCTTCGACGGCAGCGCGATCGACATCGCCGACAGCGCCGCGCGGACCCGTTCGCGCGCCTCGCTGACGGCCTTGTCGGGCAGGCCCACGATCGCGAAGTTGGGCAGGCCCGGGGCCAGCGCGCACTGCACCTCGACCAGGCGGGCCTCGACCCCCTCGAAGGCCACGGTGAAGGCCCGGACCGTCATGCTGCTGCCCCGTTCATCTTGCTTAACGGGGTACGGCGGATTGGTTTACGAGTCGTGAATCGGTTCGCCCGCCTCCTGCGGCCCGGGCCACGGGCGACGCTGGTAATCGCGCCGGTAGAACGGCTGGTCCGCGCCATCCTCCAGCCCCGCCGCGCGCCAGCGGCGGAAGGACGGATGCGAGAGATGCGCGTCGACGTAGGCCTGCGCGGCCGGGCCGACGGGCAGGTTGTAGGTCGCGATCCGCGTGGCCACGGGCGCGTGGAAGACGTCCGCGGCCGAATAGGCGCCGCAGAGCCAGGGCCCCGGCGAACCGGTCGTCTCGCGTGCCCAGGCCCAGATCGCCTCGAGCCGCGCGAGGTCGGCCAGGACCTCCGCCGGCGGGGCGCAGTCGGTGTAGCTCGCGCGCAGGTTCATCGGGCAATGCGAACGCAGCGCCTGGAAGCCCGCGTGCATCTCCGCCGCGAGCGAGCGCGCGGCGGCGCGGTGCGCGGGGTCCGCGGGCCAGTGCCCCGCCTCCGGGTGGCGGCTCGCCAGCTCCTCGGCGATGGCGAGGCTGTCCATGACCACGGCGCCGTCCGCCAGCCGCAGCGCGGGCACGCTGCGGGCGGGCGCGAACTCGGCCGCGAGAAGCCGCGGCAGCTCGTCGGTGTGGAGCCGCGCCTGGCGCAGCGTCACGGGGATGCCGAAGGCGTCGAACAGCAGCCAGCCGCGCAGCGACCAGCTCGAATAGGCGCGGTCGCCGATGGCGAGGGTGCAGGTCATGCGGATGTCCTTCGTGCAAGGCCCGGGCGCATTGCCCTAGCGCGTCCGGGGCCCGTCACGCAAGGCGGCCCGCGAAGACCTCCAGCCACCCCGTCCCGTCCCGGTCGAGCCGCGTGACCGACAGCGGCTCGATCCGCTGCGCCAGCACGGCCTGCGCGGCGCAGCCCCGCGCGCGCTGCACCTGCGTGAGGATCGTGCCCATGTGCGCCACGACGACCACGTCGCGCCCCGTATGCGCCGCAAGAAGGCGCGCCACCGCGGCGTCGATCCGCGCGCGCGCGGCGTTCCACGATTCGCCCCCGGGGGCCGCGACGTCGCCCGGCGTCTCCCAGTAGGCGCGGCTGAGGGCGGGGTGGCGTTCCGCGACCTCGTCCCAGGTGCGCCCGTCCCAGTCGCCGAAGTCGAACTCGCGCAGGGCCGGGTCCGGCGGCAGGCGCGGCGCGCCGGGGGCCAGCGCATCGGCCGTGGCCACGGCGCGGGACAGGTCCGACGAGGCGAGGACGGCGCCTTCGGGCAGCATCGCGCGCAGCCGCGCCAGGGCCCCCGCGTCCGACAGGTCGGCGGGCACGTCGCGCCACCCCGTGAAGGCCCGCTCGTGCGTGGGCGCGTGGCGCACCCACCAGAGCCGGCTCACGGCACCGCACCCTTCAGCGCGACCGGCAGCCCCGCCACCACGAGCACCACGAGGCCCGCCTGCGCCGCCGCGCGCTGGTTGAGCCGGCCCTGCGCGTCGCGGAAGCGGCGGGCCAGCGCATTCTCGGGAACAATGGAAAGGCCGACCTCGTTTGTGACCAGGACGACGGGGGCCGCGCAGGCGGCCAGCGCGTCGAGAAGGGCCTCGGCCTCGCGGTCAAGGTCGTGGTCCGCGAGCAGATGATTGGTCAGCCACAATGTCGCACAGTCGATCAGGACCACCGACCCGGCCGGCACCCCCGCCAGGACCGGCGCCAGATCGAGCGGGGCCTCGACCGTGGTCCAGCCCTCGCCCCGTCCGTCGCGGTGCCGCGCGATGCGCGCCACCATCTCGTCGTCCCGGGCCTCCGCGGTCGCGACATAGACACGAGGCAGCCCCGTGCGCCGGACGAGATCCTCGGCCAGGCGGGACTTGCCCGACCGCGCCCCGCCGATCACCAGCGTCAGCGCCGGAAGATAGCGCGGCGGATCATTCGTCAATGCCGGTGATCCGGTCACGCGGTTCGGCCGTAAGGGATGGCGTGGCTGCCCAAGAACTGAACCTGCTTCGCACCGGGGGTTTGTGATGGCACTCGACGGATATAACGACCAGACGATGTCCCGCCAAGCGATGCGGGCGGAGTTGCTGGACGCCGAGACGGAGCTGCGGCTCGCCTACGCGTGGCGGGACCACCGCGACGAGCAGGCGCTGCACCGGCTGGTCACGGCCTACATGCGGCTCGCGATCTCCATGGCCTCGAAGTTCCGCCGCTACGGCGCGCCGATGAACGACCTGATCCAGGAGGCGAGCCTCGGCCTCATGAAGGCGGCCGACAAGTTCGACCCCGACCGCGGCGTGCGGTTCTCCACCTACGCGGTCTGGTGGATCAAGGCGTCGATCCAGGATTACGTGATGCGCAACTGGTCGATGGTGCGCACCGGGTCCACCTCCAGCCAGAAGAGCCTGTTCTTCAACATGCGCCGCGTCCAGGCCAAGCTGGAGCGCGAGGCCGACCAGGCGGGCGAGCGGCTGGACGGGCACCAGCTGCGCGAGCGGATCGCGCGCGAGGTGGGCGTGCCGCTCGCGGACGTGGAGATGATGGAGGGGCGGCTGTCCGGCTCGGACTACTCGCTCAACGCCACGCAGTCCTCGGACGAGGACGGGCGCGAATGGATCGACGCGCTGGAGGATGACGGCCGGCAGGCGGCCGAACTGGTCGAGGGCACGCACGACACCGCGCGGCTGCGGGGCTGGCTCGTGTCGGCGCTGGGCACGCTGAACCCGCGCGAGCGCTACATCGTCTCGGAGCGCAAGCTGCGCGACGAGGGGCGCACGCTCGAATCGCTCGGCGCGGAACTGGGCCTCTCGAAGGAGCGCGTGCGCCAGCTCGAGGCCGCGGCCTTCGCCAAGCTTCGTCGCAACCTCGAGTCGCAGTCGCGCGAGGTGCTGCATTTCCTGTGACCCCGCGCGGCGTTGAGTTTCGCCGCACCGCCGCTTAAGGCTGGCGGATGAGGCGGGGGCGACGATGCTGGCCGGACAACGCGTCCTTCTGATCGTGGGCGGCGGGATCGCCGCCTACAAGGCGCTGGACCTGATCCGGCGGCTGCGGGACCGTGGCTGTGCCGTGGTGCCCGTGCTGACCCGGGCGGGGTCCGCCTTCGTCACGCCGCTGTCGGTCGCGGCGCTGGCGGGTCACCGGGTCCATGACGACCTGTTCGACCTGACCGACGAGGCCGAGATGGGGCACATCCAGTTGTCCCGGTCCGCCGACCTCGTGGTGGTGGCCCCCGCGACCGCCGACCTGATGGCGCGGATGGCGGGGGGGCAGGCCGGCGACCTTGCCACGACGATCCTGCTTGCGACCGACAAGCCGGTCCTGATCGCGCCCGCGATGAACTTGCGGATGTGGGAGCATCCGGCGACGCGGCGCAACCTCGCGCGGCTGCAGGCCGACGGCGTGCGGGTGGTCGGCCCGAACGAGGGCGACATGGCCTGCGGCGAACACGGCTACGGCCGCATGGCGGAACCCGGGGAGATCGTCGCGGCGGTGGAGGCGGCGCTTGGCGGCCCCGCGGGGGCGGGCCCGCTCGCGGGGCGGCACGTGATCGTCACCTCGGGGCCCACGCACGAGCCGATCGATCCCGTGCGCTACATCGCCAACCGCTCCTCGGGCGCGCAGGGATCGGCGATCGGGGCCGCGCTGGCCGCCCTGGGCGCGCGCGTGTCCTTCGTGACGGGACCGGCGGCCGTGCCGCCCCCCGCCGGCGTGCGGGTCGTCGCCGTCGAGACGGCGGCCGAGATGCGGGCGGCGGTCGCCGCGGCGCTTCCGGCCGATGCGGCCGTCTTCGCGGCGGCGGTGGCCGACTGGCGCGTGGCGGCCCCTGCCGCCTCGAAGATGAAGAAGGATGGCACGGGCGCGCCGCCGCCCCTGCCGCTCGCCGAGACCCCCGACATCCTGGCCGAGGTCGCGCGCCCCGGGGCGGGCCGCCCCCGTCTCGTCGTGGGCTTCGCGGCGGAGACCGACGACCTTGTGGCCCACGCGACCGCCAAGCGCCTGCGCAAGGGCTGCGACTGGATCGTGGCGAACGACGTCTCCGCCGCCGGCGGCGTCATGGGCGGGGCCGAGAACGCGGTGACGCTGATCACCGCCGAGGGGGCCGAGGCCTGGCCCAGGATGCCCAAGGCCGAGGTGGCGCGCCGCCTCGCGGACCGCATCGCGCGGGCGCTGGCGTGACGCCCGTGGTCCTGGTCCTGCGCGAGGACTGGGCGGACCCCGCCGTCCCGCTGCCCGCCTACCGGACCGGGGGCGCGGCGGGCGCGGACCTCTGCGCGAACCTGCCGCCCGGCGACCGCGCGGCGGGCCTCACGCTTGCGCCGATGGAGCGGCGGGTCGTGCCGACCGGCCTGCGGGTGGAGATCCCGCCGGGCTTCGAGGCCCAGATCCGGCCGCGCTCGGGGCTTGCGTCCCGCCACGGCATCACCCTGCCCAACACCCCCGGCACGATCGACAGCGACTATCGCGGGCCGCTCGGCGTTTCGCTCGTGAACCTCGGGGCCGAACCGTACCGGGTCGCGCACGGCGACCGGATCGCGCAGATGGTCGTGGCCCCCGTGGCGCGGGCGGCGTTCCGCGTGGCCGACCGCCTCTCGTCGACGCCGCGCGGCGACGGCGGCTTCGGTTCGACGGGGCGGGCGGGATGATCCTCGTCCTCGGCCTCGCGGCGGCGCTCTGGGGGTTGGGTGCGCTGCTGGGCGCGCCCGCGCGGCAGCGGGCGGGGGTGCTCGGCGCGCTCTGGGTCGTCGTGGTGCTCGAGCACCTGCTGCTGCCCGATGGGCATCCGCTGCGCGCGGCGACCGGGGGCGACGCGCGGCCCTGGGTGATCCTCGGCGGCCTCGGCGCGCTGGTCGTCGGCTATCGGGGGCTTCTGCGGCGGGCCCGCGCGCGGCACGCGGCGATGGAGCCCGCCGCCCCCGCCGCCCCGGCCGCCGCCTTCCGCCCCGTGGAACTGGACCGCTATGCCCGCCACATCGCCCTGCGCGAGATCGGCGGCGCGGGCCAGCGGCGGCTGAAGGCCGCGCGGGTGCTCGTGGTGGGCGCGGGGGGGCTCGGGTCGCCCGCGCTCCTCTACCTCGCGGGGGCGGGGGTGGGCACCATCGGCGTGATCGACGACGACGTGGTCGAGAACGCCAACCTCCAGCGCCAGATCATCCATGCCGACGAACGGATCGGCATGGCCAAGGCGCATTCCGCCGCCGCCGCGATGCGCGCGCTGAACCCCTTCGTCGAGGTCCGCCCCTACGCGCGCCGGCTGGAGGCCCCCATCGCGGCGGACCTGTTCGCGGACTACGACCTCGTCCTCGACGGGTCGGACGACTGGGACACGCGCGAGCTGGTCAACGCGACCTGCGTGGCGGCGCGCCTGCCGCTGGTCTCGGGCGCGATCACCCAGTGGGAGGGGCAGGTGGCGCTGTTCGATCCCGCGCACGGCGGGCCCTGCCGGGCCTGCCTCTTTCCCGCGCGCCCCGCGCCGGGCCTGGCGCCCACCTGCGCCGAGGCGGGGGTCGCGGCCCCGCTGCCGGGGGTGATCGGGTCGATCATGGCGACCGAGGCGGTAAAGCACCTGACGGGTGCGGGCACGACGCTCCGGGGACGCCTGCTCGTCTACGACGCGCTCGAGGCCGACATGCGCGTGATCCGCACGCACAAGCGCGGCGACTGCCCCGTCTGCGGCACCCCCCGCCCCGTCGCCTGACTGGACTTTGCCGCGCCGTCCGGCATAGTCGCGCGCTGAAAATCACGAAGAACGGGGAGTCCACCGATGCGAACCGCCACGACGCTTGCCGCCCTCGCCCTGACCGCCGCCCTCGGCCAGCCGACGCCTGCCGCCGCCCAGGGCCTGCCCGACCTCCAGGGCCGCGCGGTCACGGTGGTGACCGAGAACGCCTACCCTCCGCTGCAATTCCTCGACGCCGGGGGGCAGGCGGTGGGCTGGGAATACGACGCCATGGCCGAGATCGCCCGGCGCCTGAACATGACCGTGACCTACGAGACCATCAGCTGGGACGCGATGATCCCGGCCGTGTCCGAGGGCCAGTTCGACATCGGGATGACCGGCATCACCATCCGCGACGACCGGAAGGAGGCGGTCGACTTCTCCGACCCCTACATGCTGTCGCAGATGCTGATGATCGTGCGCGGGGACGAGGCGCGCTTCACCGACGCGGCCTCCTTCGCCGCCGACCCCGCGCTTCTGGCCGCGGCCCAGCCCGGCACCACGCCCTTCTACACCACCGTCTACGAGGTGCTCGACGGCGACGAGGCGAACCCCCGCATCAAGAAGTTCGAGACCTTCGGCGCGGGACTCGAGGCGCTGCGGACGGGCGACGTGGACCTCGTGCTGTCGGACTCGACCGCCGCGAACGGCTACGTGGCGGCATCCGGCGGCGGGCTGAAGATCATCGGCGAGCCGCTCGGGTCCGAGGAGTTCGGCTTCATCTTCCCCAAGGGGTCGGACCTCGTGGCCCCGGTCAACGCGGCCATCGCGTCGATGCGGGCCGACGGCACGCTCGACGCGCTGAACCAGACGTGGTTCGTCGACTACGTGATGGGGCAGTGAACGGCGGGCCCGCGACGGGGCCGCAGGGCCTGCCCCGCGCGTGACCCCGAACGCGAAGCCGGACCGCGACGTCCCCTGGTGGCTGCTGGTCGTGGCCGCCGCCGGGCTGTGGCTGTTCTGGCGGGTCCTGGCCGATCCCGAGTACGCCCGGATCCTGTCGCTGCTCTCGCAGGGCATCGGCGTCACCGTCATGGTGACGCTGGTGGGCTATGCGGGGGCCTCGGCGCTGGGGCTGCTGCTGGCGCTGGGCCTCCTGTCGCGGTGGATCGTGCTGCGGCAGGCCTGCCGGCTCTACGTCGAGGTGATGCGGGGCATCCCGATCATCGTGCTGCTGCTCTACGTGGCCTTCGTCGCGGCGCCGCTTCTGGTGGCGGGCTGGAACGCCGCGACCGGCTGGCTGGGGTGGGAGCCGTGGCGCGCCCGCGACTTCCCGCTCCTGTGGCGGGCGGTGCTGGCGCTGGTGCTGGCCTACGCCTCGTTCCTGGCCGAGATCTTCCGGGCCGGCCTGCAGGCGGTCGACCGGGGCCAGATCGAGGCGGCGAACGCGCTGGGCCTGACCGGCTGGCAGCGGTTCCGCCACATCACGGCCCCGCAGGCCTTCCGCCTGATCCTGCCGCCCTACGGCAACGACTTCGTGGCGATGGTGAAGGACTCGAGCCTCGTGTCGGTTCTGGGGGTCGGCGACGTGACGCAGCTCGGCAAGGTCACGGCGGCGGGGAACTTCAGGTACTTCGAGACCTACAACGTGGTGGCGCTGATCTACCTCACGATGACCATCGGGCTGAGCCTTCTGCTGCGCAGGCTGGAGGCGCGGCTGCGGCGGCGGGGGGGATGATCACCGGGGCGTGATTCCGTTTCGGCAATTCGCCGGCCAGGCGTAGGATGCGCTCGTTTTTAACCTTTGGAGAAAGCGCATCATGGTCTGGATTGTAGCCACCACCAGCGTGGTGGGAACCGGGGTCGCCCTCACCCTTGCCGGAGGCGACGACGGTTTCGTCTCGCGCGACGTCGTCCTCGGCTCTGGAAACGGGCGTGCCGTCGACTTTGGCGGAAACGGCACGATCATCATCGTTCACGGGTCGATCGTCGGGGCGCAGGCCATCACGACCGGAAGCGCCCGCAACAGCACGATCGCGATCGAGGCGGAGGGCCGCGTCACCGGCCTGTTCAGCGATCCGCTGGTCACCGACTCCGGCAACGCGATCAACCTTCAGGGGGGGACCAGCACGATCCGCAACGAGGGGATCATCGAGGCGCTGGGCGGCGGCAACGCCATTTCCTACACGGCCTCGCAGTCGCTCACCCCGATCACGGCGATCAGCCTGGAGAACAACGGCCTGATCAGCGGGCAGAACGCCATCCTCCTCGGGGGCCTCAACGGCGGCATCTCGTTCGACCTGCTCAACACCGGACGGATCGAGGCCGAGGCCATCGCGTTCCGGGACTCGAGCGACCAGGGCAGCACCGACACACTCGTGAACCGCGGCTTCATCGCGGGGGCCGTCGACCTCGGCCTTGGCGACGACAGCTTCGACGGGCGCGGCGGGCGGCTCGACGGGCTGCTGTCAGGCGGCGCGGGGAACGACACGCTGCGGTCGGGCGCGGACGCGGACACGATCGTCGGCGGAGGCGGGCAGGACCGGCTGTTCGGGGGCCGGGGGGCGGACCGCTTCGTCTTCGACCAGGGCCCCGGAACCACGGATGCCGACCGGATCGAGGACTTCGGGCGCCCCGACCGCATCCATCTCGACAGCGCGGACTTCACCGCCCTGGCCGACGGCGCGCTGGCGGCGGGGGCGTTCCGCGCCAATGCGAGCGGCCGCGCCGCCGACGCCTCGGATCGGATCGTCTACGAGACCGACACGGGCTGGCTGCGCTACGACGCCGATGGTCGGGGCGGATCGGCGGGGGTCAGGTTCGCGCAGCTGGACGCAGGGCTGCGCTTCGTCGACGCGGGCGACTTCCTCGTGATCTGAAGGGCGCTGGCATCGGACTCCGCGCCCCTCTAGGGTGCGGGAAACCGACCGGAGCGCCGCGCATGAACCCCCTGCTGACCGACTGGACCGGCCCCTTCGGCCTGCCGCCCTTCGAGGCCATCGCCGACGCGGACTTCGGCCCGGCCTTCGACGAGGGGCTGGCGCAGGCCCGTGCCGAGGTGGCGCGGATCGCGGATGCCCCCGATCCGCCCACCTTCGCCAACACCATCGAGGCGCTGGAACTGGCCGAAGCCACGCTCGACCGCGTGGCGGGGGTGTTCTACAACCTCGCGGGGGCCGACAGCACGCCCGCGCGCGAGGCGCTGATGCGCGAGCTTGCCCCGAAGATGAGCGCCTTCGCCTCGGAGGTCACGACCAACCGCGCGCTCTGGGGGCGCATCCGGGCGCTGTGGGACGCGCGCGAGGGGCTGGGGCTGACGGCGGAGCCGATGCGGGTGCTGACGCTCTACCGGCGCAGGTTCGTGCGGGCGGGGGCCGATCTGGACGGCGATGCCAGCGCCCGCATGACCGCGTTGAAGCAGCGCCTCGCGGTGCTGGGAACGGCCTTCGGCCAGAACCTCCTGGCCGAGGAGCGCGACTGGGCGATGCCCCTGGCCGAGGCCGACCTCGAGGGGCTGCCCGGCTTCGTCGTCGATGCCGCGCGCGCGGCGGGGGCGGAGCGGGGATCGGATGGGCCGGTCATCACGCTCAATCGCTCGCTGATCGTCCCCTTCCTCCAGTTCAGCCCGCGGCGCGACCTGCGGCGGCGCGCCTACGCGGCCTGGACGCTTCGCGGGGCCAACGGCAACGCGCACGACAACCGCGCGATCGCCGCCGAGATCCTCGCGCTGCGCCACGAGCGCGCGACCCTGCTGGGCTATCCCGACTTTGCCACCTTCAAGCTGGAGCCGGAGATGGCGAAGACCCCGCAGGCCGTGCGCGACCTGCTGATGCGGGTCTGGCAGCCTGCGCGGGCCAGGGCCGAGGCCGACGCGGCGGTGCTTCAGGCGATGATGGCGGCCGATGGGGTCAACGGCGCGCTGGAACCCTGGGACTGGCGCTACTACTCCGAACGGCGTCGGCAGGCGGAGCATGACCTCGACGAGGCGGCGCTGAAGCCGTACCTGTCGCTCGAGGCGATGCTGGGGGCCGCGTTCGACTGCGCGGGACGCCTGTTCGGGCTGGAGTTCCGACTGCTCGACGTGCCGCTCTACCACGCGGACGCGCGGGCCTGGGAGGTGACCCGCGGCGGGCGGCACATGGCCGTCTTCATCGGCGACTACTTCGCGCGGCCCTCGAAGCGGTCCGGAGCCTGGTGCTCGGCGATGCGGGGGCAGCGGAAGCTCGGCGGCGCGGTCCGTCCGATCGTCGTCAACGTCTGCAACTTCGCCCGCGGCGAGCCGTGCCTTCTGTCCCACGACGACGCGCGCACGCTGTTCCACGAGTTCGGCCACGCGCTGCACCAGATGCTGTCGGACGTGACCTACGGCTTCATCAGCGGCACCAGCGTCGCGCGCGACTTCGTGGAACTGCCGAGCCAGCTCTACGAGCACTGGCTCGACGTGCCCGAGGTGCTGGAACGCCATGCGCGCCACCATGCGACGGGCGAGCCCATGCCCGCCGACATGCGCGCCCGGCTGCTGGCGGCGGGCACCTACGACCAGGGGTTCGCGACGGTCGAGTTCGTGGCCTCGGCGCTGGTGGACCTCGCCTTCCACGAGGGCGAGCCGCCGGCCGACCCCATGGCGCGCGAGGCCGAGGTGCTGGCGGAAATCGGAATGCCGCAGGCCATAGGCATGCGGCACGCGACGCCGCACTTCGCGCATGTCTTCTCGGGCGACGGCTATTCGGCGGGCTACTACAGCTACATGTGGTCCGAGGTGATGGACGCCGACGCCTTCGCGGCCTTCGAGGAGACGGGCGATCCCTTCGATCCCGCGACCGCCGCGCGGCTGGAACGGCACATCCTGTCGGCAGGCGGATCGCGGGAGGCCGAGGCGCTCTACACCGCGTTCCGCGGCCGGATGCCCGGCGTCGAGGCGCTGCTGCGCGGGCGCGGGCTGGCCGACGCGGCCTGACGGGGGGCGGCCGGCCCGGGCGGGGCCGGCCATGGCGGTCAGCGCGGCTGCAGCCGGTCGAGGATGGGCTGCGCGCGGTCCATGCAGGCCACGAAGTCGGTCATGCCGCACTTTATGTCGATCTCGGTCGTCGTCTCGCCGTCGCGGCGGGTCTCGATCTTCACCTCGATCCCGGCCGACGGCGGGCCGTCCCCGCGGGCGTGCCGGGGCCCCCGGTCGCCGTCGGGGCGCGCCGCGGGGCCGCCGGCCCC
>ERZ1066121.244-NODE-244-length-51007-cov-8.705036_pt1 | contig 51007 bp, 51 predicted proteins | sample MGYA00382768_ERZ1066121 | MGnify/ENA primary metagenome ERZ1066121 (study PRJEB33369, sample SAMEA5778351) | biofilm metagenome | biome: Industrial cooling water; feature: Water cooling tower basin; material: Biofilm | place: United Arab Emirates | collected...
AAAGGCATCCAGCCCGTGGCCGCCGGTGACCATCGAACACGCCATGCCGGCCGCCACTGCTGCCGCCGCGATATCGGGCCAGTCGTCGCGCAGATAGGCCTCGCCGCCGATCAGGATCAGTTCGCGGATACCCAGCGCGGCCAGCTCGGCCACCGTGGCCAGCGCCTGCTGGGTGGTCAGTTCGCCATCGCGGGCCGCCCCGGCGCGCGAGCCGCAGTGGCGGCAGGCCTGATCGCAGGCCAGAGTGATTTCCCACACGCACACGCGCGGCGGCTCGCCCGGCGCTGACCAGTAGCGCGGCAGCGTGGCGGGATCGACATCGCGGATCGCCATGGCTCAGCCCAGCCGTTCGACAAAGGCGCGCAGCACATCGGCGTTCAGTCCCTCCACCCGTTCGCCATCGGCGCCGATCACCGCAAAGCGCAGCTGATCGGCAGGCTGCCGCGCCAGCGCCCGCAGCCGCGCCAGCTGCTCGACCGTGTGGATTTGGCGCCCCACCACGGTGACGCTGCTGGTCTGCGAGGTCACCATCGAGACGCCGTAGATGACAACGGCCACCGCGATCGACGCCGTATCGGCTCCCGGCTTCCAGCGAATCCAGCCGAACTCATCCCACAACTGCTGGGCATCCAGCCGGTCCAGCGCGCCTTCGCGCTCCGCCGTTGCCGATGGCAGCATGGCATCCAGCCGTTTGGCCAGGGCATCGGGATCGATGCGCTCCGGCAGTTCGAAGGCATCGGGATCGAGCCCGGCCTTGCGCAGCTCCCCGGCGGGATCGCCGGCGAAGCGCTTGCGGAAGCGGGCATCGCCGTGCAGCCGCTGGACGAATTCGGACATGGTCTCGCTCATTGCCTTGCTCCCTTCCCCATGGTGCTCACCAGCCCATCAGCCGGCGCAGCTGATCGAGCGGCAGGCGGGTCACCGCGCCCTTGGCATCGGCAATCTCGAAGCTGATGTCGGCCGCCGGCTGGCGCATCAGGCGGCGCAGCGCCGACAGCCGGGCGAAATCCTCCATCCGCGCCGCCATCCCCGGCGGGCCGCGCCCTGACGTGGCCACGGTGACCACCGCGGTGGTGCCATAGATCAGAGCCGTCACCGGTCCGGTGACGGTGACCAGGCTGGTAAGCTCGCTGGCGATGCGGCCATGATTGGCCCGGATGAAGCGGTGATCATCCCACAATTGCTGCGGGGTCTTGGCCAGCACATCCGCCATGCCAGGCGCATCTGCGCTGAGGCCGGCAGCAATCGCCTGTTCCAGTGCGGCGGCATCGATGTGATCGGGCAGATCAAGCAGATCCGGCTCGAAGCCGAGCTCGGCCAGCACGCGGCCGGGATCGCGGGCGAAGCGCTTGCGGAAGCGGGCATCGCCGGCCAGGCGGGCGAGCAGCGCGCCAGTGCCAGAGGAACTTGCAGCGGGCGTTGCAGGTGGCTTTCTGGGCGGCATGGGCACAGGCTCCCCCGATCGGCGTCCGGCCTGCCGGCGCGCCGTGGATTCCGATGACGGCACTGTCACCCGAAGCGGATGCGTACCGGACCCTGCTGTTCATGATGCCGGACACCAGGCCGGCTGCTGGCAGGCCAAACACACGCCCTGGCCAGCAACGGAAACGGCGTTTCAGCGACGCCGCAGACAAATCCCTGCACCCGCCCGGGCGCAGATCATGAACGACGCAAAGCAACGATCACTGGACGTGCAGACCAGCGTCAGCCAGCGGACAGTTCATGACCGATGGATCTTCAGTCGCAGACAGACAACCGGCCCAGGGACAAGGCTCCCCATGCCCACTTGTTCCGGCCATCCGAAAAGAAGGCAAGTCAGCTTCACCAAATGGTTCGGCAGTCGAATATCAGATATGATCCGATCTTCTGCCAGCTTGTGCCAGCAGTGCGACTCGACCGGACCTTGCCCTCGCACAAATCTTATAAAGGATTTGGGAAGCGTTGGTCAACGCATGCCCGGCGCGGATTCGCACCCGTCTGCCGCTGCCCGTTGGCGCGCCGCTCAGCGGCCACCGTTCAGCGCCCACAGTTCAGCGCCCACAGTTCAGCGGCTGCCGCGCGGCTCTGCCAGGCTCTTCACCACGCCGCGCAGGAACTGCACTTCGGCACCGGTGAAGGCCGGACGGGTGAGGATGTTCCTGAGCATGCGGCGGGCGCTTTCGCTGCGGCCCGGCGCGGGGTTGAACCAACCGTTCTCGGCCAGCCGCGCCTCAAGCGCCGCAATCAGGCCGGCGAGCTCGGCCTGCGGGGCCGGGCCGTCATGGTTGACGATCCACGACCTTGGCCAGGGCGGCGGCGGCGCTTCGTGCCCCATCACCCAGGCATAGCCCAGCACGGCGACCGCCTGGGCGAGATTGAGGCTGCCGAAATCGGGGTTTGACGGGATGGTGCAGATGGCGTGGCAGTGCAGCAGATCCTCGCGCGTCAGCCCGGTGCGTTCCGGGCCGAACACGAGTGCTGATCGTGTGGGCAGCGCCTGCATCTCGGTCACCGCGCCGGCAGGCGAGACGACGCGGCGGATCATGTCCCGCGTGGTCATCGCGGTGCCCAGCGTCAGGCTGCAATCGGCGATGGCTTCGGCAAGCGTGTCGAACAGGCGCGCGCCTTCGATCACGCTGTCGGCGCCGGCCGCCGACGGGCCGGCATCGGCATTGGGCCAGCCGTCGCGCGGCTGCACCAGCCTGAGATCGATGAGGCCGAAATTCAGCATGGCGCGCGCCACCGCGCCGATGTTCATGCCAAGCTGCGGGCGCACCAGGATGATGGCGGGAGGATTGGCAGGGGGATTGGCGGGCAGCGTCATTCCGCCGGCGGCTTGCTGCCGTTCACCACCGCCGTCAAGCCGCCAACGAAGGTCTCGAAGTCCTTCGCTTCGCGGAAGTCGCGATACACAGACGCAAAGCGGATATAGGCGACCGGATCGAGCGCCTGCAGCGCCTCCATCACCATCTCGCCCACCACATCGGCTTCGATCTCGCTTTCGCCCAGCGATTCCAGCCGGCGCACGACGCCATTCACCAGCCGCTCGATGCGTTCCGGTTCCACCGGGCGCTTGCGGCAGGCGATCTCGATGGAGCGGGCGAGCTTGTCGCGCTCGAACAGTTCGCGCTTGCCGGATTTCTTGACGATGGTCAGCTCGCGCAACTGCACGCGCTCGAAGGTGGTGAAGCGGCCGCCGCAGGCCGGGCACTGGCGGCGGCGGCGGATCGAGGAGCCATCCTCGGTCGGCCGGCTATCCTTCACCTGGGTGTCGTCATTGCCGCAAAAGGGACAGCGCATGGTCTATTTCTTGGTGATGGTGCGCAAATAGCCGATCCCGGCGCCGGCCACCGCGCCGAAGATGGTGCCGACGAAGGGCAGCACCATGCCGGCCACCGCGCCCACCCCGGCACCGATGGCGACATTCTTGCCAAGCTCGGTGGAGAGGAACTGCTTGCCGGTGGCAGCGGCATCCTCGGCCACGGCCTTGACCTGCTGGCCGGTCTCGCTTGCCAGCGCCTCGTCCACCAGCTTTTCGGCCTTCGCAAACCCGGTCTCGGCGAGGTCGGCGACCTTCCTGCCGGTGTCCGTCTCCAGCGCGCGCTTGCCGGCGGCCACGGCCTCATCGGCCATCTGCTTCAGCTTGTCAGCCTCTGTTGCCTCGGGCTTCGGCTCCGGTCCGGTCTCGTCCTGCATGGCTGCATCTCCCGCTCAGGCGGGGTGGATCAGGCCGGATAGATGGGGAAACGCGCGCAGAGCGCCCGCACCCGCTGGTTCACCGCCTGCTCCACACCGGCGTTGCCATCATGCCCATTGGCGGCCAGCCCGTCCAGCACGTCGGCGATCATGTCCCCGATCTGCTGGAACTCGGCGATACCAAAGCCGCGGGTGGTACCGGCCGGCGAGCCGACGCGGATGCCGCTGGTCTTGGTGGGTGGCAGCGGATCGAAGGGCACGCCGTTCTTGTTGCAGGTGATGCCGGCGCGCTCCAGCGCTTCATCAGCATCCTTGCCGGTGAGGCCCTTGGGGGTGAGATCGATCAGCGCCAGGTGCGTGTCGGTGCCGCCGGCCACCACGGCGCAGCCACGCTCGACAAGGCGGGCGGAGAGCGCCTGCGCATTGGCGATCACGGCCTTGGCATAATCCTTGAACTCGGGCTGCAGCGCTTCACCGAACGCCACCGCCTTGGCGGCGATCACGTGCATCAGCGGACCGCCCTGCAGGCCGGGGAAGACGGCGCTGTTGAGCTTCTTGCCCAGTTCCTCATCGCGGGAGAGGATCATGCCGCCGCGCGGGCCGCGCAGCGTCTTGTGGGTGGTCGTCGTCACCACGTCGGCATGCGGAATCGGCGAGGGATGCACGCCGGCCGCCACCAGCCCGGCAAAGTGCGCCATGTCCACCAGCAGGCGGGCGCCCACCTTGTCGGCGATGGCACGAAAACGGGCGAAATCGATGTGCCGCGGATAGGCCGAGCCGCCGGCGATGATGAGGACGGGCTTGTGCTCGATGGCGAGACGCTCCACCTCGTCATAATCGATTCTGTGATCCTCGCGGCGCACGCCATATTGCACGGCGTTGAACCACTTGCCGCTCATCGCTGCTTTCGCGCCATGGGTGAGGTGGCCGCCGGCATCAAGGCTCATGCCCAGGATGGTGTCACCCGGCTTCGTTAGCGCCAGCATCACCGCGCCATTGGCCTGCGCGCCGGAATGCGGCTGCACATTGGCAAAGGCGGCGCCGAACAGCTGCTTCGCCCGATCAATGGCCAGCTGCTCCACCGTGTCAGACGGGTGGCAGCCCTGATAGTAACGCTTGCCCGGATAGCCCTCGGCATATTTGTTGGTGAACACCGAGCCTTGCGCTTCCAGCACGGCGCGGCTCACGATGTTTTCCGATGCGATCAGCTCGATCTGGTTCTGCTGCCGGTCAAGCTCGGCGGCGATGGCGGCGGCGACGGCAGGGTCGCTGCCGGCAACCGGGGTTTCGAAGAAGCCATCGGGGCGGATATCCGTGACGGGACGCGTGCTCATCGATGATCTCCTTCAGCCCAGCTTGGCAACGCGGCCGGCATGGCGCCCGCCTTCGAATGGCGTGTTCAGAAATTCGGCCACGCAGTCGCGCGCCGTCTCGATGCCGATTATCCGGCTGCCCAGCGCGATGCAATTGGCGTCGTTGTGCTGGCGGGCCAGCCGCGCCATCAGGCCGCTGGTGACGAGCGCGCAGCGGGCGCCGGCGATGCGGTTGACGGCGATCGAGATGCCGATGCCGGAACCGCAGATGGCAATGCCCCGCGCCGCACGCCCCTGCGCCACCGCCTCGCCCAGCGCGCGGCCAAAATCGGGATAATCCACGCTGGCCTCGCTGTTCGGCCCGAGATCGAGCACCTCGTGCCCGGCAGCGCGCAGCTCATCGGCCAGCAGCGCCTTCAGGGCAAAGCCGGCATGATCGGAGGCAAGGGCAATCACGGGGGCGACAGTGGACACGAGCGGGCGACTCCTCTGGCCGCGCTCTCTAGCCGCAAGCCGCCGCCGTGCCAACCAGAGCCGCCTTCAGAGAACCGGCATCCACATCACGAACCAGGCGCCAAGGCTGCCGCCCAGGATCACCAGATTCCCCAGCCACAGGCCAGCTGCCATCGTGCGCTGTGCCCGGTGCGAGCCCTGCTCGGCCCGCAGATAAAGCTCCAGCACCGCCAATGGCAGCAGATAGGTGGCAAAGCCCCACACCAGATCGAACGGCCCGCTCATGCCGCGCGCGATACCGGCGCCGCCGGTCGCAAGGCCCCATGCGATATAACCGACCCGCATGAACCACACGCCGCTGCAAACGATGAAGGTGCGCAGCGCCCAGCGCCGATGCGCCGCGAAATCCCGGGCGCGGGCCGCCATGAACGCCTGTGCGCCAAAGCCCAGGATCAGCACCGCATCAAGGCTGATGGCGACACCGCCAACATCAGTGAGGCGTGAGCCGCGACCCCAGGTCAGCCACAGGCCGCCAATGGACAATGCTGTCGCAGCCAGCAGGAACAGACGCCCGCTCCAGCGATGCAGGCGGGGCCAGCGCCGGCGCACGGCCGGCACCAGCTGCACCAGCCCGGCCAGCGTCATCACCGCCGCCAGCAGCACATGGATGGCAAACTGGCGATTGCCGGCCGCATCGCCCGCCACATGGCCGGTGATCAGCGGCTTGGCGTTCCAGGCAGCAAAATCCCCCGCCAGCGTGGGCGGATAGTAGAAGAGCAGGATGAAACTGGCGAACAGCAGCTGGCCCACAAGGGTGACAGCGAACCAGCCGCGGGTGGCAGCGACAAGCGGGGTGGCGGCGGGCGTTCGGGCGGAAGCTTGCATCGTCATGGCAGGCCGCGTATTGCCTGTACAATACAGTTGTCCGCAATGACCGCAGCCACCAAATTCTCGCCCGCAGCCTTCATGGTGCCTTCCCGGCAATCGCCATTCCGGCAGACCATTGCCGCCGGCATGGCGCTGGGCCTTGTCGATCATGCAGCCCGCCACGGTGCCGACCGCGCGGCCCTGCTGGCCATGCTGGGCCTGGCAGCCGGCAGCGATCCCAATCGGCGCGTGCCGCTTGATCTCTATGCCGCCACGCTGCGGGAAGCGGCCCGCCAATGCGGCAGGCCGGCGCTTGCCATCGAATTTTCGGCCAGCAGCGATTTTGCCGATCTGTCGATCGTCGGGCTGATCGGCCCAGCGGCGCCCACGATGCGCGAGGCGCTGGCACAGCTCAACCGTTACAGCCGGCTGATCACCGATATCGCCATCGCTGGCACAGCCCGCTTCACGCTGCACGAAGAAGCGGACGGCCTGTGGCTTGTGGACAATCGCATCGATGTGCCGCCTTTCCCCGAGCTCTCCGAATCGACCCTGACGCGCATGGTCGCCGGCGTCCGCCGCATGGGGGTGCGCGATTATGCCAGCGCCGCGCAGCTGTGCCACACGCGCGGGGAAACCGCCGGGGCGCTGGAACAGGCGCTGGGCGTGCCGGTCAGCTTCGGTGCGGCGCGCAATGCCCTGCGGGTGAACGCTGCGGTGCAGGATCACCGCCTGGCCCAGTATCCGCGCTATGCCTTCGCGCTGTTCTGTGCGCATGCAGACCAGCTGCTCGACGATCTGGAAGCGCGCGACAGCGTGGCCGGCAGCGTTGAACGGGCGCTGCTGCCCATCCTGCACAACGGTTCGGCATCGGCCGCCACCATTGCCCGCCAGCTGGGCTACAGCGAGCAGGGCCTTTACCGCGCTCTGAAAGCCGAAGGCACCAGCTTTGAAGCCCTGCTCGCCGGGCTGCGCCATCGCTTTGCGCTGGGCTATCTGGAGGCAGGCCGCGCCTCGCTGGCCGAGATCGCATATCTGCTGGGATACAGCGATGTCTCGGCCTTTGCCCGCGCCTTCAAGCGGCGCGAGGGCATCGCGCCCGGCCAGTGGCGACGGCAGTCGCAGCAGGGCTGAGCCGACAGTTCATCGCGGTCTGCGCACATATTGTCGGCTGGCGCAGCTGCCGGGCCGGCGGCGTTCATCAGCGAGCAAGCTGCCAGGCGGCGACGGTGCTGACGGCCACGCGGTGCTTACCAATGTGGGTTACCATCGCGGGTCAGGAATTCGGCCGGGCAGGCCATGTTGATGAGGGAGAGAATCATGACGCAGATTGGGAAGCGCACGCTGCGCTTCGCCGCCACGGCAGCGCTGGCGCTGGCGGCACCGGTGACCGCGCAGCAGCCGACAGCAGACGCGCCCGGCACCCAGGTGGTGCGCGGCGAGCGCCCGCAGCCGGGGCCAGAGATCAAGGGCATCATCACCGCGCGCAGCGGCAGCAAGATGCAGGTGACCGCGGACGACGGCACCAAGACGGTCATCGAGATCGACGATGCGACCAGGGTGAAGGCCAGCAAGGGCTTCCTGGGCGGCAAGAAGCAGCTGAGCGTGAGCTCGCTGCTCAATGGCCTGCCGGTGACGGTCAAGACGCTGCAGGGCGGGCCGGCGCTGCTGGCCAGCGAGGTGACCTTCCGCAACACCGATCTGAAGACTGCCACGATGATCCGCCAGGGCACGGCGCAGGGCTTTGCCGAGCAGAGCGCCGCCACCGAGGCGCTGAAGGGCCGCATGGCCGATATCGACAATTATAATCTGAAGAGCACTGCCAATGTCTATTTCGACACCGGCAAGTGGATGCTGTCCGAAACCGCCAAGCAGACCCTGTGCGCAACCGCTGCCGAAGCCGAGCGCACCCCCAACGCGCTGCTGCTGGTGGTGGGCTATACCGACGATGTCGGCAACGAGGACTACAACCAGGAGCTGAGCGAGAAGCGCGCCAGCCGGGTGATGGCGCATCTGCAGCAGGTGTGCCGCTGGAAGCCGTTCCGCATGCTCACCCCCACCGGCATGGCCGAATCCGATCCGGCGGCCGACAACAGCACCGAAGCCGGCCGCGCCCAGAACCGCCGCGTCTCGGTGAACGTGCTGGTCTCGAAGGCGGTGGACGGCTTCTGAGGCCGTCCCCTCACTCGAACGTCAAGTCCCCCGTCTCCGGCACCTCGAAGTGGCGGGCGACGGCATCGTCGCTCACCGCTTCGAGGCTGGCCGGGGACCATTTCGGGTTGCGGTCCTTGTCGATCAATTGCGCCCTTATGCCTTCGAAGAAATCGTGACCGTTCCGGATTTCGCAGACCATGCGATATTCGTTGATCAGCGCTTCCTCGATGCTGGCGCCATCCGCCGCGCGCAGGCCGGCGAGGCTGAGCTTGCACGAGGTGGGCGACATGCGGCGGATGGTGGCGGCCTGTTCGCGGGCCCAGTCGTCGCCATTGTCGAGGCTGGCCACGATATCTTCCACCGTATCGTGGCTGAAGTGATAATCGATGGCGTCGCGGAACGCGGCGAGCGGCGCCTGCCCGGCATCCTCGTCGAACGTCGCCAGCAGCTCGGCCAGCGGCTCGTGGCTGGTGGCGAGCAGGTCCTTCAGGGTCTGCAGGTGCGCTGACGGGACATAGTGGGTGGCGATGCCGCAATAGCGCAGGTCTGCCGCCTTCAGCCGCGCGCCGGTGAGGGCGAGCCACGTCCCGATCTCGCCGGGCAGGCCGGCGAGCGCATGAGTGCCGCCGACATCGGGGATCAGGCCGATGCCGGTTTCCGGCATGGCGAACAGCGTGCGTTCGGTGGCGATGCGATACGGCCCGTGGATCGAAAGGCCGACGCCGCCGCCCATGGTGATGCCGTCGATCAGCGCCACCCACGGCTTGCCGCAGCGGGCAATCGCCTGGTTCATGCGATATTCGTCGTGGAAGAAAATCTCCCACAACGCCCGGTTCTGCCGGCCTTCGCGGCCCAGCAGCGCGACATCACCGCCGGCGCAGAAGGCGCGATCCCCGGCGCCTGCGATGACGATATGCTGCACAGCGCTGTCGCCCAGTGCATCGATGATGGCGCGGTGAATGCTCACTGCCATCGGGTGATTGAGCGCGTTCAGTGCTTGCGGGCGATTGAGCGTGATCCACAGCGCGTGACCGCGCCGTTCGAACAGCACTTCAGGGGCGGCTTCGGTCGTCATGTGCGCTCCGTGAGATGGCCAGGCTCCGGCATCTCCAGCGGGATGGCCGAGGTGGTGAGGCGGGCGAGCAGGGTGCCGGCCTCGTCGAACAGATCGGCCTCCATGAAGGCGATGCGCTTGCCCAGGCGCAGGCAGCGGCCTTCGGCGAACAGCGGCACGCCGGCTTTCGCAGGGGCGAAGAAGCTGGTCTTCAGCTCGATGGTGGGGATGCCGATGCGCTTGCCGCTTTTCACGATGGCGGCGAAGGCGGCCGCATCATCCAGCATCGCCACCACGATGCCGCCCTGGATATTACCCATCGGGTTGCGGCAGGCGGCAATGGGCTGGAACTTCATCTTCACGCGGCCGGCGGCGCTGTCGATCTCCAGGATTTCCTGGCCCAGGATTTCGGCGGTGGGCGGCACGAACTTGTTCATCCGCGCCTTCAGTTCTTCATCGTTGAGCGCCATCACCGCCTCTTGAGCTGTTCGACTGTCAGGCCATAGCGGTGCAGCGCCGGGGCCAAGGCGTCAACCTGTTCGTCCTGCCGCGTCAACCAGGCGCGCCCCTGCCCGCTGCCCTCGCTGCCCTTCTCGCCCAGCAGATACGCCACGCGCCGGGCGATGCCGGGGCCGCCATCGACGAAGCGCAGCTGCGGCGCGGCTTCATGAAGCTGCTGTTCCAGCAAGGGAAAATGCGTGCAGGCCAGCGCCACCACGTCCAGCCGGTCGCCGCCCGGCTGATCGGTGAGGCCGGACAGGCAGGGCGCCACGTCGGCAGCGGTCACGCGCTCCCCGCGCAGATGCGCCTCGGCAAGCTCCACCAGCCGCGGCGAGCCATAGCGCAGCACCGTGCAATCGCTGGCATGATCGGCCGACAGCTTGTCCACATAGGGCTGGCGCACGGTGGCCTGGGTGCCCAGCACGCCGATCACGCGCGTCCGCGACTGCTCGGCGGCCGGCTTGATCGCCGGCACCGTGCCCACCACCGGCACATCCAGCACGGCGCGGGCGTGGGCGAGCGCGATGGTGGAGGCGGTGTTGCAGGCAATGACGATGAGATCGGGGCTCAGCCGCTCGGTCAGCCGGCCCAGGAGCGCACAGACGCGGGTGGCGACCTCCATCTCCGTCTTGGTGCCATAGGGAAAGCCCGCACTGTCCGCGACATAGCTGATGTCGATGGCGGGCAGCGCCGCGCGCACGTCATCCAGAACCGAAAGTCCACCCACACCGGAATCGAGCATCAGCACATGCGTCATGGCCAGCGCTGTAGCGGGCCGGGCAGCTTTGCGGCAAGAAGATGCGCGATGGATGCCACACCTGACGACCTCTGGCCGCCGCCCCTGCCCGACAGCAGCGGCTTCGTGGCGCCGCCGGTGCCGTCTGCCGGCGCGGCGCTGGCCCGCTTTGCAAAAGCGGTGGCGCGCGATCCGGCCGGGGCCACGCGGGTTGTGGTGCGCGTCCTCTGGCTGGCTGGCATCGCGGCGTTGTGCGTGCCGGCGCAGCTGCTGTGGAAGCGCTTGGGTTTGCCATCCCCCTGGGCGCAGCGCTTCTTGCGCTGGGCGGCGCGCGCCTTCGGCATCCGCGTGCGCTCGATCGGCCAGCCAGTGAGCCGCGACGTGTTCTTCATCGCCAATCACCTGAGCTGGACCGACGCGCTGATCCTCGGCGGGCAGACCGGCACGGCGTTCGTCGCGCAGGACGGCATCGCCATCTGGCCCGGCCTCGCCTTTCTGTGCCGGCTCAACGACACCATCTTCATCAGCCGCGAAAACCGCCTGGGCGTGGCCGATCAGATCGCCGCCATGCGCACCCAGTTCGCCAGCCGCAGCAAGCTGGCGCTGTTTCCGGAAGGCAGCTGCGGCGACGGCCGCCGCCTGCTGCCGTTCAAGGCGCCGCTGTTCGCGATGCTGATCCCCCCACCGCCGGGGGCCACCATCCAGCCGGTGGTGATCGACTGCGATGAAGCCGGCCGCACCCTCGCCTGGGTCGGCATGGAAACCGGCGCGGCCAACGCCTGGCGGCTGCTCTCAAGGCCCGGCACATGGGAGGCACGCGTGCACTTCCTCGAACCCTTCAGCCCCGCCGACACCCCTGACCGCAAGGCGCTTTCGGTCCGGGCACGGGCGGCGATCGCGGCAAAACTGTCGGAGACGCTGGGCGGGCGGCCGGTGGCGTGACCACGCGCCGCCCTGAAGGGCGCCGCGTTCAGCCGTCCGAACCGCCGCGCCGCCGCGAAGTCTGGGTGAAGGTGAGGATGGCCAGTGAAATCACCACCCACCCGAGGATGGCGTAAACGGCCTTCATCGTTGACCAGAAGGATGTGCTTTCGATCGTCGCGGCGTGCAATTGCGCCCAGAATTCATCAAGCGGCGCAGCCTTGGCGGCCGGCATCACCGGCAGCTTCTTGTCAGCCGCTTTTTCCCGTCGCGCCTTGCCAACCTCGCACTGGTCTTCCTGATGCAGATCCACCAGCGGGATCAGCACATCGAGCGCATAGAGCGGTTCGTCAATCGTATCGCCACAGGGAATGTCACTGGCCAGCGCCGCTATGTCTCTGGTGCGCTGGCTGCCGATCACGAACGTGCCCGGCCGCTCGCTCGCCACCATGCCGGCCACTGGCGCCACCGCCAGCACCAGCCGGTCGTTCCGGTTGGCGGTATGAACACCGAGCCAGCCAATGATCGCGAACAGGGCCAGCGACACAAAGGCGCGCACCGGCTTGCGCATGAAACCAAAGCCATAATGCTGAAGCTGCAGCGCCAGCCAGGGCGCAAACCAGACGAGCAAGCCGATGACGGCAGAACCGAAAAGGCGAATGCCCGGCACCAGATCAGCTGAGTATATGTACCAGGCTATCGCGGATATCAATCCAAAGAGCGAATACCATTTCCATGTGCGTTTCCATGAGAAAATTCGCTCAATGCGTTCGCGCTCTATTTCAAAATTGATGGCAATGGTCTCGTTGCCTTCCGAGCGGGCCACTCTGATGATCTGTTCGAAGGGCTGGGTATAATATTCGTCCTCACTCGGAAACGGATTCCTGTATTGTTGAAAGAGCCAGGCCTTTCTGTTCATCCACGGCTCTGCCACTTCCCTTGCTGTCTGGTCCAGTTGGTCAGCGGTGTCGCGCAATCCAAGTCGGCGGATCAGCGCGCGAGCCGGCTTGGGCACCACAAGTCGCCGCCGGCGGGTCAACTCTGCTGAGGTTTCGGCCTGGCTCTTTTCCCACTTCGTCTGTCGATAGGTGAACAGGTTGAGCTTGAGTATGGCAAGCGGGTCCCACCCCGTGCCGCCGGCATCCTCCAGCGTTTCGCAGGTCAGGTCGGTCAGATCGAAAGTGCCAGCCACCTGCACCCGCATCTGGAACAGCTGCGCCTTCAGGCGATAGCCATTCTGGCGGATCCAGCTTTCGTCACACGTCTGCATGCCGATCAGGGTTTCCGGCAGCAGCCAATCGGCCGCCTTGACACCATTATCAGGCGTGTCTGACGGCGCGAGCAGAAACACGTCGCGCGAGAGCCGGGGCGCACCAGAAAGGGGAGCCGACGAGGGCGCATCGCTGCGCATTTCGACAGCAACTATCGGTTTCGGGCTCACCAGCATCTCGGTCTGAAAGATTCGACCTGCGTAGAACTGGCCGCAACTGAAAAGGAAATTCTCGCCTTCCGTCGTTGCTTCCACCTTGATTCCTGACAGGATTGTCGCGAGGTCACTCGATCTCAAGGCCGTTTCGGCAAGATCAAAGTCCTGCTGATTTTCTTCTGTCCACTCACCCTGTTTCTGGCTCTCGGCCCTGGCGTCAGCCAGCTTGGCGAGATCCTCGCGCTGCCGGGCGCTGTTCAGTTCCAGCCCCGCCGGCAAATCCGCGCGCGATTCAACAACCCGAAATCGTCCATCTTCGGCCGCGAGATAGGCACAGAAGACGCGCAGATAGGCGCGCGCGGCTTCAATGTCAGTGATCTGACCGTTGTGCCGTTCAAAGAAGCCGCGAACGGTTGCCGGTTTGCCGTCCAGCACCGCAATATCGTCTGCCTTCACCAGGCAGCCGCTCTGCCGCAGTTCGGCCTTATGGGCGCCAGTGGCCGTCGATACCTGCCACAGGCATTCGATCAGTTCGGCGCCCTCCACGAACGGCAGTGCAGCACGGCGGGCCATGATCAGTTCTGGCTGCTCGGCAGCACTCTGGCTCCGCCGGGGCGCCTGCAGCCGCAGCGCGCGGCCGATCTTGCCATCGCGCAGGGAAAGCTCCCGTTCGCTGGACAGCGCTGGATCAGCCTGCTCCATCACGAGGCGCAGTTTCGAGATGTCGAGCGCTCCGCCGATATCGGCTGCGGACAGATCCACCGACCCGTTGACGGCGGCATCAATCTCGCAATCGCCTCGACATTGCATGCCCTTGGCCTGCAGAGGGCCATTGATGTAGCATTCAATGATCGACAGGTTATCGCAGACCAGACCGGCAGCTTCGAGCACTGTCCTGGGCCTTTCGCCCAAGGCAAACTCGTTCATGGAAACCTTAATGTCTGAGCCGTCAGGCTGGCCTACCCGCCGAGGCTCGATGTGATGCAGCATCAAGGTGCCACACTTCTTGACCGCGAAATTGAACTTCGCCCTCCCTGAGACGATGTAGCCGGCTTCCAGTCCACCTGCCACGCTGGACCCACTAAAGCTTAAATCGGCATGCGCGCCGGGTGGCTCCGCATCGGCATGCGCGCCGGGTGGCTCCGCAAGTGTTAAGTTGCCGACAAAGGCGCTGCCGCCGATTTGAGTGTTCAAAACACGCACATGACCTATCACATTCGTGTGATCTTTCGACCAAAAGATAAGATCGCGCCCAATGGTTGAGTTGCAAATGGAGACAGCAAATCCCTCCTTATCAGGAGAATCTATCTCCGCCCCGTGGAGGCAAACATCGCCGCCAACATGGGCCCCAAGCAGATTGACGCAGCCTTGGGCCCGAAAGCGACGCAGAGGGCCGGTCCCATCACGATTGTCTGCCCTGCCATTTAGCATCAGATTGCCTTCAATCCGCGCCGTCTGCAGCCAGAGGCAATCATCACCGGGGTTGATCAGCTCCGCGCCCGACAACCAGACATCGCCCTTCACCAGCGCATTGCGCATGGCCACCAGGCCCTGAGCGCGGAAGCCACCCAGCGCCACGATGTCGCCAGCCAATTCGATATTGTTCAGTCCCAGCGCGTGTCGCGGGGTATCGCATACCTTAAGCGCCTGGTCAGCCGGTGGCGCGCGCAGTTGCGCGGCGTTCAGATTGATGTCGCCATCGATCCGCGCGCCGGTTGCCATGATCCACAACAAGCCATCTTCTGCCTTGGGCTTTATGCGCTCCAGCCCCAGGTTCGCGTCCAGCGCGATGCCGGTCAGATCGATGGTCGGCTGGTGCGGATCATCCTGTGTGAAATGGCAATCTTCAAAGCACAGCCGGTTGAAATGCGCGTGCCGGGCCGAAACACCGCCACGAAACTCGCAGTCGCGGAAAATCAGGGCGTTGAGGGCGCCGCCGCCAGCCCCCAGGGCATCATCAAGAACCAGTCGCCCCACGATGATGGCGCCGCGAATGGCGATCCCCACCGGCGTCTGCGGGCAGGGCGCGCCGCTTTGCAAGCGAGCGCCGATGACGATGGTGCGGATGAGCGCGGCATCGATCAGGGTACGGGGACCGAACCTGGCCTCTTCGCCCGCAGCCACGGCCGCACACAGAAGTTGTTCGGTCTTTGCGCGCATGCCAATCACCCCCGAATCTCGGCACCATTGCAAGTTACCAACTATTGTTTGTTCCGTCCATGTCGGCATCACAACGTGACTGATCCATGATATACAATTTATCAATTCATCAGCACTTAAAATCATATTTCTCTGTTGCAAAACTTCGATATAAAACACTTATATTATTGGCGTTTTTGCATTCTCACTTGTCCTGCCTTCAAAGGTCGGGGGACGAAACGGGCAATCGAGCTGACACCGCCGTCCTGGCAAACGCGCGCTTCGGCCGAAGGGTGACAGCCGGCGCGGAGCAAAGTAGACCGACTGCCATGACTCACGCCGCCTACCCCGCCGCCCGCCTGCGCCGCACCCGCATGACTGCCTGGAGCCGCGATCTGCACCGGGAAACCAGCCTGTCCCCGGCCAATCTGATCTGGCCGCTGTTCCCTACCGAAGGGCACGACGTGGAGACGCCGGTGGCCACCATGCCGGGCGTGTCGCGGCTTTCCGTGGACCGGCTGGCCAGGGCGGCGAAGGAAGCCGCCAGCCTGGGCATTCCGGCGGTCGCGCTGTTCCCGCACACCAGCCCGGAACGGCGCTCGGAGGATGCCAAGGAAGCGCTCAATCCGGACAATCTCATCTGCCGCGCCATCCGCGCCATCAAGGATGCTGCGCCTGAGGTGGGCGTGCTCACCGACGTGGCGCTCGATCTCTACACCAGCCATGGCCATGACGGCCTGCTGGGCCACGATGGCGAGATTTTGAACGATGCGACGGTCGAGATGCTGGTCGGCCAGTCGCTCAACCAGGCCCGCGCCGGCTGTGACATCATCGCGCCGTCTGACATGATGGACGGCCGGGTGGCGGCGATCCGCGCTGGCCTTGAGGGCGACGGTTTCCACAACACGCAGATCATGGCCTATTCGGCCAAATATGCCTCTGCCTTCTATGGCCCGTATCGCGATGCGGTGGGCTCGGGCGGCGTGCTGAAGGGCGACAAGAAGACCTATCAGATGGACCCGGCCAACGCCCGCGAGGCGCTGCGCGAAGTGGCGCTGGACATCGCCGAGGGCGCGGATTCGGTGATGGTGAAGCCCGGCATGCCCTATCTCGACATTATCCGCGCCATCCGCGACGCCTTTGACGTGCCGGTGTTCGCCTACCAGGTGTCGGGCGAATATGCGATGCTGGAAGCCGCGATCGCCGCCGGCGTGCTCGATCGCAACAAGGGCGTGCTGGAAGCGCTGATGAGCTTCCGCCGCGCCGGCTGTTCGGGCGTGCTGACCTATCACGCGCCGCTGGCAGCGCGGCTGATGGGGGCGTGACGGGGCCGCAGCGGCCTGTTAAGCTGCCGCTGCATTCTGGAGTGGATATGCGCGAGATTGTCTCTGGCTGCTGACCGTTGACCGCATTGCGGTTGATGGTTCGCCGCGCCCTCACCCAATGGTGGCGGCGCCCTGCACCTTTTGCAGACGAGCCAATGACATGGATATTTCGCGCGCCGAACAGCGCATCCTTCACCTGCTGGCGCAAGGCGGCAGCATCCACCACCGCCGTGAAGACGGCCACATCACCGAAGTCCTCTGCTTCACCCGCGACGGCGCCTGCCTGCAGGGGCTGAGCCTTGGCCTGTTCGCCCGGCTGAAGCGGCGCGGCTATATCGCGTCTGCCGGCGGCGGACCCTATCGCATCTCGCGGCTGGGGCTGGCGCGGGTGAGGAGCCAGCTGGACAATCGTTAGAGTGCATCCGTTAGGGTGCATCACGGAAAAGCCGGCACCGGTATTCCGCATCAAGATGCACGACAACAAGCAGCCAGACCCGTGTCTTGATTCCATCAAGACACATTTGGGTATCGAGCGCGCCGGCGGCGGCGGGACAAGCCGCCGCCGGCCTGTTCCCCTGCGCGCCCGGCAACCGTTCAGGTCAGCGCGGGCGCCGCCACCGCGGGTATCGACCCCAGCCTGAAGGCCCGCTTCAGTGCCACATGCAGCAGAACCATGGCCAGGATCGAAAAATAGCCATCCACTGCATAGTGAAAGCCCGTCCGCACCGATCCATATTGCACCAGCAGCGGATGCAGCACCAGCGGCAGCGCCCACCAGCGCCACTTGTCGAAGAAATACAGGAACGGCACTGTCGCGGCCGCCACGTGCAGACTGGGAAACGCGCTGACACCGGTGCCCAGCACGCCTTCCACATGCTGGCGCCACAGCCGTTCCTGCAAATCGGTCACCGGGCCGAACACGCTGGCATGGCTCTGCTGGAAATCGATCAGGAAATTGAAATCGGCAAGGCCCGTCACATGGTTGAAGTATATCGGTCCGGCCGATGCAAACGCCAGCGCCAGGATATTGCCAAGCAGTATCCAGGCCACTGCATACAGGATCAGGAAGCGCAGGCTGCGCTGATGATCATGTTCGAACACCACCACGAAGATCGGGAACGCATAGGCAATGGAAACCCAGACCGGGAAATAATAGATGACCACCAGCCGATCCGGGATGACGGGTGAAAGATACTGGCTATAGACGGCAAAGGCCGTGCGTCCGCCATGCAGGAAGAGATCGATCTGGTGGAACAGCGGATCGGCCCAGAAGCCAGCCGGAATGGGGATCAACAGTTTCCCGGCGTGGAAGGCCGAAAAGAAGATCACCTGCGCGCACAGCAGATAGCCCGCAGCCAGAAGGGTGCTGGCCTTCAATTGCAGTGTCTTGAACAGCGCCTGCACGACGATCAAGACCAGCACGATGCCCATCGTGCCGGCATTGAACAACGAACTCACCGACGAGATAAAGGTTAACGAAAACTTGATGCCATCCCCGAAGATATAGATAGCAGACATCTGCGTGACAAAAAACACGACTGAAAAAGCGAAGTAAATCCTAGCGATCCTGCCAATATCAACATTTTTTAAATCAAATTTAAATCGAGGCACTGCTGCGATGGTGCGCTTGTTCACCAACCCCTCCCCGGCATTCCACATATCTGATCCGACCTGTAGTTCGCGGCATGTATATTTTGCGCTGATCGCATAGTTGGCAAGGGCCCACAAGCACGGCGTGCATGGCAAGGTTTGCCTGCCAGCTGGCCCTGTCGACCGCGGAATGCCGCTGGCGCTTGCACCGTCATGCCGCCGGGCGTAACCGGGCGGCATGACGGAACGGCTTCGCATCGCGGTCCTTGGCGCTTCGGGTTACACCGGGGCCGATCTGGTGCGCCTCGCGCTCACCCATCCGCAGATCGAGATTGCCGCGCTGGCGGCCAATGCCAAGGCCGGGCAGAGACCCGCGCAGATCTGGCCGCATTTCGCGCCCTATCCGCAGCTGCCGGCGCTGGTGAAGGCCGACGAGATCGACTTTGGCACGATCGATGCGGTGTTCGGCTGCCTGCCGCACGCGGCGTCTGCCGAGCTGCTGTCGGGCCTGGGGGGCAAGCGCATCATCGATCTGTCGGCCGATTTCCGGCTGAAGGATGCGGCCACCTATGCAGACTGGTATGGCGGTGCGCACCCGGCCCCTGCCCTGCTGCCCGAAGCGGTCTATGGCCTCACCGAACACGCGCGTGATGCCTTGCCGGGCGCACGCATCGTGGCCTGCCCCGGCTGCTATCCCACCGCCGTGCTTCTGGCGCTGCTGCCGCTGGTGGCGGCGCACGCGATTTCGGCGGACAATATCACGGTGAACGCGCTGTCTGGCGTGTCAGGCGCCGGGCGCAGCCTGAAGGAGGCCAATCTCTTCCCGGAGGTGGCCGAGGCCGTGCACCCCTATGGCATCGGCCACCATCGTCACATGCCGGAAATGGAACAGGAACTGTCGCTTCGGGCCGGCCGCGTCGTGCGCATCAGCTTCACGCCGCACCTCGTCCCGATGAATCGCGGCGAGCTGGTGACCTGCGTGGTCGAGACCCAACATGGCCTGGATTATCTGCGCGAAGTGCTGGCCGATGCCTACACCGCAGAGCCGTTCGTGCACCTGCTGCCGGCTGGGATCGCCCCGGCGACACGGATGGTGCGCGGCTCCAATCATGTGGTGCTGAACCTGTTCGCCGATCGCGTGCCCGGCCGCGCCATCGTGATCGCCGCCATCGACAATCTGGTGAAGGGCTCGTCCGGCCAGGCCATCCAGAACTTCAACCTGATGTTCGGCCTGCCCGAGACGATGGGGCTGGAACAGGCGCCCCTCTTCCCGTGATCGAAACACCGCGCCTGCTGCTGCGGCCTTGGCAGGAAGCAGACCGGGCGCCCTTTGCGGCGATGGGCCAGGACGCGGCGGTGATGCAGCATTTTCCCGCCCGGCTCAGCCGCAGCGAAAGTGATGCGATGATGGACCGGATCAGCCAGATGATGGCCGATCAGGGCTTTGGCTTATGGGCCGTGGAGCGGCGCGACGGCGGCGACTTCATCGGCTTTTGCGGGCTGAACCGGGTCAGTTTCGCAGGCCCGGTCGCTGGCGAAGTGGAGATCGGTTGGCGCCTGGCGCGCAGCAGCTGGGGCCAGGGCCTGGCGTGCGAAGCCGCCAGGGCCAGTCTCGATTGGGGCTTCAACCACGGGCTGAGCCGGATCGTCAGCTTCACCGTACCGGCCAATATGCGCAGCTGGGGCCTGATGGAGCGACTGGGCATGCAGCGCCGCGCCGATCTCGATTTCGATCATCCAGCCCTGCCCGAAGGACACAGGCTGCGGCGGCATATTGTATATGAGATGACGAACCACAACGGTTCGCCCTAGCGGCTCCTCCCCATTCTTCGAATGGGGAGGGGGACCATCCGCAGGATGGTGGAGGGGCTCTCCGAGCGGGTGGCAATGGTGCCGATGGAACCCGGTCCCGCCCGCCCCTCCACCACGCGGTGCGCGGTCCCCCTCCCCTCCCTTCGGGCAGGGGGGAGCCTGGGCCGCCCTATTTTTCCGTGCCCTTGGCCTTGCCCCATTGCCGGGCGGCCGTGTAGCCAAGATAGCCGGTGCCGAACAGCGCATAGAGCGGCTCGGGCAGGCCATTCAGGTAGCGCGTCATGCCGGTGGCAATGTCGTGCGCCATCTGCGGTTGCACGGCGGCAATCAGGCCCATCGGGATCGACCACAGGAGCAGCGCATAGATCACGTAGAGGAAGCTGGGCCGCGCCCGGCTGGTCCAGGGATCATGGCTGTTGGCTTCGGCGACAATGGCCAACAGCTGGGTGTTGAGCAGCTCCAGTTCCTGGCTGTTTTGCAGCTTCAACAGCTCGATCTTGGCGGCATCGCGCGCCTTGGGATCGGGAATGATCTTGTCGAGCAGGCCGGTGATCGGCGCGATCAGGGCATTGAGCACGGACATGGCACTCTCCTGTATTGGGGAGCGTCATGGTTAACCTATATGGTTCATGTAGGACAGTGAGCGCTGGGTTGCGCGGGCCCCTCCACCACGCTTCGCGCGGCCCCCTCCCCATTCGAAGAATGGGGAGGACCTGGAGGAAGATGGTCGGAGCGACAGGATTCGAACCTGCGACCTCCAGACCCCCAGTCTGATGCGCTACCAGGCTGCGCTACGCTCCGAACCGTGGGCGGGCTTATAGGGTGATGCCCGGCGATGCAACAGGCTTGTGCGCCTCAGCTGTCATCCAGCCCATATTGCTTCACCAGATCATAAAGCGTCGGCCGGCTGATGCCGAGCAGCTTGGCGGTCTGGCTCATGTTGCCATCGCTGCGGGCCAGAGCACGGCGGATGGCCTGGCGGTCGGCAGCCTCGCGCGCGGCCTTCAGGGTGCAGGTGCTTTCGTCCTCGGCGTTCATCAGATCGAGATCCTCGGCGCTGATGCGGCTGCCTTCGGCCATGATCACCGCGCGCTTCACGCGGTTTTCCAGCTCGCGCACATTGCCCGGCCAGTGCCAATCGGCCATGGCGGCGATGGCGTCGGGCGTGAAACCCTGGAAGCTGCGGCCATTCTCGCGTGCATAACGGCCCATGAAATACTGGCCGAGCAGCGCCGCATCACCGGGCCGTTCCTTGAGCGAGGGGATGCGCACCACGATTTCGGCCAGCCGGTAATAGAGATCGTCGCGGAAGCGGCCCTGCGCGATCATCGCATCCAGATCCTGGTGTGTGGCACACACGATGCGCACATCGACCGGGATCGCCTTGCGGCCGCCCACCCGTTCGATCACCCGTTCCTGCAGGAAGCGCAGCAGCTTCACCTGCAGCGGCAGCGGGATATCCCCCACTTCATCGAGGAACAGGGTGCCGCCCTGGGCCAGCTCGATCTTGCCTTCCTGGCTCTTCACCGCCCCGGTGAAGGCGCCGCGCTCATGGCCGAACAATTCGGATTCCAGCAGATTTTCCGGGATCGCCGCGCAGTTGATGGCAACGAACGGGCCATCCTTGCGGGCCGACGCCTGGTGCAGCCCGCGCGCCAGCAACTCCTTGCCGGTGCCCGATGCGCCGAGCAGCATCACCGAGACATTGGCGGTGGCGACCCGTTCCACCATGCGCGCCACCTTCTGCATTTCGGGCGCGGCGGTGATGATGCCGCCCAGCACGGTGTCGGCGCCGGCATTGGCCACGGCTGCGAGGCGCCGGTTCTCGGCCTCCAGCGTGGCGACATGATAGGCGCGCCGCACGATCAGGCCGAGCTCGTCGATATCGACCGGCTTGTGATAGAAATCGAAGGCGCCCATGGCGATGGCGCGGCGGGCGCTTTCGCGGGCGCCATGGCCGGAAGCAACGATCACCTTGGTGCCCGGCCGCGCCGCCAAGATGGCTTCGAGGGTCGCAAAGCCTTCGCTCACGCCATCGGGATCGGGCGGCAGGCCGAGATCGAGCGTCACCACTTCGGGCTGATGCTCGCGCACGGCGGCCAGCGCGCTTTCACGGTCCCCGGCCAGGATCACCTGCCGGTCGTCATAGCTCCACTTCAGCTGGCGCTGCAGGCCCTCGTCATCCTCGATCACCAGCAGCTTGGGCCGGGTGGATTGGCCTTGTTCGCTCACGCCACGGTTCCTTGCATGCTATTGGGCAGGCTATTGGGCAGGGCATTGGGTACCCTGTCGGCGGCAGCCGTCCGGGCCAGCGGCAGGGTGATGGTGAAGCTGGTGCCTTCGCCTTCGCGGCTGGCCACGTCAAGCCGGCCACCATGGGCGCGGGCGATTTCGCGCGCCTCGAAGGCGCCGATGCCAAAGCCGCCGGGCTTGGTGGAATTGAACGGCTGGAACAGCTCCCGTCGCACGAAGCGGGCCGACATGCCCTTGCCGCGATCGGCAATGGTGATCACCACATCCTCGCCGGCGAGCGCCGCTTCCACGCGGATGGGCGCGCCCGATGGCGACGCATCCATGGCGTTCTGCAGCAGGTGCGCCAGCATCTGTTCCAGCCGTGCGGCATCGCCGCGCACGATCAGCGGCGCATCGATCAGCTGTATGTCAGGCAGTGCCAGCGCCAGGTTCGGCCAGGCCCCGCGCCGGGCGTGGACCAGCTGGCCCAGCAGCTCGTCCACCGCGACATTGCCATCACTGCCAGCCTCCCCGCGCGCGCGCTGCGACAGCCAGGCCAGCAGCGCGTTCATCTTGTCCACGCTCACCTTCAGCGTCGCCACCATGTCGGTGCGGAACTCCGGATTGTCGGCGTGGCGCTCGGCATTGCGGGCCAGCAGCGAAAGCTGGCTCGTCAGGTTCTTGATGTCGTGCAGGATGAAGGCGAAGCGGCGGTTGAACTCCTCGAAGCGGCGGGCTTCATCGAGCGCGGCCTGGCTGCGGCTTTCGGCGATATAGCTGCCGGCCTGCCGGCCCAGCGTCTTCAGCAGCTCCTCTTCCTCCCAGCCCAGCCGGCGCGGCACCAGGCTGCGGCCGATCAGCATCAGGCCGGCCAGGCTGTCGCGGTTGAAGGCCGGCACCACCAGCCAGAAGCGCGCATCGGCGGCCAGCCAGTCGGGCAGCGCCGGCGCGTCGGCAATCTCGCCGGCGCGCAGCTGATCGAGATCGAGCACGCGCTCCTGCCCGGCGACCCAATCCACCAGCGGGCTGGCCATGGCCAGCGGCTGCGGCCGGGCATCGCCCATCGCCCAGGTGGCGGTGGGCTCCAGCCGCTCGTCTTCGGGCAGCAGCAGCCAGCCGCCGCGTGCCTCCAGCAGGCTGGCCACCCCCTGCACCACGCGTTCGGGCAGGCCATCGGCCTCGCCCGGCGCCGATACCGTGGCGATGAAGCGCAGCCATTCGGTGCGATAATCATAACGATAACTGTAGAAGTTGCGGGCGATGGTCACTCGCAGCCAGGCGCGGAAGCGTTCCGAGACCAGCACCACCACGCCCAGCAGCATGGTGGCGAACAGGAAGGTGACCTGCAGCAGCGTGCCCCAGCTGCCGCCTGCGAGCTTCAGGCCATAGGCCAGCAGCGCCATGGCGATGAGATAGAAGCCGACGCCGGAGAAGGCCACGGTCTGGAAGGCGACACGGCGGGAAATGCGCGCCGAACGCACCCAATCATCCCGGCTGGCAAACAGGAACAGCAACGCCAGCATGGCATCCACCGCGCCGCGGATGTTCCACAAATCGGTGGAGCCCGGCGGCAGCAGGAAGGCCAGCGTGTAGAAGTTGAGATCATAAAGGAACAGGCCGCCCAGCCCGATGGCCAGCAGCCGCATGCCCGATCGCTCGCTGGCCGGCGTGCCAACATAGAGATTGTGCGCCAGCACCAGCCCGGTGACCGCCACGGCAATCCGCGAGACGAGGAACAGGCTGGCGACCAGCCCGCCCTTGCCGGTGAGCGCGCCATCATCGGCACCGGCCACATCGACCATCAGCTGCAGCGCCAGCACGAAGCCGAGCAGACTGCCGGCGCCAAAGGCCGACTGCCCCTCGCCGCGCGGGCCGGCCCGCCCGCCACCCTGCTGGCCCATGAAGGCCGGGCGCAGCAGGAACAGCAACAGGCCGATCCACGCGCCGATCTTGATGGTGCGCAGCAACGAGATCCACGGCGCGAGCCCGGCATCGATCAGCGCGGTGGCCACGAACATCCCGGCCCAGGCCATCCCGGCCAGGCCGGCGGCGCCCAGCCACAGGTTGAGCCCCTGCCGGCTGCGTGCCAGCGCCGTGACCATCAGCACGGCATAGGCGATCACCGCCAGCAGATGGCTGAACAGGCCCACCTCGGTCAGCCGCATCATCGGCCAATCCCCGCTGCCTGCTGGCCTGCAATCAAGCGCTGCGCCGCCACATCCCCTCCGGCAACCACTCTTAACGGCGGCCAGCGCGCCGCGCCAGAGCCGCAACGTGCATTGCCATGCTTATGACAAGCCTTGCGATGATAAGCATATATGCTATTTTTTGCCATGCACCGTCCCATCCGTCAGCCCGACTCCAGCCAGACTGCGGGCCAGGCGCCGGCCGCCGCCAGCGACAGCATTGGCGTGCTGGTCAGCGATGCCGCCCGCCTGCTGCGCCGCCGCTTCGATGCACGGGCGCGGCGCATCGGCGTGTCGCGGGCGCAGTGGCAGGTGCTGATCGCGCTGTCGCGCAGCGAGGGCATCAACCAGGCCGCGCTGGCCGAGCGGCTGGAAGTGGAAACCATCACCGTGGGTCGCATGGTGGACCGGCTGGAGGAAGCCGGGCTGGTGGAGCGACGGGCCGATCCGGCAGACCGGCGCGCCTGGCGGCTGTTCCTCACCGCGCGCGCCCATCCGCTGCTCGCCGAGTTGCAGGCGGTGGCCATGCAGGTGCGCGCCGAGATGCTGGCCGGCTTCGATGCGGCGGAGCAGGCCGCGCTGCACGGCCTGCTGCTGCGGCTGCGCGCCAATCTTGCCGGCACGCCGATGCCAGCTGGTCAGGAGGGCTGAGGCGATGCATGCGCGTGTCGATTCCGCGGTTGCCCCGCCGCGCTGGCGCACCCGGGCGCTGATGCTCTCCGTGCCGCTGCTGGTGGCGGCAGCGGGCCTGTGGCTGTGGCTCTCTGGCCTGGGCCAGGTGAGCACCGACAATGCCTATGTGCGGGTGGACAAGGTGGCGATTTCCAGCGACGTCTCCGGCCGGGTGGCCGAGGTGCTGGTGGCCGAGAACATGCCCGTGAAGCGCGGCCAGACGCTGATCCGGCTGGCCAGGCTGCCGTTCCAGATCGCCCTCGACGAAGCAGAGGCACGGCTCGCCGCCGCCCGGCTGCAGGTGCGGCAACTGAAGAGCGGCACCGGCGGCAGCGCGGCCGATGTGGCCGGCAAGCGCGAGGCGGTCACGCTGGCGCAGGCCGAGCTGGAACGGCAGCGAGAGTTGCTGGCGCGCGGCTTTGCGACAAGGGCGCGGCTGCAACAGGCCGAGTATGACGCCGCCAATGCCCGCGCCGAGCTCAACCGGGCGATGGCCGATGATGCCCGCGCCCGCCAGGCCGCCGGCAGCGCCATCGACGTGGAATCGCACCCGCTGGTGCTGGAGGCCAAGGCCGTTCGGGATCGCGCCGCGCTCGATCTGGCGCGCAGCGACATCCGCGCGCCGGCCGATGGCATCGTCACCCAGACCACGCGCCTGCAGCGGGGCCAGGCAATGATCCAGGGCGTCGCCACCATGAGCCTGATGGTGACCGGCAGCGCCTATGTGGAAGCCAATTTCAAGGAAACCGACCTTCAGGACATGAAGGTGGGCCAGAAGGCCGAGATCAGGCTGGACGCCTTCCCGAACCGGCCGTTGACCGGACGGGTGCAGAGCATCGGCGCCGGCACCGGCGCGGAGTTTTCCGTGCTGCCGGCCCAGAACGCCACCGGCAACTGGGTGAAGGTGGTGCAGCGCGTGCCGGTGCGCATCCGCCTTGATGCGCCGCCCGCCGGCCTGCCGCTGATCGCCGGCCTGTCGGCGGAAGTGAAGGTGATCACCAAGTGAGCGCCGACGCGGCCAGCACAAAGCCGCCAGTCAGCCCCCAGGTCAGCCCTGTCGTCATCACCGCGGTGGTGATGCTGGGCAGCTTCATGACCATCCTCGATTCCACCATCGCCAACGTGGCGCTGCCGCACATGCAGCCCAGCCTGAATGCGGCGGCCGACAATGTCACCTGGGTGCTGACCAGCTATATCGTCGCCACCGCGGTCGCCACGCCGCTCACCGGCTGGCTCTCGGCCCGCTTCGGGCGGCGCACGCTGTTCCTGTGGAGCGTCGCCGCCTTCACCGCCACTTCGGTGCTGTGCGGGCTGGCCGGCAGCCTTGCCGAAATGGTGCTCTGGCGCATGCTGCAGGGCGCCACCGGGGCCTTCATCGCCCCGCTGGGCCAGGCCTATGTGCTGGATGTCTGGCCGCAGGAGAAGCACGGACCCGCCATGGCGTGGTGGGGCGTGGGCGTGATGGTGGGGCCGATTCTGGGTCCGGTGGTGGGCGGCTGGCTCACCGACAGTTTCGACTGGCGCTGGGTGTTCCTGATCAACCTGCCCTTTGGCGTGATCTGCTTTGCCCTTGCCGCTGCCCTGCTGCCGGAACCGCAGCTGCCGCCGCGCCGCTTCGACCATATCGGCTTTGCCCTGCTGGCGCTGGGCATGGCGGCGCTGCAACTGGCGCTCGATCGCGGCCAGCAGCTCGACTGGCTGGACAGCTGGGAAGTGCGCATCGAACTGGGGCTGGCGCTGGCCGGGCTGTGGGCCTTTGGTGTGCACGCGATCAGCGCGCCCGGCGCCATCATCGATCGGCAGATGCTCACCGATCGCAACGCCATGACCGGGATGCTGTTCATCACCCTGGTGGGCTTCCTGCTGGTCTCCACCACCGCGCTGCTGCCCACCATGGTGCAGACACTCTATGGCTATCCGGTCATCACCTCGGGCCAGCTGATGATGCCACGCGGCATTGGCATGATGATGGCGATGATGTCGGCCGGGCAATTGCTGGGGCGCGGCGCCGATCCGCGCGCCCTGCTGGCCACCGGCTTCACCCTCACCGGCGCCGGCCTGTGGGGGATGAGCCTGTTTTCGCCCGAACAGAGCGCCTGGCCGTTCGTCGCCACCGGCTTTGTGCAGGGCGCCGGGCTGGGGCTGGTGTTCGTGCCGCTGAACACCATCGCCTTTGCCTCGCTGCCGATGGCGCTCAGAACCGATGCCTCGGCGATCTTCATGCTGCTCAGGAACATCGGAGGCTCGATCGGCATCAGCGTGGCGGTGGCGCTGCTGGAGCGGCAGGCGCAGATCTCCCACGCCGATCTGGGCAGCGGCATCACGCCCTTCTCCCAACCCTGGGCCGATCCCGCCACGCTGGGCGCTGCCGGGCTGGGCGGCGTGGTGGCGGTGCTCGATGGCGCGGTGAGCCGGCAGGCGCTGATGATCGCCTATATCGACGTGTTCCGGGCGATGGCCTTTGCGGCGCTGTCCATGCTGCTGTTGCTGCCGATCCTGCGCCCGGTGAAGCGGGCGCCGCCAGTGCAGATGCCGGAATAGACCTCAGGGTGGCGTGAGCGCTGGCCCCTCCACCACGCGTGCCGCGTGGTCCCCCTCCCCATTCACAGAATGGGGAGGACCGCCTGATCAGGGCGGCGTCAGCCCCACCAGCCGCATCACCGCTGCCGAGGTGACCATCAACAGCAGCCACCATGTACAGGCGCGACCGATCCGCCCCCAGCGCTGCCCGGCAAGGCTGAGCGAGGTGGCCAGCGCCGGCACCACGAAGCCGGCCCAGATCACCACCGCAGAGCCAATGGTCATCACCCACAGCGGCGCCTTGGGCGGCGCCAGGATCAGCGCGCCGGCCAGGATGGCATTGAGCCAGGCGGCCGACAGCGCCGCCACGATCCAGCCGCCGAGGCGCTTGGGGCGGTCCACGAACTGGGCCAGCAGCAGGCCGATCAGGGTGGCGAGCCCGATCGGCAGGGCATTCAGAACGATATAGATCATGTTGCCAGCTTGCCGGCTTTCGAGGCCCATGCAAGGGGGAGCGGCGAAATGGAGGCGCCTGAAATGACCGATCTTCCCCCGCTGCTGCTGGGCCGGCTGAACCATGTCGGCATCGCCTGCCCGTCGATTGACGAGCAGGTGGCGATGTATGGCCGGCTGTTCGGCGCCACCGTCTCCACGCCCGCCTTCGATCTGCCGGCACAGGGCGTGCGCGTCGCTTTCATCGATGTCGCTAACAGCCAGCTGGAGCTGATCGAGCCGCTGGGCGCGGACTCACCCATCCACGGCTTCCTGAAGAAGAACCCCAATGGCGGTCAGCATCATGTGTGTTTCGAGGTGAAGGACATCATCGCGGCACGCGATGCGATGCGGGCGCGCGGCGCCACCGTGCTGGGCACCGGCGAGCCGCGCCTGGGCGCGCACGGCGTGCCGGTGATCTTCGTGCACCCGCGCGATACCGGGGGCGTGCTGGTGGAGCTGATGCAGGAACCGCCGCACGACCACTGAGCCAGCAGTTCCTCCCCATTCTTCGAATGGGGAGGGGGACCGCCGGAACGGCGGTGGAGGGGTAAGGCATCGGAATGGCCGTTCGGTAAATGGCCCCTCCACCACGCTTCGCGTGGTCCCCCTCCCCATGCGAAGCATGGGGAGGACCCGGCTCGCTCAGTCCTTGCGCCGGCCGCTCAGCAGCCAGCCGACCACGAAGCCCAGCGCGATGCCGGCGCCCAGGGCTGCCAGCGGCTGTTCCTGCACCGTCTGGCGCACCTTGGCAGTGCCGTCCTCGGCCACCTTCTGGGCGCGTTCCTTGACTTCGCGGGCCTTTTCCGGTGCCGCGTCGGCCAGTTCCCTGGCCTTGGCCGAAGCCTTGTCATAAGCGGCGGTGGCCGCGCTCTTCGCCTTGGCGACGGCCTTGTCGGCCTGCGCCTTCAGATCGGCCTTCACCTTGTCCAGCTTGCCGGTCGCGGCATCCGGGGTGGTGTCGGTGGTGGTGAGGGCGTTCTCGTCAGCCATGGTTAAATCCTTCCAGCCAGAGGGTCATAGAGCCAAGTTAGTGTGCGCCGACGGGATTTTGAAGTCCGTATGATGCCGATACATCACTCGTCCGTCGTCACCCGACCACGGCCTGCCTTGATGCCGGAACGGACCGCCTTGCCCGCCAGACGGCGCTGCTTCGAACCCAGCGTTGGCCTTGTGGGCCGGCGCTGCACCGGGCGGATGCTGGCCTTCGCCACCAGCTCGGCCAGCCGGGCGCGGGCATCCTCGCGGTTCCTGAGTTGATCGCGGAAGCGGTTGGCGGTGATGACGATCACGCCCTCCCCGGTCGCCTTGCGGCCAGCAAGGCGGATCAGCCGGTCCTTCACGTCCGCCGGCAGGCTGGGCGAGGCCGCCGCGTCAAAGCGCAGCTGCACCGCCGAGGAGACCTTGTTGACATTCTGCCCGCCCGGCCCGCCGGCGCGGACGAACGTTTCTTCCAGTTCGTCTTCGGGGATGGAAAAGGCCATGCTGATCCATACCGAATCACCCGGGGGAACAAAATGATCATCGTCCATCACCTGAACAACAGCCGCTCGCAGCGCATCCTGTGGCTGCTGGAGGAGTTGGGCACGCCCTACGAGATCAAGCATTACCAGCGCGACGCCGTGACCAACCTCGCGCCACCGGAACTGAAGGCTGTCCACCCGCTCGGCAAGTCCCCGGTGATCGAGGATGCCGGCACCATCGTGTTCGAAAGCGGCGCCATCACCGACTGGATCCTGCGCCGGCATGGCCACGGCCGGCTGATCCCGCAGCAGGGCACCGCCGCGCACGAGGATTATCTGATGTGGCTGCATTTTGCCGAGGGCTCGGCGATGCTGCCCTTCCTGCTCGGCCTCTACACCAGCCGGCTGGGCGAGGCGGCCGCACCACTTGCCCCCCGCATCCAGGAACAGGTGGCATCGCACGTCGCCTATTTCAGCGACCGGCTGGGCAGCAGCGACTGGCTGATCGAGAACCGGCTCACGGGCGCGGACATCATGATGAGCTTCATCGCCGAGATCGCGTCCATGCAGGGGCTTGGTGCGCACTTCCCCAACGTGCTGGCCTATGCGCAGCGCATCCAGTCCCGCCCGGCGTGGATCGCGGCGGCGAGCAAGACCGAGCCCTACAGCTTCAGGCTGCCCGCGTAACGCCGCGCCGGCTGGCCAGCAGGTTCAGCGCCAGCCCGCTGATGATGAGGGCGGCGGCCAGCAGCTTCCACGGCGGCAACGCCTCCCCCAGCCACAGCGCGGTGGAGGCCATGCCGAACACCGGCACCAAGAGCGAGGTGGGTGCAACGCTCGCCGCCGGATAGCGGGCCAGCAGCCAGCCCCAGGCGCCATAGCCGAACAGCGTGTTGCCGACCGCCTGCCAGGCCACCGCCGCCCAGGTGCCCGGCGTCATCGCGGCCAGCCCTGACGAGATCGCCGGCCAGCCTTCGACACCGAGCGACAGCAGCGCCAGCGGCGGCACCGCGAACAGGCTGGACCAGGTGATGAAGCCCAGCATCTCCACCCGGCCGGCCGCCCGCTGCGCCATGTTGCCCAGGCTCCAGCCGAAGGCCGCGCCGAGGACCAGCAGGACGCCGGTGAGGCTCACTTCGCCGCCGGTGTGGCCCACCACCACGGCCAGGCCCGCCAGCGCCAGCGCCAGCGCCGGCCATTGCAGCGGCTTCAGCCGCTCACCGCTGCCGAACATCGCCATGGCGATGGTGAACACCACCTGCGTCTGCACGATCAGGCTGGCGAGGCCGGCGGCGATATGGCCCTTGATGGCGAGGAACAGCAGGCCAAACTGCCCCACCCCGATGGCAAGGCCATACCAGGCGAGGATGCGCCACGGCACATCGGGGCGCTTCACGAAGACAATCAGCGGGAACACCACGGCGGCAAAGCGCAGGGTGGCGAACAGCAGCGGCGGCAGGGTTTTCAGCGTGTCGCCAATCACTGCGAAATTGGTGCCCCACACGGCGACGACGGCCAGCGCCAGCAGCAGCGCACGCGGGCTGAGCGACTGGCTGCTCATCGCGGTCTCGCCAGCCCATGATAAGCCGCCGCAGCCACCAGCAGGGCCACGGCGATATTGGCCGAGAGCGGCCGCGCCGTGCCATCGTGCAGCGCCGCGCCGAGCGCCGAGGCGACCGCGCCCATGCCGAAATTGATGCCGCCCATCAGGCCCGAAATGGCCCCGGCCCTAAGCGGATCGACATTCAGGGCGCCGGCCGAGGCATTGGCAGCAATCAGCCCGTTGGAGGACAGCGCCACGAACAGGATCGGGAACAGCACGGGCAATGGCGCATCGGCGATGGCGGCAAACAGCAGCACGGCCCCGGCCAAAGCCGCGGCCGGCGTTGCGAAGGACAGGATGCGATCAGGGCTGTGGTGCTTCAGCAGCCAGCGGTTGACCTGGCTGGAGCCAACGATGCCCACCGCGATGGCCGCGAACACCAGCCCGAACTGGCCTTCCGAAAAGCCCCAGGTGCCGACCACCAGATCGGGCGAGGCGGCGATATAGCTGAACAAGGTGGCGCCATTGGCGGCGCCCACCAGCAGATAGCCGATCAGCCGGCGTTGCTGCATCAGTTCCCAATAGGCCGCCAGTGTCGAGTTGCTGCGCGCCTTCTCGGCGGTGGCTTCGGAACGGCTTTCCTCCAGCCGCCAGCCGACCGCGCCGGCAATGGCCACACCCACGATGACAAAGGCGATGAACACCGCATGCCAGCCGGCCGCGATCGAAATCCAGCCGCCCACGGTGGGCGCCAGCAGCGGCGCGATCGCCAGCACCAGCATCAACAGGCTGAAGATGCGCGCCGAATCGCGATGGTCATAACGGTCACGCACGATGGCGCGGCAGGTCACCATGGCGGCACAGCAGCCCAGCGCCTGGAAGAAGCGCCCGGCGACCAGCGCCTCGATGCTGGGCGCCAGCGCGCAGGCGAGGCTGGCCGCGACATAGACGGTGCAGCCGATCAGGATGGTGGGCCGCCGGCCAATGCGATCGGACAGCGGCCCGAACAGCAATTGCCCCAGCGCCATGCCGACGAAGAAGGTGGAGAGCGTGAGCTGCACGGCGGCCGCCGACACGCCATAATCGCGGGCGATGGCCGGCAGCGCCGGCAGGTAGAGATCGATGGTGACAGCCCCAAACGCCGTGAGGCTGCCCAGCAGCAGGATTTCGCCCAAGGTGGGCGATCGTGAGGAGAGGGCAGCGGCGGTCACGCGCGCCGGCTTAGGCGCGACCCGGACAGAAGGAAAGCGCGCGAATGGCGCAGGCCCGGATCACGCCCGGGCCACGCCCTCATCGACGGCGTTGACGCTGTTGTGCCGCAGCGCATCGAGCACGCACTTGACGATGGCAGGCGCGTCCAGGCCGGCATCGGCATATTGCTTCGCCGGCGCATCGTGATCCTGGTAGAGATCGGGCAGGCGCAGGGTGCGGATCTTGAGGCCGGCATCGGTGAGGCCCTCATCCGTCGCCATGGTCAGCACATGGGCGCCAAAGCCGCCGATGGCGCCTTCCTCGATGGTCACCAGCACGTCGTGAGTGGCAGCGAGCTTGCGGATCAGCGCTTCATCGAGCGGTTTGGCGAACCGCATGTCGGCCACCGTGGTTGAAAGCCCCTTGGCATCGAGTTCGTCGGCGGCCTTCAGCGCATCGGCAAGGCGGGTGCCCAGCGACAGGATGGCGACCTTGCTGCCCTGCCGAACGATGCGGCCCTTGCCGATTTCAAGGCGGGTGCGGGTTTCCGGAATGGCGACGCCAGTGCCTTCGCCGCGCGGGTAGCGCACGGCAATCGGGCCATCATCATAAACGGCGGCGGTGTGCACCATGTCGGCCAGTTCGGCTTCGTCGGCAGCGGCCATCACCACCATGTTGGGCAGGGTGGCGAGATAGGTGATGTCAAAGCTGCCGGCATGAGTGGCGCCATCGGCGCCGACCAGCCCGGCGCGGTCGATCGCAAAGCGCACCGGCAGATTCTGCAGTGCCACGTCATGCACCACCTGGTCATAGGCGCGCTGCAGGAAGGTGGAATAGATGGCGCAGAACGGCCGCATGCCCTGCGCGGCGAGACCGGCCGCGAAAGTGACACCATGCTGCTCGGCGATGCCGACATCGAAGGTGCGCTCCGGGAACACCTTGTTGAAGCGATCGACGCCGGTGCCGGATGGCATGGCGGCGGTGATGGCGACGATGCTGGGATCGCGCTTGGCTTCCTCGATCAGCATGTCGCCGAACACATTCTGATAGGCCGGCGCCTTGGGCTGCGGCTTGTGCTGGGTGCCGGAGACGACATCGAACTTCACCACGCCGTGATATTTGTCGGCGCTGGCCTCGGCCGGCGCATAGCCCTTGCCCTTCTGCGTCACCACATGGATCAGCATCGGGCCTTCGGCGGCATCGCGGACATTTTCCAGCACCGGCAGCAGATGCTCGAGATTATGGCCGTCGATCGGGCCGACATAATAGAAGCCCAGTTCCTCAAACAGCGTGCCGCCACCCTGGGCGAAGCCGCGGGCATATTCATCGATGCGCGCGGCCGCCTTCTGCAGCGGCGGCGGCAGCACCTTGCCCGACACCTGCTTCAGATATTCGCGCAGTTCCAGGAACTTGCGGCCCGACAGCAGGCGCGAGAGATAGGAGGACAACGCACCCACCGGCGGCGCGATCGACATGTCGTTGTCATTCAGGATCACCACGAGCCGGTTGCCGGCATCGCGGGCGTTGTTCATCGCCTCATAGGCCATGCCGGCCGACATGGCGCCATCGCCGATCACCGCGATGGCCTTGCCCGGCTTGTTCTGCAGCTTGTTGGCGACCGCAAAGCCGAGCGCGGCAGAGATGGAGGTGCTGCTGTGCGCGGCACCGAAAGGATCATAGTCGCTCTCGCTGCGTTTGGTGAAGCCACTCAGCCCGCCCGGCTGGCGCAGGGTGCGGATGCGATCCCGTCGGCCAGTGATGATCTTGTGCGGATAGGCCTGGTGACCAACATCCCAGATCAGCTTGTCTTCGGGCGTGTTGAACACATAGTGCAGGGCGACCGTCAGTTCGACGACGCCAAGGCCGGCACCCAGATGCCCGCCGGTCACCGAGACGGCGTGGATCATCTCCTGCCGCAGTTCTTCGGCCAGTTGCGGCAACTGCGCGTGGGACAGTTTGCGCAGATCGGCCGGAAGGGTGACCTGATCGAGCAGCGGGGTTTCAAGCTTCATGAGGCAGGCTCGCTGGGCAGTGAGAATAAGGGGAACCCCTTAGCGGCTTGGGCCCGCCCTGTCATCAACACTCTCGTCACACTTTGACGGTTATCGCCATCCCGCCTCAGGCACAGGCGGCGCAGATCCCGCGCACTTCCACAACCGGGCGCAGCGGCTGGAACCCGGCAGCGCGGGCGGCGGCGCGCACATCGCCGGTGATCCGGTCATCATCGACATGAGTCGCGCGGCCGCAGCGATCGCACACCAGGAAGATGCAATCATGCGGGCAGTCGGGATGCGCGTTGGCGATGAAGGCGTTGGCGCTTTCCACCCGGCTCGCCACGTTGTTGGCCACGAACAGATCAAGGATGCGATAGACGCTGTTGGCGGCGATGCGCCGGCCCAGCGCGGCCGAGACGGCATCAGTGACGTCATAGGCCGACACCGGGCGATCAAAGCCGGCCAGCGCGCCGAACACCGAGGCGCGCAGGGGCGTCCATTGTTCCCCCGCGCCGGTCAGCCGTGCCTGGGCGGCAGCCGCCAGATCGGCGCGGCCGTGATGTTGACCATGAACATGGGGTGCAGGGTTGGCCATGACCCTATATTGGCCTTTGCCGGCAGGCGCGCAAGCCGGGCAGCACGAAGGAAGCGTCAGGCCGGCCGCAGCGCCTTCAGGTTGCGCCAGTGCGCCAGCGCCAGCAGGCAGACGCCGGCCATGGAGACCAGCATCTCGGCCAGTTCACCGTGTGCGACCACCAGCGAGAGTGCCATCACCACCAGGCCCACTGCACCCAACAGGCCAATGTCGCGGCGATGATGCCGGCGCCAGCCGCGCCACAACGCCACCGCCGCCAGCGGCATGGCCAGCAGCAGGCCGACGATGTGGATGCGGTGATCGAGCCAGCCGCCAGTGAGTGCAAACAGCGTGAGCAGCACGAAGCCGGCCAGGCAGTGCAGCAGGCACAGGCCCGACAGGCCGATGGCGACTCGATCGAGCAGGTTGCTGGCCGGTGGCATGGCTTTGTGTTACATTGTTACATGCAACAAGGCAAGCCAGGCAGCGGCGGCATTGGCGACACTGGCAAGCGGCTGCCGGTCAGGCTACAGGCCGGGCATGGCCTCCCTTGCCGCCTCCCTGCCCCGCACCACGGCCCAGCCCCGCGCCATCGCCGCATGGCTGTTTGGCATCGCCGCGCTGGTGTTTGCCATGGTGGTGGTGGGCGGCATCACCCGGCTCACCGAATCCGGCCTGTCGATCACCCGCTGGGATGTCGTGGCGGGCACGCTGCCGCCGCTCACAGAGGCCGAATGGCAGCGGCAGTTCGCGCTGTATCAGCAATCGAGCCAGTATCAATTGATGAACCGCGGCATGAGCCTGGGCGAGTTCAAGGGCATCTTCTTCTGGGAATATGTGCACCGGCTGCTCGGCCGGCTGGTCGGCCTCGCCTTCGCGCTGCCGCTGGCCTGGTTCTGGCTGCGCCGCCAGATTCCCGATGGCTACAGGCCGCGCCTCGTCGCGCTGTTTGCCCTTGGCGGCCTGCAGGGCGCCATCGGCTGGTGGATGGTGGCATCGGGGCTGGTGGACCGCACCGAGGTGGCGCCGGAGCGGCTGGCCGTGCATCTTTCCAACGCGCTGATCATCATGGCCGGCTGCCTCTGGACGGCACTCGACCTGCTGGAGGGCGATGCACCGCGGGATGATCGACCGCGCCGCTGGATCTGGCCGCTGGCCGTGCTGCTCAGCGTGCAGATCGTCTGGGGCGCCTTCACTGCCGGACTGAGGGCAGGCCATGCCAGCGACACCTGGCCGCTGATGTTCGGCGCGCTGGTGCCCGAGGGCATCGCTGCGACGGCGCGCGATCTGGTGGCCGATCCGGTGACCGTGCAGTTCGTGCATCGCAGCCTGGCCTGGGTGGTTGCCGGCGCCATGCTGCTGGTCGCCGTCCGGCTCTGGCGGGCCGGTGCCGGTCTGCGGTCGCTGGCGCTGGGCGGGCTGGTGCTGGTGCAGTTCGCGCTGGGCGTGGCGGTGATCCTCAACCATGTGCCGATCCCGCTCGGCGTGGCGCACCAGGGCGTTGCGACGCTGCTGGTGGCGGCCATGGTGTGGGCAGCGCACTGGAGCGTGAGGAAGCGCGCATGACCGCAAGAAACATGCTGGCCAGAAATGTCTTGGGCGGCGAGTTGGTGCCCTGTTCCTTCGAACCGCTGACCGGCTGGTATCGCGACGGCTGCTGCAACACCGACGAGGCCGACCGCGGCCTGCACACCGTGTGCGCCGTGGTGACCGCGGAGTTTCTCGCCTTCAGCCAGCAGGTGGGCAATGACCTCTCCACCCCGCGCCCGGAATTTGGCTTTCCGGGCCTGAAGCCGGGAGACCGCTGGTGCCTGTGCGCAGCCCGCTGGGAGGAAGCGCGCCGCGCCGGCTTCGCGCCCGAGGTGGTGCTGGAGGCGACCCACGAGAAGACGCTGGAGGTGACATTGCTCGGCCATCTGCAGGCGCACGCCGTGTGATCGAGCGCTGGGATGGCAGCGATTTTGCCGGCGCCAAGCTGGCGGCGCTGATCGATGGTCATATCCTCACCTATCGCCGCGACGTGAAGCCCGGCCTGCCCTGGCCCGGCCTGATCGATCTGCCCGGCGGCGGCCGCGAGGGTGACGAAAGCCCGGCGGCCTGCGCCCTGCGTGAGCTGCACGAGGAATTCGGGCTGGCCCTGCCCGAATCACGGCTGTGGTGGGCGCGGCCGCTGCCGTCCACCAACCATGCCGGGCGCATTGGCTGGTTCCTGGCGCTGCATCTGGTCGAGACCGATGTTGCCGCGATCCGCTTCGGTGATGAAGGCCGCGATCCGCAGCTGCTTGAAATCGGTGCATTTCTGACTGCCACCGACGCCGTACCGCCGTTACAGCAGCGCTTGCGGCTGCTGCTCGAAACCGCGCCGAAATTCCGGGTATCTGGATACCACACGGCAAAAACCCCGCTTTTTCCTTGATCTGAAGCGGCTTTCGATGGATATGCCGCGCCAACGCCGGGGCCTTGCCGCCCCGGCTGATTCATTTGCAACTGGAAAGTCCAGGAACACCGCATGACCACGCTCTCGCGCACCACGGCTCCGGCCAAGCCGGCCGAAGTCGAAAAGAAGTGGCTGCTGATCGATGCCGAAGGGCTCGTGGTCGGCCGCCTTGCCTCCATCATCGCCAACCGCCTGCGCGGCAAGCACAAGGCCAGCTTCACCCCGCATGTCGATTGCGGTGACAACGTGATTGTCATCAACGCCGGCAAGGTGCGCTTCACCGGCAAGAAGGCCACCGACAAGGTCTACTATCGCCACACCGGTCACCCGGGCGGCATCAAGGAGACCACCCCGGCCAAGGTGCTGGACGGCCGTTTCCCGGAACGCGTGCTGATCAAGGCGGTGGAGCGCATGGTGCCGCGTGGCCCGCTCGGCCGCCAGCAGATGCGCAACCTGCGCGTCTTCGCCGGCACTGAGCATCCGCACGCCGCGCAGCAGCCGGAAGTGCTCGACGTCAAGTCGATGAACCGCAAGAACAGCACCATCGCCGGTTGAGGAAAGAGACAATGACCGACAATCGCCAGTCCCTCGCCGATCTCGGCGGCCTCGACGCCGAAGCGCCGGTGACGAACAACAACCCGCCCGCCCCGCTGCGCGAGCAGGAAATCGACGCCCTGGGCCGCGCCTATGCCACCGGCAAGCGCAAGAACGCGGTTGCCCGCGTGTGGCTGAAGCCCGGCACCGGCAAGATCACGGTCAACGGCCGCGATCAGACCGTGTATTTCGCCCGCCCCTCGCTGCGTCTGGTGATCAACCAGCCGTTCGATGTCGCCGATCGCCGTGACCAGTATGACGTGGTCGCCACCGTGGTGGGCGGCGGCCTGTCCGGCCAGGCCGGCGCCGTGAAGCACGGCATCGCCCAGGCGCTGACCCGCTATGAACCCGCTCTGCGCACCCCGGTGAAGCAGGCCGGCTTCCTGACCCGCGACCCGCGCGTGGTCGAGCGCAAGAAGTACGGCAAGGCCAAGGCCCGCCGCAGCTTCCAGTTCAGCAAGCGCTGATCCGCGAACCATTGTTCGAGCAAGAGGCCGGGGTGGCAACACCCCGGCCTTTTTCGTTGTGGGACGCCCCGCGAGGGCGGGGCTGGGGCTGTTGCCACCCCGGCCGTTTTCGTTGCGCACACTCACCTGATCGGATCGCCGCGGCAGCCCGCCGCATGCCGCTGCGTCGTTCATCCAGCCTTCAGGGACAAACATTACACGCCTGTAATCCCGCAACCAAGGAGTGCAACATGTCTCTGAAAATGCCCCCCATTTCATTGTCTGCCGCTGCTGCCGTGGCGTTCCTCGCCACCCCGGCGCTGGCCGAGACCAAGTTCGACGGCCCCTATGTCGGCGCGGTCACCGGCCTGCAGATCCACAACAGTCGCAATGCCATCACCGAAGGCACGCCTGGCTTCCTGGGCCTGCCCGACACGATTGCGCCGGAATCGCTGCGCCTGAACAACAATGATGGCTGGCGTGGCGGCGTGGTCGCCGGCTGGAATGGCTCGTCCGGCAGCCTCGTCTATGGCCTTGAAGCGGATGTGACGTTCGGGCCCAACCGCGCCACCGGCAGCTTCTCGGGCGCGCCGATCCCCAATCTGGCGCCCAACGGCCTGACCACCAGCGCCAGCCGCCGCATCGGTACCGCCGGCTCGCTGCGGGCCCGCCTGGGCACCACGGTGGGCGAGGATGTGCTGCTCTATGCCACTGGCGGTGTCGCCCTGGCCGATGTGCGCAGCAGTGCCAACGTGGTGGTGAATGGCGCACCGGGCGTGGCCTGGAGCGGCGAGCGCAGCCAGACCCGCTGGGGCTGGACGATCGGCGCCGGCACCGAGTTCAAGCTGACCAGCGCCATCGCCTTGCGCGCCGAGTATCTCTACACCGATCTCGGCCGCCAGTCGGTGCTGGCCGCCGGCAACACGGCGGTGCGCGGCGTGTCGGCGCTGAACGGTGTCGATTATCAGGCGGGGCTGCCCACCGCTGGCGGTGCGGCCCGCATCGGCATCATCGCCCGCTTCTGATCCACGACGATGTGACAGGAAGCCCCGGTTGGCCGCGCCCAACCGGGGCTTCTCTTTTCCTTTCGCCCCGCCGCTGGCACAAGGCGCGCCATGATTCGCCGCCTCTTCCTCGCGCTCGCCCTGCTGCTGGCCCCCCCCGTGCTGGCCCAATCGGCCAGCGACCAGCCCAACACCCGGGTGGAACTGATTGCCGAAAGCGCCCGCCCGGCCCCCGGCAAGCCGCTCAGCATCGGCATCCAGCTCACCCCGAAAAAGGGCTGGCACACCTATTGGCTGAACCCCGGCGATGCCGGTGCGCCGACCCGGGTGGAATGGACCCTGCCGGCCGGCGCCGGCACCCCGCCCGATCTGCAATATCCGGTGCCGGGCACGCTGGTCGTTTCCGGCCTGATGAACCATGTCTATGAAAAGACGAATATTCTGGTCACGTCGGTCGATGTGCCGGCCAGCGCCGCGCCGGGCAGCGCCTTCCCGATCACAGTGAAGGTGGACTGGCTGGTGTGCAGCCACGAACAATGCGTGCCGGAAGCCGCCACCCTCACCCTGCCGCTGACCATCGGTGATGGCGCGCCGGATGCCGACATGGGCGCCCGCCTCACCGCCGCCCGCGCCGCCCTGCCCAAGCCGCTGGCCGCCGAGGCCAGCTGGGCCAAGCAGGGCAACCGCTTCGTGCTTTCGGTCCCGATGGCGGGGCTCGATCGGGTCAAGTCCGCCTGGTTCTTCCCGGAAGGCGACATGGTGATCACCCATGTGACGCCGCAGCAGGTGACCCGCGCCGGCGATGCGCTGCGCATCGAGACCGATGCCAACATGCCGGAAGGCGAGGTGAAGGGCGTGCTGCGGATCGAGATGGCGGGCGAGGCGCCGATGGGCTTTGCCATCACCGCCAGCGAAGGCGCGGTGCCGCCGGCTGGCGCAGCGCTGGCCTCTGGTGGCGGCGCGGCCACGGATGGTGTCGGCGCAGGTGCGGGCGGTGACGGCCAGATGGGCATCGGTGCCATCCTGCTGTTCGCGGTGCTCGGCGGCCTGATCCTGAACGTGATGCCCTGCGTGTTCCCGATCCTGTCCTTGAAGGCGCTGGCGCTGGCGCGCGGCAATGTCGGCGCGCCCGAAGCCCGCACCGAAGCGCTGGCCTACACTGCCGGCGTCGTGCTGGTGGTCACCGCGCTGGGCGGCGTGGTGCTGGCCCTGCGCGCCGCCGGCAGCCAGGTCGGCTGGGCCTTCCAATTGCAGGATCCGCGCGTGATTGCCTTCCTGTTGCTGCTGGTCACCGGCATCGCCTTGAACCTCGCCGGCCTGTTCGAGGTGACGCTCTCCACCGGCAACCTGGGGCAGGACAAGGCGCGCGAAGGCGGTGCCTCCGGCGCCTTCTTCACCGGCGCGCTGGCGGCCTTCGTCGCCACCCCCTGCACCGGACCGTTCATGGCCGGCGCGCTCGGCGCGGCCCTCGTGCTGCCCACCTGGCAGGCGCTCGCCGTGTTCGCCGGGCTGGGCCTCGGTCTCGCCCTGCCGTTCCTCGCCATCGGCTTCGTGCCGGCGCTGCGCAAGCGCCTGCCCAAACCGGGTGCGTGGATGGCCACGTTGCGCGCCATCCTCTCCGTGCCGATGTTCCTCACCGCGCTCGCCCTGGCCTGGGTCCTTGGCCAGCAGGTGGGCGTCAACGGCATGGCCATGGGCCTGGCCGGCGCGCTGATGTTCGCGCTGTTCCTGTGGTGGCTGGGCGCGCGCCAGCACAGCCGCAAGAGCCTCGCCCTGCCCGGCCTCGCCAGCCTCGCCACGCTGGTCGCCGCCGTGGCGCTGGTGCCGACCGCCGCGCCCGAAGGCACCGCGAAAGCCACCACCACCGCCGCCAGCGAGCTGAACGCCGTGACGTTCACCCCCGCTGCCCTCGCGGCCTTGCGCGGCCAGAACAAGCCGGTCTTCCTCTACATGACCGCGGATTGGTGCCTCACCTGCAAGGTCAACGAAAAGGGCGCCATGGCCGATGCCAAAGTGGCCGAAGCCTTCAAGGCCAAGGGCATCACCGTGATGGAAGGCGACTGGACCCGCTCCGACCCCGCCATCTCCACCTGGCTCGCCGAGCACAAACGCGCCGGCGTGCCGGTCTATGTCTTCTACGACAGCAAGGGCGGCGAAACGGAACTGCCGCAGATCTTGACGGCGGAAATGCTGACGTCTCTGCAGGCGTAAGAACGAATGAGGAGCCTCCGCCCCGGATCAAGTCCGGGGTGACGTGGGCAGGGTCGAGGACCCTGCACCCGCTTAATTTGGTGTGTCCGAATTGTTGGGACAATTGCACCACTTGCAATTTGTTCATCTGATGACAACGTGCTGTTCATCTGTCGTGGCCAGGGTCTGCTGATCCGGCCGAGCTGACCGGGGCACGCCATGGCGTTGAAGTGGGATTGTCTGGAAGCGGTGGCAGGGGTGGGACTCGGCGCGGCTGCCTGCTTTGCGGCCAGCAATCCGATGGCGGCAGCGGCCGTGGTGCCGGCCGTGGCCGGTGCCAAATTGTTCGGCCTGTTCGGCGCCGCGCGGGAACGGCACGGACTGGAAAGCGCGAAGGAGCTGGACCGCATCCGCACCGCCGTGCTGGCCGCGTGGGACGCCGACGTTCCGCACCAGCAATTCGACGTGGACTCCGCCGATGCGGCGCTGGCACGGCTGCTGGCGGGCGCCATGCCCGATGCGATGACCCTGGGCCGGCTGGTGGCCACGCCGGATTATCCCGGCGGGGTGGTGGCGCTGGTGCTGGAACAGCTGGCTCGGCGGGATGAGCACTTCGGGGAGGAGGGAACAGAACGCCGCTTTGCCACGGTGGTGATCCGCGCCGCACTGGACGCGGCACTGGCCAATCCCGATTATACCAAGGCGTTGACCGTGCCGATGCTGATCGGCCTGGGTGAAGGCGTGGCGCAGGCCAATGCCAAGCTCGATCAACTGATTGCGCTGGTGGAAGCCGGCTTTGATCCGGCCGAAGTGCGGGAACTGCACAATTTTCGCGCCGCCGTGCTGCAACTGGCGCAGCTGGCCAATGAGCGGGCCAACACGCCGGAGACGGCGCTGGCGGAGCTGCGCGCGATGTTGCGCACCGTGCTGGATCAGCGCGCGGCAGCACGGCAACCGGGCAATCTGGGCCAGTGGCTGGACGAGATGATTGGCCGGGTGGTGGCCGAAAACAACGCCGGTCGCTTTGCCGCCGGCGCAGACATCATCACCAGCGCCTGGGACGCGCGGCAACGCGAACGCGCCGAGCGCGCCGAAGCCGAACGCGCCGCCGATCTCAGCCTGTGCGATTTCGCCATCAGCCAGCAACGGCTGGTGGCCGGCGGTGCAGATGTGGCCGCCGAATGGGTGATACGCAAGGCCGAGATTGAAACGGGGATCAGCCCAGCACCGCTGGAGACGCTGGATGCCGCATACACCGAGTTTCTAGCCCGAGGCCGCGATTTTGGCGTTGCCTTTGATCTGAACGTGGCGATCGAGTTGTGCCGGGCCGTGTTGCAATGTGCGGTAAAAAACAGTGCAGATCAGCTGGTTGCCGAGTGGCAGTTGAAGCTTGGCATTGCATTTGTAACCCTTGGCCAACGGCGGGACGATCCCGTCCTGTTGCACGACGCAGTAGCCGCATTTCGTGCCGCGCTGGAGGTGTATACCCGCAAGGCGCTGCCGTTCAAATGGACGCGGACCCAGAACAATCTCGGCAATGCGCTGCAAATCCTTGGCGAACGGCAGGGCGATCCGGCGGCGCTGACCGACGCCATAGCCGCCTATCGCGCAGCCCTCGCCGTCTACAAGAGCGACGCGCAACCCTTTCAATGGGCGATGACACAGAATAATCTCGGCAATGCCCTACAAACCCTTGGCGGGCGGCAGGACGATCCGGCGGCGCTCACCGACGCCATCGCCGCCTATCGCGCCGCCCTCACCGTCTACACAAACGACGCGCTGCCGCTGCAATGGGCGATGACTCAGAATAATCTCGGGAATGCACTCGGCGCCCTTGGCGAACGGCAGGATAATCGAGCGGCACTCAATGACGCCATCGCTGCCTATCGCGCCGCCCTCACCGTCTACACAAGCGACGCCCTGCCGCTCGATTGGGCGATGACCCAGAATAATCTCGGCGCTGTGCTGCGCTCCCTTGGCGAGCGGCAGGACGATCCAGCGGCACTCACCGACGCCATCATCGCCTATCGCGCCGCCCTCACCGTCTACACAAGCGACGCGCTGCCTCTGCAATGGGCGACGACTCAGAATAATCTCGGCATTGCGCTCAGCATCCTTGGCGGGTGGCAGCATAATCCGGCGGCGCTCACCGACGCCATCGCCGCCTATCGCGCTGCCCTCACCGTCCACACCCTAGACGCGCTGCCGCTATCTTGGGCGATGACCCAGAGCAATCTTGGCATAGCGCTCTGCGCCCTTGGCGAGTGGCAGGCCAATCTGACAGCACTCGCGGATGCCATCGCCGCTTTTGACGGTGCCCTCACCGTGCGCACCCGAGAAGAGCTGCCGATCCAATGGGCCATGACACGGGAAAATCGGGCTTATGCACGGTTGGCATTGGCGCGACTGACCCGCGATGTGGCGCCGGCGCGCGACGCCGTGGCTGATCTGGAGGCAGCGTTGACGATCTTCGCCCATCCTGACTTGGCCTATAATCGCGCCAAGGCCGAGCGCGGCCTTGCCAGCGCCAGCACGCTGCTGGCCGAACTGGGTGGTTGAACGGAGCGCATCGGCGACCCGGTCAGACGGGTGCAGGGTCCTCGACCCTGCCCGCCGGAGGCGCTTCTAACCTTCCCCTTCGAACCCCAGCACCACTAGCGCGCCATCCGGCAATGGCCGCTGCAGCACCGCTGCGTCCGCCCAGTCGGCGGTGAGCCAGGCGCGCATTTCGTCCAGCTCGGTCAACACCACCGGCATGGCCTTGGGGTGGTGGGGGGCGACATCGGCGTTGGGCGGGCAGGTGAGGAAGCCGAAGAGGGTGAGCGTCACTTCGCCTTCGGCTTTCTTCCGTGTGCCGGTCCAGCGGGTGGCGAGGCCGGCGAAGCAGGGGGGGGTTTCGGCGGCCTCGCGCGGGGCGAACCACAGGGGCTGGAAGCCGGTGTTGGTCTTCACATGCTCGGCGAAGCTGGTGAACGGCACCAGGCAGCGGTGTTTCGGCCCCAGCCAGCGCCGCCAGTGCGGCGAGGCGGTGTTGCGGATGTTGGTGACACCGCGATCGACGGATTTGCCTTCCAGCGCGAAGGCCGGGCTGGGCATGCCCCAGCGCGCCAGTTTCAGGATCGGGCCGGTCACCTCGCCCGCCTGCGCACCGATGCCGATGATCGGGGCTTCGCTGTCAGGATAGAGGGCGGGCAGTGATGGCAGGTTGCCGAGATCGTCGCGCACCGGCCCCAGTTCGAGGGCGCGGGCGAGATCGCGCAGCGCCTGCTGCCCCTTGGTGAGTGCGTAGAGGTTGCACATGCGCGCCAGCCTGCCGCGTGGCGGGCGAATCGGCAAGCCATGGACGCTGTCGCCCTGCTGGCCGGTGCAGCGCCCGGGGGAGGCGCGCACCAGCCAGGCTTGGTCGGGGGGAATGCCCCGCGCCGGCCTTCAGCGCGCCGGTGGGCGGGGTTATCGCCCGGCGCCTTCCGGTGCGCCGGGCGATGGCGGATGGAGCGCCACCTAGATGGGCGGTGGCGACAGGCTCCAAAGGGCGATGGTGGTGAGCAAAGTGCCAGCGAGGCCCAGCGCCAGCCGCAGCGCTGTCGGCGCCCAGGGCGCGGGCGGCTGCACCGGCATGGACGACAACAGGGAATGCGGACGCCGCAGGGAATGTGAACGCCGCACCGGCATGGATCACCTCCAGAATGCTGGGGTGACTGTCGCACACGCCGCCGGCCGGCGCGCGGCAAGGCCGGTCCGTTATGGGGTGAATGGGCCGGTTACTGGAACCAGAGTGGCGGCAAGCGCTGCGCCCAGGGTGCCGCTGCTTCCAGCTGGAAGGCCAGATCGAGCAGCCGCGCATCATCGCCGCGCCGACCGGCGAAGTGCATACCCAAAGGCAGCCCGTTGGTTGCGGTGGTCACCGGCACGCTCATCGCCGCCGCCCCGGTCAGATTCTGGACCGGTGTATAGGCCACCAGCCGCATCATGTCGGCCATGATCTCGGCCGGCGGGCGGCTGGGCGACAATTCGCCGATCTTCACCGCGTGGCGGGAGAGCACGGGCGTCAGCAGCAGGTCATGCTCGCGGAAGCTGGCGTTATAGGCATCGCGATAACCGGCCAGCCGGCCCATCAGCGCCTGCACATCGGCCTGCGATTGCGCCGCGCCCTGAGCGGCGAGATGGCGGGTGAGCGGCTCCAGCTTGGCAACGCCATCGGCCCCGAAGGCCTTGTTGACGGCTGCCCTCGCATCATTGGCGCCCAGCGCCCACAGCGCCACGAAATCGCGCGCGAAGGCATCGGGCGCGAACGGCCATTCGATGTCGATCACCCTGTGCCCCATGCCCTCCAGCAGGCGGCGGGTGCGCGCGATGCCGGCCAGCACCTCCTGATCGGGCTTCACCCCTTCGGCGCCGCTGGTGATCACGCCGATGCGGAACCGCTCGCCCACCGGGCCCGCCATGCGCGGCAGCTCGGCCAGCCCGTCCGCCCCCTTGCCCTGCAGCGCCGCCATGGTGAGCGCGGCATCGCGCACCGAGCGGCTGAGCACATGATCGACCGCGATCTCGGCTGGGTTGTCTTCCTTATTCTGCCCGGCAAGGCGGCCGCGGCTGGGCTTGAAGCCGAACAGCCCGCACAGCGCGGCGGGAATGCGGATCGAGCCGCCGCCATCATTGGCATGGGCGATCGGGACCACGCCGGCCGCCACCGCCGCCCCGCTGCCGCCCGATGAGCCGCCAGTGGAATAGTCCGGGTTCCAGGGGTTACGGGTGGGGCCACCCGCCAGCGGCTCGGTCACGCACATCAGGCCGAATTCCGGCGTTGCCGTCTTGCCCAGCGGCAGCGTTTTCATCTGCACGAAGGCATCGACGAACGCCTCGTTGGCGGTCGCCGCTGGCGCACCCGCAAAGGCGCGGCTGCCGTTCTTCGTCGGCCAGCCCTTGTAGTCGTTCAGGTCCTTGATGAAGGTGGGGATCACCGCCTGGCGGTCATCCTTCGGGAGGGCCGAGACCGCGCGGGGCCGATCGATCAGCACGGCAAAGTTCAGCTTCGCCTGCGCCGCCTCGGCGCGGTCCAGCGCCGCCAGCACGGCATCGCGGGCGCTCAGCTCGCCATTGCGGATGCGCGCTGCCAGGGCGATGGCGTCATCCGGCGCGCGGGCTGGTTGCCCTGTTGTCTGGGCGATGGCCGGCGCCGCCGACAGCGCGGCTGCGCCAGCCAGCAACTGCCGGCGGTTGATGCTGAGATCGGCCATGGCCACGCTCCCCGTTTGATCGCGGGAGCGTGGCACAGGCTGGCCGTGCAGGATAGAGGGCTGGTGCGGGCGCGCGCTTTCAGGCGGCAACCACCACCCGGCGGCGCCGCGCCGATGCGCCGACCAGGCCGAAGCCGGCGATCAGCATCGCCCAGCTCGCCGGTTCGGGAACGGCGCCCGTCGTGCCGATGGTGAGGCCGCTCCAGTTTTCCGGGTTGTTGGTGGTCAGCGTCAGGCTGCTGAACACGCCCTTGAACTGGATCACGCCATGGGCTTCGCCAGCAGTGAGCGTGTTGCCGACGATGTTGAAGACGCCATTGCCCCAGAAGCCCTGGCCCTGATCGATCAGGGTGAACGGCGCGTTGAAGGTCCAGCTGGTCTGGAATTGCGGCTGGCCCAGGCTGATGATGGCGATGTAGGGATCACGAATGGCCTTGCCGAAGCTGATCGTGTGCACGACCCCGTTGCCAGATGGCGCCACGAAATCATTGTTGCCGGGCAGGTTGGGCAGCGCATCATAGGCCGCCCACGGGTTGCCGCCGGTGCGCCAGTAATCGGTGCCGCCCGCAAGCTGCCAGGTGTGGAACGGGCCATCCATGGTGACCGTGGTGCCGGCAAGCGTGCCGGTGGCCGCAGTCTGGGTCAGGCTCGTCCAGTCCGTCCATTGAATCGCCGCCTGCGCCGTCGATGCCATCAGCATCGCCACGCTCGCGGCCAACACCCCCATACGCATGACAAATCTCCTGCACAGATCCACCCGGCACCCGCAAAGGATGCCCGAGTCGCGTCACGACTCTGGCAGGATATTAACCGAAAATTAGTAGTTCAGGAAGCTGCGAAGCCCCTGGGGAGAAGCGCATGCCTCACTTGCGTTCAAACACCTGCTTCCCGGCCAGCCAGGTGCCGGTCACCTTGATCTTCCACAGGTCGCCTTCCGGCGTGGTGAAGGGGTCGGCCTCGAGGGTGATGAAGTCGGCATATTTGCCGGGTTCCAGCGTGCCCACCTTGTCTTCATTGTGGCCGGCGCGGGCTGCCCACAGGGTGAAGCCAGCAAACGCGTCCTCGCGGCTGACCTTCTCCCACGGGCGCCAGCCGCCGGCCGGCAGGCCATCGCGGGACTGGCGGGTGACGGCGGCGTGGAAGCCGAACATCGGATCGGGCGGCTCCACCGGGAAATCGCTGCCGAACGCCAATTGCGCGCCACTCTTCTTGATCTGGGCCCACGCATAGGCGCCGGCCAGCCGCGCTTCGCCCAGGCGGGCTTCGGCCATGCCCTTGTCAGACGTGGCGTGGGTGGGCTGCATGGATGCGATGATCTTCAATTCGGCAAAGCGGTTGAGATCGGCCATGTCGACAATCTGGGCATGTTCGTTGCGGTGGCGCAGCTTCAGCCGCTGGTCGAGCGGCACGGCGGCATAGGCATCCATCGTCGAGCGGTTGGCCTGATCACCGATGGCGTGGGTGTTGACCTGGAAGCCTTCGCGGCTGGCTTGCGTGACATAGGTCTTCAGCCTGTCGGCCGGCGTGATCTCCAGGCCGCGCGTCGAGGGCATGTCGGCATAGGGCGCGATCAGATAGGCGCCGCGGCTGCCCAGCGCCCCGTCGGACACCAGCTTCATCGACTGCATGGCGAGCAGGTCACCCCAGCCCCACTTGATCGGGCCGTTGGGGGCAATTGCCTTGCGGTTCTCCGGGCCGCCGGCCATCGCATAGATGCGCGCTGTCATGCGGCCGGCCTCGGCAAAGCGGACGTAGCGGTCCCATGTGTCCTTGTCCATGCCGGCATCATGCGCGCCGGTCAGGCCGACTTCCGCCATGGTTTCCAGGGACTTGGTGAGCACGAGATCAAGCCGGGCGGCATCATCGGCCGGAATGGCGCGGGTGATCAGCGCCATCGCCTTGTCCACGAACACGCCGGTGGGGTTCCCGTTCGCATCACGGATGATCTCGCCGCCATCGGGGGCCTTGCTGTCCCTCGTGATGCCGGCGGCCTTCATCGCGGCGGTGTTGGCCCAGCCGGCGTGGCCATCGACGCGCGCGAACCAGGCCGGACGGTCGCCGGTCACGGCGTCGAGCTCAGCGGCTGTGGGGAAGCGGTTGATCAATTTGCCATCGGCATACCAGCGTTCCTGGTTCCAGCCGCGGCCCATGATCCAGCCGGCTGCGGGCGCACCCGCCTTGATGCGGCCCAGCGCCTCGGGGATGGAGGCAGTGTCGCGTAGATCGACCACCAGCTTCAGTTCGCCCAGCCGCATCACGTGGCCGTGCGCATCGATCAGGCCGGGCCACAGGGTGGCGCCCTTCATGTCGATGCGGGTGCCGGCGGGCAGCGCGGCAGTGGCCGGCAGCGTCGCCTTCACCTTGCCTGCATCGTCCACCACCAGCGTCGCAAAGCGGTGCAGCGCGCCCTTGCCATCCAGCGTGTAGCCATTGGCGTTGGTGTAGAGCGTGTCGGCGATGGCCGGCATGGACACGCCCAGCGCGAGGGCGAAGATCAGCTGCTTCATGATGGATGGTCCCCTGTCTTCAAAGTGCCCTCGCCATGAACACCCAATTGGGGTGCATGATCGGCGGCACTTCCACTTCAGGATAGGCCGGGATCGGGGCAAAGCCCAGCTTGCGATACAAAGCTGTCGCCGTTGTCAGAGTCGGCGCGGTGTCGAGGAACATGGTCTGATAACCGAAGGCCCGCGCGTCCGCGATCAGCCGCTCCACCAGCGCGCGGCCCAGCCCCTGCCCTTTCGCGGCATCGCGCACATAGACGCGCTTCATCTCGCAGATGCCGTCGCGCACGCGCCTGATGCCGCCCATGCCAACGGGCTGGCCATGCTGTTCCATTATGTAAAACACACTTTCCGGCGGGCCGGCACCGAGCGTCTGGGGCAGCGCGGCGGGCAGCCAGGCGCGGATGTCGCCGCCGGGGAAGATGTCGGCCAGCGTGACCGGGAAGCGCGCGGCGACGCCTTCGAACACGAAGCGCAGATATTCGGCGTTGAGGTCGATCAGCAGGGCTTCATCGTCCGGAAGCCGGGCCGGGCGATAGGTAAGGCTCATTTCACCAGGCGGCGGATCAGGCTCGACGTGTCGTTGCGGTTGCCGCCCATGCCCTGCACATCGGCATAGAATTGATCGACCAGCGCGCCCAGCGGCAGCGGCACGCCCAGCCGGCGGGCTTCATCGAGCGCCAGGCCGAGGTCTTTCCGCATCCAGTCCACCGCGAAGCCGAAATCGAACTGGCCGCGCGTCATGGTGCGGGCGCGATTGTCCATCTGCCAGCTTTGCGCGGCGCCCTTGGCGATGACGTCCACCACCGAATCCATGTCGAGGCCCGCCTTCATGCCCAGCGCCAGGCCTTCGGACAGGCCCTGCAGGATGCCGGCGATGCACAATTGGTTGACCATCTTGGTGAGCTGCCCGCTGCCCGCCGGCCCCATGTGGCCGATGCGCTGCGCATAGGCCTGCATGATGGGCTCGGCGGCGGCGAAGGCGGCTTCGCTGCCGCCGACCATGATGGTGAGTTTGCCGTTTTCCGCCCCGGCCTGCCCGCCCGACACTGGCGCATCCACCACATTGAGGCCGCGCGCCACGCCCTCGCCGGCCAGCCGGCGGGCAATCTCGGCCGAAACCGTGGTGTGATCGATGAACAGGCTGCCGGGCGTCATGGCGGCAAAGGCGCCATCGGGGCCGAGCGTCACCGCCTCCAGATCGGCATCGGCGCCTACGCAGGCGATCACCACCTCTGCACCTGCCGCCGCTTCAGCCGGGGTTGGCGCACTGCGACCGCCATGCGCCGCCACCCAGGCCGCGGCCTTTTCCGCCGTTCGATTATAGACGGTGAGGCTGTGGCCGGCGGCAGCGAGATGGCGGGCCATCGGCGCGCCCATCACGCCAAGGCCCAGATATGCGATGTTCTTGCCCATGGCGTCGGCCTTAACGCCCGCGCCGCACCGGCGCAATCAATCCGGCAGGAACAGCGACACCACCTCGCGCGCCAGCCGGGCCGGGCGGCGGGTGGCGACATCGATGCAGCACCAGGTGCTCTTCACGTCTGCGATCACCTGCTCGCCGCGCCGGAACAGGGTGGTGAAGAAGGCCCGCGCGCCCTGCACGCCATCGGCCACCACGCTGGCCTCCACATCATCTTCAAGAAAGGCCGGCGCGCGATAATTGATGTTGTGATTGAGCGCGACCCACAGATGGTTGGCAACGGCATCGGGTGGCGCGGTATTCTGCCAATAGGCGACCACCGCATCCTGCACCCAGCGC
>ERZ1066121.246-NODE-246-length-50757-cov-7.350460_pt1 | contig 50757 bp, 51 predicted proteins | sample MGYA00382768_ERZ1066121 | MGnify/ENA primary metagenome ERZ1066121 (study PRJEB33369, sample SAMEA5778351) | biofilm metagenome | biome: Industrial cooling water; feature: Water cooling tower basin; material: Biofilm | place: United Arab Emirates | collected...
GCATCCATCTCCTATACAAGTAATTTAAGCAGTAGGAGATGGATTCCCGCCTTCGCGGGAATGACGAAATCCGAGAAGAAAAGAGCCTTTGAGAGAAAGCTCAATATAGTCCAAGTTGCTGCAACCACAGCAGAACGAAGCTGGTCAAAGGGCGCTTTGCATCGACGCGGGTTTCGGCGAGCTTCGCCCCGTGGTTCAATCCTGACTAAACCAGCACCTCCAGCGCGTGGATTGCGGTGCCGACCAGCCCGCCCACCAGCGTGCCGTTGATGCGGATGAATTGCAGGTCGTCGCCGACCTCGCGTTCCAGCCGGTCGGTGATGGTGCGGGCGTCCCAGTCGCGGATCGTGTCGGACACCAGCTTCAGCGCGGTCTCGCCATAGCTGTCGACCATGCCGACCACGGCGCGGCGCGCATAGCGGTTGACGGTGCGGCGGATGCCGGGGTCTTCGCCCAGCGTCATGCCAAGCTGACGGACCAGTTCGCCGATGCGGCCCGCCAACACGGTGTCGGGATCGTTGGCCGCGCGCAGCAGGGCGCCGCGCCCCTGTTCCCACAGCCCGTCGATCCAGCGCTTGACGGCTGGATTGGCAAGCAGCTCGTCGCGGACCCGCGCGACCTGAGCCTGGCGTTCAGGATCATGCTGAAGGTCGAAGGCCAGCCGCTCCAGACTTTCCTCCACCCGGATGCGGATCGGATGTTCGGGCTCTTCCGCCATGTCGGCGAGCAGTTTTTGCAGGCCCGCGACGATACGGTTGGCGATCGCCTCGTCGATCCCGGTCAGGCGGACGAGCGCACCCGAATTGTCATGCACCATCTGATGGATCAGCGCCGCGTTGAGATCGAGCGTTTTCGAGCCCCATTTGACGATGCCGTCGAGCAGCGGCTGATGGCGGCCATCGGTGAGGGCCGCAGACAGCGCCTGGCCGAGCAGCGGGGCGAGGTTCAGCTCGCGCAGCCGGTCGGCGAGCGCGCTTTTCAGCATGCCGCCCAGCCGTTCCTGGTCGAGCGCGCCGAGCGCTTCGGCGATCATCCGCGATGCGCCGCGCCGCAGCCGCCCACCCCCTTCCGCCGGTTCCGCCAGAAAGCGCCCGACCGCGCCCGCAACATCAACCCCGCGCATCCGCCGCGCGATCAGGCGGGGGATCAGAAAATTCTTGAGCAGGAACGACGCCAGCGCATTGCCAATCCGCTCCTTGTTGCGCGGCACGATGGCGGTATGCGGTATCGGCAGGCCCATGGGATGGCGAAACAGCGCGGTGACCGCAAACCAGTCCGCCAGCCCGCCCACCATCGCCGCTTCGGCAAAGGCGCGGATGAAGCCGATGGCAGGGTGGGCGTCGGCCCAAGGTTTCAGGCCGAAAAAGACGATGGCCATGACCAGCAACAGCCCGGTCGCCACCATCCGCACGTCAACGCCCGGTCGCACGGGGATTGATACGCCGACGGGCCGTCCGGAATGGAATGATTCGCTCATGCCGCTGAAATGGGGGACAGGACGATGCGGCGCAACCATTGCCCCCTGCCGACCGAACAACTTTGCCCTATTGGCCCTAGAAATGTGCCTTCTGTCGCCCAGCGATCCGCGCTACGGCCTGTTGCGCTTCAACCAGCCAACCCAAATTCGTCATTCCCGGGCAGGCGGGAATCCATCACTTGCTGTCTAAATTACCTGCGCAGGAGAGGGATTCACGCCTGCGCGGGAATGACGAAGTCGGAGAAAACAAAGCTTTTGCGCCGCATCTCAACAGCCCCTAGGGGCGGTCGCGCGTTAAGGATGGATGTAATGACGGCACATAAACCCGGCGATCCCACGACCATCAACCGGCTGTATGGCCGGTCGAAGGGCAAGCCGCTGCGCGCGGGACAGACGGAACTGACCCAGCGGTTGCTGCCACAGATTGCCGTGCCCGCCGACGGCGCGGTGACGGCGGAGCGATTGTTCGGTTTCGACCGCCCGCTGCATTTCGAGATCGGTTTCGGCGGCGGCGAACATATGGCGGCGCGTGCCGAAATGCTGCCCGACCATGGCTTTATCGGGGCCGAACCCTTTATCAACGGGGTAGCGCAGGCGCTGGTCCATGTCGCGGGCGATCATGGCGTGCGGCCGCCGCTCGCCAATGTCCGGATTCACCATGGCGATGCGCTGGACGTGCTGCGCCGCATTCCGGACGCGAGCCTGAGTTTCGTCTATCTGCTCCACCCCGATCCCTGGCCCAAGGCGCGCCATGCCAAGCGGCGGATGATGAACCCCGGCCCGGTGCGAATGATCGCCGACAAGCTGAAACCCGGCGGCGAGTTTCGGTTCGGCACCGACCATCCCGTCTATGTCGCCCACGCGCTGATGGTGATGCGCGGTTTTCACGACCGGTTCGACTGGCTGTGCGAAGGGCCGCGGAATTTTCTGGTCCGCCCCGGCGGCTGGCCCGAAACGCGCTATGAGGCCAAGGCCCGGAATGTGTACGGGCATGAAGTCTGGTATTTTCGCTGGAGGCGTCGCTGACCGCGAGTATGGGCCTGTGTCATGCAGTGCCCGTAGCAATGTGCGTTGGCATAACCTATGCTACCGCGCCTTGCAAAACCTGGTTCTTGCCGGATTTCTTTGCCAGATACATCGCCTTGTCGGCGGCCCACAGGGCATCGCGGGGATCGGGAAAGGTCATTACATCGACCACTCCGGCCGAAAAGGTCATGTGCCCGATGCTGGCCCCGGTGCCCGCATCGCGCAGCTGCGTTGCGGCAAGGCGCATGCGGACGGCATCCAGCCTGGCTATGGCATCGGCAACCATAGTTTTTTCGAACAGGACGGCAAATTCCTCGCCGCCGTGCCGGGATACGAAGTTTTGCCGGGATGCAAGTGTGCCCAGTTCGCCAGCAACTTTTTTCAAGACGCGGTCGCCTGCGTCATGACCATGCTGGTCGTTCACTTGCTTGAAATTGTCGATGTCGCAGAATGCAACGCATAGCCGATGGCCGCCGCTGCGCGCTGCGTCAGTGGCCGTACGGAAGCGATCCTCAAAGGCCCGGCGATTGGGAAGGCCGGTCAGGACGTCGGTTTCCGACGCGATCTTTGCCTTTTCCAGTCGCCGCTGCAGCCCCTGCGTATGCTGTTCGCTGGTCTTCATGGCGAGAGCGATGCCGCGCGTCTGATCGATCATGCGCTGCGCGAGCATGGCCAGCGCTTCGGAGCTTGCCGGTTTGGCAAGCGCCCCGGACACCGTTTGCGAAAGCTCGGACTCATAGCCTTCTGCGGCCAGACGCGTTTCCTTTGCACTTTGGGCAAACTGGCTGATCTGGCCTTCGAACTCGGTCATCAACTCATCGAATTGCGAGCGCGCCTGCCGCGAATAATCAAGGTCGAGCTGCTCCAGCCATTGATTGTTGAAGATCAGGCCGGATTGCCTGCGCTTGGTATAACGGCTGTCCAGCCACTGGTCTTTCCCCGCCAGCATGTCGTGGACCAGGGCCAGGCGACGGGCGTCGAGATGGATGTCATGGCCGACGAAAAATTCCGATATCGCCGTTAACAGCTGTTCCCGCGCAGCTGCGGCCCGACTGGCGCCGACGGTGGGGCTGGCTTCCAAGGCTGCGTGATCGGCGTCGTCGGCACCAGCCTTGCGCACATTTCCGAACCAGCGCCGTGCGCTTGATACGATCGAGGATTCGTGAGTATTCATGATTGTTCCATCGCTGAATTTATTATCTGTTTCGTTGCAACACCCATCCGCTAAGCTACGGTATCCATCATTCCGTGCAGTTTTTTGAGCGCTCCCCCTTTGAGTTGACAGACCCGTGCGGCGCTGACGCCAAGCACTTCGCCAATTTCGGCAAGGTTGAGTTCTTCGTGAAAGAAGAGTTGCAACACCAGCTGTTCGCGCGCGTTCAATGCGCCGACGGCTTGTGTCAGCAGGGTCACGAGTTCCGCAGTTTCCACGTCGGTGTCGGCGGTGCTCGCAGCTTCGTCCACAAGCTGGAAGGCCGGTGAGCTTTCCTCGTCAAGCGATGCGGGTGGCAGACGGCTGCCCAGTTGCTCGAAGGCCAGATAATCGGTCGCCGTCATGTCGAGTTCGGCGGCCAGCTCGCTGGTCACCGGCGCGCGGTGCAGCATCTGTTCGAGCCGCTGCCGCGCCGCCGACAGCCGCCGGGAGGCGGTGACTCCCGCGCGTCCGATCGGGGTTTCGCGGCGGATATGATCGACCATCGCACCGCGGATGCGGATGGTGGCATAGGTTGCAAAACTGTGGCCCTGATCCTGATAGGTCCGGCTTGCCTCGATCAGCGCCATCATGCCAACCTGTACCAGATCTTCGAAATCCGAACTTCTCGCGGCACGACCATGCACCTGCCATGCAAGTTTGCGAACCAGCGCATGATGGGTGCGAACCAGATCCTGCCCATTGCCCAGATAGGCTGCCGGAACCGGGACGGCCTCTGCGCCGACGACAAACTGCAAAGGGTCTTCATTCTTCATCCGATACACTCCCGGTGGGCAGCGCTGTTTCGGTCAGCAGGCGGCGATCCGCCGTGCCGATGGTGGCAACGATTTCGGTTGTTTTGGCGGGGGGCAGTTCAAGATAGGACAGCACCGCCACCTCGTGAAACGCGGTGCGGACCAGCCTGGCCAGCGCCGCGCGGCACAGTGGCGACACCACCACCGCAAAGCTGCCCGTCGATACCATCAGCGGCGCGACCCCTCGTCCGATTTCATCGACGATGCGGCGTGCCAGTTCGGGTTCGAAAGGCGTTTCCGCACCGGGGTTGGCGCGCACGCCCTGGATCAGCAGCAACTCCAGTTCGGGGTGCAGCGTGACGACGGGCAGTGGCAGGCGCGACGGCACGATGGATTGCACGATCAGCCCGCCGATGCGCTGGCGCACCGCTTCGACCAGATCGGTGTCGCTCAAGGGTTGCCCGGCCACCGCCACCATCGCTTCGGCAATCTGGCGGAAATCGCGCAGTGGCACCCGTTCGGCCAGCAGCGCGCGGCACAGCGCGGCGATGCGCGGCAAGGCATAGGCCTGCGGCGTCAGCGCCTGGGTCAGTTGGGGGTAAGCGACCTTCAGATGATCGACCAGCGCCTGCGTATCATCGATGCCAAACAAATCCTCGGCGGCGCGGGTGATGCAATGGTTGAGGTGGGTGGCCACGACGGTGGCCGGATCGACGACCGTATAGCCCGCCGCGATCGCCTCGTTCTGTGCGCTGCGCGGCACCCAGAAGGCGTCGATGCCAAAGGTCGGATCCTTGCATGGGCGTCCGTCGATAGGACCGGTGGCTGCCCCTGAATCGAGCGCCAGCATCTCGCCTGCGAACACTTCATCCTCGCCCAGCACGACCCCGCCCACGGAAATGCGATAATGATTGCCCGGCAGCGCCAGATCGTCGGCAACGCGAATGGGCGGAACGACGAAACCGAGCGCCTTGGACAGCTGGCGGCGGATGCCGGTGATGCGCGCCATCAGCGGGGCGCCCTTGCGCTCGTCGATCAGCGGGACCAGGGCATAGCCGACGTCAAGCTGGCAAGGGCCTGCGGCGCTTACCTCGTCCCACGCGATCAGGTGCGGGTCGGTGGTGGGCAGGGGATCGTCGACCACCGGTTCAAGCGCGCTGGCGATGCGGCGGCAATGCCAGCCGAGCGTGAGCCCCAGCGCGGCGGCCGGCAGCATCACCGACTGCGGCATGGCGGGCACCATGGCCAGCAACAGGAAAATGCCGCCCACGGCGAACCAGATATGCGCTGCCGCGAACTGGCGACCGATCTGGCCGCCAAGGTCGAAGGGAGAGGCGACACGGGTAACGATGGCGGCGGCCGCAATCGACAGCAACAGGGCGGGGATTTGTGCCGCCAGCGCGTCGCCGATGGCCAGCGTGACATAGGCGCTGCCCGCTTCCGACAGGCTCAGCCCATGGCTGAAGATGCCCAGCAGCAACCCGCCGATGATGTTGACGAACAGGATCAGCACCCCGGCGATGGCATCGCCCTTCACAAATTTGGATGCGCCGTCCATCGCCCCATAGAAATCGGCTTCGGTCGCCACTTCCTGGCGGCGCAGCTTGGCTTCGTCGGCGGTGAGCAGGCCGGCGCCAAGCTCGCTGTCGATCGCCATCTGCTTGCCGGGCAGCGCGTCGAGGGTGAAGCGGGCGGACACCTCTGACACGCGGCCCGCGCCCTTGGCGATCACGATCAGGTTGATGATCATCAGCACGAAAAAGACGAACAATCCGACGACATAGTCGCCGCCGATCAGGACTTTGCCGAACGCTTCGATGACATGACCGGCGGCTGCCGTGCCCTCGTGCCCGTGCATCAGCACGACGCGCGTCGAGGCGACGTTCAGCGCCAGGCGAAACAGGGTCGCGAGCAGCAGCACGGTCGGAAAGGCCGAGAAATCGAGCGGCCGGGCGGCGGACAGCGCAACCATCAGCACCGCCAGGCTGATCATGATGTTAAGGACAAAGCCGATATCGAGGATGGTCGGCGACACGGGCACGACCATCAGCCCGACCAGCAACAGCAAGCCGAGCGGCAGGAGCAGCATGGTGGCGGCGCTGCTGCCAGAGGGGGTCACGGGGTTCATGCCGATCGCGGCCCCGTGTCAAGCGCGGCAAGCCGCCGATAGGTATCCGCCGCAAAAGCCAGCGACAATTTGTTCGGCATCGGCCGCATCTCCAGCAAGGGCAGGGCCGCGCGCGCCTCCTCCGATACGCCCCGGCGCGCGGTCCGCGTCAGCAGCGGCATGCCAAGTGCCGGACCGGCGGGTGCGGTGGGCATGGTGCCCCCGGCGTCGAGTTTCGCACGAAAATTATCGCGAATGTCGCCCAGGCTGCGCGGTGCACCGGCGGCGGTATAGAATATGCTGCGGTTGGCGGCGGCGGCGGCGGGCAGCAGCGGCGCGGCGGCCTGATCGGGATTTTCCTGCCAGGCATCGAGAAATTTTGCGGCACCCGCCGCACCCAGAAAATGCGCCAGGTAAAGATCGACGCCTTCGGGTTGAACCCCCGTGCGCGACGCCAGCACATCGCGATTGTCGGCAGTCAGCATGGCCGCCATGCTGGCCGCCGCCGCCGGGTCGCCGCGCAGTTGCAGCACCGACGTGCGCACGCCGGGGTCGGCGATCTCGAATTTTCCGGATGGCGTGGCCTTGATGGCGTCGGCGGCCCAGCCATAGCCCTGGGCATGGCCATGCCGGTGCAGGGTCGCGAGCCAGGTCTGGTTGGTGAATTGAAACAGGCCGTGCGCCGAGCTGGTCCGGGCCTGTGCCGCCGGGTCGAAATTGCTTTCAACCCGCGCAACGTCGATCAGAAAGTCAAAATCGACGCCGGTTCGCCGGGCCACATCGGCCACGATGGACGTGACATGGGGCCGTGTACCGGATGGCTGAATGGCAGGGGAAAAACTGGACATGGACACGGGTTCCGCTGTTGCGACATGCCCATATCAGCAACCATCGTGCCAGATTTCAAAAACCGTTCTAAATTAATGGGTTTCAGCTGTATTTCGCGGCGATCAGATGGGTTTGGCCACGAAATTCGGTCAATTTGTCAATCCGCTGACGCGTCCAGCCCGCGTGCATGTTGACCTCCATGCCAAGGGTCTGGAGACTGGCGAGCAGTTCGCTCAGCGTGGCGATATCGTGCTGTGACGCCGCGCCCCGCTGTGTCGCCCGTTCCGCTTTGCTGACCGCCGTGGCCAGAGCCTCGCTGGCACCGAAGATGGCGCTGGCGTCGCGAATCCGGACGGCCGTGCCCAGCGCATCCAGCGCCTGTGCCACCTCTTCGAACATACCGCTCATCGCTGCGGAACATCGCCAAGCGCGTTGGCGATGGCCAGCGCGGTTGCCGCGATGTTGATCGAATAATCGCCGCTCGCGATCATGTCGCGCAGCGCCGATACGCGCGCCGTGTCGATCGGAGGGGCCTGATTGGCGATGGCCGTGGCCATGGCCAGAACATCGGACTGCGCAAAGGCGGCGGCGTTCGCCGGGGAGGAAACAGGCGCGGGCGAATGAGCAGCGCCGCTGCGGATCGTTGCGGTCCGACCGGTCGTGCCAACGGGACCAGCCGCGGCAATCCTGATGTTTTTCTCCAACATTGGCGGTCTCCATGCGGGATTGGACACCTTGGCGTCCTGGGTCATGGCACCTGTTAACGACTCCTGAAGCCGACCATTAAGTGGAGGCCGCAATTTTTCCCGGTGTACGGCCTCAGTCGCGCAATATGGCCTGGCCGGGGCCGGTCACTTCCGCCTGAAGCATAGTGCGATTGCCCTCGGCGCGGACCGGGATGATATCGCCGACCCGTCCCGGTGCGGCGGCGACGACGCGATAGACCAGTTCGAACCCATCGCTTTCGACCCGAAGCCGCAACAAATCGCCGCGCCGGACCACTGGCCCCGCCGCCTGGGCAGAGCCGGGACCATCGCCGGAGGGCGGCGACGTCAGGGCAATGCGCAGACGCCATCCGAGTGGAAGGCATCGGGCGGCCAGCGCATGAGCGTCAACCACCTCGATGACAGCAGTTTCGGGACAGCGCGCCAATTTGATGCGGCGGTCGACGGGTGCAGCCTGCTTGCCCATTGCGGCGGCGATGACGGCCGCGCGGGCATCCAGACTTTGCCAATCCTCACCCGACAAGCCCGCAGCTGAGGGTGCGGTGCTTGCCAGCATGGCGACGGCGCTGGTCCACAGGGTCATGTCCATCTTCGTTCCTTTCACCGAAACCGCGCCGATGCAGGGTGCGGAACCGGGCGGCCGGGATGCAGGGTTCGACCCCGCACCTGCAGCGAAAAGCAGGAACCGTGCCAGTCGCGGCTTTTCATGTCCCGCCGGTGCCATGGCATGCCAGGCGTCAAATTTCTGGCGGGCTGGTTCATGGCGCGGTACGCAAGATGTCAGTACCAAGCCTAAATATATGAAAAAGTTTCAGAAAACTAAAATGGCACGATAGCTGCTTTACCTGGTTCAACGCCATCACGCGTCCTCCGCCGCGGCATCGTGCCGCACGGATCAGGAAAGGATCGCGCCATGAGTTTTGACCGTGCCCTGGGCATCCATGCCACCGCACTGCAATTGCGCAACCAGCGCATGATGCTGCTCGCGTCGAACATCGCCAACGCCGCCACGCCCAATTTCAAGGCGCGCGACCTCGATTTTTCTGCGGCGCTCGAGGCCGCCAAACGGGGGCAGCCGATGGAGGCGGCGATCCGCTATCGAATCCCCGTGCAACCCTCGCTGGATGGCAATACGGTGGAAATGGCAACCGAACAGACCGCCTATGCCGAAAATGCGATGGCCTATCGCACCAGCCTGACCTTCCTCAACGGCCGCATCAATACGCTGAGCCGCGCAATGAAGGGCGAATGACATGCAGGCCGGATATTCCATTTTCGACATCAGCGGACGCGCCATGGCAGCGCAGCTGGTGCGGCTGAACACCACGGCGTCGAATCTGGCCAATGCCGGTTCGGTGTCGGGCAGCGAGGCCGGCGCCTATCGCGCCATGAAACCAGTGTTTCGCACATTGGTCGATCAACAGGGCCGCGCAACGGTCGGCGTCGACCAGATCGTGCATTCGCGCATGGCCCCGTCGAAACGTCACGACCCCACCAGCCCGATGGCCGATGCCGACGGCAATGTGTGGGTCGCCGCAGTCGATAGCGCCGCAGAGCTGGTCGAGATGGTCGAAACCGCACAGCAATATCGCAACAATGTTCAGGCGCTGGAAACCGCCAAGGGCCTGATCAACGAAACCTTGAGATTGGGACAGTGACATGAACATTACCGCAACCGGCCGGCCCGACCCGGCCACCGCGCCGCTCGCCAGCAAGACGGACGGCACGCAGCTGGGGCAAAAAGATTTCCTGCGCCTGATGACGGCTCAGCTGTCGCAGCAGGACCCATTCAATCCCGTCGACAACCAGGAAATGGTCGCCCAGATGGCGCAGTTTTCCAGCCTGGCCGGGGTTTCGGAAACCAACGACAAGCTGGCCGCCATCGGCGACCAGCTCAAGGCCCAGACCGAATTGCTGACCCGGCTGAGCGAGCTTGCCGCTCGCCTCACCACTCCGTCAGCACCCCCCACGACCGCCTGAATGAAAGGATAATCCCATGACCTTCTATACTTCCCTGTCGGGCCTCAAGGGTGCCCAGACCGACATGTCGGTGATCTCCAACAATATCGCGAACGCCGGTTCGACTGGGTTCAAGCGCAGCCGCGCGCAGTTCGGCGATCTGTTCGCAGCGTCCCCGACCCAGTCGACCAAGACGATTGCGGGTCAGGGCCAGCGCCTGATCGGCATCAGCCAGCAATTCACGCAAGGCACGCCGGAGGCGAGTGACCGTACGCTCGACATGGCTATCGCGGGCGAGGGCATGTTCGTCGTCAAAGGCGATCCGCCGCGCGAGGCCGTGACCTATACCCGCAACGGCGCCTTTTCGGTCAATCCGAACCGCGAGGTGCTTGATTCGACGGGTGCAAAGCTTCAGCTGCTGCCCGTCGACGCCAACGGCAATGTCACCGACCGGACCCTGGGTGGCATGTATGATCTGGTTCTGCCGGTCGCTTCGCCAACCGATCCCACGGCGGCGATGGTCAATATTTCCATCAATCTGGAAGGGCTGGCGGTCGCCACCTTTGCCGACGGCACCGATCAGATGCTGGGCAAGGTTGCGCTCGCGACCTTCCCGGCGATGGAAGGGCTGCGCCCGGTGGGCGATGCGCATTGGCAGTCGACCGGTGACAGCGGCCCGCCGACCATCGACGGCGCGACCAATGGTCCGATGGGAGCCATCCGCTCCGGCGCGCTCGAACGCTCGAACGTCGATATTACGGAGGAACTGGTGCTGCTGATCGCGGCCCAGCGCAACTTCCAGGCGAATGCCAAGGCCATCGAAAGCGCGTCCAACATCACGCAGAGCATCATCAACATTAACTGATGGGTGGCAGCGACCGTTAACGGAGGGTGATCATGGACCGCCTTATCTATACCAGCCTGACAGCGATGCGCGGCAGCATGGCGCGGCAAACTGCTGTGGCCAACAATTTGGCCAATGCCCAGACGATCGGCTTCCGCAGCGAGATCACCCGCGCCCAAGCGGCGTGGCTGGATGGTCAGGGGATGGATACGCGGGCCTATGGCGTCGAGGCGGTCATCGGTGCCGACATGCGCGCCGGGACCGTCACGGCCACCGGCCGCGATCTCGACATCGCGCTTCAGGGCGATGCGCTGTTGGCGGTACAGGCACCGGACGGGTCGGCCGCCTATACCCGGCGCGGCGACTTGCAACTATCGCCCAGCGGCCTGCTGGCCACGGCCGATGGCCATCCGGTGCAGGGCCAGCAGGGCCCGATCACCCTGCCCCCCGCCGACGCCATCACGATCGAAAGCGACGGCCGCATCCTGATCGTTCCGCCCGGCGGCGATGCTTCGCAACCGCAGGAGGTCGACCGGCTGCGGCTAGGCACCAGCACGGGCGCCGATATCGTCAAGGGCCTGGACGGCCTGTTCCGCGTGCGCGGCGACGGCGTCCTGCCCGACGATCCCGATGCCCGGCTGATCGCCCGCTCGCTCGAAGGATCGAACGTCAATCCCACGGCCGCGATGGTGGAAATGATCGAAGCCAGCAAGGCGTGGGACACCCAATTGAAGCTCATCAGCAGCGCGCGCGACCTCGACAACGCCAGCGCCAGCCTGATGCAGCTGCCAAGCTAGAAGGACGGATAAAATGACTTTCGGAGCATTACACGTCGCGCGGACCGGGCTTGATGCCCAGAATTTCCGCATGCAGGTGATCGCCAACAATCTGGCGAACGTCAACACGACCGGATTCAAGCGCGACCGCGCCAGTTTCCAGACGCTGGGGTATCAATTGATGACCCAGCCGGGCGCGGCGGCTTCGGCCGAGAACCGTTACGCAACCGGTCTTAACCTGGGGACCGGGGTTCGCCTCGCCGGGACCGCCCGCATCGACACCCAGGGCACGATCAGCACGACCGGCAGCGCACTCGACCTCGCCATCGACGGCGCAGGCTTTTTTCAGGTGCAGCTGCCCGACGGGCGCACCGGCTATACCCGCGCCGGCAATTTCAGCCGCTCGGCGGACGGGACCATGGTCACGGGTGACGGCAAGCCGCTGGAACCGGCCATCCAGATCCCCGACGATGCCACCAATGTTTCCATCGCCGCCGACGGCACCGTATCGGTAAGCATCGCCGGACAGGCGCAGGCGACCGAGGCGGGCCGGATCGAATTGGCCCGTTTCACCAATCCCGCCGGCCTGTTGGCGGTGGGCGACAATATGCTGGTCGAAACCGCCGCCTCCGGCGCGCCCCAGGTCGGGCCTGCCGGTCAGGAAGGACGCGGCGTGTTGCGCGCTGGAATGCTGGAGGGATCGAACGTCAATGTCGTCGAGGAACTGGTCGACATGATCGAAACCCAGCGCGCCTATGAGGTCAACAGCAAGATGATCAAGGCCGCCGATGAGATGATGACCAATGCCACGCAAACCCTGTAACATCGCCGCAATGGTCGTGCTGACCGGGCTGCTTCTGTCGCCCGGCGCGCTCGCCGCGAAGGAAAAGGCGCCGGCTGCATCCTATGCGCCCAGCGTGCCGCTGCCGCCGGTGGCACCGCCCACGAACGGCTCGATCTTTGCGGGACATTATGTGCCGCTGACCTCCGGTGCTCGCGCCGGACAGGTCGGCGATCTGCTGACCATTCAACTGGTCGAACGCACCATCGCCAACAAGAGCAGCGCGTCGGCAACGCAGCGCGACGGCGACGTCAGCCTGACGCCGCCGGTGACCGGGCCATTGTCGCTGTTCGATCCGTCGGACATCGGCATGGGCGGCGGCCAGAAATTCAAGGGCCAGGGCAATGCGTCACAGTCGAACAGCCTGTTCGGCGAAATCACCGTCACCATCGCCGCCGTCTATCCCAATGGCACCATGCGGGTGCGCGGAGAAAAACAGCTTACCCTCAATCGCGGCGACGAATGGGTTCAGATTTCGGGGCTGGTCCGCGCCGTCGATATCGGCCCCGACAATCGAATCGCATCGACCCGCATCGCCGATGCGACCATCCGCTTTATCGGCAAGGGTGATGTCGCCCGCGCCAGCCGTCAGGGCTGGCTGCAACGCTTTTTCTCCATGATCAGTCCTTTCTGACGGGAACACCGCCATGCATGCTGCTGCCATCCTCCGCTGTCTGATCACGCTGCTTGCGGCGCTGGGCCTTGTCGCCATTCCGGCACAGGCGGCGCGTATCAAGGATATGGGCCAGATCGAAGGGATCAGGACCAACCAGCTGACCGGCTATGGCATCGTTGTCGGGCTGGCGGGCACGGGCGATGACAGCCTTGATTATTCCACACTGGGGATGCGGGGCACGATCGCGCGGTTTGGGCTGACGCTGCCCCCCGGCGTCAATCCGTCGCTGAAGAATGCAGCGGCGGTGCTGATTACCGCGGAACTGCCGCCCTTTGCCAAGCCCGGCCAGCGGCTCGACATTACCGTGTCGGCCATCGGCAAGGCCAAGTCACTCCGGGGCGGGACGCTGGTGCTGTCGCCCCTCTATGGCGCCGACGGCCAGATTTACGCGATGGCGCAGGGCAATATGGCCATCGGCGGACTGGGCGTCGATGCCGCCGACGGATCGAAACTGACCGTCAACGTCCCGTCGAGCGGGCGGATTGCGGGCGGAGCTACGATCGAGCGGGCCGTCAGCACCGATCTGGCGACGGCCGATGCGCTGACCTTCAACCTGCACCAGTTCGACGCCACCAATGCGCAGCGCGTGGCCGATACCATCAACCGCAGCATTGCCCCCGGCACCGCGCGCATGATCGACGGGACAAGCATCGCCATCCAGGTCAGCGGCGACAGCGATGCGCGCGTGCGCCTGCTCGCGCGTATCGAAAATCTGGAGATTCAGCGGGCTGAACCCCCGGCGCGCGTGATCATCAACGCGCGCACGGGCACGGTCGTCATCAACGGCAAGGTGCGGGTTGCCGCCGCCGCCGTCACGCAAGGCAAGCTGACCGTCACGATCAAGGAAAATGAGCGGATCGTGCAGCCAGAACCGTTCAGCCGGGGCGAGACCGCGCTGGAACGCGACAGCCAGATCACGGTAGAGGAGGCGCAGGCGCAGGTCGCACTGATGCCCGCGACGGCCTCGCTCGCCGACCTCGTCAACGCCATCAACCGGCTGGGCGTACCGCCAGGCGATCTGGTGGCGATATTGGAAGCGCTGCATCAGGCGGGCGCGCTGACCGCAGAGCTGGTGGTGATATGACCAGCGCCATTTCTTCTGCCATGGCCGCACTATCGGCCCCGGCCGCAACGGCGAGCGACGCCGAAATGCGGCGGGCCGCCGAAGCGTTCGAGGCGATCATCCTGCGCCAGATGCTCGCCGCAATGCGGCAGGGCCAGCTTGCCGATGATGTCTTCGGATCAAGCGCGTCGGACAATTTCCGCGAAATGGCGGACGCCCGCCTGGCCGACACCATGGCGGCGAACCGCAGCTTTGGCATTGCCGACATGGTCGAACGGCAACTGCGCGGTGCAGCAGGAGCAAGCTGATGAGCGATATGCTGGGCATCGGATTAAGCGGGCTGCGCGCCTATTCCCGCGCACTGGCCACGGTCGGCGACAATATCGCCAACGCCCAGACCCCCGGCTATACCCGCCGCACGCTGGCGCTGCGCGAAACACCGGGCGGCAGCGACCCGATGCTGACGCGCAGCCACATCCGTCCCGGCGGCGTCGAAACCGTCGGCGTGGTCCGCGCAACCGACATGTGGCTGGCCGAAGAGGCGCGGCTGTCGGCGGGCGACGGAGAACGCAGCCGCCTGACGTTCGAGGCGATGGGTGCGATCGAGCAAGCGCTGGCCGACAAGAATAACGGCATCGCCAAGGGCCTGACCGCGTTGCTGGGCACCGCCGATGCGCTGACTGTCGATCCCGGCAATCAGGCGCTGCGCACCCAGTTTCTTGACAATGTCGAACAAATCGCATCGGGTTTCCGGACCACCGCCGATCGGTTGGACCGCCTGGGCAACGCGGCCACCGCCGCTGCGACGGACGATGTGGCCCGTCTCAACACCGACCTTCAGGCGCTGGAAAATGTCAATGCCGGGCTGCGCAAGGCACGGCCGGGCTCTACCAACGAGGCATCGTTGCTCGACGATCGCGACCGGCTGCTGGGTCAGCTGGCCGCGCGGCTCGACATTGCGGTGTCGTTCGGCAGCCGGGGTACGGTTGCGGTGCGCGCGGCCAGCAGTGGCGACCAACTGGTCGGCGGCGGCACGGTCCAGCCGGTCGGCCTGACCGTCGCCGCAGATGGCCGCATCTCCTATTCGGTCGGCGGCCAGCCGCTGGTGCCCGCCAGCGGCGCTCTGGCAGGACGGGCCAGTGCAGCGGACCGGATCGCCAGCGAGCGCAGCGCCGTCGATACGGCCGCCGCCATCATCGCAGACCGCATCAATACCGCCCATCAGGCCGGATTCGACGCGGGCGGCGCACCGGGTGCCGCCCTGTTCACGGGCACCGCCAATGCCGCCACCCTGACCGCCGCCGCCCTGTCGCCCGCCAATGTCGCGGCCGCCGATGCCAGCCGCGACAATGGCAATATGATCAACTTTGCCCAGTTGCGTGGCACGGGCGGGCCCCAATCCCTGTGGGCGGACCTGATGGCGCGCCAGGGTCAGGCCACCGCCAGTGCCAAGGCGCAGAGCGCGGCCAGCACAACCCGGCGCGAGGCTGCCGAGGCCGCCCGCGATGCGGTAAGCGAGGTCGATCTCGACCGCGAGGCCGCCGACCTGCTGCGCTTTCAGCAGGCCTATACCGCCGCCGCTCAGACGATTCAGGTCGCGCGCGAAACCATGCAAGCCCTGTTCAACGCGCTTTAACGGATAAGGGAGGTTCAAGATGATCAACGCCGTTGGCAACCGCCTGACCCGGGAAATCACTCGCCAGTCCCGACTGGCCGATGCAGTTGAACAGGCGCAAATCCAGATTTCCACGGGCCAGCGTATCCAGAATCGCTCGGACGATCCCTTGGCGTTCGACCGCGCGGCCAGCATCGACCGCGACAACCTTGCTTCGGCAAGCTGGGAACGCAATGTGGATTTCGCATCGGCGAGGGTGGCGCAGGCCGATGGCGTGCTGCGGTCGGCGGCCGACCTCATGACCCGTGCGGGCGAATTGCTGGTGGCCGCCGGTGGCGCCGTCAACGCCGTCGATCGCGACACCATCGCGGCCGAACTGTCCGGTCTGGCCGACGAACTGGCCGGTCTGGCGGCGACCGGCACCCCCACCGGCGAGCCATTGTTCCTGCCCGGCACCAATGGCCGCGTTGCCCGTTTCGACAGCAATATCACCTTTGCCCCCGTGCCGGGCAGGGACACTGCGATGGCGCTGGGGGGGCGCAGCATGGCGGTTATCGTGGCGGACGCGGCCAACGCGGTGCGCGCCGGCGGCGCTGGCAGCATTGCCGCAGCACGGACCGAAACCACAGCCGGTCTTGCCCATGTTGCCGATCAGCGCGCACAGGTGGGCGTGGCCGGTTCGCGGCTGGAGCGGATTGGCGACACGCTGGCCGAACGCGACACCGAACGCGCAGCTGAACGGTCGGTGCTGATGGACACCAATTTGTCGGAGGCCATCGCGCGCCTGAATGCCCAGAATCTGACGTTGGAGGCAGCACAGGCGGCCTTTGCCCGCATCAACCGCCAGACTTTGTTCGATTTGTTACGCTAACGCCCCTTTAAGCATGATCGCACCGGCCGTTAATCAACTAGCTGTGCCGGTGCTGCACCCTGGCTGGAACGAGTGAGACAATAAAGCATGCTGCCGGTTATTGGAATCGTCCTGCTGATTGCCCTGGTGTTCGGTGGCTTTGCGCTGACCGGGGGCAATCTTGCGCCCGTGCTGCACGCAATGCCGCACGAGATGCTCATCATCGGCGGCGCGGCGCTGGGGTCGCTGGTCATCGGCAATTCGGTGGCGGACCTCAAGGCGCTGGGCGGCGGGCTGGGCAAGGTGTTCAAGGGCCCCACCTTCGGCAAGCAGGATTATCTCGACTGCATCGTGCTGGTGTCCTCGCTAATGAAGATCATGCGCACCGAGGGGCCGGTTGCCCTGGAACCGCATATCGAGGATCCGGACAATTCCCAGATGTTCCAACAATATCCCCGCTTGCTGAAAGACAAGACACTGGTTCATCTGATCTGCGACACGCTGCGTCTGGTGGTCGTGTCGTCCGGCACGCTTGATCCCCACGCGGTCGAAGATGTGATGGACAATGCGGTCAAGACCCACCACCACCACGCGATCAAGCCGGCCGAAGGATTGCAGGGGCTGGCCGATGCCTTGCCCGCCCTAGGCATCGTTGCCGCCGTGCTCGGCGTCGTCAAGACCATGGGGTCCATTGACAAGCCGCCGGAGATATTGGGCGGGATGATCGGATCGGCGCTGGTCGGCACTTTTCTGGGCGTGCTGCTCGCCTATGGCTTGGTTGGTCCCTTTGCCAACCGTGCGAAACAGATCGTCGATGCCGACGGCGCAATCTATCACACGGTCAAGCAGCTGATCATCGCCTCGCTCCACGGTCATCCGCAGCCGTTGGTCATCGAAGCGGCGCGGTCGGGCATCGCGCATGATAACCAGCCCAGTTTTGCCGAAGTTTTTGACGCAACGCGAGGCCGCTGATGCCACAATTGCCCAATGCGCCCGTGCGCCCCATCATCGTCAAGAAGATCATCGCCGCAGGGCATGGCGGTCATCATGGCGGCGCATGGAAAGTGGCCTATGCCGATTTCGTGACGGCGATGATGGCGTTCTTCCTGTTGATGTGGCTGTTGGGCGCGACAACCGAAAAGCAGCGCAAGGCGCTGGCCGATTATTTCGCCCCGACGATCGTCAAGACCAAGCAGGAAAGCGCAGGATCCAACGGCATGTTCGGTGGCGATTCCATTGTTTCGGCGGACAATTATCCACACCGCGCCGGTCAGACCGGGACCAGGTCGATCACCATTCCGCGCGATGCGAGCGGCGGCGTGAAGGAAGCGTCCGGGATCGAGCGCGAACGCGAGCGTGAAAAATTCCGGGTCGTGGCCAAGAACATGGTGGCGAGCATTGCCAAGCGCGACGAGCTGCGCCGCCTTTCCGCCAATCTGCGGTTCACGGAGACCAGCGAGGGGCTGCGCATCGATATTGTCGATGACGCCAATTTCGCCATGTTTGCCAGCGGTAGCAGCCAGCTGACTGCTGCGGGCGTGCGATTGTTCGAAACGGTCGCTGCCGTCGTGGCGCAAGCCCCGAACCAGATCATTATCCGCGGCCACACCGACGCTGCCCCTTTTTCGGCCAGTGCGGGCACCAACAACTGGCGGTTGTCGGCCGAACGCGCCGAAGTTACCCGGTCGCTGCTCGAATATCGTGGGGTCGCGCCGCGCCGATTTCAGCGCATTGAGGGTGCGGCGGAGTTCGAACCCTTTGTCCCCAACAACAAATATGATCCGCGCAACCGCCGCATGTCGATTACGCTGGGGTGGCAATATTCGCAGTCTTGAGCGGCAAGCCAAGTCTTGCGCCGCCTATCCGGCCTGATACTAAGTGGTTATCCCTATCCTGCGATTATCGCGCATTTACCAGCTTCTGGCGGAATGTCCCTGGCATTGCACAAGTTTGCACAAGTCAGGGGCAGGAATGAACAAGTCGTCGATCATGGACGCCGAAAGCCATCTTGAGACCGTGTTAATCGGCCAGAGTGAGGCGATGCAACGGCTGCGGTCGATGATATTGCGCGTTGCCCGGACCAATGCCTCGGTGTTGCTGACGGGTCCCTCGGGATCGGGCAAAGAGGTGGTCGCGCGCGCCATTCATGACGTCAGCGCCAGGTCGGCGCATTGCTTTTCCGCGGTCAATTGTGGAGCGATCCCAGCGGAGCTGATTGAATCCGAATTGTTCGGCCATGAAAAAGGCGCCTTCACCGGTGCCATCGCCCGGCGCACCGGCCATTTCGAGGCGAGCAGCGGCGGCAGTATATTTCTCGACGAAATCGGCGACATGCGGTTCGACATGCAGGTAAAGCTGCTGCGCGTACTCGAAGATCGCGCCATCACCCGCGTCGGCAGCAGCGAAGCGCGCGCCATCGACGTACGGGTTATTTCGGCGACGCACCAGGATCTGGGCACCGCCATCGCCGAGGGACGGTTCCGTACGGACCTGTTCTTCCGCCTGGGGGTTGTCGTGCTGCGGATTCCGTCGCTGGCAAGCCGGGCGGAGGATATTCCCGCACTGATCCGTCATTTCCAGCGCAATGTCGCTGGCGAACAGAAATGCCGGTTCGATGCCGATGCGATGGCGGAGCTGATGGCGCATGGCTGGCCGGGCAATGTCCGCGAGCTGCGCAATCTGGTCGAGCGGGCCAATACGCTGTACCCCGGTGAAACCATCGGCGGCCTGGATGCCCGAATGCTGCTCGATCCGGCCGGCTTTGATCCCGCCGATCTGGCCCACGCCTATGCCGCACCGGAGGAGGATGGCGCGCATTTCGGTCGGCCTGCTGCACCCGCTCGCACCCCGCAGCCGGGTCAGCCGATCGACCTGAAGCGGGAGATCGAGGCCATCGAACTGGAACAGATCCACGTCGCGCTCGACCTGGCCGACGGCATCATTGCCGATGCCGCTCGCCTGCTGACGCTCAAGCGCACGACGCTGATCGAAAAGATGCGCAAATATGGATTGCAGCAGCAGGCTGCATGACGGGCGGGGTGGGTTGAGTTTTCTCGCTGCCGAAACCCCGTCACACTGCCGGACGGGAAATTTTGCTCCACGCCGCGTGCAGCGAAGCGACGCCTGCGGCAATTTCGTCTAGCGCAGCCGGGTCGCCAGCGGTGGCCGCGCGGTCAAGCTGGCTGCGCATTCCGTGGTAAATGCCCGACAGCGTGGTGGCAAGCTGGCCGCCCGCCTGATGGTCCAGCCCGGCGTCAAGCGCGATCAGCATCATTCGCACGCGGTGGGCCTGTTCCGTCGTCGCAAAGGGCTGCCCCTTTCTGGCCAGCAGCGTCAGCACGCCAAGCGTGGTTTCCAGTTCTTCATAAAGCATCGACACCAGTTCGACCGGATCGGCGGCGGCCGCGCGGCTTTCATGGTGGATTTTCCGATAGGCGCTCGAAGCGCGCAGGGTGGCGGGGTTCAGGGACATTACAGGGTCAATTTCAGTTTTTGCTGCTGTTGTTCCAAACTTCGATCTGCTGCGCCAGATAGGCCTGCGTCGCGCGCAATGCCCCAACCTGGGCGTCCAGCTTCGAATATTGGCGTTCCAGACGAGTGACATAGGCTGCCTCGCGCTCCTCGACCCGGGCGAGGTTATCGGCCAGCGCCTTGCGCCGACCTTCAAGAGATTTGCTTGCGCGTTCGATCAGGCCGTCGGTGCCGACTGCGCGATCCCGCAGCGCATCCATGACCTGGGCCAGGCCAGGGTCTGTCGCCTCCGTCCGGGTCGCGCTGCGGACGGGGTTGAACAGGGCCTCCACGGCTTCGGGATCGCGCTGGATCGCGGCTTCCAGCTTGGCATTGTCGAGCAACAATGCCCCTTCCCGCGTCGTGGTGATGCCGACATCGCTCAAACGGCTGATGGTGGGGTGACTGGTCAGCGCGGTGCCGGCAATCCCCTGAAGCTGGCTGCCCAGCTGGCGCAGGTCGCCTCCCCCTGCGGACAATTTCACGGCGGTGGTGACGCTCGCCCTGAGCTGGTTGAACACCGCGACAAAATCGCTCAGTGCCTGACGAATGGCCGCCGTTGGCTTGGCGGCACCGATATTCACGATTTCGCCAGCCGCCGCCTTTTTCAGGTTCAGCGTGATGCCCGGCAGGATGTCGGATATGCTGTTGCTGCCGCGCGAAAAGGCGACGCCGTCGATGCGCAGGCTGGCGTCGCGTGACGTTTGCGCGGTGGTCAGCCCGCCGCCCGAGGTGAAAGCCGCCAGTGCCGGATCGGCCCCGGCACCGGGCGCGACGGTAAAGGCCTTGGCGGCCCCAGTCTCGCCCTTCAGGATCAGGCGAAAGCCGCCCGCATCGCCGACGACCGAGGCGCGAACGCCGCTGATCGCGGCATTGATCGCAGTGGCCAGCCCGTCCAGGCTGTCGTTGCCCGCGCCAATGGTCACCGAAAAGTTCGTGGACCCTACGGTGAGGTCCAGTGTGCCCTGTCCAATCGGAGCGGTGCGGCTGGCGACAACATCCGAAACCGAGCTTTGCGCGCGGGCGAGTTCGATCACCTCCACCGCTGCGGTAAAGGCCGATGCGCTGGTGCCGGGACTGGATACCGCGTCGAGAACGCTGGGGCTGGAAACGGTGGGGGTGCTGCGCAATGTCCCGTCCGTCACGATCTCTGCAAGCGAATTGGCCAGCCCGTCCAGATCGGAACGGGCCTTGGCCACCGCGCTGATCCGCGCCTGATTCTGCTCAGCGAGCGCCGTAATTCGGCCGACCTTGGGCTCGCGGGAAGCGGCAGCAAGATCGCGCACAAGTTGTTGCACGTTGATGCCCGATCCGCCGCCCAGGCTGGAGACGATAGAATTGTTCATGGGAACTCCATTCCCTTCTGATAACGGTCACGCTGGTCAGCGCTTAAGTGGTTTGTTCTCCTGGCGGCCGTCGGCGTCGAAGTGGTGCGACAGAGGCACATCGACGTCCGGTGCCGTTCCCGTGCCCGCAGCCTGTGCATTCAGCCGGAACACAAAGGCCAGCACGACGGCCACGGCAACGAACAGTTCCTCCGGGATCGTGCGGCCGGCCCGCACGCTGAAATAAAGGGCGCGGGTCAGCTGCGGATATTCAAGAATGGTGACGTTGGCGTGCTTGGCGAGCGTGCGGATCGCCAGCGCCGTTTCGCCGCGCCCGCGCGCGACGACCACCGGCACGGCGTCGATGCCGGGGCGATAGCGCAGCGCCACCGCAAAATGGGTGGGGTTGGTCAGCACCACAGCGGCCTCCGACACTGCACGGCGGGCCGAACCGCTCAGAATCTCGCGCTGGCGGGCGCGCTGCTGTCCCTTGACCTCGGGCGAGCCGTCATTTTCCTTGGTTTCGCGGCGGACTTCGTCGACCGTCATCATCAGGCGGCGGCGGCGCTGCTGCCACTGAGCAGGAATGTCAATCAGCGCGATCACCACCAGCCCCGCCGAAAGGGCGAACAGCACATCGAGCACGGCATCGCCCGCCAGCTGGCTGGCCCCGTTCACATCGGCGGCCGCCAGGCCCATGATGGCGGGAAGCTGTTCGGCCATGATGGCATAGCCGATCGCGCCCAGCAGCAGCACCTTGGCCAACGCCTTGCCCAGTTCGATCCAGGCGTGCGATCCGAACATCCGCTTGGCCCCCGCAATAGGGCTCAGCCGGTTACCCTTGAACATAAAGGCCTTGTTCCGCCATCCCAGCGAACCCAGCGCCGCCGTACCGCCCACGCTGACCACCAGTGTCCCCAGAAACAACAGGCCCATCGGCATCGCCAGTCCGCCCAGTTCATGCTGGATAGCGCCGCCGGGCGCAAAATATTCAATATCGCGGCGCGAAAAGCTGAGCCCCTTGACCAGCAGTTCGCGGCAGGCGTGCATGATCCAGCTGCCCGCCCCGGCGAGCCAGAACGCCCCCGCCAATACGACCAGCGCGGTCATCAGCTCGCGCGAAATCAGGACGTCGCCCTCTTCGACCGCCTTGGCGATTTTCTGCGCGGTCGGCTGCTGCGTTTTCTGGCTCTGATCGGCGTCCTGAGCCATGGTTCAGGTTCCGGCCCCGGCGACCGCGCGCGCCAGCGCCAGTGCGTCGCCCAGAATCAGCGCGATGGCGTCGGCCATCGACGGGACCGCCATCGCCAGCAGCACGACGCCCAGCAACAGGGTCGCCGGAAAACCCACCGAAAATAAGTTGAGCGCGGGGGCCGAGCGACCGATGACGCCCATCACCAGCTGAACCAGTACCAGCGCGAAGCCGACCGGCAGGGCAATCGCCAGCCCCGCCTGGAACATCGCGCTGCCGAAATCGATGATCGCGCTGATCGCTTCACGGCGCGGGAAGGCATTGCCGACCGGAAAAGCCCGATAGGTGTCGCTGATCGTAGCGATGAGCAGCAGGTGGCCATCGGCGGACAGAAACAGGGCCGTTGCGAGCAGCGCCAGAAACTGCCCCACCGCCGTATTCATCCGTCCGCTCAGCGGATCGACCATCATCGCAAAGCCGAGGCCCATGGTGTTGCTGATTGTCTCGCCCGCCAGCAGCGCGGCGCCCAGGGCCATTTGCAGCGTGAAGCCGATGGCCAGGCCCAGAACGATTTCCCCGGCGATCAGCATCATGCCGACCCAACTGATGAGGCCATCCGGCGGCAGCGCGACCGTCCCGTTGCCGACCGCCGGCAAACCGACGGCGACGGCGAGCAACAGGCGCAGTTGCACCGGCACGTTCGCCGAACCAAATACTGGTGCCGCCAGCAAGGCTGCACCCGGCCGCAATGCCGCCAGCAGCACCATTTGCAGCATGGCCTCAACATTCGGCGGAACAAGCGTTTCCATGAGCGAATTCAGCGCACCAGCAATGGAATCTGCGCGAACAGGTCGCGAGTGAAATCGGTCAGCAGGACCAGCATGCTCGTCCCGAACAGGGCAAGGCAGATCGCTGCGATCACCAGCTTGGGGACAAAGGTCAGCGTCTGTTCGTTAATGGAGGTTGCCGCCTGAATCATGCCCAGCAGAACGCCCGTAACCAGTATCGGCAGCAGGATGGGGGCGGCCGCGAGGCACAGTACCCACAGTCCGTTTTGCGCGACGCCGACAAAAAAATCCGCTTCCATGATGCTATACCGCGAATGAAGCGGCCAGCGAACCCATCGCCAGCGCCCAGCCGTCCACCAGAACGAACAGCAACAATTTGAACGGCATCGAAATGATGGTCGGCGACAACATCATCATACCCAGCGACATTAATGCCGAAGCAATGATGAGGTCGATGATGAGGAAGGGCAGAAAGATCAGAAAGCCGATCTGGAAAGCGGTTTTCAGCTCGCTGGTGACAAAGGCGGGCAGCAGGATGGAAAAAGGCGTGTCCTGCGGCCGCGCGATCGGCGGCGATTTGGCAATTTCGGTGAACATGGCGAGGTCGGACTTGCGCGTCTGTTTCAGCATGAAACCATGCATGACTGTGCCGGCACGCTCCATCGCCACCGACAACTCGATCTGGTCCGCGCCATAGGGTTCGACGGCAACGCGGTTGATCTCGGTGATCGCCGGCTGCATCACGAACAGCGACAGGAACAGGCTGAGTCCGACAAGCACCTGGTTGGGCGGCGTCTGTTGCAGGCCCAGCGCATGGCGCAGGATGGACAAGACGATAATGATGCGGGTGAAGCTGGTCATCATGAGCAGCAGCGACGGCAGCACCGTCAGCAGGCTCATCATCAACAGGATTTGCAGCGACATCGACAGCGGCTGGTTGGCCGCACCCAGTTCGCCAACCGCCCGGTCCAGCCCGCTGCCGGTCTGGGCCGCAGCGTCCGGGGCCAGGCAGACGGCAAGGGTCAGCCCGACCAGCGCGGCGGCCGTGCGGGGGCCGGGGCAGCGGCGGGGGCGGGCATGTTCAGTCGACATGAAACTCTCCCTGCGCATCGCTGGCAAGACGGGTGATGCCCTGACGCGACACGGCGATCAGAATCTGCTGACCGGCGAATTCGACGACGGCCAGTTTCGCACTCGGACCCAGCGGCAGGACGCCGACGAGATCGACCGCGCGCGGACGTTTCGGCCCGACCAGCGGCGTGCCGTCCTGCAACCGTTTCCAGAACCACAGGCTGGCCCACGCCATCCCGCCAAGCAGCGGCAGGAGGATGAGCAGGCGAAGGATATACTCGCCCATCACTTCCTCCGTTCAAGGCCGTCGAGGCGGCGTTCGGCGGCAACGATTTCGGCAATCTTGATGCCATAGCTGTCGCCGACGCTGACCACTTCGCCGCGTGCAACCAGGGTGCCGTTGGCCAATATGTCGAACAGGTCGGTCACGCTGCGATCCAGTTCGATGACCGATCCTTCGCCCAGCGTCAGCAGGTCGGCGAGCGGCAGGGCCGTCGATCCGACCTCTACCGACACGCGCAGCGGCACGCTGGCCAGCAGGTCGAAATTGGGGGTCATGCGCAAGTCCGGATTGGCACCGGTGCCGCGCGGCGCACCCGCAGGCATGTTGCTCATATCACTCATTCACAGGGTCCTTTGCCGAAGAGTTTCGATGTTGATGGCGATGCGACCGCCGACTTCTCCCAATGTGCCAGAGGCCAGCGCGCGCCCCGCGACCAGCACTGGCAACTGACGCGGCAGCTGCAACGGAATGATGTCCCCAACGGACAGAGTCAGCATGCGGCCAACGGAGATTTCAGGACGGGCCAGCGTTGCTGAGACAGGCAGCGTGACATTGCCGAGCGAGGCGTGCAGCGCCTCCAGCCAGCGCCGGTCGATCGGCGGCAATGACGGCGCAGCATCCGCTTGGCCCGCCGTGTTGCCATCGCTGACGCAATCGGCGTGGCAGGCGAGCAATATCGTCGCACTGGCAAAGGGCGATCCCGCCAGTGTCAGGGGCTGGATGAGCACGCCGCTGTCGGCATCCGTCAACGGATTGCGTCCGATCACGAACTTTGCGCTCAGCGCCGACGCCGATTGGGTGGCGTCACGCCAGGCAAACGCCAGCAGTTTGGCCAGTTCATCGCCATAACGGTTGGCGAAGCGGTCTTCGGCAAAGGACAGTGCCTTGGCAGACTGAACCTGCGCGCCTGTACCGCCATAGAATATATCGACCAGCTGGCGCAGCTGCGTGGGCGTCATGGCAAGCGCCATCGTCGACGCCCGGCCATTGTTCGCAAATTGCCACATCAGATGATCGCCGCTCGTTTCTTCCCAGCCCAGCGACGTCACCAGCTCGACCGGCTTGGCCGCTACGGTGCATTTCGCCGCTCCCATCTGACGAAGGTGTTTTTGCAGTTCCGCCGCAAAGCGCAGGCCCACCCCATGCAGCACGGCGGCGGCCTTGCCGTCGTTCGCGCTGCGCAGGAGCAGCGGCGCATCGGCGGAAATGGCCGCGCCGTCTGGCGTGTCCCGTATGGACTGTTCAGGATGGGCGGTGCCTGTCACTGGATCACCAGGTTGGTGAAATAGACGTCGTCGATCCCGCCAAAGCCTTCCTTGCTGCGCAGCACATCGTTAATCGCATCGGTCAGCTGGCGCTGAAGCCGCTGTTTGCCCTGAGAGGTGGACAGATAGGCCGGATCCTGTTCGGCCAGCACCATCAGCACAGCGGAACGAATGGGTATCGACTGGCGTTTTATGTTCGCGATAACCTCGTCGTCATAATAGGTCGAAAGGCTGATCCCGACCTGCAGAAAGCCTGATCCGTCGGCCAGATTGGTCGTGAAACTTTCGGCGATGGGGTGATAGGCGACCGCATATTTCTTGGGATCGGGTTTCAACCGGTCGTTGGGCACGGTGACGGTGCCGATGCGCGGTGCGGCCTTGTCGCCCTCGCCCTCGGCAGGGCTGTCGTCGCTGCGCAGCACCAGCTTCGGGTTGTGATTTTCGGCTTTCGGCTCGGCACCCATGACATTGGCCCCGAAATAGGCGCCAGCACCGACCCCGCCGCCAACCAGCAGCAGCGTCAGGCCGCCAATAACCATGAACCGCTTCATCTTCGACGGCTTCTTTTCCTCGGGGGCTTGCTTGTCCTTGCTCATCACTTTGCTCCTGCGTCAGGCCAGCCGGTCCGCACTGCGCCGCTGGCCAGCCAGCGAGGTGGGGTCGGGCGCGTGGCCGGTTTCGATAAAATTCCAGCGGCTGTCGGCATGCGACTGGCCTTGGTCGCGGCGATCGCCATTCCATCCTTGCGCTTGCTGGCCGCCGACATCGGTCGTGGCCACGCGAATGCCGGTCTGCCGCAAATCGTCGAGCAGGCGCGGCTGCGCCGATGCAAGGATGGACTGCGCCGCCGCGCTTTCCGCGACGATATGGACAGCGACACCTTCGCCGCCGGTCTGGACCGACACGTTGATGCGGCCAAGGTGGCGCGGCAACAGCTGGAACTCCAGCATGCCATCGTCGCCATGCAGCGCGGCAATGTCCTGTGCCAGTGCGGCGATCCAGCGATCATTGGACCCCAGATCAAGCGGCGGCGGAGGCGGTGTGTTGCCGACGCTCTGGCTTTGGGTGGCGGGTGTGATCGATGTTGCTGCGGAAGGCTGGAGGACCAGATGCGTTCCGGTATCATCAGCGCGGGTGGCCGACGGCTGAGCGAGGTCGGCCGTCAGGGAAGCGGCATCGGCGTTGGTCGTCGCGGCACGCGGCAGATCGGTCGGAGTGGGGAGCGGGGTCGCGGGGGACGCCGACGCCATGGCAACTTCGGCGGGGAGCGGCTCGGACGGGATCAGCAACTCGGCGGACGCAGGATAGGGCGTTTCCAGGGCGGCGTCGTTGCCCGCCGATTTCTTGCCGGCTGGCGGCGCGCCGGGCGTTGTGGGCTGCGGGTATGGGAGAGGCAGCGGAGCGGCCTCTGCCGCTTTTGCGGCCATATTCGCTGGGTCGGGCTGTTCCGCAGCCGGGGCGAGGGATGGGGGCAGGGTTGCTGACGGCAGCGGTGTGGCGGTCACGGGTGCGGCCACCGACACCGACACCGACATTGGCACAGGAGCAGCGGGGAGCGCAGTGGGAGACTGAACGGTCATCGCTGCCGATGCGGGCAGAGCAGAAGGCTGTGACGGCACAGTGGGCAGCGGCGCTGCGGACAGCAAAGATGCGGCCAGCGATGCCTGAACCGGGGCGGACAGCGGGGCGGCCCCGATGGCGCTTTCAAGGGCCGTCAGCGCTGCGGGCAGTGGGGCTGGGGCCGCAGCCGGGATCGCAAGCGCGGGCGCGGCGGCAGGTGCGGCTGCGGGCATCCCGAAGATGTCGGGAAAGGGCTGCGCCGGGGCTGCGGCCTGCCCTGTCACCACGGAAGGCAGACGCGCGGTCCAGCGTGCATCCGGAAGAAGGGGCGCGCTCGCCATCATTCCACACCGCCGGTCACGATGCGCAGGCGCATGCCGCCTTGGCGGTGGATGTGGGCGGCATCGCGGCGCTGTTCGGCGTCGATGGCGGCGCGGTGCATGTCGCGCTTCAAGAGGCGCACGGCGGCGTCTTCGCGGGCCGCAGCAATCCCCATGTCGCACGCCAGCGTGCCGTGCCGGTCGGTCGCGGCACGCATCGGTTCGTCCAGCGCGGCGCGAGCAAGGTCGAGCCGCGCGGCCATTTCGCCCATCATCCGGAAATCATTGCCTACGGTCGTCCCTTCCGAGACGGCCAGTTCCATGCGCAGCCGCCCCAGGCGGTCGGACAGGTCCATCAGGCGGCTGAGGTCGGATTGCGCCTGTGCCAACCGGGCCTGTGTCCGGCGATGTTCGGAACCGCGCAGCCGCACGAACTGCTGCTTTCTGCTTATTGGGTCGGACATGCGCTGTATCCTTGCTGAAGATCGTGGATGGAGGTGGCGAGCGGGATCATCGCTTCGGCGGCCTGGGTGATGAAAAGACGTTGTTCGGCATGCCGGGCGATGGCTTCGTCGATCTCGGCATCGCTGCCGGCGACATAGGCGCCCATCAGCATCAGATCGCGATTTTCCTCATACAGCGACCACATCCGCCGAAACCGCGCGGCAGCGCTGCGCTGCTCCGGCGACACGCAGTCCGCCATGGTACGCGACAGCGACCGCGACAGGTCGATGGCGGGAAACACGCCTTGTTCCGCCATGGAACGGGCCAAGATGATATGACCATCGACGATGGCGCGGGCGGCATCGACCACCGGATCCTCGACGTCGCCGCCGTCGGCCAGCACGGTATAGAAAGCCGTGATAGAACCACCACTGGTCCGGTCGATCCCGGCGCGTTCGACGAGCGCGGGGATCAGACCGAACACGGAGGGCGGATAGCCCTTCATCGTCGGCGGTTCGCCCAGCGCCAGCCCGATTTCGCGCTGCGCATGGGCCACGCGGGTCAGGCTGTCGATCAACAGCAGCACGCGGCGGCCCTCGGCGCGAAAGGCTTCGGCAATGGCGGTCGCACGCCGTGCCGCGCGCAGGCGCAGCACCGGGGCATGATCGCCCGGCACCGCGACCACCACGGATTTGCGGCGAACATGGAGTGGCAGACGGGTTTCAACAAAATCAGACACTTCGCGGCTGCGTTCGCCGATCAGGCCAACGACGATGACGTCGCAGTCAGCGCCCGCCATCATCTGGCCCATCAGCACCGATTTGCCGACGCCCGATCCGGCGACGATCGCCACCCGCTGGCCCTCGCCGATCGTCAGCAGCGCGTTGATAGCGCGCACGCCCACGTCAAAAGACCGGGTGACCCGCCCGCGCGTCAGCGGATTGGCAGGCTTGCCGCCCAGCGGCCAGCGCATGGTGGCGCGGACCGGCGCGCCCCCATCGAGCGGATCGCCATTAGCGTCGATAATCCGGCCCAGCAGCTGCGGACCGCAGGCGACATCGTTGCTGTCGCCCTTGGGCCGCACCGCCGCCCCTGTCGCCAGCCGCGCGTCGGCGGCAAAGGGCAGGACAAGGCAGCGCTGGTCGCGAAACCCCACAACTTCCCCGACCACCGTGCCACCGCCGGGCAGGTCGATACCGATTCCCGTGCCCACCGCCAACGGCAGTCCCGACACTTCCAGCATCAACCCCTCGCTGGCCTTTACCTTGCCCAGCTTGTGGGGTTGCAGACTGGCGAGCGCAGCTCGGCCCAGCACGGCTTCGGCGGTCGTGGCCAGACGTTCGCTCATGCCGCGACGCTCCCCGTGCCCAGCGCGCTGCGCAGCGCGTCGAGATAGACCGGGCGACCATGTTCGACCCAGCCGTCGCCGGTCGCGATGCGCAGCGTGCCGTGTGCAATCTGGGGGTCGCTGCACAGCGGCATGCCGATGTCGACATCGCCCAGGATGGCGGCGTCGGCAGGGTTGAGGTGCAGCACGCGGTCGCGGTCAGCATCGGCGATGACGGCGCACGCCTCGGCAATACGGCCCATTAACCAAGCTTGATCGACCGGCTGGGCACCGACGATCTGTTCCACCAGATGTTCGACGGCGGTCGCCATCAAATGGCCGAGCTGCGGACAGGGCGCGCTGTGCAGTGCCTCTGCGCTTTTCAGCAGGTCGATCAGCGCCTGCCGTTCGACGGCGTGGCTGATTTCCGCAAGGGCCTGACCCTCCGCAACACCGCGCGCATAGGCATCGGCGGGCAGTTCGTTCCCAGTGGCAGCGCGCGAACCGGTGGTGGACGGCGTTGGCGTCCTGCACGGGGCACGGACGCGGAACGCCGTTTCGCGCTGCATGAAGGCCGCTAGGTCGATAGTGCTCGCAGGTTCTGGATGGCCGATGTTAAACATATTCGCTATTTCCTCCCTCGGTTACGATTTCGCCGCTGGCGGCCATGCGCCGGACGACCTGCATGATGCTGCGCTGCGCCTCTTCGACGTCGCTGCGTTTGACGCGGGTCATTTCGGCCATTTCATCGGCGATGCTTTCGGCCGCGCGCTTCGACATGGTGGCCAGGCACATGTCGACCATGTCCTGTTCGGCGCCCTTGAGCGCCAGCCCCAGCGTCTGGGCATCGACGCTGCGCAGCACATTGCCGAGCGTCTTGGCATCCAGTTCGCGCAGATTTTCAAAGACGAACATTTCTTCCTCGATCGTCTGCGCAAGGTTCCGGTCCATCTTGCGCAGCGCGCGGATGGTGCGTTCGGACAGCGGCTTGGGCATCAGCTTGATGATCTTCGCCACTTCGCCGGGACCGCCAAGCGCGTGACGCGGGGTTTGCGGTGCCGCCGTATTGGCCGCCTTCAGCACGGCTTCCAGATCCTCGATCGCGGCGGCGGCGACACCATCGAGCTGGGCGGCGCGCAGCATGAGGTCGGCCTGCTTGCGTTCGTCGAGCGGCGCGATCGCCGTTGCCGCGACGTCCGGGACCAGTACCGACAGGATCAGCGCGCTGACCTGCGGATGTTCGGTCGCCAGAATCTCGCCAATCTGTTCGACGTCCATCCAGCGCAAAATGGCAAGCGACGCGGCACTTTTCTGAGGTGCCAGTTCAGCAAGGATATTGTCCGCGCGGACATTGCCCAGCGCCTGGTGCATGACGGTGCGAATGCGGGCATCGGCTCCCACCGCCAGCGCGCTGATGTTGCGGCTTTGCCCGACAAACTGGTCCAGCGCCATTTCGACGACATGTTCGTCGGCATCGGCAGCGGCGTACATCGCCTTGGCAAGGCGGCGGACCTCGTCCTGGTCGAGATCGCGGACGACCGCGGCGGCATCGGCCTCGTCCAGCAGCATCAGCAGAATGGCAGCAGCATCATCGCCGTTTGGTGCGCGGAAACTGCGGGCCAGGCCCTTTGTATCGGTGTTCGCCGCGTCAGCCACGTCCGCCCTCCTGCATCAACTGACGGATGACCAGCGTGGCGCGGGCGGGATCCTGGCGCACGAAATCGCGGACCAGATTGGCGCGCGCGGCATAGCTTGGCGCGGCTTCGATCATGTCGATGGTGATAGGTCCGCGTGGCACACTGCGCGGGGCCGCTGCGGCATTGCCGGTCAGCGCCAAAAGTTCTTCTGACAGCGCCTCTTCACGTTCGGCGCGCGCGGCGGCACGGGCCTTGGCCCCGCGGATCAGCGGGCGGCCGATGAGCAGGAATACCAATATGGCGGCAATTAGCGCGCCCACCTGTTGAACCAGCGGCAGGAACCAACTTTGGCCCCACACCGGGGTTTCGACCGTCTCCGCCTTGGCAAAGGGGCGCTGACTGATCGCCACCTGGTCGCCGCGCTCGGCGTTGAAGCCGACGGCCCCCTTGACCAGTGCGTCCAGCTTGGCGAGGTCGGCTTGGGTGAACGCTTTCTTGCCCTGGTTCAGCGCCACCGCGACCGACACGCGGCGCAGCGAGCCCTGGGGCTGGTGGGTGACGGAAATCTCGCGACCCAGTTCATAGGAGCGCGTCAGATTTTCATTGGTCTGGCTGGTGCCCTGTGTTCCCGGCGCGCCCGTCTGCGGCGGCGGCTGGCCGGTCAGGGTGGCGGGCGGTGGCGGCACATTGGCCGTCGCACCGGGCACACCTGCGGCTGTCGTCGCGGTCTGCCCGCTCGATGAGCGTTCGACCTGTTCGCTGCGCAGCGCGCGGTCGGTTTCGGGAAAGGTTTCGCGGGTTGCCTGCGATTCGGTCATGTCGACCTCGGCGCGCACTTCGACACTGTAATTGCCAATCCCTAGCATCGGGGCGATCAGCCTGTCGATGGAGCCGCGCAGCCGGTCCTCGACCCGGGTCTGCAGCTGAAACATGGCCAGATCGGCGTTGCCCGCCGTTTCGGAGAGCAGCGCGCCGCGCTGGTCGACGACCGACACCTGCGCGGCATCGAGGCCGGGGACCGACGATGCCACCAGAAAGCGGATCGCCTGAACCTGACCGTCGGACAGGCTGCGGCCGCCCTCCAGCGTCAGCATGACCGATGCGGTCGCCGGGCGGTTTTCGCGGACGAAGGGGCTGGGTTCAGGCGTACCGATATGCACCTTGGCGGTCTGGACCGCGTCGATCGCCTCAATCGTGCGGGCAAGTTCGGTTTCGCGGACGGCCCGCAGCGTTTCACCCTCGACCGCGCGACTCGCGCCCATGGGCAGATCGGCCATCAAGGTGCTACCGCTCGGCTGTGCCTTGGGCAGGCCCTGACCGGCGAGCGCAATCCGCGCTTCGTGCACCTGGTCCTGCGCGACGTTCAGTGTGCCGCTCTGCGCATCGATGGTATAGGCGATGCCTGCGGCCTGAAGCGCCTCGCTGATTGCGGCCTTGTCGGCCTCCGCCAGGCCGGCATAGAGCGGCATCTGGGCCGGGGTGCTGAACGCCAGATAGGCCCCGCCCGCCAGCGTCACCGCAGCGATGACCGCCAGCGCGGGCATGGCGCGCTGCACTGCGGGCTGGCGCAGCACGCCGCCCATATTGCCGAACCGGGCGGCCAGAGGCGATCCGGCGACGGGAGACAGGCCATCGGCGGCAGGTGCGGTCAGGGAGCGAGTGTCCGCCATCGGTTCAGACCGGCATGTTCATGATGTCGCGGTACGCGGACAAGAGCTTGTTACGGACCTGCAGCGTCATTTCGAAGCCGAGCGAGGCCTTTTGCCGTTCGATCATCACGCTGACGATGTCGTGCGATTCGCCGCGTTCATAAGCCTCGCTGTGGGCGCTGGCGCGCGCCTGCTGCGCGCTGACCTGTTGCAGCGCGGACTGCATGGCATTGGTGAAGTCGGCAGGGCCGCCGGTCGACCCGGGGCCGAGCGGCTCCATGTCACGTCCGGTCGCCCGCTGGAGCGCCTGATTCTGGTCAACGATCGCGCTGCGCATCTGCAACAAACGGCTCTGGTCGATCATGCTCATCGGTTCATATCTCGCTTGGCAGCCCGCGATCGGCTGCTCTTGCGATGAATACAGCAAAGTCCGTGCCAGTTTATCAAATCGTTGAAATAAAGAAATTTTCTGTGCGTCCTACATCGGCCAATCTGTCAAGCGACAGCTTTCTGACGCGGCCATGCTTAATCCTGACGGACGCCGGACGTTAACGCTGTCGTGGCCGCTCGCCGCGCCATCACATCTCAAGGGCCATATGGCCGGAAAGGATCGAACATGACGGTTATCAACACGAATGTGAGCGCGCTGCGCGCCCAGAACAGCTCGCGCGTCGCCAACAAGATGCAGGCGATGGCGATGGAACGCCTTGCCAGCGGCCAGCGCATCAACAGCGCCAAGGATGACGCCGCCGGTCTCGCCATCGCTACCCGCATGGATGCGAAAGTGCGCGGTCTGAATCAGGCAATGCGCAACGCCAACGACGGCATTTCGCTGGCCCAGACCGCTGAAGGGGCAATGGGCGAGATTTCCAACATTCTGGTGCGGATGCGCGAACTGTCCGTCCAGTCGGCCAACGGAACCAACGCCGCGACGGACCGCACCGCGATCCAGACCGAAGTCACCGCGCTGATCGGTCAGATCAACGATATTGCCGGTCGCACCGACTTTAACGGCGTCAACCTGTTCAACGCCGCCAGCACGTTTGACATCCAGACCGGCGTCGATACCGGCCAGACCGTGTCGATCGCCTTCAGCTCGCTTAACGCGACCGGTCTTGCCGTCAATACCCTCGACATCTCAACTGCGGCCGGCGCGTCGGGTGCGCTGGCAACGCTTAGCACCGCCATCGACACCGTGGCGACGCAGCGCGCCAACGTCGGTGCGGCACAGAGCCGTCTGGAAGCGACCGTCAACAATCTGACGTCGACCGCGACCAACTTGTCGGAAGCCAAATCGCGCATTCAGGACGCCGACTTCTCGGCCGAATCGACGAAGCTTGCCGCTTCGCAGATACTGTCGCAGGCCTCGACCGCGATGCTCGCCCAGGCGAACCAGAGCCAGCAGGGCGTTCTGAGCCTGCTGCGCTAAAATATAAGAATTTCAATCTGACCCCATGCCATTCCCGCCGTCGCGGGGATGGCATGGGGTTTTTCTGTTTGACGAGAGAAGAGATCGATCCGCGCGGTCAGAAATCCACCTGCTCGTAATAAGCTGGCGGCTGCACCAACTCCATGCGTTCGCTCAAGAGTGGGCGGAAGCTCGGCCGGGATTTGAGACCTGCGTACCATCCCTTGGTCTGCTCGTGCCCGGTCCAGTCGATCCCGCCCAGATAGTCCGCGACCGAAATCTGCGCGGCGGCAGCAAGGTCAGCCAGGCTCATCGTCGCCCCCGCCAGCCAGCTGCGATGATCGAGCAGATAGTCGACATAGTCGAGGTGATTGTTGGCCGCCTTCATCGCCTCGCGCAGCGCGCCCCCGTCCGGGGGCTGTTTCCATACCACGCGTTTCTGCATCCGTTCGAATAGCAGCGGCGCGGTGACGTCGCCGAAAAATTCCTGATCGAACCAGGCGGTCAGGCGGCGGACTTCGGCGCGGTAGGGGGCAGTGCCGCCCAGCATCGCCTTGCCCTCCACCGTTTCGTCGAAATATTCGGCAATGGCGGCGCTGTCGATCAGCGTTATCGCGCGGTCCGTTTCCACCATCACTGGCGTACGCCCGGCGGGATTCAGATCGACGAACTCGTCGCGCTTTTCCCACGGATTTTCGCGCACCAGATCATAGCCTACACCCTTTTCCCCCAGCAGCAGCCGGACCTTGCGCGAAAAGGGACAAAGCGGGAATTGATAAAGCTGCCACATGCCATTCCGCATAGCGGGTGGGCAGGGGAAAGCGCAACCGGGGTTGCGGTGTCGAAAATGCAATCTGTGAATATCGAAGGGGGGATTGCGTCGCCGCGCTCGCAATTCCGGGGGCGCTTAACGGCGCGCGGCGTCCCGCGCCTGCGCGACCCGGTCCTCGACATCCCGCGCAAGGGCGCTGAGCTGTGGCAGCATCTCGGCCATAGCGCCCGCCATCGCGCCCGCCATGCGGGTGCCGCCGCGAATGTCGGCGTCCAGATTGGCTTGAAAATCGGGATTGCCGCGTGCCGCCATGTCGGCAACGGTCATATCGGGATCGACCGGACGCGCGCGGCCATCGGGATCGGCTTTGGCGACGGCATTGACCACGCCGCCGACCCGCATGTCGAGCATCGCGCCGACCAGCGCGCTGAGCGCGGCGGCGAGCGTGTCCTGCGTGCGCGGATCTTCCAGCTGACGGGCCATCGCCACTGCGTCCGCGTCTGCATCCCTGTCCTGTGCCAGCGCGGGGACGGGCAGTGTGAGGGCCAGCAGGGGCAGGGCAAGCAGGGCACGGGGCATGGCGCTATCCTCATCAGGAACATCCGCCGGAACGGTCCGGCGGTGTGGCGCGCGACATAAGGTGGCCGTGCTTTCGCGTGGCTGAACGGTGCGGGACATTCGCCCATGCCCAACGTCGGTTTGTGCTTCACGCGCGACCAGGCTCACTTTGTGCAGTGTCCCGCGGAAAAGCCAGGCCGCGTGCGGCACGGGGCAAAGGGGTTGATGCACAGCCCGCTGGGCCGATCAACTTCAGCCCGCATATGATCCCAGCCTTGGCGTCCTCCCTTTGCCCGCACGTTTGCCCGTGCGGAGGGGCATGTGTTGATGGTCACTCCGCCGCCACGACCTCCACCGCGTCGCTCAGCGGGTGAGGAAGGCGCGCCAGCATCTCCTTGGGACACACCTGCCAGAACCGGTCGCGCCAGCGGTCCCAGTCGGCCAGGATTTCGGCGGACCATTTGCTGCTGGTGGCGTGCGCATGCTCGGCGATGAGGCCGCGCAGCACGTCCTCCCAGTGCGCGCTGTCCAGCCGCTGCCACACAATGCTGTCGGGGTTGGCGCGGCGCTCGAACTGGCCATCGGTATCGAGGACGAACGCCATGCCGCCGGTCATCCCCGCGCCAAAATTCGATCCTACCGGGCCAAGGATGACGGCGGTGCCGCCAGTCATATATTCGCAGCCGTTGGACCCGCAACCTTCGACCACGACGCGTGCGCCCGAATTGCGCACCGCAAAGCGTTCGCCCGCTTGCCCCGCAGCGAGCAAGGTGCCTGCCGTCGCGCCATAGAGGACAGTGTTGCCGATGATGGTATTGTGCTGGCTTTCCAGCGGGCTGGACACAGTAGGCCGCACGATGATGCGCCCGCCCGACAATCCTTTGCCGACATAGTCGTTGGCGTCGCCGAATACTTCCAGCGTGATGCCCCGGCACAGGAATGCGCCGAGCGACTGCCCCGCCGTCCCGCGCAGGCGGACGTGGACATGATCGTCCTCCAGCGCCTTCATGCCAAAGCGTTCGGTCACTTCGGCGGACAGGCGGGTGCCGACGGCGCGGTGGGTGTTGCGGACGTTGTAGGTCAGCTGCATCCGCTCGCGCCGCTCGAACAGCGGGACGGCATCGGCCAGAATCTGGGCGTCCAGACTGTCGGGCACCGGATTGCGATGGCCGGGGACGCTGCGCCGCTTGTCCTCTGGCGCATCGACCTTGGCGAGGATGGGGTTGAGGTCGAGATCGTCAAGATGCTCCGCGCCCCGGCTGACCTGCTTCAACAGCTCGGTGCGGCCGATGACTTCATCCAGGCTGCGGCAGCCAAGGCGGGCGAGGATCTCGCGCACCTCCTCGGCGATGAAGGTCATGAGGTTGATGACCTTTTCCGGCGATCCGGTGAATTTCTGACGCAGCTTTTCATCCTGCGTGCACACGCCGACGGGACAGGTGTTGCTGTGGCACTGGCGCACCATGATGCAGCCCATGGCGACCAGGCTCAATGTCCCGATGCCATATTCCTCGGCCCCCAAAATGGCCGCAACGACGATGTCGCGCCCGGTTTTGAGCCCGCCATCAGTGCGCAGGCGGATGCGGTGGCGCAGGCCGTTCAGCAACAGCACCTGATTGACCTCGCTCAGCCCCATTTCCCACGGGGTCCCGGCATATTTGATGCTGGTTTGCGGGGACGCGCCGGTGCCGCCGGTGTTGCCGCTGACCAGAATGACGTCGGCATGCGCCTTCGCCACGCCCGCCGCGACGGTGCCGATGCCGGCGGAACTGACCAGCTTCACGCACACACGCGCGCGCGGGTTGATCTGTTTAAGGTCATAGATGAGCTGCGCGAGATCCTCGATCGAATAGATGTCGTGGTGCGGCGGCGGCGAGATGAGCATGACGCCGGGGGTGGAGTGGCGGAGTTTGGCGATGAACTCCGTCACCTTGAAACCCGGAAGCTGCCCGCCCTCGCCGGGCTTCGCGCCCTGAGCGACCTTGATCTCGATCTCTTCGCAATTGCCGAGATATTCGGCGGTCACGCCAAAGCGGCCGCTGGCGATCTGTTTGATATTGCTGTTGGCATTGTTGCCGCGCGCGTCGGGTTTGAAGCGGACGGGATCCTCGCCGCCCTCGCCCGACACTGCTTTCGCTCCGATGCGGTTCATTGCGATAGCCAGCGTCTCGTGCGCCTCGGGCGACAGCGCGCCCAAGGACATGCCGGGCGTCACGAAGCGCTTGCGGATTTCGGTGATCGCCTCGACGCTGTCGAGCGGGATGGCCTCTGCCGGATAGTTGAATTCGAGGAGATCGCGCAAATAGATGGGCGGCAGATCGGCCACCCCGCGCGAGAATTGGAGGTAGGTCGAATAGCTGTCGGTCGCGACGGCGGATTGCAGGAGGTGCATAAGCTGCGCCGAATAGGCATGTGCCTCGCCCCCGCTGCGCTGGCGATAGAAGCCGCCGACGGGCAGGGTGGCGACACGCGCGTCGAACGCCGCCTCATGCTTTTCGGTCGCGTTGATGAACAGCGATTGATAGCCCTCACCCGATATCTTGGCCGGCATGCCGGGGAACAGGTCGGCCACCAGCGCGCGCGACAGGCCCACTGCTTCGAAATTATAGCCGCCGCGATAGGAGGAGATGACGGCAATCCCCATCTTTGCCATGATCTTGAGCAGCCCGTCGTCGACCGCCTTGCGGTAATTTTTGCGGCACTCCTCAAGGGACAGCTTGCCGGAAAGCCCGCGCGCATGGCGGTCGGCAATCGCCGCTTCGGCCAGATAGGCGTGGACGGTGGTCGCGCCGACGCCGATCAGCACGGCAAAGGCATGGGTGTCGAGCACTTCGGCCGAGCGCACGTTGATCGAGGCAAAGCTGCGCAGACCCTTGCGCACCAAATGCGTGTGCACGGCCGCGGCGGCGAGCACCATGGCGACGCCGACGCGGGTGTCGCTAATCGCTTCATCGGACAGGAACAACTCGCTGCGCCCCGCGCGCACCGCAGCTTCGGCCTCGCTGCGGATACGAGCGATGGCCTCGCGCAGCGTCGCCGCATCGCCGCCTGTCGGGAAAGTGCAATCGATGGTTGCCACGCTGTCCCCGAAATAGGCGCGCAGCCGATCCCAGTCGTCGCCGATCAGCACGGGCGAATCGATCACCAGCACATGCGCGCTCTGCCCCTGTTGATCCAGGATATTGCCCAGGTTGGAAAAGCGCGTCTTGAGGCTCATCACATGCCGTTCGCGCAGGCTGTCGATCGGCGGATTGGTGACCTGGCTGAAATTCTGGCGGAAAAACTGCGCGACATGGCGCGGCTTGTCGGAAATCACCGCGAGCGGGGTGTCGTCGCCCATCGAGCCGATGGCCTCCTTGCCATCCTCCGCCATGGGGGAGAGGATCAGTTCCATGTCCTCCAGCGTCAACCCCGCCGCGACCTGACGCCGCAGCAATTCGGGGCGGTCAAAAACGGGCAGAGTCGAACGGCCCGCGCGGGGCAGATCGGCCATGGTGCGGAAGCCCTTGACCGCCGCGCCATAATCCTGCGCCCCGGCGATCCTGTCCTTGACCGCGCGGTCCTCCAGCACCTCGCCGCTGGCAAGGTCGACCGCGATCATCTGGCCCGGCCCAAGACGGCCCTTTTTGCGGATGCTGGTTTCGGGGATCAGCACCATGCCGCTTTCCGAGCCGACGACCAGCAAATTGTCGGTCGTCAGTGTGTAGCGCAGCGGGCGCAGCGCGTTGCGATCCATGCCCGCCACGGCCCAGCGGCCATCGGTCATCGCAAGCGCGGCAGGGCCGTCCCACGGCTCCATGACGGAGGCGAGGAAGGCATACATGTCGCGGTGCGCCTGCGGCATATTAGGGTCGGCCCCCCACGCCTCCGGCATCAGGATCAGCTTGGCGGTGGGCGCATCGCGGCCCGCGCGGCACAGCGCCTCGAACACCGCGTCGAGCGCGGCGGTGTCGGACGCGCCCGCCGGGATGACGGGCTTGATGTCCTCGCTATGCTCGCCAAAGGCGAGACTTGCCATCTTGATCTCGTGGCTTTTCATCCAGTTCTTGTTACCGCGGATCGTGTTGACCTCGCCATTATGAGCAAGACAGCGGAACGGCTGTGCCAGCCACCACTGCGGGAAAGTGTTGGTCGAATAACGCTGGTGGAAAATCGCAACGCGGCTTTCAAAGCGCTTGTCGGTCAGGTCGGGGTAAAATTCCGCCAAGCTTTCGGCCAGGAACAGCCCCTTGTAGATGATCGAGCGGCACGACAGGCTGCACGCGTAAAAATCCGCGATCTGGGCCGCGATCACCTTTTTCTCGATCCGGCGGCGGACGAGATAAAGCTGCTTTTCAAACTCCTCCGGCGACTGTTCGCTGGCGATCGGCCCGGCGATCATGATCTGCTCGATCTCAGGCCGGGTGCGCTGGGCCTTGTCGCCGATGACCGCGACGTTCACCGGCACCTGACGCCAGCCATAGATGGTATAGCCCGCGTCGATGATCTCCGCCTCGACGATGGTCCGGCACGCCTCCTGCGCGCCAAGGTCGGTGCGTGGCAGGAACATCATGCCGACGGCAAGCTGGCCGGGCAGCACCTTGTGTCCCGACGCGGCGATGGCATCGTCGAAGAAGCGCACGGGCAGGTCGACATGAATGCCCGCGCCGTCGCCGGTCTTGCCATCCGCATCGACCGCGCCCCGGTGCCACACGGCCCGCAATGCCTCGATCGCCGCCTCGACCACCCGGCGCGACGGTCTGCCGTCGGTGGCCGCGACCAGCCCGACGCCGCATGCGTCCGATTCCAGATCGGGGTGATACATGCCCGTTTCGGCAAGCCGGGCGTGGGCGGGGGAGAGGAGGTGGGTCATGGCAGGAACTCGGTTAATCGAAGGTCAGGCGGCAAAAGTCATTTCTTGCCGATATGTGCGGTGATGGCGGTGACAACGGCCTGTTCGATATCAGGCTGAATCCGGGCGATGATGCCGTTCATTTCGCTGGCGACCCGATCGGCAAACACCCCGCCCGACGCGTTAAACTTCTTGCCCGCAGGCGTCGCGCTGAACTGGATTAGCGCGGTCAAATCCTCCTTGCTGAGCCGCGCCAGCGCCGCCGGGTTCATCATGGCAAGCAGCTTGTCGCCGTCTAACTGGGGCACGCCTCCGGTCGCGGCCATTTCCTTCCGCAAGCCCGACGTGTCGGCGGTTTCGGCCATTGCCCGCTGCAAGTTGCGGCCCGCTGACGAGGCGAGATAGGCGTTGGCGCTTTCCAGCTCGCTGTCGCTCATCTGCGTTGCGGCAAAGGCGGCAAAGCGTTTCTGCACCCCCGGCAACTCGCGGCGCATCGCCTCCACCAGCGTCTTGCGCCCCGCCGCGCCAACGGCGGCGATCAGGCCGGGATAGCGCTGGTCGAGCGCGGTCACATTGGGATCGCGGCGGATGACCGGTTCAAATTCCCGGTCGAAGCCCGTGACGGCCGATTCAAGGCCAAGATCCAGCGGCACATAAAGTTCACCGAAACGCTTTGCTGCTGCCGACACCGCCGGACTTGCGGTGTCGCTCGCCGGTGCGGTATCGGCTGCCATCGCTGGTTGCGCCGTGGCCAGCAGGGCCAGGCAAAAAAGTTTATAGCTCATCTGGTCAGCCTTTCTTGTTCAAAGATTGCATGCGCTTGCGGGCGCGCTCGATCGCGGCATCCTCGGCCTTGATCTGCTGGGTGATGGTCTCTGAAACTTTCTGCTCCAGCGCTTCGACCATCGCTCGGTCCTCGGCAGACCAATTAGCACGGTCGGACCAAGCTTCGGCCGGCGCACCGGCGGCACTTGCAGCAGCTTCGGCAGCTTCCTCGGCCAATCGTGCGGCTTCCTCGGCGGCGCCCGCGGAATCGTCCGCATCGGTCGCTGCCGTTGCCGCATCCTCGATTGCCACTTCCGGATAGGCCGTTGCAGCGGCGTGATCCTTCAGCGCATCGACGCTTGTGCCAAGCAACCCGGCGAGCTGTTTCAGGTCCGCGTCGTTCAGTTCGGTCAGCTTGCGCTCTTGCGGTAGCGCTTTCATCTGCGCCTCCAGGTCGGCCCCGCTGCCCATGAATTTGGTCAGCATAACCGGCATCGCCTTGAATGTCGCGGACAGCACTTCGGGATCGGCCTGAATGGCAAAGCTCTGCGCCGCAAAGGCCGCGCCGCCAGGCGTAGCGAAGAAAGCGTTGACCTCGTTCAGATGCGCCGCGCTGAACTTGCGGGCATAGGCGCGGGCAAGCCCTTCGCGCATGGGACCTTCCAGCATTTTGCCGATGTCGACCATGATCGGGCGAAAGACATTCATCATGCCTTCGTTGCGCGCCTGGCGGCCCGGATCGAGAATGGCGAGCACGGCGCCGCGCTGCGCCTCGGTCAGCTTGTCGGCGGCCTCGTAATCAATGCCGGTCTTGCTGGCGATCTGGAAACCACTCAGCCCGGTATCCAGCGCCAATATGGGTTTCAGAAACTGGCCCATCATCTGGTCCATCATCGCGCCATAGGCACCCTCCGGCAACAGGCGCGCGGCCGTCGTCTGACCCAGTGCGAGCTGGGCAGGGTCGATCGGGGCCTGTTCGCCGGGGTCAAACAGCTTGGCGAACATTTCCATGATCGCGGCCTCGGCCCCGGCCGCATCCTTGCCGCCATCCATCGCCGGATTGGCGAGCAGCAGCACGGGCGTGGCGGGCGCTGGCGCGGCTTGCGCCGAAGCAACGCCAGTCGCGAGCAGCGCCAGCGGCGCCACCGCCGTTTTCAATATGGTTCGAAGCATGATTCCGTTCCCCCCGTCGTTCAGGCGGCGGCGCGGGCATTGGCCGCGCGTGCCTTCAACCAGCGGTTCATCGTCTCGCTGACATCGCGGCCGTCGCGAATGCCCCAGACGACCAGGCTGGCCCCGCGGACAATGTCCCCGGCGGCGAACACGCCGTCAAGGCTGGTCATCATGCTCTTGTGGTCGACGCGCAGCGTGCCCCAGCGGGTAACGCCCAGCGCGGGTTCGCCGAACAGATGTGGCAGATCCTCGGCATCGAAGCCCAGCGCTTTGATGACCACATCGGCGGGCAGGGTAAAGCTTTTGTCGGGGTCCACCTCCGGCGCGCGGCGGCCGGTGAGGTCGGGCGCGCCAAGGCGGATGCCGTGCGCGCGCACGCCGGTGACCTGGCCGTCGCCCAGCATCGCGGCGGGCGCAGACAGCCAGACGAACTCGACGCCTTCCTCTTCGGCATGGGCAACCTCGCGCTGCGACCCCGGCATGTTGGCGCGGTCGCGGCGATAGAGGCATTTGACCGATGCCGCGCCCTGGCGGACGGCGGTACGCACGCAGTCCATCGCTGTGTCGCCGCCGCCGATGACCACGACATGCTTGCCCGCGGCGTTGAGCGCGCCGCTGTCGAAATCGGGAACGCTGTCGCCAAAGCCCTTGCGGTTGGAGGCGATCAGATAATCGAGCGCCTCGACAACGCCGCCCAGTGCCGCGCCCGGTGCGGTTATGGCGCGCGCCTTGTACACGCCCGTCGCGATCAGCACCGCATCGTGACGCTGGCGCAGGTCGGCTAGCGTCGCCTCGCGCCCGACTTCGAATCCCTGATGAAAGTGGATGCCGCCCGCCGTCAGCCGCTCGATCCGGCGCATCACCACCGGCTTTTCCAGCTTGAACCCCGGAATCCCATAGGTGAGGAGGCCGCCCGCGCGGTCATGCCGGTCATAGACATGCACCTCATGCCCCGCGACGCGCATATACTCCGCCGCCGTCAGCCCGGCCGGGCCAGCGCCGATAATCCCGACCGACTGGCCGGTCGCCCGCCCCGGCACGAGCGGTTCGACCCAGCCATTTTCCCATGCCGTATCGGTGATATATTTTTCGACCGACCCGATGGTAACCGCGCCGTGGCCGGAAAATTCGATCACGCAATTACTCTCGCACAGCCGGTCCTGCGGACAGATGCGGCCGCAGATTTCGGGCATGGTCGAAGTCGCATTGGACAGTTCATAGGCCTCGCGCAGCCGCCCTTCGGCCGTCAACCGCAGCCAGTCGGGAATATGATTTTGCAGCGGGCAATGGACCGAGCAATAAGGCACGCCGCACTGCGAACAACGCGCCGCCTGTTCATCGGCCTCGATCGCAGAATAGCGGTCGGCGATCTCCTGAAAATCCTCGGTGCGCGCCTCTGGCGGGCGCTTGTCGGGATAGGATTGCCCTTGCGAGACGAATTTCAACATCGGGTCGGCGGCCATAATCTGCTCCTGAAACGGAGTCGCGCTGGCGTGCCCGAGCGAATTTGTCACGAAGAATTGCGAATTTAGGACATGATAGATGTCCTTTTATTTGTCCATGTGCGCGATCAGAAAGAATTCACGCAACAATCGAACAATTAAATGGCCGAAGCGGACCTACATTCTTTTCGTTAGCCCAAAGCGGCCATGTGACCGGTATTTCACCAGCCATTCGTGCGCGACCGTATCAAGGGCCGTCGCCGTAATGCCAAGGTCCGCGAGCGCATCTGCGCCGGGTGCAACAACCGTGTCCTTCTGCAGCATCAGCCACTGGTCCCACGTTAGCGGCGCGCCGGGTGCCCAGCCGGTGAGCCGTGCCAGCATTGCAGTCGCCGCGTCCGGCACCGACAGAAAGCGGGGGTGGCGTCCGATGGCATGGGCGATCCAGCGAAACAGGTCATCCATCGACAAAATCTGCGGCCCGCCCAGTTCAAAGGTGCGCCCGGCCGCTGGATCGTCGAGCGCGGCAACAATCGCGCTCGCGACATCGCCAACATAAACCGGTTGAAATCGCGCGGCAGGGGCGACCAGTGGCACTATGGGGGCAAGGCGGATCATCCCGGCAAAGCGGTTGATGAACTGATCCTCGCGCCCGAATACGGTCGACGGGCGCAGGATCACGGCGTTCGGCACGGCCGCGCGCACGGCAGCTTCTCCCTCGCCCTTGCTGCGACCATAGACCGCCGGGCTGGCTACATCCGCGCCGATCGCGGAGACGTGCACAAGCCGGCCAATCCCTTGGTCGCCTGCCGCAGCAGCAATATTGGCCGCGCCGCGATGCTGCACGGCATCCATGTTTGCAAAGGACCCGACAAGGTTGACGACCGCGTCGCTGCCCGCCATCGCGCGCGCCACTGACGCAGCGCTGCGCACATCGGCGGCGACAAACTGGCTTTGCCCCAAATTACCAAGCGGTTTCAGGAACATCGCCGCAGCGGGGTTGCGCTGCACCACCCGCACCCGCGCGCCGCGCGCCAACAGTTGCTGGGCCGCATAGCGTCCGATGAATCCTCCCCCGCCGAACAGGGTCACGAGCTTGCCGTCGAGATCATAGTGCATGTCCGTGCGATAAGCACGCGGCACCTGCTGTCAAGCGGCCCTGCGCAGCCGCGAAAAGCACATGCGTAGTGTTAATGCTCGCACTGCATGCTGTTGCATATATGTCACACAGGTCCAGAAGTCGGTTAACTGGTGCGAATGATAGTGAACATGTCCTGTGGCCTGGTGTTATGATACATCCATAATTTAACACGATAAAGGATTCCCCTTAATCATGAAAACGGTAACTCGCTTCTCGCTCGCCGCCAGTGCGGTCGTGCTTTCCGCCGCGCTTTTAGGCGGCACCGCCATCGCTCAGGATGTTCCTGCTGAGGAAGTCGCTGACGAGGGCGGCGAAATCGTCGTGACCGGGTCGCGTATCGTTCGGTCCGATCTTGAAAATGCCAATCCGGTGATCGCCATTTCGGCCGAGACGATCGAGCGGAGCGGGCAAACTAACGTCACCGAAATTCTGCTCCGCAACCCCGCGCTGACCGCTTCGACGGGCACGGCGCTGTCGGGCGGCCGCGATGCCTTGTTCGGCGAAACTGGCGTAAATGTGCTCGACCTGCGCAACCTTGGCACGAAGCGAACGCTTGTTCTGGTTAACGGTAAGCGCCACGTGTCCGGTATTGCAAGCTCGGCAGCGGTCGATATCAACTCCATACCGCAGGATCTCATCCAGAATGTCGACGTGCTGACCGGGGGCGTGTCCGCCGTTTATGGCGCGGATGCAGTGTCGGGCGTCGTCAACTTCGTGCTGCGGCGCGATTTCGAAGGGCTGCGTGCCCGCGGGCAAATCGGCATTTCGGAAAAGGGCGATGCTGGCAATCAGTTCGGCTCCATTACCTTCGGTAAAAACTTTGCCGACGACCGCGGCAATTTCGCCGTGGCCTATGAGTTCAATAATAGCGAGCGGGTGAGCAGCTTTGCGCGGCCCTTCTCGGGCGATCCTGCCCGCAGCTTTGGACTGTTCCGGAACATTGACGATTTCCCCGATAGTCCGTCCGTGTTCGACCGCGTTTTGTATAACAATCTAACTTGGGCTGACAGTGCGCCAGACGGCGCGATCGACCTTGACCTTGACGGCATTCCCGATTTCACGGGCAGCGGTCGCCCCTATGATCGGGGTCTCGTGCTGCGCGGCGCGGGCGGGCGCGCAGTTGGTGGGTCGAACACGCCGACCGCGGGCTATTTCGGCGATATCGCGCCGGCGTCGCGTCGGCATGCCGTCAATGTTTTGACCAGCTATGAATTCTCACCTGCGCTGCGTCTTTATGCCGACGGCAAATATGTGCGATCGACTGCTTATTCGGTCGGGCAGCCCAGCTTTGACTTCTTCACCTTCATCGAATCGGACAATGCGTTCCTCATCGACCGTTTCGGTCCAACCGCGGCGCCGGATGGTGCCCTGTTGTCGCGCGATAACTTCGATCTGGGTATTCGCGGCGAAACCAACGTGCGCGAAACGTGGCGCGGCGTGATCGGTGTCGATGGCGACATCAGCGACAATGCGCGTTATGACTTGTCCTATGTTTATGGTCGCAACTCGCAGCGCAACACCCAGACGGCGAACCTGATCGCCGACCGCTATTTCGCGGCGCTTGACGCGGTGCGCGATCCGGCCACGGGTCGTATCGTCTGCCGCTCGACGCTGTTCCCGAACGACCCTATCAATCCGTCGAACTTCGGACAGGCGGCGTCGACCTTTACGCCCGGCGCCAACAGTCCGTGCCGTCCGCTCAACTTCTTTGGTGAAGGCGTCGCCAGCCAGGAAGCGCTCGATTTCGTGCTGGCCGACAACACCAACCGCAACCGCATTACGCAGCAGGTGGTCAGCGGCGCAGTTAGCGGCGACTTCGATGCGCTGTTCGAACTGCCCGGCGGCTCGCTCGGCTTTGCGCTCGGTGCGGAATATCGCCGCGAAACCAGCCGCAGCACGCCCGATGATCTGATCGTGAACGGCTCGCTGCGCGACTTTTCACAGCAACCGGTCAGCGGCGGCAAGTTCGACGTGAAGGAAGTCTTCGCCGAACTTAACGCGCCGATCCTGTCGGAACGTCCGTTCTTTGAACTCTTGTCCTTCTCGGCCGCCATCCGTCTATCGGATTATTCGACCGTTGGTGAAACGACGACGTGGAACGTCGGCGGGGTCTATGCGCCGGTTCGGGATATCCGTTTCCGTGGGTCTTATTCCAAATCGGTCCGTGCGCCCAATATCGGGGAGCTGTTCGATCCGCTGGGTGGCACTTTTGCCTTTGTCACCGACCCGTGCGACATCACGCGCTTGAACGACGGGACGGAGTTCCGTCAGGCGAACTGCACGGCGCTTCTGACCGGGCTTGGCCTGACCCCCGCCCAGATTGCGACGTTCAGCCCGTCGACCGATGCCGTCAATACGACGACGCGCCGCGGCCTTTCGGGCGGTAACGTCAATCTGACCGAGGAAACGGCACGTACCTGGACCGCTGGCGTTGCGATTCAGCCGAGCTTCGCTCCGGGCCTGTCGCTGACCGTCGATTATTTCGATATTCGCATCGAAGACGCGGTGAACACGGCGACGGCCACGGAAATTGCGGAGTTGTGCGTTGACCAGCCGACACTGGACAATGCGTTCTGCCCCAACATTTTCCGGTCGAACACACCTGGGCCGAGCCGCGGCTTCGTGCTGGGTGACAGCAATGACCCGGCGCAGCGGATCGGCTTCATCGCCGGGCCGCAGAACGTCGCCGTTCTGGAAACCGCAGGCGTCGATTTTGCGCTACGCTATGCCCTGGACACGGACAACGCCGGCAAGTTCAACTTCGCCGTCGTTGGCAGCTACCTCGACAAATATAACTTCACGCCCTCGATCGGTGCGGACATCGAGGACGACCGGTTGCAGGATTACAACCCGAAATGGCGCGGCAGCTTTGACGCGAATTGGGAGTATAAGGGTTTCAACCTCAACTATGTGCTGATTTATCAAAGCGCGACCCAGCGTTTCGAGCCCCAGCAGCTGACGGCGAATCCGGATCTGGCCGACCCCAAATTCTTCAAGACGCAAGAACTTTGGGATCACAACATTCGCGTGTCCTACGACATCGACGACCGGTTCAATATCTATGCCGGCGTCAACAACCTGACTGATCAGAAGCCGGATTTCGACGATTTCGCTTATCCGATCTCGGGGATCGGCCGGTATTTCTATGTCGGTGCACGGATGACGCTGGAAGATATCTTCAACTGATCATCCGCCGCAACTGTCGGCGAACAAGAAAAGGCTCGGGAGTAATCCCGGGCCTTTTTCTTGTTGGACTATTTGGCGTGGCTGGCTGATCCGGCGGATTTGAGCTTTCTGGGCAGTGGCGGTCTCTGGCGTGCGTTTCCGTTTTATGCAGCACCGCGCTTTGGCTCCGGCGTTTAACGCGTGCGCGGCCCTGACCAGATACAAGAAGGGGCGCCCGGATCGCTCCGGACGCCCATTCGTGTCGATCGTACAGCGGTTGTTACGCGCTGTAATACATGTCGAACTCGACCGGGCTGGGGGTCTGTTCGAAGCGACACACTTCCGACCATTTCAGCTCGATATAAGCCTCGATCTGATCACGCGTGAACACGTCGCCCTTGAGCAGGAAGTCGTGATCGGCGGACAGGCTGTCGAGCGCTTCCCGCAGCGAGCCGCATACCGTCGGCACTTCCTTCAGCTCTTCGGGCGGCAGGTCATAGAGATTCTTGTCCATCGCGTCGCCGGGATGGATTTTGTTCTGAATGCCGTCGAGCCCCGCCATCAGCAGCGCGGCATAGCAGAGATAGGGGTTGGCCATCGCGTCGGGGAAGCGGAATTCGACGCGCTTGGCCTTCGCCCCCGCACCATAGGGGATACGGCAGCTGGCCGAGCGGTTGCGCGACGAATAGGCGAGCAGCACCGGCGCCTCGAACCCCGGCACCAGCCGCTTGTAGCTGTTGGTCGTGGGGTTGGTGAAGGCGTTGAGCGCCTTGGCATGTTTGATCACGCCGCCGATGAAATAGAGGCACATGTCGGACAGACCGGCATAGCCATTGCCCGCGAACAGCGGCTGGCCCTTTTCCCAGATCGAGATGTGGGTGTGCATGCCGCTGCCGTTGTCATCCTTGATCGGCTTGGGCATGAAGGTCGCGGTCTTGCCATAGGCATGGGCGACCTGGTGCACGACATATTTGTAGATCTGCATGCGGTCGGCGGTCTGCGTCAGCGTGCCGAAGGTCAGGCCCAGCTCGTGCTGCGCGGCGGCAACCTCGTGGTGATGCTTGTCGCAGGGCAGACCCATTTCGAGCATGGTCGAGACCATCTCGGCACGGATGTCGACGGCGCTGTCGACCGGAGCGACGGGGAAATAGCCGCCCTTGGCGCGCGGCCGGTGGGCCAGGTTGCCGCTTTCATAACGGCGGCCGGTGTTGGTCGGCAGTTCGATATCGTCGATTTCAAAGCCCGACTTGTTGTAGCCGGTTTCAAAGCGAACATCGTCGAACATGAAAAATTCGGCTTCCGGGCCGACATAGACGGTATCGCCGATGCCGGTCGACCCGAGATAGGCCTCGGCGCGCTTGGCCGTCGTGCGCGGATCGCGGGCATAGCCTTCACCGGTCGACGGTTCGACAATGTCGCAGAAAATGACCATCATCGGGGTGGCGGAGAAAGGATCGTCATAGACCGCGTCCAAATCGGGCCGCAGGATCATGTCGCTTTCGTTGATCGCCTTCCACCCCTCGATCGACGAGCCGTCGAACATCAGGCCGTCCTCCAGCGCATCTTCGTCGATGACGCCCGCGCACATGGTCAGGTGCTGCCACTTGCCCTTGGGATCGGTGAAACGCAGGTCAACCCACTCGATTTCATTGTCCTTGATGCGCTTGATGATGTCCTTGGGGCTCGTCGCCATGATCATTCGTCCTTTGCTGCGGTATAGTTGCTTTGGTTGGAAGGAAATCTAGAGCGCGTCGCCGTTGCGTTCACCCGTGCGGATGCGCAGGGCAGTTTCGACGGGAATCACGAAAATCTTGCCATCGCCGATCCGGCCCGTCTGGGCGGCAGCGGCGATGGCCTCCACCACCCGGTCTGCCATCGCATCCTCGACCACTACCTCCAGTTTTACCTTGGGCAGAAAGTCGACGACATATTCGGCACCGCGATAGAGTTCGGTATGGCCCTTCTGACGACCGAACCCCTTGGCCTCGGTAACGGTAATGCCCGAGACGCCGACGTCGTTCAGCGCCTCTTTCACCTCGTCGAGCTTGAAGGGTTTGATGATCGCCTCGATTTTCTTCACGCTCTGCGTTCCCTCTCAGATGGAAAAGACCAACGATATTGCGCCGCAGGCCGGATCGGGGCTTACCCCGTCCGGTGCGACCGATTCGACAGCTTTCCATCGCATCGCACCAATCAAGACCCGTGCCAATTGCCGAATCGTGGCAGGGGGCGGGGCAAGATCAAACGCTCTGGAGAAACTGGCGCGCCTTTAAGCAAAAGCAGCGATCATATGCCTAAAAAACGGGCACCGCGAGGCCGGAGAAACTGCCGTCAATAGGGGGTGGTGCCGGCAACAGGAATCGAACCCGTGACCCCCTGATTACAAATCAGGTGCTC
>ERZ1066121.249-NODE-249-length-50471-cov-12.941388_pt1 | contig 50471 bp, 38 predicted proteins | sample MGYA00382768_ERZ1066121 | MGnify/ENA primary metagenome ERZ1066121 (study PRJEB33369, sample SAMEA5778351) | biofilm metagenome | biome: Industrial cooling water; feature: Water cooling tower basin; material: Biofilm | place: United Arab Emirates | collected...
GTAGGCATCCTTGCCTGCCTAAATATAGGAACGGGCAAGGATGCCCATTCCACAAGCAGTTGTTCATTATTCCGGAAAACAACAAATCACGGGTGTTTTAATAATTACAGACTATTGGGAAGCTTGGCTATAGCTGCGTATATCTATGACTTTTTTTAAACAAAATTATTTTATTCACTTGACAGGTTTAGCTGTTATTTCACTGCTAACTTCATCATTTACCGTCTCTAATAGTTCTAACATCAACAACAAAAAACCATTAGAAAAGGTTGAAGATAAGTATATAACAATCAAAGCTGTGGGAGATATTGTCGCAGGAACAAATTTTCCTGATTACCGTCTTCCTAGAAATCCTAACCAGCTTTTTCCTAAACCAGTTAGAGATAAGCTGAAAAATTCAGATATTCTATTTGGTAACTACGAAAGTACTTTAACGAACCATCCTTACACTACCAAAGATACAACAAAAGGAGCGGTGTTTGCTTTCCGTTCTCCACCAGAATATGCAAGTTTGTTTTCGCAAGTTGGCTTTGATGTAATGAGTGTTGCCAATAACCACGCGATGGACTTTGGAAAAAAAGGGTTTTCTGATACAGTTAATAATTTAAATGCTGCTGGGGTCAAAACTGTAGGCGCCAAAAATCAGATTCTTTACACTAAAGTCAAGAACATTCCTGTTGCTTGGATAGGATTTTGTTTTTACGAGTACTGTAATACAGTTCAAGATATTCAAAAAGCCAAAGCACTCGTTAACCAAGCAAGACAAAAAGCCAAGATAGTTATTATATCAATGCACGTTGGCGCCGAAGGTAGTGATGCACTCCAAGTTCGTAATGCAACCGAATATTTTTATGGAGAAAACCGAGGTAATTCTATATTATTCGCTCGTAGTATGGTAGATGCAGGCGCCGATTTAATTTTGGGTCACGGTCCACACGTTCCGCGCGCAATGGAAGTATACAAAGGTAAACTCATTGCATACTCCCTAGGTAACTTCCTAGGATATAAAACATTTTCTACCACTGCCGAAAAAGGAGATTCTTTAGTTCTCGAAGCCAAAATCAACCAAGACGGTGATTTTGTATCTGGTAAAATTGATTCAATTCGATTAGATAAAACTGGAATTCCCCAGGTTGATAAGTACGGGCAAACTATTGATTTAGTTAGGTCTTTGACAAAACGCAGTTTCCCTAATACTAAAATAAGCATTAGCCAGAAAGGAGAAATTAGTTTTTCTGGGCAAGACGTTGCTCGCAAGAAAAAATTAAATTAACAGAAGGGAATGCAAAGCTGCAAGTCCATTTGTGATACAAAAGTATTATTTGTATCGGCGCCACTCGCTACTTCTCCAAAGCTTGCTTGCCTTTAGGAGTCAATTCATAACATCGGCGCCTTTTTCCTCCCTGAAATTCTTCCTCCACCCACCAGGAGGAAATAAACTCGTTTTTCTCTAACCACTCAAGATTAGGATAAAGACTCCTAATGGTGAAATCAGAATTATAAAGTTTGTTAAATTCTTCTTCAATCTTTAAGCCATAAAGCGGTTTTTCAACTAAAGATTTTAATAGAAGCATGTCTATTTTGTTTAGTTTTTTACTCATTCTGTGTCTTAATAAATATCACTCAGTAATACATAATAGCAGTGCTGGTATTCTGAACGGGCGAGGACGCCTATGCTACAACCATCCGTTACATCCGTTGCCAGGTTCGGCTATCTGGTAGTTAAAAATTCAGCCATAATCGCTACATTATAAGGATAATCAATTTTTACAGGCTTCGTCTCACACAAATTCTATGAGTACAGCGACCATATCGAGTAATCCTTTATTAAAAGGTTCCGGTTTACCCCCCTTCTCAGAAATTAAACCAGAGCATGTAGTACCAGCGGTAACTGAGTTGATAACCGAACTAGATGCGGAACTTATTAAGCTAGAAAGTAACGTACAGCCAACTTGGAGCGGTTTAGTTGAACCATTGGAAAAAATTTCTGAACGTCTGTACTGGACTTGGGGCGCCGTAAGTCACCTTATGGGTGTAAAAAATAGTAATGAGTTGCGCGAAGCTTATGAAACAGTTCAACCAAAAGTAGTACAGTTTTCTAACAAACTCAGCCAAAGTCAACCTGTTTACAACGCTTTCAAATCTCTACGCAATAGTGATACATGGGCAACGCTTGAACCTGCTCAAAAGCGTATTGTTGACTCTGCTATTCGTGATGCTGAACTATCGGGTATTGGTTTAGACTTGCAAGCACGCGAACGTTTTAATGCTATTCAAATGGAGTTAGCGGAACTTTCGACGAAGTTTTCTAACCATGTGCTTGATGCGACTAAAGCTTTTAGTTTGAAGTTGACAAGCAAAGATGAAATACAAGGTTTACCACCAAGTTTAGTAAGTCTTGCTGCCCAAGCTGCGCGCGCTACGGGTGAAGAAAATGCTACACCAGATTCGGGTCCTTGGGTAATTACGCTTGACTCTCCTAGCTTTGGCCCTTTTTTACAGCACAGTACTCGTCGTGATTTGCGCTCCAAAGTATATAAAGCGTTTTTAACACGCGCGTCTTCGGGTGAGTTAGATAATAATCCTCTGATTGAGCGTATTTTAGAATTGCGTCAAGAACTTGCACAGTTACTGAATTATAAGAATTATGCCGAGGTTAGCTTAAAGAGCAAAATGGCGCCAAGCGTTGAAGCTGTACAAAAGTTACTCGAAGAACTACGCGCAGCTTCTTATGATGCAGCAGTCAAAGAGTTAGAAGAACTAAAAGAATTTGCAGCGTCAAAAGGCGCCCCTGAAGCATCAGACTTTAAACACTGGGATGTTAGTTTTTGGGCAGAACGTCAACGTGAAGCTAAATTTGATTTTACAGCAGAAGAATTACGTCCTTACTTCCCACTACCTCAAGTTCTTGATGGTTTGTTTGGGTTAGTACAAAGATTATTTGGTGTTACTGTTACTCCTGTTGATGGACAAGCACCCGTTTGGCATCCTGATGTTCGCTACTTCCAAATATCTGATGATACAGGTTCCCCTATTGCTTACTTCTATCTTGACCCATATAGTCGTCCTGCTGAAAAACGTGGTGGCGCCTGGATGGATACTTGTATTAACCGGGCAAAGATAACCCAAAATGGTACAAGCACAACTCGTTTACCTGTAGCGTATTTGGTATGTAACCAAACTCCACCTATTGATGGTCAACCCAGCTTAATGACATTCAACGAAGTCGAAACTTTATTCCACGAGTTTGGACACGGTTTGCACCACATGCTTACAAAAGTAGATTATGTAAGTGCAGCAGGTATCAACAACGTTGAATGGGATGCCGTGGAACTACCCAGCCAATTTATGGAAAACTGGTGTTACGAGCGTCCAACATTGTTTGGCATGGCGAAACATTATGAAACAGGTGAAACATTACCCGAACATTACTTCCAAAAGCTACTCGCTGCTAAAAACTACATGAGCGGTACAGCAACATTGCGTCAAGTTCACTTTAGCTTAGTAGACTTAGAACTTCACAACAGCTATCAACCAGGTGGTGAAGAAAAAGCCTCAGACCTCCGCGCGCGTATTGCCAAAACAACCACAGTTATTCCACCCTTACCAGAAGACGCATTTTTATGTGCCTTCGGTCACATCTTCGCAGGTGGATATGCATCTGGTTACTACAGCTATAAATGGGCAGAAGTATTAAGTGCCGATGCTTTCGCCGCATTTGAAGAAGCAGGCTTAGAAAATGAAGCAGCAGTAAAAGATACAGGAAAACGCTACCGCGAAACTGTACTCGCATTAGGTGGAAGCAAACACCCAATGGAAGTCTTCAAAAACTTCAGAGGACGCGAACCAAGCACCGAACCCTTACTTCGTCATAACGGGTTGGCATCTTCTTCAGCCTAAAAACCTCAAAGCACAAAATCTTGTGTAAAATCTTGTGCAAAATCTTGTGCAAAATCTTGTGCAAAATCTTGTGCAAAATCTTGTGGAACGGGCATCCTTGCCCGTCCCACTCAAATTAATTTATAAAACACTCTGCTAAGTTGAAACAGACTTGGCAATTTTAGCAAGAAGCCTTAGCGCATGACATAGGTGGAGTTATGGCATTAAAATTTTAATTTATTTTGTTTTTTAGGACTTCAGATGTGCCTTGTGATAATAGGCGTGTGCGTAGGTTGTTTAAATTATTAGATGGGTCTTGTTGTGTTTTGAAGCTTGCTACACCTGGTTTAGGCGCCTGTATTGTTTGAGTAAGTTGGTTGTAAAGTTGTGGGTCTGCGGCGAAGTGAAATGCTAGTTCTTTGCCTATTTCTTTTATTCGTTTGGGTAGTTCGCTTGGTGTTGTTTGTAATAATTGAGCTAAAGATAATTTTAGCATTGTGTTATCGGGTATTTCTTCTGAATCTTCTGGCTGGTTATTTACTAGCTGTTGCTCGAATAGATGGTTGAATGTATTTATGCCGTTATCTATTGGTGAGTGTTGTTGTAGTGCAAATGCTGGCGCCATAAGTGCTTGATTTTGATTGTCTGGTAATGGTGAGTCTAGTACTTTTTCGGCATTTACAAGTCCTTCACCAAATCTATTGGGTTTCCATGTGGGAAATTTTTCACAGCTATCGCGCAATATTTGATTAAATATGAAGGGTATTTTTTCGGCGCCGTATCGCTGAATAAGTTGGTCGCGTCCATGATATGAAAGCCATAATGCTGCTACACCCGCAATAAATGGTGCTGAAAATGATGTTCCATCACCTTGGTTAATGTCATATTCTAATCCGGTATCGGTTTTGTTGGTTTTTGCGTACCAAACACCTGCACCTGGCGCCGTTACATCTACTTGTCTACCACGTGATGCACCCGACCATACTTCGCGTCGCACATTACAACCTGTGACGGCGATGACTTCTTCGTAAGCAGCAGGCCAAACTACAAAAGGAACTGCTGTGCCAGATGCGGCAACAATAATTACACCTCGCTTTTGAGCATAAATTATTGCACTTCGCAAGCGCTGACTAGGAAAAGCTGTTCCTAAACTAATTGAAATTACGTGAATACCGTTGTCTGCTGCGTATTCAATTGCTTTGGAAATATTAATAATACTGATTAGTACAACTGATAAAGAGACTCGTAAGGGAACTAATTTAGCACCAGGCGCCACGCCCGTAACGCCTTTGGCGGTTGGGTAATTTGCTTGTGAAGCTCTAGTACTAATAATAACGCCAGCGGTTGATGTACCGTGACCAGGATTGTTGATTATTTCATTTGGAGATGTTTCAAGCTCGTCTACTGGGTCTTTGTCTTGTCTAAGAAAGTCGAAGGCTTTATTTAGAAGTAGATTTGAGATAATTTCTGGATGTGGTGTATAACCAGTGTCGGGATGCCCAATAACAATTCCATCTCCTGGCAATTTATTGGGGTCAGGGAAAAAGCGTTGCCATGTTTCAAAGACGCGAAGTTGCTTTAAAGGCCAATCAACATCGCTGCTTTCATCGTTTAAATTTTGTTGATTATTTTGTTGGCTTGGGTCGGCAAATCCTGTAAGGCGCCGTGAAGGTTGATTTGTATCTTGATTAAAATTTTGGGTTGGCTGTACTGGCATAGCTACAGGAACAGCAAACAGTGGTTCTGCGTACACTACACCTGGTTGAGAGCGCAAATTATAAGCTTTGTCCCAAGCTTGTTGTGATGATAAATTATGCTGACTCGTAATTTCAAACTCGGTGCGATTATCGCCAATGAGTTTCACTTTCCAATCTGAACCAAGTACTTGAGTAACAATTTCCTGGCATTTATCTTGCTGCTCTGGCATTACCATTTGCAAAAAAAAGCCTTCAAATATAGGAGTGTTGCTTGGGTTACTTGGTTGTCCGTACATAAGCTTGTGAGTTGAAGAGTAGCTACTTTATATATACACGTGCGGGACAAACTTTTTACGGAAAATCTATCAAAAGACGCATTTTCATGAAAATTAGGCGCCGTAGTAAATATCACAACCTTCTAAAGACATTACATGTAACGTCTCTACATTCCTTTGTGTACGAGCGTGTCCTTTGTGTCTTTGTGGTTAAAAAATGATATGACTACACAGGCAGGGATGCCTGTGCTACAACGTATCGGGATTGATGACGTGGAATAGTGGAATATTAGATAATTGCTGGTACTGGGTGGAAAAAGAAGGCGAATCCTAGGACTGTGTATGCTGCTAGTAGTAAAGTACCTTCTAACCAGTTTGATCTACCGTCGGAGCTGATTGTGTTGGCAATGAGTACTGATACGGTTACGGCTACTAGTTCAAATGGATTAAAATCTAAGTCCATTGGTTGACCGAGCAACTTACCTGCGATAACTAGTACAGGCGCCACGAAAAGAGCAATTTGCATACTCGAACCAACTGCTACCGATAGCGATAAGTCCATTTTATCTTTCATGGCTACCGTAACGGCTGTTGCGTGTTCAGCAGCGTTACCCACGATAGGTACTAATATTACCCCAGTAAATAATGCAGTTAAACCAAGTTGTGATGTGGCAACTTCTAAAGAATCAACTAAAAGTTCTGACTCAATTGCAACGAACAAAGTACAAACTAATAGTACACCCGTCCAAAGCCACATATTCGGCTTTCCGTGCGTAGCTTCTAATGCATCGGTTTCGGTTTCGGCTTCGGCAACACCTAGTTCATATAAATATGAGTGAGTTTTCATTGAAAATAATAGAGTTAATACATAGACAACTATCAATACTATTGCTACGGCGAATGAGAAATTTTGTAGTGTTTGCTCGCTAATTCCTTGCGATGTATAGTTCATAGCTGTTGGCAATAATATCGCGATTACAGCTAGGTTCATTGAGGCTGCATTTACACGCGCAACAATTGGCTGAAACTTTTGCTCTTTATAGCGTAACCCACCTAGTAACATCGCTAAACCCATAACCAGCAACAAGTTACCAATGATTGACCCTGTAATGCTGGCTTTAACTATATCGATTAAACCAGCATTGAGTGCCACTAAGGCGATAATTAGTTCTGTTGCATTACCAAAGGTGGCATTTAATAACCCACCAAGCACAGGACCAACAACAACGGCAATTTCTTCTGTAGCTGCACCCATCCAAGCAGCCAAAGGCAATATGGCCAAGCCGGCTGTAACAAAAACCGCCAACTCTCCCCACTCTAGATAATGTGCAGCTAGAGAAACAGGAATAAATAGTAACAACACTAAGAATATTTTATTTTTGACTGACATTTTTCACCTTCTTCAAGAGTTAGGAGTGCTGAGTGCTGAGTGTTGAGTGCTGAGTACTCATAACTAAGTCTCTAGCATAGTCTTTTGCATATGCGTACATGGCTCCGAATTTTTACGGTTTTTTCTTTTTGTTTTCTTTTGTAAAGTTTAATTATGTTTTAATTCAGATTCATAATCATTTTTAGCAAAAATTTAAACAAAAAACAAGATTATATCTTAGCTATGCTGTTTAATAAATTAAGAGACTATTAAAATTCTTAGGAACCAGGTTTCTTTGCCGATAATTTGTGCTATAAACGAATATTGTACGTAGAAACCGGGTTTCTTTGCGTGAAGGCTTTTCAAATTCTCAGGATATATTGGTGCCTTCAAAAATCCCTCCCCAAGGTGATGTAGATTACCCACAAAAGTAGAATTAATATAGGACAATAAGGATTTAACGTTGAATAGTTGTTATATGTACTGATTTTGTGGGTACGCAACTGTAGAGAATTTTATATCGACTGTCTAGTACAAAAGCGCAAGTTTATCAAAACACTGGAATAATATTGCATGACTTCTGCTGCTGAACTGCCAGCTAGCTCTGGCTCAATTTCGATGCCGCATTCGACTGATGTAAACCCACTATCTACTGCTATGGGTGTTTATGTTGCGGTACACGGGCATTTTTACCAACCACCACGCGAAAACCCTTATTTGGATGCGATTGAGCGTCAAAGCGGCGCCGCGCCTTTTCATGACTGGAATGAGCGGATTCATCACGAGTGTTATCGTCCGAATGCCTTTGCTAGAGTGCTTAACGACCGGGGCGAAGTCGTGGGGATCATTAATAATTATGAATATTTGAGTTTTAATATCGGCGCCACTTTGATGTCGTGGTTAGAAAAACACGATGTTGAAGTCTATCAGCGGATTTTAGAAGCTGACAAGAAATCCTCTGTACGACTCAATGGTCATGGGAACGCGATAGCACAGGTATACAATCACATCATCATGCCATTGGCGAACGAGCGTGATAAGTATACGCAGATTCGATGGGGTAAAGCAGACTTCAAAGCCAGATTTGGACGTGATCCCGAAGGGATGTGGCTGGCTGAAGCTGCTGTAGATTATCCAACAATAGAAGCTTTGATCTATGAAGGGATCAAGTTTATAGTTCTGGCACCATCACAAGCACAACGCTGTCGTTTAATTCCAACTCACGATAACCCAAACACAGAATGGCAAGAAGTAGGTGGAAGTCAAATTGATCCCACACGTCCATATCGGTGTTATTTGAAGGGGGAAAGGAAACAGGACTTTATAGATATCTTTTTCTATGATGGTCCGATTTCTCGCGATATGGGATTTAGTGATGTTGTTTATAATTCAAGTCATTTTGCTGGACGCATCGGTGCAGCAGTACGCGGGGATCATCGTTCTTCACAATTAATTTCGGTGGCAACTGATGGTGAAACCTTTGGACATCACAAAGGTGGAACTGAGAAGACACTCGCGTTTGCTTTTATTGGCGAATTTCCTCACCGTGGTTGGACGGTGACAAACTTTGCTCATTACCTAAGTTTAAGTCAGCCAACTTGGGAAGTTGAGTTAAAACCTATTACCGCTTGGAGTTGCGCTCACGGTGTTGATAGGTGGCAAGAAGATTGTGGTTGCGGTGGCGCCCCTGGATGGCATTTAAAATGGCGGCGCCCATTACGCGATGCTTTAAATTGGTTACGCGATGAGTTAATAAAAGTTTACGAAGATTATGGTCGAAAATTATTTACCGACCCTTGGTTAGCACGTGATGAGTATGTTGCAGTCATTGGCGACCGTAGTCAAGAAAATATTAATCGTTTTTTGAATCGTCACCAAAACCACAAGTTGACAGAAGAGGAACAAATTGATGCACTGCGTTTATTAGAAATGCAGCGTCATTCTTTATTGATGTTTACAAGTTGTGGTTGGTTCTTTGAAGAAATTTCGCGTCCTGAAGGTACACAAATTCTTCGCTATGCTGCTCGTGCGTTAGAACTTGCTGGTGATGTCGCTGGAGTACAGCTTGAACATAAATTTGTCAAGCGTTTAAATGGGGCACCTAGCAATATAGAATTATTTGGACATGGTGCCGAAGTTTATCGACAGCTTGTAATTACAGCACAAGTTAACTTTAGACAAGTTGCTGCCCAATACGCTATTAGCTCACTGTTTAACAAGCAGTCACAGTATCAAAAATCCAATTACCAAAAACACATATATTGCTATACAGTCTCCGAACAAGACTTAGAGTTGCAACGTATGGGCGCCATGACTATGGCGGTTGGACATTTGAATCTAGTATCAGAAATTACCTGGGAAAGCGAACATTTGGAGTTTGCCGTTTTGCATCTGGGTGGATGGGATTTTCACTGCTGCATTCAACAATTTGAGGGAAGACGCGCTCACAGCAACTTGAAAGAAAAGTTGTTTAACGGTCTACAATCTGCTTCAGCCGCAAATACTATTTTGGTAATGACGCAGTTATTCGGTGATGGTGCATATAATTTACAAAATCTCTTTGCTGAAGAACGCCACCGAATTATGCGGTTATTGAGCCAAGAAACATTAAGCCGACTAGACCAACTTTACACACAAACGTATCGGGATAATTACGGTATTTTAATGGCATTCCATCGCGATGGTTTGTCGGCGCCACAAGAATTGCAAGTAGCGGCAGATATTGCTTTAGGGCATCGCTGCATGACAATATTACGCGCATTAGAACAAGACATTTTAGAACGCGCGAATATTACAAACCATCTTGTAGAGCTAGAAGCAGCAGTCACCGAAGCAAAACACCTACGGTGTAGACTAAATATCCCAGAAGGGAAAGTTTTGCTAGAACAAGTGATTCTCAGAAACCTTTGGCAGTTACTACATGATGCCTACGGCAACTTAGAAACAGATATTCAACAGTTCGAGCGTTTAGTTTATGCTGCACATCAACTTAATATCGGTATATCTCTAGACAGAGCGCAGGAACTTTACTTCCACTACCTACAAACCCATGTACTACCCAAAGTAAAAGCAAGCATAGCAAACCATCAAGATACAGCCCAATATCGACAAATACTTAAATTGGGTGAAAAGTTGAACGTTTGTGTAAGTCCCTGGCTAAACAAGTTACCTTAAAATTCCGCTCTTGTAGAGCAGGCATCCCTGCCTGCCCCTCCCTAATATTCCAGGATAAAATAGCGGTTTGTACTACTACGTACAGACCGTTATTTTTGTTTAATTTTGCTTTTATCAATGAATATAATCTTAGATTTGTCAAGAAAATAATTATTATTTTGTGTTAGTTTTGCATGATTTCTGGGAATTCTATGTACATGTCCATGTAATTAAAGACACATACCACTTTCAATGGTATGAGGAGTTCCTTAAATGAATCGGAATAAAAAAATAAATACAACCGTGGTTTCGCTTAAGCATAGAAGTTCCATATGTAATATCAGTAGACTAATAGCACTTGGATTATTTTCAGCTGTTTTGCTGAGTTCGACTGCTAGCTACGGTTTTATCGTAGAGGAAAAACCAGAAGTAGCAACTCTTGATAAAACTGACGTAACTTCATCGCAAAATCAACTTCTTGAGAAGTTACGCGCTCATGCACGCAGTAGATATGCTGACGTACAAAGAGAACTAATTGTAAAGCAACCTATATCGTTATCTGAATTTAATCGAGATTTCAATAAAGTTTCTAACAAAGAAGACTCGAAACGCTATTCAAAGTTACTAAATGCTCTGAAGCCATTTTCTCAGCAACAGGTAGCTCAAACAGATTCTTCGGGAACTGTTGGGGATAGTTTTGGAGAACTTAATAAATCACGTCAAGATTTGCTAATAGAACCTATTGTCATTGAAACTAGAACGAGTCGCAGGGTTGCTCCTGCTTCGAGTGCTGGGACTCCGACAGGTTACGGCGCCAGTTCTAGACAAGCTTATATTGGTGGTGGGGTAAGATTTCCGTTTGATGGAGACCGCGATAGAGTCGATGGTTCGCTATCATTTGGTTTTGGTGAAGGTGACGCAATTAACTCATTAGGTGTTGAGTTTAACTTTAATATCACCAGCGTTGGTGGTGGTAATTTTAATGATTTTGACTTTGGCGACAGTGGCACAATAGGCTTCAAGCTACATAAATATTTTGGAAGAGGCACTGCTGCTGCATTTGGATGGTCTAACCCAATTCGCTGGGGAGATAGTAGTGCAAATAATGCGACAGTTTACGGAGTAGTTACTCAAGCGTTTCCACTTATATCAAATCAACTACCTTTGACTATTTCTGTAGGTGTTGGCAGCGGCGCCTTTCGTTCTAAAGGTGCAATTCTCAATCGTGAAAACAGCCCTAACTTATTTGGAAGTGTAGGTTTACAAGTCACACCCGAAATTTCTTTAGTGAGCAGTTGGACTGGCAACCGCTTAAACGTTGGCGCCTCAGTAGTACCAATCAAAAAATTTCCTTTAGTAATTAATGCCATTTTCACAGATGTCACCGATAATTTGAATGAAGGCTCTGGCTTGACAATTGTCGCAGGTTCTGCGTTCCAGTTTTAAAGCTTGAATTATCTACTTAAATGAAAACAACAATCGTATGAAAAGACAGCGTATTTCCACTTATCTGAGTGCAGTATTAATTGTTTGTACTGCGTTAGCAATGCCCGAAAACGCATATGCTGGTAAGCTTAACGTAACAGGCAGCAGTGATGATTCATCTAGCTTTTTGAACTATAATCCTGGCGTAGAAGTCTTTCTACCAGACGCACCCAATGTTAGCATCAATTTGAATAGTGGTTCACCATTCGTAACAACCGAAGCTTTAAAGCAAGAATTTGGTAAAATTGCTAATACGGGTGAAGAGGTTTCAACCGAAAATAATGTAATTATTGACCTCATTGCTAGGAAACCAGAAGCGGGTGTAGCTGAAGTTAAATTTAAGACAGCGTTAGTCGAATTAGGCGCCTCAGATGATGCAGTAGATAAACTCAAAACTGCACTATCAGAATTGCTGCCAGATTGTCAGTCTCAGTCAGTATCAACCTGCAATTACATTGATGTTAAAAAACTAAATCGGGCAATCGTAGTTCATAACGATTTTGTAAAAACACTTTCACCTGAAGCATTTGCCAAAATTCAGGAGCATCCATATTTCAAAGACTGGTATGCACAATTAGTACGGTTACGAGCAGCTATATTGCAAAAGTAAAAGTACGTAAGGAACCATTGCATCTACCACTTTAAGTTTAATGGTACTAATACACTATTGCTGAAGTTAAATTATTATATATAATGATTCGCAGCTTTGGGGTATACATATGGCAGTTTGGTTTGCTTGTTTTTTTCTACTGTTCGCTTTAGCCGAATTATTTGACTGGGCAAAAGATTTTACTTTGCCTTTACCTATATATATACTGGGTGGCGCCTTCCTTGCGGTTGCTTCCAATTACAATAAACTAATGGGTTCTTATTTTAGTGAGACACCGAATGTAGTGCGCGATATTATACCCACTCAAGCAATTGAACAAAGTAACCAAGCGGTTGTTTTTGAGGCGCCGCAAGGGGCAGAACATATTTTGGCAGCGGATACAACGGATGTAACGGATGGTTTTGTGAGTTAGTAGTAGGTGCGGCAAAAGCTACCTTACTATATGTAAATAGTATTACCTGCAGTGCTATAAAACCTAAGTAATACTATTTATAAACCACAGTAACAAAAATGAAAAAAATATTAATAGCGAGTTTGACGGCACTAGCATTACTGGCGCCTACAGTTAATGCTCAAGAAAATTTAGATGAAGAAAAACTGGGATTAAGCTGTAACAAGATTTTGGGAATGAAGTATGAATCTTGGGCGCAGTTTTATTCTCAGAAAAAAGGTGGTTGGAGCGAGGTGTCAGAGGATATTGCTGCGGAGGTGTATGCTGAATGCATGAAGCAGCGAAATGATGTTGCAATTGCTAAACTGCCTGGAAATATTGGTCAACGCATCAAAGCTTATCGTCAACATAGTAGGCAATATGGTATTGCTTCTGCTTATTTACAGCAAGCTTATGCTGGTGGGGGTACTATGTATACCCATATGGCTCGACGCGATGCAGTATCTAATGAGGAGTTGGTAACAAAATTGATTCGTTTACATCAATCTAAACCAGCTAGAAGAGTTAATAATACACAAGTTCAAAATAAAATATCGCAGTTACGTGTGAAATTACGTCAACTTGACCCAGCGACTCCTAAAAACCGCGCGGCACTTGCTGAGTATTCAAGTACTAGTCAGGGTCAATCTAGTTTTGCCGAAATGCGGCAAAGTTTTGATCAGGTTTTGGCGATGTTGCCAAGTGAACGTAGTGATGTGAGTTTGATGGTTCTTGGTTTTTTGGCAGAAAGAAGCGAGCAGATGTAATTTAATTATTTTTAGCTGCTACTTTTTTTACCACAGAGACACAGAGTACACAGAGAAAGAGAAACGAACCGCAAAGGTCGCAAAGGTCGCAAAGAAAGAAATAAGATGCATAGAACACACCAAAATTCTTTGCGTAGAACTCTAGTACTATTAATTATGAAATTTGGCTGGTTGGTGCCGAGCGTATGGTGGGCACTGCCCACCTTACAACCTTTCAAAACTTGTGACATAAACCACTAGTATATGGGTGCTTGTAAAATTCCTAGAGGATAAATCGAATAAGCAAATATCCTCTAGGAAAATTGGCGACACAAATCTGATGAAGGCGCCAGCCAGCCTTAATTAACTCCGCTCCGACAGACGCTTCCGGTTCAAGAGTGTCTCTACTCCTAACTTTAGAGGCGCCCTCAATCGGTGATAATGAGAGCTTATTTGCACATAACTATTGCTCATACTCTTAGGAATACAAGACTTATAGCCTTTTTATGCCGATATAAGTCAAGTTTTTTTGCCAAAAAACTTGACATATTCAGTTAAATCAAAAACAATAAGGTTATGTCAGTATCTGGGAATAAGGCGTATGGCAAAGCTTAAAACAGTAGCTGAAATCGTTCGTGAAAAAATTGAGGCAACAGATTCGGGATATTGGGTATACGCGGACTTTTCTGCCTTGCCTACTACTGCTGTAAGCAAAGCACTTTCACGCATGGCGAATTCGGGAATGCTCGAACGAGTAAGTAAAGGCATTTATTACCGTCCACGCCAAACTAGGTTCGGTAAAAGTCACCCATCACAAGCTGAAATCCAAAAATTAGCAAAAAAACATCAATTAATTGATAATTTACATCCGTCGGGGATAAGTGCTGCTAATTTATTAGGGTTTACGACTCAAAACGTAATACACGGAGAATTTGCTACATCTGCTAACAGCGCTCCACGTAAAATTATTGGCGAAGCTGCCAAGTTACACACCCGTAGACCGTCTGCATGGGACAATTTGTCTAATGTTGATGCTTCATTGTTAGATTTTTTGAGAAATAAAGGTAAATTTTGTGATTTATCTCCTGACGATACAAAGCGTCTGTTGCTTAAGTATTTTCGAGAAGAATCCCGTTTTGAGAGGATTTTAGAAGTCGCATTAAATGAACCTCCAAGAGTTAGGGCAATGTTAGGAGCTATTGGACAAGAATTACGCGAAAGTAAAAGTAAATTAAAGATACTTAAGGATAGTTTAAATCCTATCTCTCGCTTTGATTTTGGCGCCCTGCGTAATCTTCGCTATGCAAGGGAGTGGCAAGGTAAATGATGCTTTTTGAGAGTCCCGATTTTGAAGACGCTATTAAAGCAGCCCAAAATCATTTCAAAAATCTAGGGTTAACTGAACAGTTTATCGAAAAAGACTATTATGTGACTGAAGCGTTGCGAATTGTGGCGCGTCATTACCCTTATGAAGTTATTTTTAAAGGTGGTACTAGTTTGTCAAAGGGGTGGAAGCTAATTAACAGGTTCTCAGAAGATATTGATTTGTTTTTAGACCCTAATGCATTTGTTCCACCGATTAAAAAGAAGAAAGTCGATGAGAACTTAAAGCGCATAGAGGAACTGGTAGGAGAATATAAAGGTTTAAATTTAAATATAGAAAAACGTTTCTCGAAACGGTATATATCACGACAAAGTTACTTTAGTTATGAACCCAGATTTTCAGGAAATATAATAATCAGTAATCAAATATTTTTAGAAATGGGGATACGAAGCGGAAATTATCCAACAGAAACTAGAACGATATCTTCTTTTTTAGCTCAATTTATCCAAGAAACCAATCAAAGTATAGGCGCCGAAGACGAATCATCTTTCCCTATAAAAATCTTGCATTTCCGAAGAACCTTCATTGAAAAGTTATTGCTTTTAGATTCAAAAATTAAAGATTATTTAACAAAACAAACCCCCATAGCAAATCATGTTAGACATTATTACGATATTTTTTGTTTAGCTAAAGAGCCTGACGTAGAAGCAATGCTAAAAAGTGAAGAGTATCAAGATATCAAGCGTGACTGCTTCCAGATTAGTTCCAAGTTTTACGAGAGCAACTATACCGAAGACTTTAAGCTATCAGAAAGTCTGGCATTTTTTCCTGATACACAAGAACTTCGACAAACATTAAGTAGAGAATATGGAAACCAATGTGCAATTCTTTGTTATGGTGAATATCCTACATGGGAAGAAATAGAATCCTTATTTCTCGAACTTCGTGACATACTTTAAATATTGATTTGCTCTGTTATCAAACTCAAATACGTTGGTTCACGGTGCCTATTCTACAGGAGACGTATAGAAAATTCCTAGAGGATAAATTGAATTAAAATATATCCTCTAGGAAAATTAGCGACGTTGCGTTGGGTGGAGGCTTTGCGGAACCCAACCTACAATTTTTATTTACCCATTTGTCGTTTCATTCTTTGGAGTTCGTCGTCGGTTTCTAAACGAAGAAATTGTTGTTCTAGGTCGTCAAAGCTATTTGAGCTATTGGTTGACTTCCACCAACCGTCACTTTCCATGCGCTGTTGGGTTTTGGTTTGCTGTTGAGCTTGCGCGCGTGTTGCTTGTGCTGCCGTTGCTTTGGTTTGCACTTCCTGGCGCCGAACTTGAATTTTTTGATAAAGTTCTTTAGATTGTTTGATGCGGTCTTTGATGCCTTGCATTTTTGCCCACTGCTGGTTTCCTTGACGCAGTAGTGCTGCTTCTCGTTCTTGTGCTGCGGATGCTAGGTCTTCACGGTTGGCAGCTTTGGCTTTTTGTACTCGCTCATGCCATTTTTGAATTTCGGTTGCTGTGGCAAGAATTTCATCTTGAGAGCGTTTTTCTTGCAATTGCAAGTCCGCTATTAGTTTTAATGTATCTCCCTCTTGTTGACGCAACTGGTCTAACAGTGCTTCTAGCTCCAAATGGGGGTTGTTTTTTAAGAACTCTTCTAAACGGCTTTCCAAAAACCGACTCAAATCATCGAATAAGCCCACTGTTAGAACTCCAGGTTGAGATGTCACATTCATTGTAATAATTATCGCTCGCGTGCGGAAAGCGAGACATCGCACTTGAGTCATATATTAGCCTTAGCAGCGGTTTCGCTTCAGAGCGACAAACATCAAGTCTAAGAAATCACTCAATTGAAGGTATATATGTACTTAATTTGTTACAACGTTACCTTACCATCGCTGTCTTTACGCTTACCACAGTAGTATCTTCAAAATTAATTAGTACGGTTATTCCTGTCAAAGCGGCGCCAGTTAAACAAGCTACCCAAACAGTAAAACACGATTTTGCTAAATATCTGGCAAATTCTAGCGTAAGGTGGCTTTTGCCGCACCTACTACTACGGCTTAAAATCAAGTTAAAGCAAGATTACGCTTTTTCGGTTGAGGATTAATTTGTCTAATTTTTAATAGCTATTCTGTATTATTGTTACGGGAAATAATTTCAAATTCAGTACCTTGGCATAATGAAATTAAAAAATATTTAAAACGATTAAAACCTAAATTTGTTTGGTTAAAGTCAGGTATGAAATCGGTAAAAATTTCTTTTACATTTGGTAGTAATACACCATCTAATCTTAGTTGTTCAGAGTAAGGTGTGGTGATTTTAAGATGTAATAAACTCACGTGTTTATTGTTCCCAAGTTTGTACCATACAAATTAGAAACCGGGTTTCTTTAACTATATCTTTAATTAAAAGGAAAATTTTGGGTAGAAACCCGGTTTCTTGGAGTTATAGTGGTGTTAACCAGTAGGTAATTCCTCTGACGATTTTTTTGTTGAAGCCAAAATCTGGTAATTTTTCTTCTGGTACACCTAAATAAGTCCAGTGAGGTAAATCTGTTTCTACAGTTTGGAACCAGCCATTTTGATTTAAAGCTTTTCTTTGTGCTGAATAAGCAATTCTTAAATCTACTGCTAAACCCCATAAGTGTTGTGATGTTCCGGGTGGCGCCACTACATTTAATATAGCTGTTTCTCGACCTTGTTTGACTCGTTCTAAAGTATTATTGTTGGCGTATTTTTTCCAAAACCTCAGATTTGTTTCGTATGTCCGTGTACAGTCACCAGCACCATATCCAGATTTTAAGGGAATATTGATTTGTTTGTCAGCGATATTGAATGCATCAGCAGCAGCTTTTTGTAGAAAGCAGTTATTGCCACTGTTGACTTTGCCCATTACTAAGCTTGCTTGGTAAGTTCTTGTTTCTTCAGGGTTGGGGAAAAATACTTTTGGTGGTAGTTTTATAGCTGAATTTAAATTCACAAAAGGCGCCCCATATTGACGTAGCATAATATACTCAAACGTGTTGGAAGTGGGTATTAATGGTAATTGAGTTGTAATAAAAGCTAAAAAACGCTCTTTTTGTGGTAATGCTAAGTTAGGAATAGGTGTTGGAGTAATTGATGGTATGGGGTTTGTGATACATGGGCGGTTGGAAGTTGGGTTTTTTAAGGCACGCTCAATTAAACAGTCTTCGTTGGTTTTTAGGTCGTTGGCGCCTGTAACATGATTTACATTACCGTTACTAGCTACTAAAGTTAAGCTAGTAAATATAACCAAACAAATATAAATGCCTTTTTTCAATGATTTTTTTAATACACTATTCATATACTTTCAACTAAAATTCCTTCTCGATAATCATTAAGATTAATTAGTTCCATAAACGCTTGATGTCGCGATTTAGGTAAATTATATTCTTTGATGTCCTTTGCTGTAACAACATTTCCTTGACGAGTTATAATTTTTCCATGTTCCATAGCTAGTTTATTAATAATATAAGGATAATGGCTTGTAATTATAAACTGTATATTCTTATTTTCAATAAGTAAATCAGTCAAAATATCAATACTATTTACGTCTAAGCTGTTTTCAAATTCATCAATTAAAATAACTAACTCCAGAGATGCCAACTAGAAGATTGAGGTTAGAAAAGTGCATTGGGGATAGGCGCCAGTTTATTTTTTTGTCGTAGTAGGTTAATTGAAGGATTTTCATGCTTGAGTGAGGATGGTTTTATTTAATACTTTGATTGTAAAGTTTAGGTAAATTTTAGCTTATTCATGAGTAAATATTGATTTTAATCGGCGATTGATAAAATAGTTCTATCTAGTTACAGGCATTGTAATTAATTTAACCTACCCTAAAGGCAATCTGAATTACAAAGTATGGTTTATTTCGGTTAAAATTAACAGTATCTAAACATGCTTACTGTTTTATTATGACCATGCACGAAAAAGTAGAATTCCAAGACGCTTTCGATGTGGTCGTCGTTGGTGCAGGTCACTCCGGTTGTGAAGCTGCACTTGCGACAGCACGTCTTGGATGTCGCACTCTGCTGTTGACACTGAATTTAGATAAAATTGGTTGGCAACCTTGTAACCCAGCAGTTGGTGGCCCAGCAAAATCTCAATTGACGCACGAAGTTGATGCACTTGGTGGGGAAATTGGCAAGATGGCTGACCGTACTTATTTACAAAAACGTATTCTTAATTCTTCGCGTGGTCCTGCGGTTTGGGCTTTACGCGCGCAAACTGATAAGCGCGAGTATGCGGCAATTATGAAGACTATTGTCGAGAACCAAGAGAATTTGATGGTTCGCGAAAGTATGGTGACAGATTTGGTGCTGGGTAAAAATGATGAAGTCATTGGTGTTCAAACTTATTTTGGTGTCGCTTTTGAATGTAAAGCGGTAATTCTCACAACTGGCACTTTTTTGGGTGGCAAAATTTGGGTTGGTAATAAGTCAATGGCCGCTGGACGCGCGGGAGAATTTGCTGCCGAAGGTTTAACAGAAACCCTTAACAAACTTGGCTTTGAAACTGGGCGCCTCAAAACTGGTACACCTGCACGTGTTGATAAGCGGTCGGTAGATTACAGCAAAATGATTTTGCAACCAGGTGATACTGATGTGCGCTGGTTTAGTTTTGACCCAGAAGCATGGGTTGAGCGCGAACAAGTTCCTTGCCATATGACGCGCACTACCAAGGAAACGCATAAATTAATTAATGAAAATTTACATTTGTCACCTGTGTACGGTGGTTGGGTAGAAGCAAAGGGGCCACGTTATTGTCCTTCTATCGAAGATAAAATTGTGCGATTCGCTGATAAAGACAGTCATCAAATTTTTATTGAACCCGAAGGACGCGATATTCCAGAACTTTATATTCAAGGCTTTTCAACTGGACTACCCGAAAATCTACAGCTACAAATGCTGCGAACTTTGCCGGGACTCGAAAAATGTGTAATGCTGCGTCCCGCTTATGCGGTAGAGTATGATTATTTGCCTGCAACCCAGTGTTTTCCGACATTGATGACTAAGAAAGTTGAAGGTTTGTTTTGTGCGGGACAAGTAAATGGTACAACTGGTTACGAAGAAGCTGCTGCCCAAGGAATTGTGGCGGGAGTTAATGCCGCTCGATTTGTACGTGGTCAATCAATGATTGTATTTCCTCGTGAACAAAGTTATTTAGGTACCTTGGTTGATGATTTGTGTACTAAAGATTTACGCGAACCCTACCGAATGTTAACTAGTCGCTCAGAGTATCGACTTGTTCTACGTTCAGATAATGCCGATCAGCGTTTAACACCTTTGGGACGAGAAATTGGTTTAATTGATGACCGTCGCTGGGAAATGTACACCCGTAAGCAAGCTAATATTACTGCTGAAAAAGAACGGCTGTATGCAACCAGAGTTAAAGAACAATCAGGAGTTGGTAAACAAATTGCAAATGCTACCGGGCAAGCTATTAAAGGTTCTATTACTCTTGCTGATTTAATTAGGCGCCCTGGTTTTCATTATGTAGATTTGAATAAGTACCAACTTGGTAATACTGAACTCGACCGCGCCGAAACTGAAGGCGCCGAAATAGATATTAAATACTCAGGGTATTTAGCACGTCAGCAAAGTCAAATTGAACAAATTGCTCGTCAAGCAAATAAACAGCTACCTGCTGAATTAGATTATACATTGATTGAAACTTTATCAAAGGAGGCAAGAGAAAAGTTATCTAAGGTGAAACCCCTTACTATCGGTCAAGCCGCGCGTATCGGTGGAGTCAACCCAGCCGATGTAAATGCTTTATTAATCTTTTTAGAAATTCGTCAAAATCAGTCAGAGAAAGAATTTCCGGCATTAGCTTAAAAAAAGCATCATGAAGCGCGAGTATAGTAGTAGGGTATACATCTAAGGGACTGATGCGATAGATGACACATAATTATACTAGTCATTATCACTTAGTCCCGGATGAAAACAAACTATTTCCTCAGTATTTTTTCTGAGTAAGAAATAGAAGTTGTTGAATTAGTTACAAATTCAATTTTCACCTAGTAAATTCGCTCACGAGCATTGGGCGCCCGACCCACTCCCATAGCTCAAAAGTACCCATTAAATGCGGTGAGGGTCATAATCCGAACCGCCCTAAAATTCTATAACTGAAAGTCGTTATGTCTACCGAAGCCAGTACCCATATTCTTCTAGAAGAACCATCTGAAGATTTAATCGTTAGCGAACCCTGGTCTATCGACAATTATGCTGATGGTTTAATGGATGAACTTTTTGCTGATATTGACCATATTCTTGATGGTAAAAGCGGTATTCCTATACATACCATCGAACCAGAATATGTTCGTCTGCAAACAATCAAGGTGCCGCCTGTCGTAATTAATCGAACTGAGCAGGTGACTGTTAATAATCAGCAGCTGAGTAAAGTTCGCACTCGAAAGACCACTCAAAACGCTGTTCCTAAAACTGCTATTAAACATCGCAAACCTCGACGCTGGTTGAATAAAATATTTTCCTTAGCTGCAACTGTTGGTGTAGCAGCTGTGGCGATGGTTTGTATAAATAATTCTGGTTTGTTAAATCGTTTAGTGTCGCGTTCGTTCCAACAGTCGTTAATGGCGCCAAATGAAACGGCAATGGAGGAAATCGATCAAGTCGCGGACGTGCAAACTGATTTAGTAAATTACATGCTCGGCGCCTTAGCTGCAATAGACCGACAAGATATTAAACTTTCAAATCAGTCTACCAAATCTGCATATATGGCTGTTGCAAATCCTCAACCTATTGCAATGGCTGGTACTCCCGCAGGACAACTGCCTCCTCCAATGGCAGCAAATAATATTGCTCCTACTAATGGTCGTTCAACTACAGTTGTAGAACGTATCTATATTCCTGTATATCAGGCGCCTTTGCCAATGCGTTATACACCACCGCAAATTCCGGGTGTTCAAGGGTTATTACCACCAGTACCAACACAACCACAGTCGCAAGCACGTGCATTACCTCAAGCTCCATCAGTAAAAACCGCGCTAAATAATGTTGGTAAAAAACTTAATAACGCTACTAAACCTTTGAATGTGTTTGCTGCGGTACGTCCTGCACTCAAACCGCTAACCATCGCGCGTACACCAATTAATATCAATCCACCAAAAGCACCGAGTGTAAATCTTTCAGCATTCCGTGCAATTCCACCGCAACTCCCAACCGCAAAACCAAAAGCACAAACCAATACAGAAACAGTTAGACCAGCACAACCACAACCATTAGAAGTTGCTGTTGCTCCTACTAATCCTATTTCTCACACACTTGAAGGATTACTCGAACTTGGTGATAAATCTGCGGCTTTATTTAAAGTCAATGGCGTTACTCGCAGAATAGAAATTGGCGAAGCTATTGGTGCCAGTGGATGGACTTTAGTTGAAGTTGAAGGAGGTGAAGCTGTAATTCGTCGCAATGGTGAAGTTCGCTCGATTTATGCTGGGCAAAACTTTTAATTAGTTTGGTTTATTTGAGAATCAAAATGCAATTTAATATAACTGATCCCCCCAACCCCCCTTATTAAGGGGGGCTAAGAATCTATGTTATTCTTCCCTCTTGTTAAGGGGGGGGGTAAGAATCTATGTTATTTTCCCCCCTTTATTAAGGGGGGGTTGGGGGGGGATTAAAATTTTCTACTTTACGCCTGTGATTTGCAGGCTTTTTTGTTTGGTGCTAAACAATATTATTCGATTAAATTAAATATGGGTGTAGGGGTTTGACACCTCACTGCTTAGAACGAGCGAAATACTTTATGTATTTATGCTGAAGTCAAGAAATATTAGATTTAGTTAATATTATGTTACTCGATTATTTATACATTGCATTTGGCATTAGATTAAGTGTTGATATTGCTTGACGCATTCTATATTTAATTGACTAATTAATAGTTCAAGTATAAATACTGTTAAACCTCACCCCAACCCCTTTTTTTACAGAAGAGGGGAATATATTCACATGTCAAAAGTATTGTATGAAGTCATCTAATAAAACATTAATGTTCAAGCAAGAAATATTGCTTCACCGCATTGCTAACCGTGTACGGCAATCTTTGGAGTTGAAAGAGATTTTGAGCGCAATGACTGCGGAGGTGCGTGCGTATCTAGATACAGACCGCGTAAAAATTTATCAGTTTAATTCAGATGGCAGTGGGGTGGTAATTGCAGAATCCAGAGCCGAAAATCGATTACCTTCTTTAATGGGGTTACATTTTCCTGCGGATGACATACCTTTATATGCGCGTGAATTGTTTGTACGGGCACGGCAACGCACTGTTGTTGATTTAACATCGCATGAAATTGGTATTAGTCCTTTGAGTAACCCAAATGGAGAGGTCAACCCAGACCAAGATATTCGTTATCGTCCTGTTGACCCTTGCCACGTTGAATATTTAACGGTAATGGGGGTGAAATCATCTATTGTTGTACCAATTGTTTTGGAAAGCGAACAAACAGGTCAATATCAACCTCCTTCATTACCTAAAGTTGCTCAGTTGTGGGGTTTATTGGTATCGCATCATTCTGAACCGAGGAAGGTGACAGAAGAAGAACTACAGTTGATTCAAGCAGTAGTTGACCAGGTATGTATCGCGATTTCACATTCTATTTTATTAAATCAAGTTCGCGACCAAGCACGCCAAGAAGCTAATATAAATAATTTAACTAAAAATCTTTATACTTCTCCGACTGTTAAATTACAACCTGCACTTGAAGAAGCAGTAAAAACCTTCGATGCTTCAGGGGGAAGATTATATTTACTTGCTTCGGGTACACAGTCGGTAGAAATTTTTACATGCGGAATTCAGCCAGATGTAATAGACACTGAAGAAAACCGAGTCATTGAAGAAAATCGACTTTGGCAAAAGTATTTGTATTCAGTCATAGAAACCGAAGTTGACCAAACGGGGTATAAACCTTGGTCAGTACAGTGGATGCGAAGCGTATATGACATTGCTGAAGTATCAGACGAGCAAGTTACTAGTACATTATGGGCAATCAACGATTTATATCGAGAACCATTATTCCGGACTTTGGCGCCTTATTTTGAATCGACTCGAATTCGCAGCTTATTAATTATTCCCTTAGTGTTTGGCGCCACCGTTCTCGGTTGTTTAACTATTTTCCGTTCAGAAATCGATACCGAAATTAACTGGGCAGGATATCATAACCCTGATACTAGACAATTAATGCCAAGACAGTCATTTGAAGTCTGGCGCCAAATTAAAACAAATCAAGTTCAAGCTTGGATTGAAGGTGAGGTTAAATATGCGAGTGCATTAGGAGAAAGGTTTTCTACCGCTGTTGCACAATACCGTCTTTATCAGCAGGTACAAGGACTCAATACAAATTTAGAATTTCAGGTGCAAGAGCGCACTAACCACCTCAAGCAAACCCAAAGTCAGCTTATTCAAAGTGAAAAAATGTCGAGTTTAGGGCAGCTTGTGGCTGGAATTGCACACGAAATTAATAATCCTATCAACTTTATATATGGAAACATCAGCCATATTAATAATCATACTCAAACACTACTAAATTTACTTGCAAGCTTAAAACAGCATCATTTTCAACCAAATCAAAGTTTACAAGAAGAAATTGAGCAAGCGGATATAGATTATATCATTCATGATTTGCCTAAACTGTGTCAGTCTTTAAAGTCAGGCGCAGAGCGGATTAGTCAATTAGTAAAATCACTGCGAACTTTTTCACGTTTTGACGAAGCTGAGGTAAAAGAAATTGATATTCATGAAGGATTAGAAAGTACACTTTTACTATTAAAGCATAAATTAGAGGCCCATCCAACAGAACATCCAACAGGGCAAAGCATAGAAATTATTAAACAATACAGTACACTTCCTTTGGTTGAATGCTTTGCCAGTCAATTAAATCAAGTGTTTATGAATTTGCTAATTAATGCCATTGATGAGCTGAAAGTATGTGAGAGCGCAGAGAAACATATTACTATCACTACTTCAATCTTAGATAAAAAGTTTATACAAGTATCCATTGAGGATAACGGTAGAGGAATTCAGCAAGATATTCAAAATAAACTTTTTGACCCCTTTTTTAGTACTAAACCAGTTGGTAAAGGAATTGGACTAGGTTTGTCAGTTAGCTATCAAATTATTGAGCGACATGGAGGAAAGCTTTATTATCTTTCTCAAGCAAATAAAGGGAGTAAATTCATTTTGGAAATACCAATTAAACTTTGTAAATGAACACATACGTAGGGTGGGCACTGCCCACCTTACATTTAACTCTAAAAGGCTTATAATTTCGTTATGATTTCATCTCAGCAAAATCAAATATTAATAGTAGATGATAGTCTAACTAATGCGACTTTACTATTAGCGATACTTAAAAGTGCAGGTTTTGATGTTGTAATTGCCAATGATGCTGAGACTGCATTTAAAAAAGTCGAAGAGATATCACCTAGTTTGATTTTGCTAGATGTGATGTTACCAGAAATGGATGGCTTTGAAATATGCTCACGTCTTAAGAAAAGTGAGTCAACGCATGATATTCCAGTTATATTTATGACATCATTATCTCGAACAGAAGATAAAGTTCGAGGGTTAAATTTAGGCGCCGTTGATTATATTACTAAACCTTTACAAAAAGAAGAAGTTATAGCACGAGTTAATGTACATGTAAAGCTAAGAAATTTAAATAAGCAATTAGAAACACAAAGTAAAGAATTAAAATCAACGTTAGAGCAATTACAAGAATCTCAACTTCAACTGATACAAAATGAGAAAATGTCCACACTTGGACAATTAGTAGCAGGTGTTGCTCACGAAATTAATAACCCTGTAGGCGCCATTAGTGCAAATTCGGTTTATGCTGCTACATATGTACGTGAACTAGTGCAACATTTACAGCTACATCAACAAAAAGCAACAGAAGCAGAAATTCAAAATCATGCAGAAGAAATTGAATTAGATTTTTTAACAGAAGATTTATTGAATATAATTAATACGATGTATGAAAGTGCAACTCGAATTAAAGATATTAGTGAATCATTTAGAGTATTTTGTCGAAACGACACATACGAAAAAGTTCCATTTGATATTCATGAAGGAATAGATAGTACATTAATGATTCTTAAATATAAACTTAAAGCTAATGATAAATTGCCTAAAATTGAAGTTATAAAAGACTACTGTAACATTCCTGAGATAAATTGTTATCCAGGACCTTTGAATCAAGTGTTTATGAATTTATTAGTAAATGCAATTGACGCTTTGAGAGATTCTTGTCAACATAATACAAACAAATGTCAAAATCCTAAAATTACAATTAAAACTTCTCTAAACTCTAAAAAAACACATGTTTTAATTAGTATTAAAGATAATGGCATGGGAATTCGAGAAGAAATATTAGAGAAGATTTTTGGATATGCTTTTACTACTAAAGCTGTAGGTAAAGGAACTGGTTTAGGTTTGGCTATTGCACGCCAGATAGTTATTGAAAAACATGGAGGTTCTCTTGATGTAAAGTCTAAATATGGTGAAGGCGCCGAGTTTATTATTCAATTGCCATTATAATCAAATAATATAATATATATGTTACCATCACTTGATTCACTATTAAAAATTTCTAACACACAGTCAATATTTGATATTCCATTAGAAGACAACCGACAAAGGTTATTAAGTTTTCCGATTGGTAAGTACGGTAATAGTGTTATTGCATTAGAACAAATAACAGAAATATTGCGGGTAAATTTAGATGAAATTCTAGGTGTACCTGAAATTCCTAGCAGTGTTTTAGGAGCATATAATTGGCGAGGGGAAATGTTATGGTTAATCGATTTAGAGCATATGATAGGAAGTGCGTCTTTATATGAGCAGGTACCTTTATCAAAACAGCCAATAGCAATAGTAATACAACTCGATAACTATTGCTTTGGAATAGTTGTAAAATCTGTAAACGAAGTCGAATTACACGACACTACACAAATTATTCCTGCTAAACCTGGCTCGTTTTCTACGCAGCTACTTCCCTTTATTACAGGATATTTACCTAACGGTTCGACAGTTTTTAATCCAAAAGCTGTGGTTCAGTTTTATGTGTAAATGCAAAAGAAACCTGGTTTCTACCCAAGGCTGTAATATTTATTACAATTTTCATAAAGAAACCAGGTTTCTAAGATTCAATTTTTTATAAGGAATAAATAAAATGACAACAGAATTAGATGCAACAAAAAACGGCGCCGTTAAATCTGAAAAAAGCGTGCGTAAACCATCATCAACAACACCAAAATCATCAAAATTGACAACACAAGAACCACTAATTCAATCGAGTAAGATTGAACCTGTGGAGTCGGTAAAACCAAAATCGCAAAAATCGATTAGTGATTCGGAACTTGCTATTATTAACCAGCAAGTAACCTTGATTTCTGAAAAAATGCAGCAAGCTTCTACTATTGAAGAACTTTTTGAAGTTGCTGTTGATTGTGTTTTTGAAGCTTTAGGCGCCGACCGGGTATTAATTTACCGTTTTGATAGCGAAACATCTGGTACTGTAGTCGGTGAAGCTGTATCGCGCGGTTTTACGCCAGCAATGCGTAATGGTATGCCAATGGTAGTGTTTGGATATGAGCAAGCAACAAACTATAAAAAGCAGAGTATAATTAGCTACGATGATATCAAAACATCTTACTTAACTCCAGACCAACAAAAGCTATGGGGAGATTTTCAGTTAAGAGCGAGTCTAAATTTACCTCTAAGACTCGATGGTAAAGTTTGGGGAATTTTATCAATTCAACAATGTTCTAATTCACGAGTTTGGCAAGAACATGAATTTACTTTCTTAAGTCAAATTGGACGTGAGTTGTTATTGTGCTTCCAGCCATTAAGATTTACAGCTTTACTTGAAGAACGCTCTGAACAAGAAAAGCTTGTTGCTCGTATCACTCATAAAATCGGTCAGTCGCTTAACTTTGAAAATTTGTTTCGCTTTGCTACCGTTGAAATTCGGCGCCTATTACAATGTGACCGTGTAGGTATTTATCATTTTCATGAAGACTGGACGGGTGAATTTATTGCCGAATCTGTAGGAGCAGGTTGGATATCGGTAGTAGATGAACAAGACCGTGATACTAGTTTGCGCGGTAACTTATCTGAACACGACCGTTGTACCGTTAAAAATTTCGCTGCTTTGTCCTCAAATCCGGAAGCGGATACTTACCTTAAACAAACGAAAGGAGGTGAATATGCACGTGGACAAAGGTATAAGCAAATCGATGATATTTATGCAGAGGGGTATAGTCCTTGTTATATTGAAACACTCGAAAAGTATCAGTGTCGTGCTTATATTGTTGTGCCTTTATTTGTTGATAACAAACTTTGGGGATTGTTAGCAGCATACCAAAACTCTGCCCCGCGTGCTTGGCAACAGTCAGAAGTAGACTTTATGCTGCAACTCGCTTTACCTTTAGCTGTTGCGATACAGCAAATGGAAGCACAAATCAAAATACAAAAATCCTCCAAACAAATTGAACGTTCTGCAGCGCGCGAGCAAGCACTAGCCCGTATTACTAGCCGTTTGTCACGCACAATGGATTTAGAAGCTGTGTTCCGACTGACTGGACATATGCGCTCAAATTTAGCTTCCGAACGTATAGACACAATTTTTAAAATAGCGACTCAAGAAACTCGCCAAATGCTGAGTTGCAGTCGAGTTGCGCTATACCAATTTAACTCAGACTGGAGTGGAGTATTTGTAGCAGAGTCTGTAGTTAGTGGTTGGAGTCGCGTAGTTGAAGTTATTCCTGTTATTGAAGACTCTTATTTGCAAGAAACCCAAGGTGGTCGTTATAAAGATAATGACTCGCTTGTTGTTGAAGATATTTACACAATTGGACATTCTCCTTGCCACGTCGAGTTATTAGAGCAGATGGAAGCAAGAGCATACATTATTGTACCAGTGTTTGCAGGAGAAAAACTTTGGGGATTATTAGGAGCGTATCAAAACGATAAGCCTAGAGCTTGGGAAAAAGGAGAATTGAGTTCGCTAATTCAGGTTGGTATTCAGGTTGGCGTTGCGCTCAAACAAGTAAAATATCTAGAGGAAGTAAGGCAACAGTCTGAGCAGTTGTCTAAATTGGCAGAACGAGAAACCAACTTTGTGCAATTTATCTTTAAGATTGGACAGCGTATTGTTGAGCGTTTACAGCAAAAGAACTTTAACCCAGATTCACTCTTCCGTTCTATTACCCAAGAACTTCGTCAATTAATGAGTGTTGACCGAGCGGTTATTTATCGCTTTAATCCAGACTGGAGTGGTGAGTTTATTGTTGAAGATGTCGGTAGTGGTTATCTCAAGATAGCTGGAACAGAGATGGCATTAACATCAGACCCGATTTTACAAGAAAGTTCGGGTGGTCGCTATCGTAAAAATGAACCCAGCGCGATTAATGATATTAATTTGAGTGCTGATTTAACCTTTAGTCGCGAAACTCTCGAACAATGGGGAGCTAGAGCTTATATTGCGGCGCCTTTATTTAAAGGTGAACAGCAACTCTGGGGTTTATTGTTAACCTATCAAAACACCACACCTCGTAATTGGGAAGAAGGCGAAGTTAATTTATTAATTCAAGTTTCAACTCAGCTTGGTATTGTTTTACAACAGTCTGAGTATTTAGAACAGCTAGAGGTTCAGTCGCAACAACTCAGTGAAGCTGCAAAACGTGAGAAACTAGCTAACGAAGCTTTACAGCAAGAAGTTGCACAGTTACTATCTGCGGTACAACCAGCATTGCAAGGAGATTTGACGGTACGGGCGCCTGTCACCGATGATGAAGTTGGTAAAATTGCTGATACCTATAACAACACCCTAGAAAACCTGCGTCAGTTAGTAACACAAGTACAACAAGCTTCTCAAGCAGTTGCCAGCACTTCGCAAAATAGCGAGTCTTCAATTGTAGAACTAGCAAACCAAGCACAACAGCAATTCCAAGCACTTTCTCAAGCTGTCTCACAAATCCAAGAAATGGTAACTTCTACAGAAGCGGTTGCTACTAGTGCGAGTTTGGTTGAAGAAGCTGTACAAAAAGCCAATCAAACAGTTAAAGAAGGCGAAAGTGCTATGAATAAGACTGTAGACGGAATTACAACAATTAGAGAAACCGTCGCAGAAACCAGTAAGCGTATTAAACGTCTTTCAGAATCTGGTCAAAAAGTTTCGCGTGTTGTGAACCTTATCAGTAATTTCACTACCCAAACTCAAATTTTGGCACTTAATGCTGCTATTGAAGCAACAAAAGCAGGAGAACATGGTCGTGGGTTTGCAGTAGTAGCAGATGAGGTGAGAAGTTTAGCAGGACAATCTGCGGAAGCTACAGCCGAAATTGAGGAATTGGTACAAGAAATTCAAGCTGGTACTACCGAAGTTGCAGCAGCAATGGATACAGGTATTCAGCAAGTAGTTGATGGAACTAAGTTAGTTACAGAAGTACGTCAGCAATTAAATGCAATTGTTGAAGCTACAACTCAAATTAGCGAATTGGTAGAACGCATTACTCAAACTACCCAAGTGCAAAATCAACAGTCCCAGTCAATTACTCAAACCATGACAGAAGTTGCGGGTATTGCTAATAAAACTTCGGCAGATTCTATTCAATTATCTGCTTCGTTTAAGGAATTGTTGGAGATGGCACAAGATTTACAGTTAAGTGCTAGCCAGTTTAAGGTGGCAATGTAATAAGAGTGGATATTGTGGAATGGGCATCCTTGCCCGTTCTAAATATAGGGGAGGCGGGCAGGGATGCCCGCTCCACAAGATAGAAAGCAATTTAAAATTATAAATCAAATGAATGATTATCAAGAGCAGCTAATTCATCATTTTTCTTTAGAGGCGCCAGAACTGTTGGCTACAATTGAGCAAGCGCTACAAAGTCTACAGGTTGGTAAAAATAATATTGAGCAAGTACGTACTTTAATGCGTGCTACTCATACTCTTAAAAGTATTGCAGCTACGTTGGGGTTGGAAACTATTAAAAATATTTCTCACTCACTTGAAGATATTTTTCGGGCAATTCAGGCGCCTGATGTAGAAATTGATACGCAAATGCAAGGTTTATTCTTTGAAAGTTACGAATGCTTGCGCGACCCTTTAATGGCAGAACTAAATGGTTTGCCTTTTAGTGATGATAAGGTAGTTAAGCGTTTTGCTGATGTTTTTTCTAAGTTTAGAGCAAAGTTGGGTGAAAAGTTAGTTGAAGAAACCCACGCAATAGAAGAAGCAGATGCGGCAAATGTAGATTTTGACAGTATTAAGACGCTGTTTGAGAGTTATATAAGACCAGAATTAGAAAAAACTGCTACAATTCTTGCTGGCGCCAAACCAAAAGAAGCTTCGGATGCGCTTCGTCAAACCGCAGAATTATTCCAAAATTATGCAAAAGGGATTCAACTTAAAAGTTTAGAAGCTATTGCAGAAACAACAATTGCTGCCCTTGATAATAATCCTCGTTCAACTCGTAGAATTGCCAGGTTGGCAGTAGAAGATTTTCGTTCTTATTATAATGCTATTGTTTCAGGTGAAAACCCCGAAACTGGATATCCTTCGGAAGCTTTACTTGCACTTGCACAATTAAATGAACAAGAAGTTATTAACGTAACCTTTGAAGAGGCTAGGGCAACACCGTCAAATCAGCCAGTAGAATGTACACCTATGTCAGAAGAAGTAAATAATGCTCCTGCTGCATTTTTCCCAAAAGTCGTTCGTGTCAATGTTGACCATTTGGAACAGCTTAATTATTTAAATGCGGAGCTTTTGACAAATCAAAATCGCCAGTTTTTGCAAGATACTAAAACGCGCAACTCTTTAAGAAAGCTTTTAAGTCGTTTGCGACAATTTCAGCAAATGTTAGGCGATTTACAAGACTGGTCAAATCCACTTATAATACATAATACTGAACATAATAATTATAAAAATAAAAGTGATAATTTCGACAATTTAGAATTAGATTCTTATAACGAACTACAAATTTTTATTCAAAATCTTATTGAAGAAGCAGGCGAACTGGAACAAGAAATTGACTTATTAGAATTAGTAAATCGTCAAACAACACAGCTTTTAAAGAAACAACAAAAACTCTTGACAAATTCACGAGATGTGCTGTTAGAGGCACGAATGCTTCCTTTAGGTAGTATTTTAAATCGATTACACCCAGTATTAGAACAGCTACAGAATAAATATAATAAATCAATAAATTTAAATATCAAAGGTAGCGAAGTCTTAGTAGATAAAGCAATTGCCGAAAGACTATATGAACCACTTTTACATTTAGTTCGTAACTCATTTGACCACGGAATTGAAACATCTGAAATTAGAAGTTTACGCGGTAAATCACCTGTTGGTCATATTGAAATTCGTGCTTATTACCAAGGTAGTCAATTAATTATTGACGTTCAAGACGATGGTGAAGGTCTTGATTTTAATGCAATCCGTAAAAAAGCAGTTGCCCGTGGACTAATAACCGAAGATATTGCCCGTATACAAACAGACTCTCAGCTTGCAGAATTATTATTTGAACCAGGATTTTCTACTGCAAAACAAGTTAACGAAGTTTCTGGACGTGGTGTTGGACTAGATGTGGTAAAAGTACAACTGCAAGCAATTCAAGGTTCAGTCGCTGTACATACCGAAGCGCATAAAAATACTACCTTTTCTCTGCAAATACCTTTAAGTCTCAGCATCAGTAAATTATTAGTTTGCCAAGTCGGTAAAAAAGTCTACGCATTAGCAGCAGATACTATCGACCAAATTTTATTACCGAAACCGGCACAAATTCAAGAGTCTGAACACGGTAGAATTTTACGTTTACCAAATTCCTCTACAAATAAACGTAATGGAGGCGAACTAGTACGTATTTACAGACTCGAAGAAATTCTTGACTACTCAAGTCGTCAACCAGCACATATTACTTCTGATGCTCATGCATTAGAAGGAAATACTTCACTACCATTATTAATTGTTCGTTGCCAAGAACAATTACTTGCACTCGAAGTAGATAGAATTATCTGGGAGCAAGAGTTAGTCATCCGTCCGTTTGGTAAGTTAGTTCCGACTCCACCTTATGTTTATGGTGGAACAATTTTAGCCGATGGTGGTTTAACTTTGGTAATTAACGGCGCCGCTTTGCTCGACCATATTCTCAACCAAGAAATACAAATAATGGAACAGTCTTGGCAAGAAACAAAAACTAGTCCACAAAGAAACTTACCAACACATGGGCGCCTTTATCCTACATTACCAACAAAGTTAGACAATCATAATAAAACTGTAGTAATCGTCGATGATTCCATAACCCTACGTCAAGCATTAGTATTTACATTGCAAAAAGCAGGTTATCAAACTTTGCAAGCACGCGACGGTTACGAAGCAATATCGCATATCAAAACTCACCCAGAAGTACACTTAATTATTTGTGATATAGAAATGCCACGTATGAACGGGTTTGAATTTCTGGCACACTGTGCAGCAGATGAACATTTATCTAATATCCCAATTCTAATTTTGAGTTCACGCACCGCTACTAAACATCGTCACTTAGCACTAAAACTAGGCGCCAGAGCTTATTTAACCAAACCCTACTCAGAAGCACAGTTACTATCTACCGTAACTCAAGTTTTTGATTCTCATAAATTACTAATTAGCAAATAAATATTGTTACGTATGGTGGGCACTGCCCACCTTACTAATACTAAGTAAACAAAACTACAGATTTTTAGCAAATTTAAACGGGAGTATATATGGATACATCAATCGCAGTATTAGAAGAAAAGTATATTACATTTAAGATTTACGATTACCTGTTAGCACTACCAGTCAATAGCGTCTTCAAAGTCACAACCTGTCCCCCCGACTTCAGCCAAACACTACAAAACTCAAAATTAGCTCAAATGGGTCAGCGAACAGTAATGCTAATAAATCTTTATTCATACCTTGACCCAAATTACAACCGTAATCAACAAAACGATAATAATGGGCGTTTTCTAATTATATCCCAAGGGCAAAACGCTGAATTTTACGGCATTCTCGCAGATACACCTCCAAGTATGCTCTCCATTAGCGACACCAGCATTCAACCTGTACCCCAATCTTTCCATAGTATTGGACTACCAACTTGGGTAAGCAAAATTGCTATCATTGAGCAAAAAGGTACACCTACAACTATTTTAATGCTCGATATTAATCAAAATTTTTCAAACAAAGCTTTAGATATGGCGCCAAACTATAGGTAAAATTATATAGGTTTCAATACTACAATGAATAGCTTTTGTAACATGATAAATCCCCCCTAGCCCCCCTTAATAAGGGGGGAAAAAGAGTGTTTATAGCCCCCCTTAATAAGGGGGGTTGGGGGGATTCAATTCTATTCCTTGTAGTATTGATATAGGTTTCCTATTTGATTTTTGAAATATACGTAGGTAGGCATAGCCAATAAAACCGAAATATATTTTGTAATATGGTGGGCAGTGCCCACCTTACAGGTACGTGTGATTTTTCTTCTTCAATGAGCGGATTTCTATCTGTTTGAACATGTTTAAAAAAAGCCGATTAATTTCATGGCTGGTACTACTACTTAGTTTAATTGCACTATTTCTAAGTGCTTGGATTTTAATTCCTGCTCCCACAATGCCACTGTTAGTATTATCGGTCGGCGCCCGTGAAATTTGTCCGTGGTTGCTGGTCGCTAATACTATTTTATTAGTTACGGCATGGCTTTTACTTCGTGACTCAGGACGGCGCCTTGCTTTAACTGCTAGTTTAATAGGACTATTAATTTGCGGATGGGAACTAGCTTCCATTGCACCAGCACAAGCGCAAATGGAAAATGCGATGCGGCAAGAACTAGGGCAAGATTATTTAAATAAAATTCCCGCAGAAGCTTTATCGCAGATGCGAAGTACACCTTTTGCCTTTATTGACTCATTTCGAGGTATTTCTCAGGGCAAAACTCGTCATCTAGAAGGTGTTAGTTTTAACACCCCGGCTGGAGTTGATTTAAGTATGGAAATCTATCAACCTCCAGAAAAAGGTATTTATCCAGCACTTGTAGTTATTTATGGTGGTGCATGGAGAAGTGGTAGTCCTAAAACTTATCTAGAGTTTAATCGATATATGGCAGCACGTGGATACACTGTATTTGCTATCGACTATCGTCATGCACCACGTTATCGTTACCCTGCACAGCTAGAAGATGTACTAGCTAGTTTAAATTTTATTCGTGAAAACGCAGCTAAATATGAAGCTGATGCTGAACGGGTAGTATTGTTCGGACGTTCATCAGGCGCCCATTTGGCAATGTTAGCAGCATATAACAGTAATGTACTACCCGTTCGAGGAGTAATTAATTATTACGGCCCAGTAAATCTAACAGAAGGATATAATAACCCTCCACGTCCAGACCCACTTAATATACGCGCTGTTTTAGATGATTTTCTGGGAGGTTCACCTCAACAGTTGCCTAAACAATATGAAGTAGCTTCACCTATAAGTTATGTAAATAATAAAGTGGCGCCGACTTTACTTATATATGGTAGTCAAGACCATATAGTGGAAGCTAAATATGGTAGGCAAATATATCAAGGGTTGCAAAAAGAAGGTAATACAGCAGTTTTATTAGAAATTCCTTGGGCAGAACATGCTTTTGATGCTGTTTTTAATGGCGTGAGTAACCAGTTGGCTTTGTATTATACTGAAAGGTTTTTAGCATGGGTGGTGAACACTGGCAACGGATTATAAACGGATGTAACGGATGATTTGTTTTTAGGCGCCGTCTTTTTTACCACAGTAGGGTACTAAGATGAAACAATGGTTTTTAGCTTTGTTGCCTGCCGCTCTTGTAGCTGATAACTATGCTACAAATACTCATCAATTATCACTTAAAGTCTGAAGAATAGCTAACACTTGTTCTTTAAGTTCAGGCAGATTTTCCTCAATAATTTGCCAAATTAAGTCAAGATTAACCTTCAAATAATCATGAATTAGTACATCTTGCTCAAAATACTTCGTTTTGTCAATTCGGTAGTTTATACACTTTCAAATCAGGAGATACACTTTTTCGGGTTGCTCAGTTTAATTTAGGTAATGGTAATCGTTGGCGTGAGATTAGGAAACTAGATGGTAGCATGTTTACAGATGCTTCCGTTGCTCTGCTTAAGCCCGGTCAGCAGATTTGTATTCCTGGTTCTATATCTAAAACCGAGTTTAATTTAAATCAGGCGCCTGGTGTTGGTAAGGGAAATTTTAATCAAATGCTTGAAGCTCTAGGAGCATTTGAATCTGGTCTCCCATCAGGCAACCCAAATCAATACAAGGTAGAAAATTCATTGGGTTTTATGGGTAAATATCAATTCGGAGAACCCTTATTAATTGACCTTGGTTATTACCAAGCAACTACTTTCTTTGGTACTGGCGCCGACAAGAATTATTGGCGAGGTACTTGGACAGGAAAAAATGGTATTAATAGTAAAGAGCAATTCCTAAATTCTCCTCAAGTGCAAGAAATTGCTATTCGTGAGGCTTTTAATCTCAACTGGCAGCGTGTCAACAAAAAGCTGGCAGTAAAAGGACAGTCAATAAATGATTATTTAGGCAAGCAAAAAACATTCACAGATAGGGGAACTTCTAAAACAATTACTATCAGCCTTTCTGGAATTTTAGCAGGCGCCCACTTACGTGGTTCTGGTGGAGTAGCTAACCTGCTGCTAAACAATCAAGTTAGTCACGATCAGTTTGGAACTTCGATTCTCCGTTATATGGACGAATACGGTGGTTATTACGTTACACCTGTAGACTTTTCGGGGAGTGCCGCCTTTTACTAGTCCAGCTTTTTGGGGTTGTGTATTGACAAGGACACATAAATGGTACATAGGAGTGGTTTTACTGGTTTTTAGCTTGGGGCTGTGAAGATTGGCAACGGATGAAGAACGAATATAACATATGAAAAATTTTTGGGTTATTCTAGAAGATAAACGAGCGTAAAGCAATTTTATTATGAGTATCGTTATTTCAGAAGAAATCGTGCAAGCAAGTGGGCTTGATACTGATAAGTTTTGTCAAGAAATTGCGTTGCATCTTTTTCAGACAGGTCACTTAACTTTGGGTTATGCCAGTCAATTAGCGAAAATGGAACAATCTAGCTTTCGCCAACTTCTAAAAGAGCGAGGTATCCCACTCTACTCTTATGATGTAGAAGATTTTGAACTTGACTTAAAAAACTTACGAGATTTGGGAAGACTGTGATTGTCATTAGTGATACATCTATAATTACCAATTTAGCTGCTATTGGGCACTTGTTTCTTTTGCCTAAACTCTACAAACATGTAATTATTCCAGAAGCTGTGTATCGTGAGCTTGCGGACATTAGTCCTCCAGTTCCAGGAACTCTTGAAGTTCAAACTGCTAGCTGGTTAGAGGTTAGGCAAGTATTAAATCGTAGTGTTATTGAGCGTCTACAAACAGAAGCAAGATTAGATCCTGGAGAATCTCAGGCAATTGCTTTGGCTCTAGAAATAAATTCTGATTTATTATTAATTGATGAACGTCGTGGTAGAGCAGAAGCTAACCGTCTCGGTCTCAAAATAACGGGACTATTGGGCGTTTTGGTTGAGGCTAAAAGTCAAAATGCAATTGTTGCCGTTAAGCCATTAATTGATGCGATGATTGCAACTTCTGAGTTTAGGGTGTCAACAGCATTATACAATCAAATTCTCATGATGGTTAATGAAGGCTAAATTCTTATTTTGGAACAGGCATCCCTGCCTGTTCCACAAGAGTTTAGTTTGCTATGGGTAGAATAATTTGTGATGTTGGATTATTGCTGGTGGTAATTGTTAGGGTGATAATTTCGGCATTGATTGACCTTTGTTTGCTTATTTCTTCACCTGTTCCTGCGTTCATTGTGTAAGCGGGGAAGCAAGCTGCACTTATGCTTAATCTTAATGCGTTACCTTGTTGTATGCGCGCGCAAGTTGGTTGTAAGTTAATTTTTCTAAGTTGAAGACTGGCGCCATCTACACAATTTAAATAACCTTGAGTAATATTGTACACTCGTCCATCTGAATAAACTTCAGAAAGTACGGCACATAAATCAAAGCTGGGTTTATCGGCAAAACAATAAATTTCTACTATGACGTTACCTGTAATATGTAGGTTTTCTGTCAGGGTTTCTGTTGTATACGTTAAAACATCGGAACGACAGTCAATGTGTGACCTATCGAACATACCTGCTGGTATTGCTGCGTGACCACCTAATGATGGAACTGGGCGCCAAGGGTCATGAACAATAACATCAGATGTATTCTCATTCTCAGAATTTAAGCTTAATTTACCATCGTCTTGTTGAATGCTGGCAAGTCCGTTACTTGAGAAAAAGTATGATTTATTCTGTGATGATGGGAAGTTAGCGAAATTTTGCCAGATATTACTGCCCATTTCAAATAACCAAACTGGCGGCAAGTTTAATAAACCTGTATCTTCACCTTTTAAATATTGGTCAAACCATGCTATTTGCATTTTATCTACTGGACTAATAGCATTTACACCAAAGTCTACGGCGCCTACTTTTCTTCCCCAAGGTATGTGTGCCCACGGGCCTACTAGTAACTGTTGACGGTGTTGACTGCGTGCAACAATATCTTGATATAGATTTAATGTGCCGCGTAAATATGTATCAAACCACCCACCAATATGAAACATTGGTATGTCTACGTTTTGCAGGTGGGTTTTTGGAGAAAGTTCTTGCCAGTACTTGTCTGATGCTGGTCGTGTTACCCAGTCATGATAATAAGAATCTACGGCATAAAATTTTAAAATTTCTGGGTAATTGGGAATTGCATCGTTTAATGGTAGGTTACGTGCGGCGCCTGATAATGCTTGGTATGCGCGTTCTACTTTTTGTAAACGTGCGGTTTCTGCTGATAGTTGAATAGCCCAAGCAAGATTTGTTTGTAAACAAAAGGCGCCTCCTTCATATGCCCAGTCGTTGTATAAATCGTAGCCAATCATTGCTGGACAAATTGCCTTGAGTGCAGATGGTTGTGTAGCTGCTGCATATAATTGCGTCATTCCTTGATAGGAAAACCCGTACATGCCTACGTTACCATTGCTACCTGGTAGATTAGCTGCCCAGTTGACAGAATCTTCTCCGTCATTAATTTCATGAGCAAATAACTTAAACTCACCTTCTGAAGTACCCCGTCCCCGTACATCTTGAATAACGACAATATACCCTTGTGCAGCGTACCAGCTTGGATGTGCGTAAACTACCGTTGATGCGATAGCACGTCCATAAGGTTGACGCATTAATAGTACAGGAAATTTACCGTCGGCATCGGGACGATAAATATCAGCATCAAGACGAATTCCATCGCGCGTGTAGGTGCAAATGGTTTGTTTCTCCGAGACGGGTAACATAGTTGGCCCTTTACCCCTTTCCAATTTGATTTTGTAATTGTTTTATTGATTGATACATTTCGGGTAGTCGCTTTAAAATTGCCGACACTTTCAAAAACTGTTTATATGGCATTGCTGGATTTCCACAATATGTTTCACCAGCTGGGATATCATTATGAACTCCTGCTTTTGCTGCAACTACGGCGCCGTCACCAATTTTAGATTCGTTGGCAATTCCTGTTTGTCCTGCTAGAATTACGCGGTTGCCAATTTCTACACCACCAGCAAGTCCTGTTTGTCCTGCTATCGCGCAACCAAAACCAACTTTACAGCCGTGACCGATTTGGGCTAAATTGTCAATTATTGTACTACGACCTATGCGGGTTTCACCTACAGCCGGACGGTCAATTGCTGAGTTACAGCCGACTTCCACATTATCTTCTAAAATAGTACACCCAGATTGTTCGATTTTAAACCAACCTGTTGCTGTTGGCACAAATCCAAATCCCTCGGCGCCAATTACTACACCGCTATGAATTACACAATTATTACCGATTTGCGAACGTTCGTGGATTGTGCAGTTGGCATGTAGTACTGTGTTATTACCAATTTTAACATCAGGATATATAACGACGTTAGGATGAATACACACTTCGTCGCCTATTTCTACATTAGGCTGAATTACTACATGGGCGCCAATGTGGACATTATTGCCAATTTTTGCCGTCGGGTCAATTACGGCACTTGGATGTATTGAGGCTAGGGGGCGCCAAGGTTGATAGAATAGCTTTATGGTTTGAGCAAACATTAATCGCGGTTCACGTGCGGCAATCCAAACTATGCCACATTCTGTTGCTTGTGCTTGTAAGGTTTCATCTTGCGGTAGAATTAATGCACTAGCCTGAGTTTTAGTTACCATTGCCGCAAATTTGGCGCCTTCAATATAACTTAGGGTACCACTGACTGCTTCTGCAACCGCAGCTAAACCTACTATTTCAGGATTATGGTCTTTATTTGAGGTATAACTGTTGGTAACGGCGCCATCACCGAGTTTTTCAATAATTTCGCTGAATTTCATAATTTATTAATGATTACCTGGTTTGTTTGATTAGCTATTGCACTGCTACAAGTTATTTATTTTAATTATGAAGTTAGGTTTTACACTAGACCTTTGTTTAACTAACCGAGTTCCTATAATGCTGCACCACACGCGCACCACGCCACAAAATTTATAATTAATTTAAAGTACTAAAAAATTAAGATATGCCAGTTTATGTGTATTGGGGTGAAGATGACTTTGCCTTGGAAAAAGCCGTTGTGGAATTGCGCGACAAAATCCTTGACCCACTTTGGACTAGTTTTAATTACACAGCCATTACTCCAGAACAGCCAAACGCTATTATAGACGGTTTAAATCAAGCAATGACACCACCCTTTGGTGCCGGCAACCGTTTAGTATGGCTTGTCAATACTACTATCTGTACTCAATGCCCAGATAATGTGTTAGCAGAATTACAGCGAACAGTGTCAGTAATTCCCGAAACTTCGTATTTATTGTTAACATTTCGTAACAAACCAGATGAACGTGTAAAGTCAACAAAATTACTGAAGCAATTTGCTACCATTAAATCATTTGCACTGATTTCACCGTGGGATACAGAGGGGCTGGAAAGGGCAGTAAAGGAAGCGGCTCGTAATGTTGGTGTAACAATTACAGCAAACGCAGCATCCATGTTAGCTTCATCTGTAGGCAACGATACACGGCTCTTATATAATGAGTTGGAGAAAATACGGCTTTATTCAAATGGTAGCAACAAGTCACAAGATGAAGATGTGGTTTTGTCTTTAGTTAGAAATACAACTCAAAATAGCCTGCAATTAGCAGCTGCGATTAGAAAAGGTGACACAGAGAAGGCATTAACTTTAATTAGTGAACTGCTTGCAGCTTCTGAACCGAGTTTAAAGATTGTAGCTACACTAATCGGTCAATTCCGTACTTGGCTATGTATAAAAATGATGATTGAAAGTGGTGAACGAAATCAACAAGAAATTGCTTCATCGTGTGAAGTCGTTAACCCAAAGCGAATTTATTTTTTACAACAAGAAGTAAAATCGCTCTCACTCTCGCGACTTGTTTCTACGTTACCCTTGCTTCTTGAATTAGAAGTAAGTTTAAAGCAAGGCGCCGCAGAACTACCAACATTCCAAACCAAAGTCATAGAACTTTGCCGAATGTGTCAAGCAAATTGAATAAATTAATTAACTTTAAATTTATATAGGTATCTGTGGAACTTCTGGTTCGTAAAATTATTCATTGTGATTAACACAAACGTACTGTAGTTATTTCTCACATACTCATGTTGAAATTACACTATCCCCTATTAAAACAACGAAATGCTCGAATGCTACGTCAGTCTTTAATTGTAAGTAGCTTGACCGTAGTAACTATATTTTTTAGTACATTTACACCTGGTACAAAAGCATACGCTCAAAATCCACCTATTAGCGCAACAGAAATAGTTAACTACGCCAAGTCAGTCTTAGGAATGGAGGCAGGAAGGCAGATAGCATTTGATGAAATTAAAAAAAGTATGGGTAATAGTGATAATGTTCCCAAAATAGTATGCAATGACCCTAATAGCTTTAATGCGCTTCCAGGAAGGGCAAAAAACATTGCGATTGATTATTGTAATCGTTCACAAAAAATTGTCGAATCAAATGGTTTAAGCATTGACCGTTTTAATGAGATGACAGTACTAATACAAAAAAGCGAAGGCTTACAGCAGCAACTTTATAACGAGTTAATAAAAATACAGCAACAGCAACAGCAACCGGGTGCTAATAAACGAAATTTTCCTAAAAATTAAAACTTTTTTGTATCTTGTCAATAAGACTAAACTGTCATCAGGGACTAAATTGTCATTAGGGACTAAATTGTCATTAGGGACTAAATTGTCATTCTGAGCGCAGCGAAGAATCTCAGGTTCAATTGTTCTGAGATGCTTCACTACGTTCAGCATGACATATAACAACGTTCAGTATGACATAGAAAAATGTTGAGCATGACATGACAAAATGTTTGTTATGGCATGACAAAACTAAGTTTTTTGATTATCTGACTTGAAACGACCTGAGAAAAAATCACGCTTTTGTAGATGCTTAGTATTGCGTCCGGTTACACGCTCACGCCACATTCGGAAGCTCGAAGCTTTCATTTCACGACGCATTAGTTCAATTACTTGCTTTTCTTGCAAACCGAACTGTATCTCTATCGCTTCAAAGGGAGTTCGGTCTTCCCATGCCATTTCAACTACACGGTCTATAGTTTCAGAATCTAGCTTTGGTAACATTTGTTGTTAACGGTGGAAGTTTGATTAAGTTATGTAAACTATTTTAACTTGATCAAATTTGTTGTATACTCTGCCGCTGGTATGGGCTAGTCGTCTGTGTCATAAGTTTTGGTGGGTGATTTTTTACCACAGAGACACAGAGTACACAGAGAGGTTTTGAAGTTTCCTCTGTGTTCTCTGCGTCTCTGTGGTGGAAAAAAATAATCGCACGTCGTGTAATTTTAAGCGTCTACACCCCAAAACTGATGACACAGACCAGTAGGTAGGGTGGGCAAGGGTGGGCAGTGCCCACCTTACTAATGGCGCCTGTAATAGATGTATAGTCAAAGTCTATGGTGTTGATTGCTTGACTGATTACTACAGAATTATCCGAAATGCAAATTCGTAATGTTGTATTTAAATTACACGTAAGTAGAATTAATTAATTTTGATACAAGGTATCACAGTTGATGATTCAAATAATTAGTAATTATTGATGAAAAATTATGATAACCATAAGTGATAAGTGTGTCGAAAACTTTATATTACAACAGCCCAGCAAACGTGAATGCAGTTGCCAGAAGGGTTTTTGGCATAATGTGTTGGATGGATTACAAGATAGTATTTTAATTTTTACCGAGTTTGGAGAACTGATTCACGCTAATTCTAATGCGTATAATATTTACCGCAAAGTAGCTCAAAATCGTGATAATGCAAAAACGCTATTGAATTTTGTGCATACTTTGTGTAAATCATTGATTGAATATAGCTTATACGAAGATAAGTTAGTTGTTTCTGATGAAATAGCACTAAATAGTTCAGAAGTTTTTCGTGTGCGAGTACGATGGCTAAATATGGATAAATACGACTTTCGATACTTGCTCGTCACTATTGAGAATCGTTATGAATCAATCAAAAATGTAGCTATTGCAGAAGCAAAAAAATTTGATTTGACACAGCGAGAGACAGAAATTTGGTGTCTCTATCGGGCACACTCAACTTACAAGCAAATTAGTGAACAGCTTTACATAAGTTTAAATACAGTCAAGAAGCACATGAAGAATATACATGCTAAACGACAAGGTACTTGTGGTTGTATGTAAAGTCGAATCTGTTTTCAAAACTTAAAATATGATGAGTATTTGCTCAATAAAGTTGTATATTATAAGGATAAATATCAACTAGTGATAAACGCCAAAACCTTTATATAGCAAGTCTTTGGTAGTTATGCTACATAATTTATACGAAATGTAACGGTAAAGAAAAATTACTATTTCGTTCATTGGTATAAGGTGGTGATAATCTAATAATTGAAGCTAATAAAAAGCTTCCCTGGCAGATAAACAGCTATGGTTAGTAGTAAAAGAGGTAAAGACGCTGTTGAATACACATCTGTCTCGTCCGAAAAAACAACAACACCTACTTTGTACGTGTGATATTTCCTCAAAATAGCACCACAGGGGGCGCTGTCGCTTGCTGATTGTCAAGCACATCCCTGGCTAAACTGAACGTATTAGAGGAAAGATTCAATCACGGAAATGCTGGGTGTTGTTGTTTTTTGTGCCAAGAAACCGGGTTTTTAGGCAAAATTCCTGTTACTATTACAATATATAAACTAAGAAACCCGGTTTCTGCGTTATGTCCATAATTGCTCTCAGGGCGTGGTATCTTCAAGATTACGAGCCAATTCCAGAGTTGGAAAAGCGTCCCCATGATATTCGCCTCAGTAAAAAGAGCCTTTTAAAATCAGCTTTACGAGCCGATTTTTTAGATGATATTGAAGATGTGAGAAACTCTACCTGGTTCGGTCGCTACCTCGAAGGTGAGAATATTGAGTTTTATATAGAAGGTAGTGGTGGGTACGTTGTCGCGAATATTGATTTAATTAGCCACGAAATTTATTTCACTAAGCAAGCTTTGTTATCGCAGTTAGAACCAACTATCTTTTTGTGTCATCAAATTGAGTATCCGACTGCTAGTGAAGCTTTACGGGAGTCTTTGCAGCAAAGTTTAGAAAAATTTAATAAAAAATCGCGTGTTCCTTTGACTCTAGCTGAGTCTTACCGCTCTAAAGATGCTCCGATGCGTCTCAACCGCACAATGATGCGAAAAATTCGCAAAAGTATGTTATTTATTGCTGATATTACTCCCATTGCCCGCTTTGATGGTGAGGCGCCTGTAGTGATTCCAAGTCCAAATGTTAGTATTGAAACTGGTTACGCAATAACTTCTAAGCGAACTGAGCATATTCTCTTAGCGAACATGCAGCGTGAAGATTTACCAGGTCAATTTCCTTTCGATTTACCGACGACACAAATTTTGCAATTTAAAGACAGCAAGGAATTGAATAAAATACTCCCCGATACACTACTTACGCTACTTGCACGGTTTAGATTATTTTAAGTTTTAATAAAGTTTTGATGAAATTAAACAGAATTTTATTCCAAAGATAGTATCTTTACCGTTTAAATCTATCTTTGTATAGATTTTTTCTATGAAAGTCTATATCAAAGTTATAGATGAAGAAAAAATTAGATTACTAAAAATCTGTTTTATTGCTTGTCGTTAAAATAGTAAACCAAAATACACATCTCCAAAATATGCACATTGGTAGATGTAAAAAAAGTCAATCTATCAAATAGAATACTGATTAGGTACATGGTATTCGTAATAAAAGCAAATGTAATTATGATTTTGATTGGGTTTATAATTTTTTCGTAATCGAAGCAAATACAGCTTTTTGCTTGATTTTGTATTGGTATGTCATCGCTCTAACACTTTTTGTCTCAATTTAAATGTAAAAAGGAGATAATTCACAATTTGTACGATGTATGCCATTTTGCTCTTGTTACTTTCTATACAAGTATAATGGCATCGATGATTACCGCATTCACGTTATTTGTGCTGTGTGTGGGTATACTGTGTGCTAGCTTCGGAGCAAAAGATTGATGCGATTAATCACAAGCGATAGCTACGCTGGGTATTTAGTAAGGCGGTTACTGCTGGCTGCTGTTGTAGTTCCACTCATTCTTGGATGGTGGGTATATAGGGGAATACGCACTGGGGTTTTTGACGCAGGGTTTGCGTTTGGACTTTATGCAATTGTTTTAGTTGTAATTTTCACCATTATTATATGGCGCAGCGCAGCAAGTATCGAGAAACTAAGTCGTCAGCGAGATTGGGTGCAAGCGGCGTTGAATGCGAATGAACAAAAACTTCAAAGTTTTTTTGAATCGAATATAATTGGAATTCTGTTTGGTGACATATACGGTAACGTTAGTCTTGCCAATGATGAGTTTTTGCGGATGATTGATTACGAGCGCGAAGATTTAAAAGCTCTAAAAATTCGTTGGGTTGATATTACACCACCCGAATATATAGATTTAGAAACAGAACGCATTGCCGAAGCTAAGAAGTATGGCATTTGCAAGCCTTATGAAAAAGAGCTTATTCGTAAAAATGGAACTCGGATTCCAATATTGGTGGGTTATACGTTGACAGGAGAAAAACGTGAGGAGTTAGTAGCTTTTATTCTTGATTTGACTGAGCGTAAGCAAGTTGAAGCTGCATTGCAAAAAAGCGAAGAACGCTTCCGTTTAGCTGTAGATAATATTCCTGACATGTTTGTTATTTATGACGCGCAAAGAAAACTAGAGTTTGTTAATGCCGCTGCACTGCGACTCACGAATAATAAGAGCGAAGAAGTTATCGGAAAAACTGATGAAGAAATTTTTCCATCTGCTGTTACAGATACTTATTTAAAAGCGTTGATACAAGCACAGCAAACTTTAACCACACAAACTACAGAGGCAACGGTAACTTTACCTAACTTTGGAACATTTACTACGTTGATAAAATATGTACCGATTTTGAAAGAAAATGGCGAACTTCACCAAATTCTTGCGATTAATAATGATATTACTGCGAGTAAACAAGCCGAAATTACCCTTCGTAATCAGCAAAACTGGCTTGAATATTTACTTAATTTAATGCCGGCACCTTTACTTTTGATTGAACCAATAACAGCCAAAGTTATTTTTGCTAACCGTGCTGCCGATGAAATAGCTGGGGGTGAATTTCCTAAAGGCAAATCAGCCGAAGAATATCATACAGTTTATTATTGTACAGATTCCACAGGGCAACGTATTCCAGACGAACAAATGCCGGGTGTAAGAGTTGCACGTGGCGAAAGATTGGATGGTGTCGAAATTGACTGGCATAACCCCAATGGTGATATTCGCTCATTACTGATATTTGCTGATACATTAAGTGAAATGTATGGGCGCCCTGCTACTTGCGTGTTAATGTTCCAAGATATTAGTAAGCGTAAAGAAGTCGAAAAAGCTTTGTCGTTGGGTTATAAGCGGCTTCAGTTGCTTTTTGGAACTGCGAGCGATTTGTTATCGAGTCAACAACCAATAGCATTACTCCACAGTGTTTTCCACAAGCTGTCAGAACAAATAGGTTTAGATTGTTACTTTAATTATTTAGTTGATGAACCCAAACAGAAGTTACATTTAGCTTCGTATAGTGGTGTTACAGAGGCAGTCGCAACAAATATTAATGTATTACATTTTAATGAAGCGATATGTGGAACTGTTGCTGCCGAACGTCAATTTATCGCTTTAGAAGATGTACAGAATAGTACTAACCAAAAAACTCAGTTGATTCGAGATTTAGAAATTACAGCTTTTGCTAGTTATCCATTAATAGCTCAGGGACAATTATATGGAACGCTAGGTTTTGGCAGTCGTTCGCGTACTAAATTTAGCCAAAACGAAATTGGTATGATGCAAGCAGTGTGTGACCAAATTGCTATTGCCATAGAACGTTCACGTTTGCTTGGGTCGTTGCAGCAGCAAGCTGACCAACTGCGCGATGCAAACCGGATGAAAGATGAATTTTTGGCTATTTTGTCGCATGAATTACGTTCACCTCTAAATTCTATATTAGGCTGGTCACAGTTACTTATTGGGCGCCCAAATCTCGACGCAACAAAAAAAGCACAAGCGCTCTTAACAATTGAACGTAATGCGCGCACTCAAAAGCAACTAATCGAAGACTTGCTTGATATTTCGCGTATCATCCGTGGTAAATTAAGACTCAATGTCGCACCGTGTAATCTCGTACCAATTGTACAAGCAGCTATTGAAACAGTGCGTATTGCAGCAGAAGCAAAACACATACAAGTAATATTTACAATTCAGGATTCTAAACTTTTCGTTAAAGGTGATGCAGAGCGTTTACAGCAGATAACTTGGAATTTACTATCCAACGCGATTAAATTTACAGGAGTTGGAGGAGAAGTAGAAATTAAATTAATTAGATTATCAACAGTCAAGTGTGAGCATTGCGGCGCCTTAGAGCAAGTCTTAATTCAAGTGCAAGATAACGGTATTGGTATTCAACCTGATTTTATTCCTTATGTGTTCGACCGTTTTCGACAAGCAGATAGTTCGAGTACAAGAACACATGGGGGTTTAGGTTTAGGTTTAGCAATAGTCAAACATTTAGTAGAACTTCATGGTGGTAATGTCGCAGTTGAAAGTCCTGGAGAAGGATTGGGCGCCACATTCACAGTTAAACTACCACTGTTGAGTAATGAGCATATTCAAACAACTTCACTCGACATTATATCCCCTTCAAATACACCTTCAGCCTTAAGCTTCTTACCCTCACTCGAAGGAATACGTGTACTAGTTGTGGATGATGAAGCTGATACCCGCAACTTTGTAGTAACTGTTCTCGAACAATCTTATGCACAAGTGCAAGCTGCTGCTTCTGTAACCGAAGCACTGGAATTAATATCTCAGTGTAAACCAGATGTAATAGTCAGTGATATCGGAATGCCTGGTGAAGATGGATACGCGCTAATCCGTAAAATTCGTGAGTTACCATCTAACGCTGGAGGAAACATACCTGCCGCAGCACTTACAGCTTATGCTCGTTCAGAAGACCGATTACGCGCAATTAGAGAAGGTTTTCAATTACACCTTCCAAAACCAATTGAAGCAGCAGAATTAACTACCGTCGTCGCTTCTTTAGTAGGAAGAACGTAGTAATGGTGGGCAGTGCCCACCGTACAATATTACTGTCTGTAAAAATATTCTTCTTCTGCTCTTTTATCGCTAAATAAACCTAACAGTGGTCCAAGAATGGCACCGAACACAAAACCACCAGCATGTGCCCAATATGCAATACCACCGCTTTCCATACCTATATTAGTAGTTGTTTCCAGACTTGCCACACCATAAAATCCCTGTTGCAAGAACCAAAATCCTAAGAAAAAGTACGCAGGTACTCTAAAAGTCGGGAAAAATATACCTAAAGGTACAACACCAAGAATTTCAGCTTGAGGAAAACGCAGAATATAGGCGCCCATAACTCCAGCAATGGCGCCGCTCGCTCCTAAATTCGGAATATTTGAACCTTGGGCAAAATACCACTGAGTCAGCGATGCCAAAACCCCACATGCCAAGTAAAAAATTAAATACTTAACATGACCAAGCTTATCTTCGACGTTATTACCAAAAATCCACAGGAACAGCATATTTCCGCCCAAATGCAATATACCCCCATGTAGAAATTGAGAAGTAATCAAAGTACTCCACTCAGGTATAGGCTGATTAATTGTCGCTCCACCAAAACTCAAACTCAACTCGCGTGGAACAACCGCGAATAAATGCATAAACCCATCCAAATACTGAGGAGGGAGACTCGACTCATATAAAAAAGCTAAAACATTAATTGCAATCAGCCCAAAAGTCACATATGGGGTGATTGTCGTGGGATTATTATCGCGAATTGGAACCACAGACGTTTATCCTTAACTGTAAGCAACCAGCCTCACATTACTCAATTTCTATACCGCGCGCTTCTTTCTTTAGGCTAGATTAGTGGAATATTAGTGGGAATGGGCATCCATTATTAGTGGAATGGGCATCCTTGCCCGTTCTAAATATAGGCACAAAATATATAGGCGGGCAAGGATGCCCACCCCACAAGAAAATTTTTCTATCAAGCTACACGATTATAAACCAGCAATAATACTTTTATACATGACTTCAATTCGTTCAAATATTTGTCTATCTCCAGTGTTAACATTGTCAGGATGATAAATTTTAGAAAGTCGATAATAGGCAGTTTTAACATCATCTTTTGTCTAAACCAAATACCTGCCCAGGTGTGAAATATTGAAATATCTTGATGCCATTATAGCGGTTCTTAATCAAGTGAGGTACAGATTAAATTAATAAAGCTCTTGTGGAGTGGGCATCCTTGCCCGCCCTTGTGTACTTCATTAGAACGAGAACCGCTATAATGCAGCCATATTCTTGTTGATTTTCTTCACCTGGAATAATGCCAACAAATTTTCTATATAATATTTCCCATGTAGATTTTAAGCGTAAATCAAGCTTATCCATGCCATCAGTTGCCATGTTAAAGGTGCCAGATTTCTCTAAATTTCTTATATTTTTTACGCCAAAGCGATTCTAAATAGCTTGCTTTAGTTCATCTGTATAGTCCATGTCATTGATTTTGGAGTGTTGTAGCATAGGCTTCTAGCCTGTGCGGTGATATAATTGTTTTACCACAGAGACGCAAAATTAACAGAGAGAAGAGAAAATAACCACAAAGACACAAAGGGCACAAAGAAAGAAAGAAAGAAAGAAAGAAAGAAAGAAAGAAAGAAAGAAAGAAGAAGAACTCCCCAAAAGTTCT
>ERZ1066121.255-NODE-255-length-50062-cov-9.533745_pt1 | contig 50062 bp, 36 predicted proteins | sample MGYA00382768_ERZ1066121 | MGnify/ENA primary metagenome ERZ1066121 (study PRJEB33369, sample SAMEA5778351) | biofilm metagenome | biome: Industrial cooling water; feature: Water cooling tower basin; material: Biofilm | place: United Arab Emirates | collected...
CGAACACTGGTGGAGACGGTGAGCGTGTAGCGGCTGCCGCGCGGCAGCGGCGCGCGCGGGATGACCTGCAGCGTGACCGGATTGCGCCATTCGAAGCGCGCCTCGATCGCGGGGTCGATCGTGATCACGTCGCGCGGATCCACCGGCGCGTCGAGTCCACCGGCCACCGGTCGGTCGAAGCTCACGACGATCGTATCGGTTGGCGCGGCGATGGCCCCGGGCTCCGCGCGTACGATGCGCAGCGGTTCGGGAGCGGCCGAAAAGGTGACGACGGCGGCGGCAGCCGCGAACGGGAGCAACGGAAGGCGCATGACCTGACGGGCAACGAGTCAGCGAGGAAGACGTCGCCGCGCGACGCTTCACCCGAACGGCACGATCACCGACGGCGCGACGTGGTGGTGTCGCGCCAGGCCGCTCCCATGATGAGCACGAACAGCACAGCCAACAGCAGCAGGAGCGCCCGGATACGAAAGCTACGCGACGGGACCGCCATGATCACGGCCATGGCGGTCACAGCGGCGCAGGCCAGACGGAACATCAGCCGTTCGAACGTCCCGGGCACGATGCGTACGTTGGCCGGCAGGCCGCGCAGATAGCGCTCGGCGCGCCCGATCCAGTGGAAGGCGCGGTCCTCGAAACGCAACCAACGGGTGGCGATGGCGGAACGGGGTGACATCAGTGTGGCCGAGCAATCCGAATGGCGGCTTCGTCTTCGCGCACGAGCCACGCCTTCGGACCGGCGAAGTCGAGCACGAGCACACCACCCACGCCCTGTTCGACGCGCACCGACATGCTGTGCGCGCCGGCATCCAGCTCCGTATGCAGCATGCCGTCCTCGAGCGCGTAGCGTAGCGTCATGACCTGGTCGCGACCGCCCACATCGATGTGATAGCGCAACTCACCGTCGGCGAGAAACTCCATGCGCACGCCGGGCGCAAAATCGAGCCCCGCGTCGGCGCGCAACAATCGCCACGTGCCCAGCAGCCACGCTCCCGTCGGCGCATTCATCGCGATCAGGGCGCGTTGATGGGCAGCACGCCAAGCCCCACACCATTGGGGGCGAGGAACTCGAGCGCGACCTGCTCGGCCGCCGCACCCGAGGTGAGCACCGGCCAGGCGACGCTGTCCACGCTGATCGGATACTGGCGGAACGTCCAGCCGGTCGGCGTGCGCCAGCGCAGCAGCCACCAGCGCACCTGCGCCGGAGGCCGTGTGCCACGCACGCGCACAAAACCCCCCACGCGGCGTTCGAACGTGATGCTGCGGTCGGCGCTGTTCCACGCCGGCGCCGTCAGCCATGGCGTGGCAGGCACCGCGGCGCGTGTGGTGAACACGGACCCTTCGAGCAGCGTGGCCAGCCCGCCACGATTCTGCAGCACACTGGTGGTGTTGTAGAGAATGGTGCCTCGCGGTGCACCTGGTGCATTGAGGTCGGCGAGACGGCGCACTTCACGCACCTGGCCGTCGATTTCGTTGGCCGAGAACGCCGAGGCCGTCCCGTCGGCGACACGGTAGGCCGCGAGACCGGGCCACAGGTGGCGCTGCTGCGTGTTGCGCGACGCCCACCAGGCGATGAGCACGTCGAAGTTCTGCCCGGTGCTGCTGCGCGACCAGTAGAGCTGTGGGGCGAAGTAGTCCACCCAGCCCCGCGTGAGCCACCACTGCGAGTCGGCGTAGATGGAGGCGTAGGAATCGAGTCCCTTGATGCCGGCGGGCGTGCCCGGACGCCAGATGCCGAACGGACTCACGCCGACGCGCGCGGTGGGGCGAATGGCGTGCACCGTGGGCCGCAGCGCCTCCACGAACTGATTCACATTGTCGCGGCGCCAGTTTGCCACGTCGAGTGTGCCGCCGCCCGCGCGATAGCGCGCAAAGGAGGCCGAGTCGGGGAATGACAGACTCGGGCAGCGCGAGTCGGGGTACGGATAGAAGTAGTCATCGAGGTGCACGGCGTCGACGTCGTAGCGTCGCACGACATCGCGCATGACCTCGAGCGCGTGCTCACGCACGTCCGGTTCACCGGGGTCGAACCACAGCTGTGTGCAGTAGCGCTTGAGCAGATCGGGACGGCGCACACCGAAGTGCTGCACGTGCAGTCGCAGCGTGTCCGACAGGTTCCCGGCGCGGAACGGATTGAACCACGCGTGCAGCTCCAGACCCCGCGCGTGCGCCGCCTGCACCGCGAACGCGAGCGGGTCCCAGCCGGGGCTCGTGCCCTGCGTACCGGTGAGCGAGCGCATCCACGGTTCGAGTGTGGACGGATACAACGCATCGCCAGCAGCGCGCACCTGCAGGATCACGGCGTTGAAGCCGATGGCCTGCGCGCGATCGAGAATGGTGGTGAGCTCCGCCTGCTGTTGTCCGATGGAGAGGTCGCTCCGCGACGGCCAGTCGATGTTGCCGACGGTGGCCACCCAGAGCCCGCGAAACTCGCGCGGCAGCTCCGGTGGCGTGAGCGGCACCGTCGGACCCGGCGGTGTGGGCGGCGGCGCAGGCGGCTCGGGCGTGATGGGGGCGGTGGGTGACTCGCTACAAGCGGCCAGCGCGGCGAGCGCGACCATTGGAGCCCATCGAAGCGACCGATGCATGAGGAGGCGGTGTACAGTCACGGAACGTCAGGAGATCGCGCGATCGCTCGTCGGTTCGTCCAGCGCGGACGCACCGTCGTCACCGTTCGGAAAATCGCGCTTGAGAAAGCCGGGAGGGACGATGGGGAGCCACGCGCTGAACGCGTCGCCGTAGATGTGCCAGACGGTGACGAAGAGCGCCCCGATGATCGGTCCCACGATGAAACCAAGCGCGCCGAAGAGCGCGATGCCGCCCATGGTGCTCAGCAGGATCATCAGGTCGGACATGCGCGCGTCGCGTCCCACGAGCAGTGGACGGAGGAAGTTGTCCACCGAACTCACCACCACCGCGCACCACACGAAGAGTCCGATGGCCGCGCTGTTCTGCCCCATGATCGCGAGGTAGCCCACCGCCGGAATCCACACGAGCGCCGCGCCAACGGCCGGGATGATCGAGAGGACGACCATCACCGTGCCCCAGAACGCGGCCGCCGGGACACCGGACACCGCGAAGGCCAGACCGGCCAGCACGCCCTGAATGACGCCGATGAGCAGCGACCCCTTGAGCGTGGCGCGCGTCACCGAGACGAAGCGTTCGAGCAGCTGCGCTTCCTGATCGGGTCCAAGCGGGATGTAGTACAACACCTGACGCAGCAGCTGGCGTCCGTCCACGAGAAAGAAGAACATCGCGTAGAGACAGACGAAGAGCTGGAACAGGAACGAGAGCGTGCCGCGACCGAACGCGGCCGCCTTGCTCGCGAGGAGCGGCCCGACCGTGCCCGCGACCTCGCCGAGCTTCTGCAGCACCACCTCGTTGGATGGCACGAAGCGACCCACGAACGGCAAGCGCTCCGCCCACGCGCGCAGCTGCCCGAGGCGATCGGGTTCGCTGCGTACCCACTCCGTAATCGACTGCGACAGGTTCACCGACTCGGCGACGACGAATGTCAGGAACGTCGCCAACGGCGCGATGACGCCCAGCAACAGCAGCAGGATGGTGATGATCGACGCCATGTTCTCGCGCCCGCGCAAGCTCGCGCGCAGGCGGCGATACAACGGGTTGCTCATCGCCGCGAAGATCGCGGCCAGAAAGACTGAGAGCAGGAAGGCGCGCACCATGTGCACGAACAGCGCCGAGATCGCGACCACGAGCAGCAGAAGGAACGCGCGCTGAAAGCGTAGCGCGTCATCGCGGACGGGCACGTGTTCGCTCATACCGTGCACCGCGTGACCGCTTCACGCAGCGAGGTGACCGGATTACGTGTGGGCAGAAACTCGTGCGCCACGAACCCGTCGAAGCCCGTGTCGGCAATGACCTGCGCGATGCGTCGATAGTTGAGCTCCTGATCGTCGTCGAGCTCATGGCGACCGGGGACGCCCGCAGTATGGTAGTGTGCGATGATGCTCGCGTACTGCTTGATCGTGGCAATGACGTTGCCTTCCATCACCTGCATGTGGTACACGTCGTAGAGCAATCGGAAGGCCGGCGAATCCACGCCCTTGACGACTTCCGCCGCCCACGCCGTGTGATCGGCGTGATAGTCCTTGTGATCCACACGACTGTTGAGCATCTCCATGCACAGCGTCACGCCGTGCTGCTCGGCCAGCGGCGTGAGCCGCTTGAGGCCCGTGATGCAGTTGGCAATACCTTCGCCATCGCTGAGCCCATTACGGTTGCCGCTGAAGACCACGATCCGGCGAACGCCGGCCGCCCCGGCCTTCGGGATGAGCGCCGAGCCTGCCGCCACGAGTGCGTCATGCTGGTCGAGTCGGTTGAAGCCTCGCGCGATGGGACCGAAGCCATTGCCGATGCTGCATTCGAGGCCGTAGCGCTTCGGGATACCCCACTCGGCTTCGTCGAGCAGATCGATGCCGGCCAATCCGAGGTCACGTCCGGCGGCGCACAAGGCATCGAGCGTCAGCCCCGTGAAGCACCAACGCGCGACCGATTGCCGAAGCCGACCGGCGCCTGGCGACGTGAGTGGGCGCGAGGATGCCACGGCACCAAGCCCACGCAGCGTGGTCATCGGGGTGAGCGTGGCTGCCGTGAGCGCGCCAAGCGCGCCGACCGCATCACGCCGCGAGATCGGCGAACGATCGCTCACAACTCCCTCCGGTTGAGCAGATCCACCGCGTGCGCGGCCGCACGCGCGGTGAGCGCCATGTACGTGATGGACGGGTTCTGACACGCCGAGCTGGTCATGCACGCGCCGTCGGTGATGAACAGGTTGGGGAGATCCCACGCCTGGTTCCAGCCGTTGAGCACGGAATCCTTCGACGAGCGCCCCATGCGGGCGCCCCCCATTTCGTGAATGCAATGTCCCGGTGGCTGCATCTGTCCGTACGGCCGCACGTTGCTTGCACCGGCCGCTTCGAGCAGCTCCACGGCGCTCGCCACGATGTCGCGTTGCATGGCGCGTTCGTTGTCACCCCACCGCACGTTGATGCGCGCGGCCGGTACGCCCCACGCATCACGCACGGTGGGGTCGAGGGTGATGCGATTGTCCGCCATCGGCAGCGTCTCGCCCCAGCCGCCCACGTTGATGGTCCACGGGCCGAGATCGTGCAGCATGGCGTGCTTGAACTCGGCCCCGAGTCCGGGCGCGCTGCTATTGCGGCCCCAGCCGGCGCGTCCCGAGCCGCCTTGCATGCCGTAGCCACGCACGAAGTCCTTCGACGCATCGTGTACGTTACGAAAGCGCGCCACGTAGATACCGTTCGGGCGACGACCGAGCGTGCGCTTATCGAGATGGCCAGGCATGACGCCGCTTGCGCCCGAGCCGTAGTGGTGATCCATCACGTAGCGGCCGAGCACGCCGCTCGAGTTGGCCAGCCCCTCAGGGAAGCGAGTGTTCGCGCTGTTGAGCAGCAGTCGGACCGACTCGATCGCGGACGCGCAGAGGAACACGATGCGCGCCTCGAACTCGAGTGATTCATTCGTTTGCGCGTCGATCACACGCACGCCGCGCGCGCGTCGTCCGTCCGGGTGCAGCAGCACTTCGGAAACCACGCTGTGCGGGCGCAACGTGAGACGTCCCGTGCGCTGCGCGGCGGGGAGCGTCGAGCCGATGCTGTTGAAGTACGAATGCGTGACACAACCACGCTCACACGGGCCACAGTAGTGGCACGCCGCGCGGCCGTTGTGATTCTGCGTGAGAATCGCCGCTCGGCCGATCGTCATGACTCGTTGTCCGCCGAAGGCGCGCAGGATGCGCTCACGCGCTTCGCGTTCGACCACCGTCATGGCCATCGGCGGCAGGAACTCGCCATCCGGGAGCTGTGACAGTCCTTCGGGAGCCCCCGTCACGCCAATGAAGCGCTCGACGTGACTGTACCAGGGCGCAATGTCGGCGTAGCGAATGGGCCAGTCGATGCCGTGCCCGTCGCGAAGATTCGCCTCGAAGTCGAGTTCGCTCCACCGATAGACCTGACGGCCCCACGTGATGCTGCGTCCGCCCACCTGTCGTCCGCGGAACCACTTGAAGGGCGCGTCCTCAGGATTGGTGTACGGGTTCTGCACATCGTTCACGAAGAACTTGCGTCCCACTTCGTCGCAGGCGTAACACTCGCGCTGCACGGGCTGCTCGCGCGCCATGGCCGGTCGGTCGCCGTAACCACGAAATGGCATCTGGTACGGCTGCACGTGCTCCACGTAGTCACGCGCGGGGTCCACCGGTCCGCCCGCCTCGAGCACCAGCGTACGCAGTCCACGTTCGGTGAGTTCCTTCGCGGCCCAGCCACCGCTGATCCCCGACCCCACGACGATCGCATCGAACACCTGACGACGACGGATCATCGGGCGGCTCCGGTGAAGGGTGGCACGACATGCGGCGCATCGCCCACGAATCCGCTATGGAAGATCTGTGTGCGGACGACCTGCTGCTGCACGCGCTCACTCGTGTACCAGCCGTGCATGACCAATCCCTTGAGTCGTCCGTACGCACGCTCGGCGGGTGTTGTGCGAGGTGACGCGCGGTCCAGCCGGTCGACGAGTGCAACGCGATCGGCGTCGGCGAGGGCGACGAGCGATCGACCGTGTGCACGCTGGGCCAACGCCTCGATTGCATCGAGTCCGTCGAGGAACTCGCGACGCTCCTGCTCGGTGTAGTAACCCGTGGCAATCACATCGACGAACGCGGGCACGCCCACGTCCGATGCGGATGGCGAATCCGTGCGCGGCAGAATGACATCACCGATCGCCCCGACGAGCGCGAGCTGTTCCGCCGAGAGAGCGCGCAGTGCGGACGGCGTCACGTCGCGCCAGAGGTCGAACGCGTCGTCGCCGTCGGTTGTCGGATCGGTGCCGGGACGACCGAGCGCAAGCACGTCGCGCGGCAACGCACCAGCCGCGATGGCGAGTGCCAGGGAGCGAATCACGTCACGGCGTTGCATGGCAGCTCGCGGGAAGGCGGGGGAGTGGGCACGCGTCGGGACGATCGGACCGACCGTCGTACGACCAAGCGTAACGCGGGGGGATGCGCGTTGTACAGCCGACGTGCTGTACCCGTGCATCCCCCCGCGTTCCGCGGCGATCCGCGGTCTCCGTGCAGCCCGCCGAGCGACTATTCGCGACCGCCGCCGTACATGCGAATCCACCCGGAGAGGCCCGCGTCGACAACGCGCAGCTTCTGCGTGAAGACCTGATCGCCGACGCGCAATACGATACCGTAGTCGCCCGTTTCGGCTGACGCACCGCCCCCGAAGCCGCCGAAGCCGCCGCGTCCGCCACCGCCACCCGCCGGCGCGATGCCGACGAGGTCGAAGATGCGTCGCACTTCGGGCGTGAGACCACCCTGTCCGCCGCGACCGCCGCCGGCGGGCTCAGGGGCGAGGCCAGGCCGCGCCTGCGCCGCTTCGCCGGGGCGCGCGCAGAACGGATCGCTCTGCACCAGCGGGCGTTCGCACTGCACCGTCGTGCCGCCACCGCCACCGCCACCACCGCCGCCGAAGCCGCCACCCGGACCCGCCCCCGCGCCGCCGCCGAGCAGCAGCGTGCGTGCGGTCGCGAGCGCGGCGCTGTCGTACTTCGCCGCTGCGAGCGAGTCGAGCACCTTCGGGGCACGAACGGCGCGCAACACACTGTCTCGACGGGCCGCTGGTCCGAGCGGCTGGGTGACGGCGCGCCGCTGCACGCCGTAGTTCCAGAGCACGGTATGCACGCCCGGTCGCGTCGGGCCATTCAAGCGGGCGACGGTATCGCCGACAGCGTCAACGATGCTGATGCGGGCCTGGCCAGTGACACCAGTCCCGACGCGATACGTGATGGCTGCGCCATACGCCGGATTGGGCGTCGTGAAGAAGCCCTGGGCATTGCCGTTGCCACTCGCACCGAGCAGCGGCCCTTCGGCCCACTGCCACGCCGGCTTGGGGGCGAACAGGTGTGCGCGTGCCGATGCGACCACGCCCGTCATCTGCTGCAGCGGCGTGATGTCGGCGATCCAGAAACCACGACCGTGGGTGGCGGCAATCAGCTCGCCATCGCGCGGGTGGATCTTGAGATCATACACCGGCACACTGGGGAGTCCGGCCATGAATCGTGACCACGACGCGCCACGATCGAGCGACGCGTACACGCCGATCGACGTGCCCACGAAGAGCAGGTTGCGATTGGTCGGATCTTCGCGAACGACGTGCAGATGATCACCGGGCCCGTCGGCCGGCAGGTTCGCGACGATGGAGCGGAAGCTGCGGCCGCCATCGGTCGTCATGAACAGATACGGCTTGAAGTCACCCCAGCGATGATTGTCGAACGCGACGTAGAACGTGCTCGTGTCGTGCGACGACGCTTCGACACGCGCGACATACACTTCGCCGTTGTTGGGGAGCAACCCGGCGAAGCGCGGCGTGAGATTCTCCCACGTGGCGCCATCGTTCGACGTCTTCCAGACGTTCCCGTCGTCGGTGCCGGCGATGAGCAGCCCCGGCTTGCGCGGGCTCTCGGTGAGTGAGGTCACGGTGCCGTACGTCTCGGCGCCAGTCGCGTCGAGCGTCACACCACCGGTCAGGCGCAGCGACGTGTCGATCTTCGCGAGCAGATTCTTTGACAGATCGCCGGAGATCACCTGCAGCTCATCACCGCGCTTCGCCGACTTCATCACCTTGTTGCCAGCGAAGTACAGCACCTGCGGGTTGTGCGGCGAGAGGAAGAACGGCGAGTTCCAGTTGTAGCGGATGATCATGTCCGCCGAGTCCTTCGCCTGTTGCGCGCGCAGCGCCGCGATACGGCGATCCGTTTCACGCGAGGCGGGAGAGAGCGGATCGCCGCGCACGACCGCAATGCTGTCCTCCCACCACTGGTAGCGTTCCTGCCACCCCGGCTTGCGGAGCGATGTGCGTGCACCCGTGCGCAGGTCGAGCCGTGACACGTTGCCGCCCTGTGATTCACCGTACACGATGGCCGGATCGGTGGGGTCCTGCGCCGCATAGAAGCCGTCGCCGCCGGCGATCGTGAACCAGTAGCCAAGCGAGGTCGTCCCGCTGCGACGCCGACTCGGGCCGCACCACGTGCCGTTGTCCTGGGCACCGCCGCAAATGTTGTACGGCACGGCCATGTCGAAGCTGACTTCGTAGAACTGGGCGATCGAGAGATTCTGTGGCTGCAGGAAGTTGCCGCCGCCGTCGAACGTGATGGCGACGCCACCGTCATTGGCGAGGAACCAGCGCTGCGGATCATTCGGGTCGATCCAGAGTCCGTGATCGTCCACGTGCACCGACTGCGCACCGTTGCGCGACGTGCGTCCCCCATCGTCGGACACCTGCAGCTGCGTGCTCGAGAAGTACACGCGTTCCGGGTTCTTCGGATCGACTTCGAGGAGCGAATAGTAGAACGGACGCGTGTTGGCGCGATTCATGTGCGTCCAGGTGGCACCGCCATCGGTCGAGCGCCAGAGGCCGTTGTCCTTCGGCGCACGCGAGGGCGTGTAGTTGGCGCCCTCGGCCGCGTCGGCGGCTTCGACCATCGCGTACACATAGTCGGGATTGCTCGGCGCGAATCGCACGCGAATGCGTCCCTTGATGCCGGCCGGGAAGTTGCCGCCCTTGACCTCGGTCCAGGTGGCACCGCCGTCGGTGGTCTTCCAGAGTCCCGAGCCGGGGCCACCACTCTTGAGTGAATACGGCGTCCGATAGCGCTCCCAGCTGGCGGCGAAGAGCACGTCGGGATTGCGCGGGTGCATTTCGACGTCGATGAAGCCGGCGCGATCGCTGATGAACTTCACCAGCTGCCAGCTGTTGCCACCATCGGTGGTCTTGTAGAGCCCACGTTCCGCATTGCGACGCCACGTGGCACCGACGGCCGCGACGTAGACGACGTTGGGGTTGGTCGGGTGGACGACGATGCGACCGATGGCCTCGGTGAGTTCGAGACCCTTGCGCTGCCACGTCAGGCCGCCGTCGGTGCTCTTGAAGACGCCGCCGCCGGGTTCGATGGAGTTGCGGGCGTTGGGCTCACCAGTGCCCGCCCACACCTGCTGCGTGTCGGACGGCGCGATCGCGAGCGCGCCCATCGAGATGACGCGTTCGTTGTCGAACGTTGGGCGCCACGTGATGCCGTTGTTGGTGCTCTTCCAGATACCGCCACCCGCGGCGGCCACGAAGATCGTCTTCGACGGCCCCGGGATGCCGACGACATCGGAGAGGCGACCCATGAAGTTGGCGGGGCCGACGTTGCGCCAACGCATGCCGGCGACGCTGGCGGAATCGAGCGGCTGCGCGAGCAGCCCGGGGGCGAACCCGAGTGCCGACAGCCCGAGGAGGGCAGCGCGTGTCGCCCACGTGGGGCGAGCGCCGCGAGCAGAGGGGGAAGTGACCATGGCAGGGGAAGGGGAAGGTCGGGCCGCACATTCTGCACCGGCGGCCGATACTCAGGATACGTCGGGGGACGCCCCCGCGCTGGCGCGCTGGCGCCCCCGGTCGCGGGTCGGCGCAGGCCTCGCGATATTGCCACCGTTCGCCGCTTCCCGATCGGCGCTCCCCACCGCCCGTCGTCCTCGTGACCCTCCACGCCGTTGTCGCTCTCGTGGCCGTCTTTCTTCAGGCGGCCAGCGCGGGCGTGATGTTCTTCATCGCTCGAGCGCCCGGTTGGGAGCGCGTGCGCCTCATGGCGGCCATCGCGCTCACGGCCGGTTTGTACAGTGCCGTCGACGTGTGGTTCTACACGGCGCTCGACGACCTGCCCCTGCGCGCCCAGCTCGTGCGGGTCAACCTCTTCGTGGCGGGGCTCCACGCCGCGATGTGGATGCGCTTCACGTACGCCGACGAATCCGGGCGTGTGGGTTCGATGCCAGCGTGGACCCGGTGGATCACGCTGGGCATGCTGGGCATGAGTGCGCTGGCGAACGCCGCGGATCTGGTGCTCGACTACACCCGCTTCACGCACGTGCAAGTCCCGTGGCTGGGGCTGAACGAGCGGACGTACGCGTTCAGCAGCACCGGCGACGCCGTGGCGTTACTGACGCTCTTCGTGATCATGCTCAGTCTGGCGCGTCACGTTCGCCGCACGCGGCGTGGTGAAGCCGGCGCACTCGGCATCGTGATCGGCCTCAGCCTGTATGCCGTGTGCATCGTCGAGGAAGCACTGGTCGCCAGTGGCGAGATTCCGTTCATGTACCTCGGCAGCCCGGGCTACGTGTTCGCCGTGCTGCCACTCACGATTCAGCTGCTCAAGCGCTTCGGCGATGATGCGCGGCGGTTGGCGGAACTGTCGACACGGCTGAGCACCGAAGTGGAGGTGCGCACAGTCGAGCGCGATGAAGCGCGCGACTCGTTGCTCGAACAGCAGCGACTGGCCGCGCTTGGCCGGCTCGCGGCCGGTGTCGGTCACGAGATCAACAATCCGCTGCAGTACGTTGCCTTCCAGCTCGAGGAAGCGCGCGCCTCGCTCGGCGCGAACAACACGGTGGCGGTCAACGCCGCACTGCAGCAGGCACTCGACGGGACACAGCGCATCGCGCAGGTCGTGACCAGCCTGCGCACCTACGGCGTGCGACGCGAGCAGTTCGGCGCGGTGGCGTTGCCCGATGTGATCCGAACCGCGCTCCGGATCGCCTCGCCGCACGTTCGACACGACGCCACACTGCACACCGAGTTCAGCGAGGTGCCGCCCGTGCTTGGCGACGACGGGCAGCTCGTCCAGATGATCGTGAACCCCCTGGTCAACGCCGTGCAGGCGCTGTCGGCCAGCGGCGCAACGACGCGCAGCGTGACGATTCGCACGACGACGGGCCTCGATGGCTGGGCGGAGATCTCGATCACCGATACGGGCCCAGGCTTTGACGACAGCGTCCTCCCGCGACTCGGCGAGCCATACGTCACGACGCGCGCACAACATGGCGGCACGGGGCTCGGACTGTTTGTCACCCGTGGTCTCGTGGACGCGCACGGCGGGACGCTGACGCTTCGCAATGCCGACCACGGAGGTGCCGAGGTGCTGATCCGGTTGCCCGCGGCACCCCGCGATGTGGCGCCAACGGTCGCCCGCACCGACACGACATCGTCGCCGGTAGTCCACGCGGCGACGGCGCCAGACCGAAACGCGGCGTCGCCGCAGGTGCTGCTCGTCGATGATGAGCCGGAACTGCTCGTGGTGATGGAGCGTGTCCTGACGCGATTGGGCTACACGGTCACGGTTGCTCCGGACGGCGAATCGGCGTTGGCGCTGGCGCGCACCGCGACATTCGATGTGGTGATCTCCGATCTGATGATGCCACGCATGTCCGGCGCAGCCTTCGCGGAACGGCTCGCTGAGGAGGTACCGGCGCTCCGCCGGCGGTTCGTGGTCATGACCGGCGGTGCGGTGACCGCCAGCGACGAGGCCTTTCTGCAACGCGAGGACATCGTGGTGGTCAACAAGCCGGTGGGCGTGCAGTCGCTGTCGAACGCGCTGACGCGCGCGCTCTCCGTTCCGCTCGCGCTGCTCCTCGTGCTGAGCGCGTGTGTCACGACGACGCGCGCCCCCGACGTCCCCGAGGCCGTCCATCGCGTGGCCGGCGCGGACAGTGTCCGGGTGCAGCCCTTGCCCGGCGCAACGCGCCTGCTGCAGGTCACGTGGCTCCCGCGCGACGACCGAGCAGGCCCGTGGCGCGCGAGCGTGCTCGAGATCCCGCGAACCGCGTGCGTCACGCTGGGGGCGGTCAAGGGGTCGGGGACGGCGATCGGGCGCACGCGCACGAGTGCGTTGCTCGCGCAACTGCCCGCCGAGGAGCGCGCGATCGCCGCGGTCAACGCCGACTTCTTCGCGTTCACGCCCGCCGGCGTGCCAACGGGTGCGCATGTCGAAAAGGGTCGCGTGGTCAGCGGTCCGGGCGCGCGACCGGTGTTCGTGATCGATTCCGGCGGCGCACCGCACATCGTCACGCTGCGTACCGACGGGTGGGTGGCACATCGCGATCGTCGGGTGGCGCTTGCCGCATGGAATCGTTGGCCGGCGACCGGACTCGCGCTGCTCGACGCGCAGTGGGGCGTGCCGCGCGATTCGACGGCAGACAGTGCGGTGATCGTGAGCGCCCGTCGTCTCGACGCGCAGCGCGTGCTCGTGCTCAGCGGCGCGCCGCCCGTGTCCGCGCGTGGGGATACTGTGCTGCTGCTCGCGTCGACCGGACGAGCGCTCGAGCGTGCGTTCCTGCAGTCGGTGCGCGCGGGCGATACCCTTGCCGTACACACTGCGCTGGGTCCGGTCGCTCCGCGCGACGCGGTCGGCGGATTTCCGCTCCTGCTATCGCGTGGTCAGCGCTCGCCGACGCTCGACCAGGATGGTGCCGCGAGCTTTCGCGGTGTGAACCCGCGCACGGCCATCGGTTGGAACGCGCGCACGATCTGGCTCGTGGTGATCGATGGTCGACAGCCAGCCTGGAGTGTGGGCACCACCACGGCCGAAACGGCCGATGTGCTGGCGGCGCTCGGTGCCGATGAGGCCCTCAATCTCGATGGCGGTGGATCATCGGCGCTCGTGGTGCGCGATCCGCGAACTGGTGCGGTACAGGTGGTGAACCGACCCTCGGACGCGACGGGGGAACGTGCGGTCGGTAACGCCCTGGTCGTGTACGATCGCTGTTCGGCACCGGCGCGCTGACGCGGTCGCGCGGCGTCAGCGCTGACTCGTGGCGGCTGCGCTGGGGCGACCCAGACTCAGCACAAGCCCCACCGCCACCACGGTGACTGCTCCAATCACGTTGTGCCACAGGAAGCTCACCTTCGGCAGACCGAAGCTCACCGCCGCCACCGCGCTCATGCCGGCGATCAGCCCGACAAACGCACCGAGTGCACGCGCGCGCGGCAGCATGGCGAGCAGGAACACACCGAGAATCGATCCGTAGAAGAACGATCCGAAGCGATTGACCACTTCGATGAGCGAGCCGAGCGTGGCGGCGTAGGTGGCGACCACACACGCGAACACGCCCCAGAGCGCGGTGGACAGCTTCGAGACGAACAGCAGGTGCGCATCATCGCCGTCGGGCTTCACCCACCGCTGATAGAAGTCCACCACCGTCGAGGTCGACAAGGAGTTGAGCTCGGCGGCGATGCTCGACATCGCCGCCGCGAGGACCGCCGCGAGAAACACGCCCGCGAGACCGAGCGGCAGCTGATCGAGTACGAAGCGGGGGATGATGTAGTTCACGTCACGTGATGACTGCCCCGTGACCTCGGCAGCGCGCGCGAGCGCTGTGGTGCGCACCGAATCGAGCGCGGCGTTCGAGGCGCGAAAGGCGTCGAGCGCCCGCGCTTCGCCCACGGCGTCGCGCGCGTCGCGCGAGGCGGACACGTCGCGCGCCGCGAGATCGCGCGACTCGGCCGCCGCGGTCGCCTGCGCTTCAAGCGCGGCGTAGGCACTCGGATCGGCCGCGCGCACCGCCTGCTCATGGGCGGGATTGAAGAGCAGTGGTGCGCGCACGAACGTGTAGAACAGGAACACGAGCACGCCCACCAGCAGGACGACCGCCTGCAGGGGAATCTTCCAGTAGGCGCTCATGAGCAGCGAACTGCGGGCTTCGTCCACCGACCGAGCGGTGAGATAGCGCTGCACCTGGCTCTGATCGGTGCCGAAGTACGAGAGCATGAGGAACGTGCCGCCCAGCACGCCGCTCCAGAACGTGTACGTCTCGGTGAGCGTGAAGGAAAAATCGAACACCTTCATGCGGCCAGCGGCGCCCGCGACGCGCAGCGCATCATCGATCGGCACTGGCAGCTTCGTGAGCAGCACGAACACGATGGCCGCCAGCGCGCCGACGATCACGACCATCTGCTTCACGTCCGCCCAGGTCACCGCCTGCACGCCGCCCACCACGGTGTACAGCACGGTGGGAATGCCGATCAGCGCCACCGACCAGAGCATGTCCCAGCCGAAGATGGCGGAGAACACCACGGCGGGCGCGGCAATGATCGTTCCCGCCGACATGCCTCGCGACATGAGAAAAAGAAAGCTCGTGAGCGAACGGGTCTTCGCATCGAACCGCCGCTCGAGATACTCGTAGGCGGTGTAGACCTTCGCGCCGTGCAGAAAGGGCACGAGCGTCACCCCGAGAATCACCATCGCCACGGGCAGTCCGAAGTAGAACTGCACGAAGCGCAGGCCGTCGGTGGCGCCCTGTCCGGTCGTACCGATCAGGGTTACAGCCGAGAGCTGTGTCGCCATGACCGACAAGCCCACGGCCCACCAGGGCAGACTGCGATTGGCGAGGAAGTAGCCCTCGATCGTGGTCGTGCCTTTGGTGCGCCGCAGGCCATCCCACACGACGTAGCCGAGGTAGCCGGCCACGATCACCCAGTTGATCCAGTGCATGCGTGTCTCAGCCGGCGTAACGGGACTGCAACAGCCACAGCACGGCGAGCGCGACCACCTGCATGGTCATCACCTGCACGAGGGTGCGCCGGAAGCGGGAGGGTGGGGTCATGCGCGCAATGTACTCCGTCTCAGCGCAGTCGGGCGAGCAACGCGTCGATGGCTGCTTCGAGCTGCTGATCGCGGCCGGTCGACTGCAGCGTGGCATCGTTCAGCACACGCACGTCGGGATCGGTCTGCAGATTCTCGAGGTAGCGACCGGTGCGTGAGTCCTTCACGCCCATGGCGGGGACGCCCCAGCGGATCCCGTCGGGGAGTGACTGCCAGCCACCGAACGTGCATGTGCCGGGGACCGACGCGCCCACGAGGGTGCCGAGCTGGAGCTGCCGATACGCATAGGCAAAGCAGTGCCCGTCGCTGTAGTTCGCTTCATTGGCGAGCGCGACGCTCGGCTTCGTCCAGCGGAAGTTCGGTTCGAAGCCGCTGCTGCGTGTATCGGTGGTGTACTCGAAGAAACGCTCACCCGACAGGAACATCGCGAGGTCGGCGACGAGATCGCCGCCGCCGTTGAAACGCGTATCCACGACCAGTCCGTCCTTGTCGGCGTAGCGCCCGAGCACTTCCTCGAACGTGGTGCGGTAGGCACCGTCGTTCATGCCGGGCAGGTGGATGTAGCCGAGGCGGCCGTTGCTGCGACGCTCGACTTCCTCGCGATTACGCCGCACCCAGCGCGCGTAGAGCAGGCGATTCTCGTCGGCAATGGTGATCGGCTTCACGATCCGCTCCACCGTGGTGGTGCCATCGCGGAACGTGAGGAGCACCGTGCGACCGGCCTTGCGGTTGAGGAAGCGTGCGATGTCCGCGTCGGGCGTCACCGTGTCACCGTCGATGGCGATGAGCAGCGCGCCGGCCCGGACGGTGCTGTCCACGCGATCGAGCGGCCCACCCGCCAGCACTTCGACGACTCGCGCGCCGAGGCCCTCGTACGCAGGGTCGAAGAGCACGCCGAGCGCCGCGGTGGCATCGTCGGAGGCCTGGCCACCGCTGTAGGTCGCGCCACTGTGGCTCACGTTGAGCTCCCCGAGCATTTCCGCGAGCAGCTCGGCGAACTCGTGTGGTGTACCGATGTGCGGCAGATGCTTCTCGTACAACGCGCGCAACGCCGGCCAGTCGGCGCCGTGCCAGCCCGCCGTGTAGAAGACATCGCGCACGCGACGCCATACCTGATCGAACTGCGTGACGCGCTCGGCGTTGGCATTCACGACCATCTCGCCGGACAGTGTGATCGGATCACGCTTGCCCGACGACGGATCGATCTTCGAGAGTTGCCCGTTGGCGAGCACGAAGAGCGACTTCTGCTCCGGATCCCATTGCATGCTCGCGCTGTTCGCATTGAGCGCCACAAGCTGCTTCGTTTCCTTCGTCCGAAGATTCGTGGTCCACAGGTTGAAGCCGCGTTCGAAACGGGCGAGGTAGTACAGGTGCTCGCCGTCCTTGCTCACGAGGGCGTCGCCGAGCGAGGAGGAGTGGATGGTGAGTCGGGCACGGCGAGTCTCGAGCGAGGCGTCATCGAGATCGAGGGCGAGTGCGACGGATGCGCTACTGGTCGTGTCGCTGCGACGCGCTGCGGGCGACGCGGACTTCTCGGCCTCCTGACGGACCGCCAGTTCTTCCTTCGTGAGCTGAAAGCGATCCCACGCGGCGCGTGTGAAGAAGAGCGCATACGCATCACGCTGCGCACCGCCCGCCTGTGCGACGCCCTTGAGGCCATCGCGGTTGCTGAGCCACAGCATGCCCGCACCGCCATTGATCCACATCGCGCGACTGTCGCTGAAGCCACTGCGGGTGAGATTGCGCACAGGGCCACGGCCATCGGCGGGTACGAGCCCCACTTCGCCAGGCGCGAGACCGGGCACGGAGAGGTCGAACAGCAGCCACTTGCCATCAGGGCTCCACACGAAGTGATGCGTGGGGCCGGTCGCATCGAGCTCACGCGGGGTGAGTAGCGTCCGCGTCGCCCCCGTGGCGAGCGTGCGCACCTTCAGCGTGTTGCGGTCCTCGATGTAGGCGAGCTCGCGCCCGTCGGGCGAAAACAGTGGCTGGAAGTTCTCGCGGTCGTTCACGAGGAGCGGCGTCTCACGCAGCAGGGTGGCGGCGTGAAAATACGGCTCGCCGTCGCGTACGCGTCGCGCTTCGTAGATGCCCCAGCGGCCGCCGCGTTCGCTCGCGTAGACAATGGCGCGTCCGTCGGGCGCAAACTGCACACCGGACTCGGCTTCAACGGTGCGCGTCACCTGCTTGACGTTCCCACCATCGACGCCGGCGACGAACACGTCGCCACGAAACAGGAACGCGACCTCCTTGCCATTCGGTGACACGACGAGGCCTGCGACGCCACCGCTGACGGGCACCACGCGTTCGGCGTTGGCCTTGGCGTCGGCGGCGATGGTCACGCGGACACGTTCGGGAGCGGCGCCCGGACGCATCACGTACAGTTGCCCGTCGTGGCTGAACGCGGCGGTTCCGTCGTTGGCGACGGAGAGAAAGCGCACCGGTGCGCCGGTGAAGCGCGTCAGTTGCGTGCGCGTGCCGCTCGCGATGTCGAGGCGATGCACGTTGAACGTGCCGCTCTCCTCACTCAGGAAGAGCAGCGCGCGTTCATTGTCGATGAACACCGGGGAACGATCTTCCCCCGCCCACGTCGTGAGTTGGCGATGCGTGCCGCGCGATACATCGAACGCCCAGAGATCGCGCGCAATCGCCGACTGCTGATGTTTGCGCCACGCATTCTCGCCGCCCTTGCGGTCGTGATAGACGAGCGTGCGTCCGTCGGCGCTGTACCGCGCGTCCTCGGCGGGCGTCGTGAGCACCTGCACGGGGCGTCCGCCGGCGACCGGTACGCGATAGAGCTCCGGCTGGCTGCCTGTGGGATAGCCGCGGTTGCTGGCGAGATCGGTGCGCACGGCACCGAAGAGCACCGCCGAACCGTCGGGAGTGAAGCTGTACGGCGTCTCGGGCGCGCTGTGCCCGGTAAGGCGTCGTGGCTCACCGCCGTCGGCGGGCATGACGTAGATGTCGTAGTTGCCGTGCCGATCGCTGGCGAAGGCGATCTGGCGGCCGTCCGGACTCCACACCGGCATGGCGTCGTGCGCCACGTGCTGCGTGAGCGGGCGCGCAGGACCGCCGGCGACGTCGACCCGCCAGAGATCGCCACGATAGGTGAAGACGAGGGATCGTCCGTCCGGTGCGATGGCCGGGTACCGCAACCAGCCCGCCTCGGTGGGCTGAGCCGGGAGCGTGGCGGCGAGCAGACTGATCGGGAAGAGCAGGATCGCGGACAACGGACGGACGCGAGCGGGCACGGACACTCCGGGAGGACGGGGGCGAACGAACGACCGGCAGGAGTCTGCGACGTTGACCGGCGGCCCGCCATGGGCAGATGGCGGCCACGAACCCATCGACGTCCTGTGGGGTTCATATTTCCGAGCGGCCGGCGACCATGCCGCCCCTCGATCTTTCCTCGAACCCCGACTCCGCTCATGACGTTCGCCCGCCTGCTGCCGGCTGCCGCCGCGCTCGGTTTTGCCCTGCTCACCACGACGGAGCTCTCGGCGCAGCGTGCGCCGGCCTCGCCGCGTGACTCGGTCAAGGTCACGATTGCTGGCGCCAATCTGTCGCTCAACTACGGCCGCCCGTCGAAGCGGGGCCGCGATATCTTCGGCGCGCTGGTGCCGTGGAACACGATCTGGCGTACGGGCGCGAACGAGGCCACGACGTTCACGACGTCGAAGGCGCTCAGCTTCGGCTCGGTGAACGTGCCGGCCGGCACCTACACGCTCTACACGATGCCGTCGCAGGACGGGAAGTGGATGCTCGCCATCAACAAGCAGACGGGGCAGTGGGGCACGGAGTACAACCAGGCACAGGATCTCGCGCGCGTGCCGCTCACCGTCACGACGCTGCCGGCCGTGGTCGAGCAGATGCAGCTGTCGATCACGACCGCGGGTGCGGGCGGCGAGTTTGCGATCAGCTGGGACAAGACCAAGGCGGCCGCTCGGTTCACGGTCGCGAAGTAACGTCATACCAATAGGACTCACTGGTCCGGACCGGCCGCCGCATCCTCGCGATGCGGCGGCCGTTTTGCGTGCGCGCACGCCACGTCGCTGGCACCGATGGTGCGCCCGTGCGTGTCGCGCTTTAGGTTGGCTGGTACCCCAGTTGTCGGCGCGTTCGCGGTTTGGCGCGCTCTGCACCACCAACTCCCCGCCATGTCCGTCGCCTCTTCGACGCCACGCAGTCCGGTGGCACGTCATGCGGTCACGCGCGGCCTCGATCTTCCGATCCCCGGTGCGCCCGCACCGCGCATCCACGAGGCGCGCCGAGTCACGCGTGTCGCCGTGCTGCCCACCGATCACCTCGGCACGAAGCCTCGTTTGCGAGTGCAGGAGGGTGATGTCGTGATGCGTGGTCAGCCGCTGTGGCAAGACCGCACGCACGCCGCCATCACCATCACGTCGCCGGCGAGCGGTCGCGTCGCGGCCATCCATCGGGGTGAGCGTCGCGCGCTGCGTGCGATCGTGATCGAGCTCGATGCCAACGACGGTGACGGACACGCCGCGTTCAGTCGCTTCAGTCCCACCGTCCTGCGCGATCGTGCGGCGTTGCGCGCCTTGCTGCTTGAATCGGGACTCTGGGTTGCCTTTCGCACGCGTCCGTTCAACCGCGTCCCGGCACCCACCGATGAGCCGCACGCCGTGTTCGTGACCGCACTCGACACGAGTCCGCTCGCGCCGAAGCTCGACCTCGTGATCGGCGAGCGGGCCGATGACTTCGCGCGCGGCCTCGAGGTGCTCCGTGCGCTCACCGATGCGCCGGTCTTCGTGTGCCGCGCCCCCGGCAGTTCCCTCGGTGACGGCGTGGATGGCGTGCGACTCGCCGAATTCGGCGGCAAGCATCCGGCCGGTGCACCGGGCTTTCACATGCACACGCTCGCCCCGGTGTCGCGCACACGCACGGCGTGGCAGCTCGGCGCGCAAGATGTCGTACGATTGGGGCATCTGCTGCGCACGGGGCAACTGGATGTCTCGCACGTCGTCGCGTTGGGCGGACCGGCGGTGCGCGAACCGCGGCACGTGCGGACGCGATTGGGCGCGAGTCTGTCCGAGCTCATGCTGGGCGAACTCGCGCCGGTGCCCGAGGGCGCGCTGCCGCACCGGCTCGTGAGCGGCTCCGTCCTCACCGGACGTCGTGTCGACGATCCCGAGACTGCGTATCTGTCGCGCCACGATCAGGCCGTCTGCGCGTTGCCCGAAGTGATCAAGCGCCGGTTTCTCGGGTTCCTGCGCCCCGATGCGCCGGCGTATTCGTCGCTGCCGGTCTATCTCGGCGGCGGCGCACGCGCCGGCTTCGACACGATGATGCACGGGGGACCTCGCGCGATGGTGCCCATCGGCGCGTACGAACGTGTCATGCCCTACGACCTCATGCCCACGCATCTGTTGCGCGCCATTCAACTCGGCGACGCCGAATGGGCCGAACAGCTTGGTGTGCTCGAACTCGATGAGGAAGACGTGGCCCTGTGCAGCTACGTGTGCCCCGGCAAGGCCGATTACGGCACGGCGCTGCGGCGTCTGCTCGACACCATGGCCGCGGAGCGCTGAATGCAGATCCTGCGCAACCTCTTCGACCGCATCGAGCCGCTGGTGCAGCCCGGTGCAAAATACGAGAAGCTGTATCCGCTCTACGAGGGGATCGAGAGCTTCTGCTTCACCCCACCCGAGCGCACGCGCAGCGGCCCGCACGTGCGCGACGTGCTCGACCTGAAGCGCATGATGGTGCTGGTGGTCTTCGCCCTGATTCCGTGCATCCTCATGGCGATGTTCAACACCGGCTATCAGATCCACCGCGTCGTGGAGGCCGGTGGGACGACGCTCGATACGTGGCAGAGCACGGTGTACGGCCTGACGGGCCTGCCGCTGGCGACCTCGTCGTGGATCGGCAACTTCGTGCACGGCGCGTTGTACTTCCTGCCCGTGTATCTCGTCACGATGACGGCGGGCGGCTTCTGTGAAGTGATCTTCTCGCTGGTGCGCGGCCACGCGATCAACGAAGGCTTCCTCGTCACGGGCACGCTCATCCCGCTCATCCTGCCGCCCGCGATTCCGTATTGGCAGGTGGTGCTGGGCACCGCGTTCGGTGTCGTGATCGGGAAGGAGATCTTCGGCGGGACCGGGATGAACTTCCTCAACCCCGCCCTGACGGCGCGCGCGTTTCTGTTCTTTGCCTATCCGGCGCAGCTCTCGGGTGAAGTGTGGGTCGCTGCCACCCCAGCGGATGGACAATCCGGCGCCACCTGGCTCGCCTCGTTCGCCGAGGGCTCGGGCCATCTGGCCGGCTTCACGTGGACCGATGCATTTCTCGGGCTGATCCCCGGTTCGATGGGAGAGACGTCGGTGCTCGCGGTATTGCTCGGGGCCGCGCTTCTGCTGCTCACGCGCGTGGGCGCGTGGCAGACCATGGCCGGTGTCCTCGTGGGGACGCTGATCACTGCCGCGCTGCTGAATTCGGTGGGCTCCGACACCAACCCCATGATGTCGCTGCCGCCCCACTGGCACCTCGTGCTGGGCGGGTGGGCGTTCGGCACCGTGTTCATGGCGACCGACCCGGTGTCGTCGGCGTTCACGAGCACGGGCAAGCTGTGGTACGGTGTCGGGATCGGGGTGCTGTGCGTGCTCATTCGCGTGATCAATCCCGCGTATCCCGAAGGGATGATGCTCGCGATCCTGTTCATGAACATGTTCGCGCCGCTCATTGACCACGCGGTCGTGCAGGCGAACATCCGGCGGAGGGCCGCGCGCCATGGCTGACGCCCGTCGGGATACACCGCTGTACACGATCGGCTTCGCGGCGCTCGTGTGCGTGGTCTGCGCACTTCCCATCGCGTGGGCGGCGGTGTCACTGCGCCCGCGTCAGGAGCTGAATGCGCGGATCGACCGCCTCGAGAAGGTCCTCGGCGTGGCGGGCTTCATGGAGCCGGGCGAATCACTGACGGCCGAGCAGGTCGAGGCGCGCTTCGCGGAAGCGATCGTACCGCGCGCAATCGATCTCGCGACGGGCGACGCGGTGGACACGATCGATGTGGCCACGTACGACCAGCGCAAGGCGATGAAGGATCCGGCGCTCAGCGTGCCGGCCCCCGAAAACGCGGCGCGGGTGGTGAGTCTGCCGCGTGTCGCGGTGGTGTACGAAGTGCGCCGCGGTGATTCGTTGCAGGCCATCGTGCTCCCCATTCAGGGATATGGTCTGTGGTCCACGATGTACGGCTACATCGCGCTCGCGGGGGATGCCCGCACGGTGAACGGCATCACGTTCTATGAGCACGGCGAGACCGCCGGTCTGGGCGGCGAGATCGAGAATCCACGCTGGCAGGCGAAGTGGGTGGGACGTCGCGCGGTCGATGACACCGGCGCGGTGCAGTTGCAGGTCATCAAGGGCGCCGCTGGTCCGCCGGCGGATGACCCATACCGCGTGGACGGGCTCTCCGGCGCGACGATTACCGGTCGCGGCGTGACCTCCACGCTGGACTTCTGGCTCGGGGCCAACGCATTCGGCCCGTACCTCGCGCGCGTGCGCGCCGGAGGCAACTGATGCTCGACAAACAATCGCGCGGTGCGCTGCTCGATCCGCTCTTCGACGACAATCCGATCGCCAAGCAGGTGCTCGGCATCTGCTCGGCGCTGGCGGTGACCACGCTGCTGCAACCGTCGCTGGTGATGTGCCTGGCGGTGACGGCAGTGCTCGTGGCCAGCAACGTGTCGATCAGTCTGATCCGCCAGTGGATTCCCTCGAGCATCCGCATCATCGTGCAGCTGACGATCATCTCGTCGCTCGTGATTCTCACGGACCAGGTGCTGAAGGCCTACGCCTACGGGGTATCGCGGCAGCTGTCGGTGTTCGTGGGGCTCATCATCACCAACTGCATCCTGATGGGACGCGCCGAAGCGTTTGCGATGCAGAATGGGCCCAAGGCGAGCTTCTTCGACGCGATCGGCAACGGCGCGGGCTACAGCCTGATCCTGCTCATCGTGGCAGCGTTCCGCGAGTTCTTCGGAGCCGGCTCCTTGTTCGGCGTGCGCATCCTCCCACTTGCCGCCGATGGCGGCTGGTACGTGCCGAACGGCCTCATGGTGCTCTCTCCGGCGGCGTTCTTTCTCATCGGCGGCATTGTCTGGGCCGTGCGCACCTGGAAGCCCGCGCAGGTCGAGCTCGAACGCGTGGTGCACATCGAGGAGCTGCCGCACGATACCTCCCACCGCGACGGTGCCGACCGTCGCGCGGCCTGACGCGGGGAGGCGGACGTGGCGAGTCATTATCTGAGTCTCTTCGTGCGGGCCGTGTTCGTGGAGAACATGGCGCTCGCGTTCTTCCTTGGCATGTGTTCGTTCCTGGCCGTGTCGAAGCAGGTCAAGACGGCGATTGGTCTTGGGGCGGCGGTGACGTTCGTGCTGGCGATCACCGTGCCGGTGAATCAGCTGCTGCTGCGACACGTGCTTGGCGAAGGGGCGCTGGCGTGGCTGCATCCATCGCTAGGCACGGTGGATCTGTCGTTTCTCGTCTTCCTTACCTTCATCGGCACCATCGCCGCGCTCGTGCAGGTGGTGGAGATGGCGATCGACCGATTCGCGCCGGCACTCTACGCGGCGCTCGGCGTGTTTCTGCCGCTCATCGCGGTGAACTGCGCCATTCTGGGCGCGAGTCTCTTCATGGCCGAGCGTGACTACACGCTCGGTGAGAGCACGGTGTTCGGCATCGGCTCGGGGATCGGTTGGTGGCTCGCCATCGTGGCGTTGGCGTCGGTCCGCGAGAAGCTGCGCTACGCGAATCCTCCCGCGGCACTGCGCGGGCTGGGGTTGACGTTCATGGTGACCGGACTGCTGGCGGTGTGCTTCATGGCATTCGCGGGGATTCAGCTGTGACGACGGTGCGCGTACAGGTTTCCCGGACGGAGGCGACATGCTGACGATCGCCACAGGGCTCGGTGCCTTTCTGGTTCTCGTGCTGTCGTTGGTGGCGGCGCTCATGTTCGCGCGCAAGAAGCTGGTGGCGAGTGGCAACGTCACGCTGCACGTGAACGACGATCCATCCAAGGACATGGTTGTGCCAAGTGGCAGCTCGCTGCTGGCGACGCTGGCCGCGCAGCAGGTGTTCATTCCGTCGGCGTGCGGTGGCAAGGGCACGTGCGGTGTGTGCAAGGTGGAGGTGCACGCGGGCGGTGGCGCGCTGCTGCCGACGGAGACGGCACACGTCTCCCCCGGCGAGGCGCGGCGCGGCGTGCGCCTCTCGTGTCAGGTGAAGGTCAAGCAGGACATGAACATCCACGTGCACGAGGATGTGTTCGGCGTGCGGCGGTGGACGTGCAAGGTGCGCTCCAACGACAACGTGGCCACGTTCATCAAGGAACTCGTGCTCGAATTGCCGGCCGGCGAAGCGGTCCCGTTTCGTGCCGGTGGCTACATCCAGATCGAGTGCCCGCCGCACGTGCGTCGATTCAGCGACATCGAGGTGGCGTCGGAGTATCGCGAGGACTGGGAGAAGTTCGGCTTCTTCCAGCTCACCTCCACGGTGACCGAGCCGGTGTCGCGCGCGTACTCGATGGCGAACTACCCCGAGGAGGCGGGCATCATCATGCTCAATGTGCGCATCGCGACGCCGCCGCCGCGCACGACGGGCGTGCCGCCCGGCATCATGTCGTCGTACATCTACGGCCTCAAGCCGGGCGACGAGGTGATCATCTCGGGGCCTTACGGCGAGTTCTTTGCGCGCGACACGAAGAACGAGATGTGCTTCATTGGTGGTGGCGCCGGCATGGCCCCGATGCGCTCGCACATCTTCGATCAGTTCCGCCGGCTGCACACCGACCGCAAGGTCACCTTCTGGTACGGCGCGCGCTCGATGCGCGAAGCGTTCTATGTGGAGGACTTCGACGCCATTCAGGCGGAGAACCCCAACTTCACGTGGACGCTGGCCCTGTCGGAGCCGCGCCCCGAGGACAACTGGACGGGCGCGACGGGTTTCATTCATGACGTGCTCTATCGCGAGTACCTCTCGAAGCATCCGGCGCCCGAGGACATCGAGTATTACCTGTGCGGTCCGCCGATGATGCTCAAGGCGTGCATGAAGATGCTCGAGGATCTCGGGGTCGATCGCGAGAACGTGATGTTCGACGACTTCGGGTGATCCGTTGGGGCGTGTGATGCAGGGCGCCGCCGGTCGCTGGCGGCGCATGGCGATCGTGGGACTGGCGGCGGTGGCGGCGGTGTGGTTCGCGCGGACGCGCACCGCCGAACCACCGCCGTCGTCGTTGCGGCCGACCGCGTTCGACGGCGAGACGATGGGGACGACCTACCGCGTGCTCCTCGCGCGCGTCGTGCCCGAGGCGCATCGCGCCACGCTGCAACGCGGCGTCGACTCGCTGCTGCGCGCCGTCAACGCCAGCATGTCCACGTACGACACGACCTCCGAGCTCTCGCGCTTCAACGCGCGCCGCGACACACTTCCGTTTCCGATCTCGTCGCCGCTCGCATTCGTGCTGCGCACCTCCGCGTCCGTGCACGCCGCGTCAGGCGGGCGATTCGACGTGACGGTCGGGCCCCTGGTGAATGCGTGGGGCTTCGGGCCAGCGGCGCGCCCGCAGGATACCCTCGCCGACAGCGTGATCGCCCGGCTCCGGCAGCATGTGGGGATGCAGTGGCTCGTCTTGCGCGACGACGCGAGCGGGACCGCGCTCATGAAGCGTGACCCGCGCGTACGCGTTGATCTCTCGGCGGTGGCCAAGGGCTATGGTGTGGATGTAGTGAGCGACTGGCTCGCCGCGCAGGGCGAAGCAGCACATCTTGTGGAGATCGGCGGCGAGATGCGCGCGCGAGGGCGCAACGCCGCGGGGGAGCCGTTTCGTGTGGGCATCGAGGACGCCGATCCGGACGCGCGGCGCGTGCGATTCGCCGTTGGCCTGGAAGACCTCGCGTTGGCCAGCTCCGGCAACTATCGCAACTGGTTCGAGCTGAACGGACAGCGGTACGCGCACACCATCGACCCGGTGCTCGGCCGCCCGGTGCGCCACGCGCTGCTGGCGGCGAGCGTGCTCCACCCGCGATGCGCGGACGCCGACGCCTGGGCCACCGCGCTCATGGTGGCCGGTCCCGACTCGGCGTGGGCCCTCGCGCAGCGCGAGCGTCTGGAGGTGGCCTTGCTCATCGCGGGGCCATCGGGCGAGGTTGAAGAGCGCCTGACGCCGGGGTTTGCGGCGCGCCGGCTCTCGTCGCCCGATCCCTCACCTCCTGCACGGACTCGCCAATGATTGTCGCCCTGCTGGCGCTTGTGCTGGTCGCGCTCGTGATGGGCGCGATGGCGATCGGTGTGATCCTGTCGGGCAAGACGTTGCGCGGGTCGTGCGGCGGCGTCGGCAGTGGGGACTGCGCCTGTGACGCGGCCGGTGTGCCGCTCGATCAACGCGCGTGCCAATCGCGCGGCCTCATGCGCGACGAGAACAACGCGCCGGTGACCCTGCGCCGCTGACGAGCTGTCGCCACCCGCGCGCGAGGCACACACGCGGGTGGCACGTTACACCACCGCGAAGTTGAGCATCATGCCGTGGTCTTCATGCTCGAGGTTATGGCAGTGCATGAGGAACCGCCCCCGATGTCGGTCGAAGGTGGCCACCACCGAGACGGATTCGCCCGGATACACCAGCACGGTGTCCTTCCAGCCACGTTCCCACGGGAACAGTTGATTCCGACCACCGGCGCGCCCGAGCACGCGGAAGCGCACTGCGTGCATGTGCACCGGGTGCGGAAACGGGCCGTCATTCACGAACGTCCATCGTTCCGTCGCGCCGAACGGTACGCGCACATCGATGCGCTCCATGTCGAACATGGTGTCGTTGATCGTGTGCTGCATCATCGCACTGCGGAATCGGAAGGTGCGCGTCGTGTCGAACCGGCGCGCATCCACCGGTGGCAGGGGCACGAGCCGTTCGGGGCTCGTCGCACGCCCTCGTGCGCGTGATCGCGCGGCGCGTGTCACCACGAACTCCAGCAACTCCATCGCGCCACCGTTCGGAATCACACCCGCGCCGCCCATGCCGCCCATGCGGCCGCGGCCCATGCCCATCCCCCCGCCCATCCCGCGATAGGGCGCGTCGAACGGCAGTGACACGAGCATCACGCGTGTTCCGACCGCAAGCGCGGAAAAGTCGAGCAGCAGGTCGGCGCGCTCTCCGGTGGACAGGTCGAGATGGGGCAACGAGACCGGCGCGTCGAGCAGTCCGCCGTCGGTGCCGAGAAGCGTGAGTGGCTGCGCGTTGGACAGCGCGAGTCGGAAGATGCGCGCGCTGCCGGCACCGAGCACGCGGACACGATACGGCGCGGCGTCCACCTCGACGCTCGGTTGACGCACGCCGTTCACATAGGCAGCGCTGCCGAGCAATCCCTCCATCATGTCGTGCCCCATCGTGACGTTGTACGCGATGTGGCCGTTCGCATCGGGGCGCTTGTCCTGCAGCGCGAGGCAGAGTTCGTGATCGCCGTCCGGCAAGCCCAGCGCCTGCTCGTCGCGATCCGTGATGACGAAAAAGCCAGCCATGCCGAGGTGCACCTGCGCGGCCGTCCGCATGTGCGGGTGCGGGTGATACCAATAGGTGCCCGCGGGTTCGTCGAGCGGGAAGTCGTACGCGTACTCGGCGCCCGGCGCGATGGCGAGGCGCGGGTGTCCGTCGTCCTTCTCGGGGGGACGCAGCCCATGCCAATGCAGGATGGTCGGCTCGTCGAGTGCGTTGCGCAGCGTGATGCGTGCGCGCTCTCCCGCGCGTGCGCGGATCGTTGGTGCGATCGGACCGTCGCCGAGTGTGAGGATGGGCGACCGCACGCCGGGCGCGATCTCCCCCGTGCTCGCGCGCGCGGTGAGCACGAGCCCATCGGGCGAGACGGTGGGCGGGATGTACAGCGGGCCGGGGACATGCGGGCGCGTGGCGCTGAGCGCGGTGCGGCGGAACATCGTCGTGTCGCGGACGACGGCGAACGCGCCGGCGGACAGCGCCGCCGAGCGCAGGAAGTCTCGACGATCCATGAGCGGAACCGGAGAGCGTCCCCCGCGAGATGCGAAGGAACGAGCGGGGAGTCAGCGCGTGCGGCCGGCGTCGGTCGCGTTTGCAGCGCGTTGCAGCGAGTACCGTTCCACCACCTGGGCGCCCGATGAGGCGTCGAGGCGGATGCCGAGAATGTAGTCGGTGCCGATCTCGTGCACCTCGAGGGCGTCCGGCAGGTTCACGACGGCGACGCGCGTTCCGTCGGGATCGAACACATGCCATCGCGCGGGGGCCCCGATCGCGCGCGGCGTGCGACGTACCCACAGGTGGTCCTGCCCGTCCACGAGCATGGCGTCGTAGGCGGGGACCGTGGGCGGAAACGTGAACGTCGTCCACTCGCGTTCGGCCTCCGCCTTTCGCGCGTCGGTGACGCCGAGAGTATCGCGGTACTTGTACCGCGCGATGTCGTCGTCGGTCGTGCCGAGGTCGCCGGGTTCGTCGATGATCGACGCGAGCGGCGCACCGTCGAGGCCGAAGGTGCGAATGGTGAAGCTGTCGGCGGTGGCGACGTAGGCGCGCGTGCGTCCGAGCGCGAGCAGCGGTTCGCGTCCGAGCGGGTGCGGTCTCGAGCCGCGGAGTGTGACGAGTCGCTCCGATCCCGGCAGCTCGCCCAGCGGCGCGGTGGCTCGTCCGGTGGCATCGCTGAGCCAGAAGGGGACGGTGCCGCGAGCACGACCGGGTTCAGGTGGGGCGCCGGTGCGACGCTCCCAGCCCATGTGCAGGAACGCTCCGGTTGCATTGCACGTGGTCCGATAGGTCGGGACTCCCTGGGGTGAGTCGAAGGCGAAGTCGCGAACCATCGTGCCGTCGAGCGAGTAGACGAGCCATGGCTCGGCCTTCGTGATCTCGTTCACGAACACGGAGTCGCCGCAGCGATGCAGACGGGCGATGTATTCGAACTCGTCAGGGCCTTTGCCTTCGCGTCCGAGCGAACGGACGAGCGCTCCGGTGGCGTCGAACCAGCGCAGGGCGAAGAGCCCACGATCGGCCACCAGCACGCCCCCGTCGGGCAGTTGCGTGACACCCTCGGCGTTGCCGATGAGCGGGGCGCCGAGCGAGTCGTCGCCGGATATGGCGAGCGCGGGCATGGCCTCGACACGCCAGCTGGCGAGCGAAGACGACGCGGCCTCGCGATCTGCGCACGCAACGAGCGGACCCGCCACGACGATAAGCAGCCAGCATCCTGCTGTTGCGGAGCGGTGCCGTGCGAAACCGGGCATCAGCGTCGAGGCGTGCGAGTGAGCGACAACACGAGCACAGCGTGCGTGCCCGTGAACGGATCCTGCACGATGCCGGCGATGTGGTCGCGGCCGATTTCGTGCACGGTGAGCAGTGGGGGGAGCAGCACTGTGGCGACGAGGGTGCCGTCAGGATCGAACACCGTCCACTCGGCGTGTTCATCGCCGGCCGCCGGGAAGCGCCGCACCCAGAGGTGATCGTCAGCGTCCACCAGCATCGCGTCGTAGGCGGGCAGCGTGGTCGGAGGTGTGTCGAGCGCCCACTCCTCGCGAGTCTGGCGCTGCTGTGCTGCGGACTGGCCCGCGGAGTCGAGGCGCTTTGCGCGCTCGAGGTCGGCCTCGGTGACGCGCCGCGGCGGGCCGGGGAGGCGGCGCACGCCGGCGAGTTGGCCCGCGAGCGTGAAGACCTGCACGACGGCGCTGTCGGCGGTGCCGACGTAGACGGAGCGCTGGCCAATGGCGAGCCGCGGTGTACGACCCAGGAGGGCCGGTCCAGCGCCATAGCCGTAGGCGACAAACTCAGGTCCGGGCACCTCGCCGAGCTCCACGCGCTGCTCGCCGGTGGCCGACGCGAGCCAGACGGGTACGGTGGCACGCTGCCGGCCGAGCGGCGCATCCTCGCGGAACGGGTACCAGCCATGGTGCACGAACGTACCGGCCGCGTTGCAGGCGCTGTGGAACGTAGGGGAGCCTCCGGCGAACTCCACAGCCGGCATCGCGCGCACGAGCGATCCGTCGAGCGCATGCACGCTCATGCGCGACGCGGCGATCTCCTGCACGAAGAGTGAGTCGCCGCAGCGCCACGCCCTGGCGATGTACTCGAACTCACCCGGTCCGGTGCCCTTGCGCCCGACGGCGCGAAGGAATGTGCCCTGCGCATCGAAGAAACGAAGTGCGTGGAGATCGCGGTCGCTCACGAGCACACCGCCGTCGGGGAGGCGGGTGACGTGCACGGTCTCACCGAGCCGGACGTCGCCGGTTGGGTCGTCGTCGGCGATTTCGAGCAGCGGGGTTGGATCAACGGTCCAGATGGGTGGCGCCGCGTCGTCCGACGTGCTCGCGCATGCGGTGCTGGTGAGGAGGGCCAGCAGCACGAGGGCACGCACTTGGCGATGGCGACACACACGAACTGGCTGCGTGTCTCGATGTCGCATGGCGCGTGGTACCTGCTCACGCGAAAAAGGTGCCGCAGACGTGCGCATCAGTCGTTCGGACTACCCGGGAGCAGCGGCTCGAGGTCGGGCGCGCTGGCGCCCTGTTCGGTACAGAGCGCGTACTGCGTTTCGCCCGCGTGATACATGGACACACCGGCGGAGCGACCCTGCTTGTCCACGATGAAGAAGCGGATGTTGAAGTTGGGCTCCTTGCGATCATTGAGGAGTCGTGCCTCGACCGTGTTGTCGCGAATGCGACGCAGCGCGGCGAGTCCGGCGTCCTTTGGCCGCGCGCCGCGACGCAGCTCCTCGATGATCAGGTACGACGACAGGTTGTAGAGATTCGCTTCGCCGCGCCCCGTGCTGCCCGCCGCGCCGACGGCGTTGTCCACGTACAGCCCTGCGCCAAGGATGGGAGAATCGCCCGCGCGTCCGGGAATCTTCCACGCGAGACCGCTCGTGGTGGTGACGCCCGCGAGGTCGCCGTTGGGGGCGAGGCCGTTGCAGTTGATCGTGCCCCAGAAGGAGCCTTCGCGAATGAGGCCATCGCGCACCATGCTCAACCCGGCCGCGAGTCCCGGGTCCCGCTCGTGCTTGGGCCGATCCTTCACGTCCTGCGCCTTGCGCCCGTTCCCCTTCGGATCGAGCCAGCGCTCGGGGTCGAGCCGTCGCTTCCACTCGCGCCAGAGACGACGACTGTCGGCGGTGTTGAGATCCGATTCGATCGTGAATCCCATGGCGCGTGCGAAGGCCTGCGCGCCTTCACCCACGAGCAGATGGTGATCGGTGTAGTCCATCACGGCCTGGGCCACGAGCGAGGGGGTGCGCACGCCTTCGAGCGCGGCAACCGCGCCCGCGCGACGACGCGGACCGTGCATGCACGACGCGTCGAGTTGCACGATGCCGTCAGCGTTCGGCAGGGCGCCGTAGCCGATGCCGTTCTCGGTGGGATCGAGTTCGGGGATGTTCACCCCACCGATGAGCGCATCGAGCACGTCGTCGCCGGCCACGAGTCGCCGAAACGCATGCTCCACGGCGTTCTCCGTGCCGCCATTGCGAAACGCGTATCCGCTGTAATCCGCAATCACGACGGGGGCCACCGTACGTCGCACCAGCACCTCGGGGGCGCGTACGGTGGACGTGGCGGCGAGGGTCTCGAGCGGCGTTGAGGCGGCGCCGAGCGCGAGGCCGGCGGCCGTGACCTTGAGGAACTCGCGGCGGGAACTGGACATCGGTCGCGGCGGAGGGAGAGACTGAAGGACACGGGCGACGCCGCAAACGTATCGCCCGAACGTCTCCCTCACCAGCGAACCATGCTCCTGCTCCTGCACGGCGCCCTCGGCGATCGCACCACCCTGTACCCGCTTCGCGAGGCGCTCGATGCGAGCGTGGGCATGGCGACGGAACTGCTCGAGTTCGATGGCCATGGTGCCAGCGCCGCAGCTGGCGGTGCGATACGCCTCGATCGGCTCGTGACGCAGACCCTCGACGTGCTCGCGGCGAGCGGTCCGCGGCATCTGGTGGGCTACAGCATGGGTGGCTACGTGGCGCTCGTGGCGGCAACGCGCGCGCCGGCGCTGGTGCGATCCGTCTTCACGCTGGGCACGAAGCTCCGCTGGTCACCGGACGTGGCGACGGACGCGGTCACGCAACTACATCCCGACGTCATGCGCGCGAAGGTGCCGGCGTATGCCGCGCAGCTCGCCGCGCGTCACGGCGACTCGCACTGGGCGGCGGTCGTGCGCGGCACGGCCGACGCGCTGCGGGCTCTCGGCGATGCACCGCTGCTGACCGAAGACACCCTCGGCATGATCCGCTGTCCTGTTCGGATCACGTTGGGCGATCGCGATCGCACCGTCCCCCTCGAGGAACTGCGCTGGCTGCTGTCCTGCGTATCGACCGCGAGTGCCTGCGTGTGGCCCGACACGCCGCACCCGCTCGACCGTGCCCCGCTGCCGCTGATCGCGGACGCGATCAGGGCGTTCCTGTCAGCGTATCGCGACGACGGGTCGAGTCCTGCGCCACACGCGTCGCTCGCTCGCGATTGAGCAGGACCTTGCTCAGTCGCGCGCGCGGCAGCTCCCAGTCGGGGCGCGTCCAGCCACTGCGTTCGACCGGCGACGGGCCACCGCTGGCCGGTCGCAGCGCGTCCTCGAACGTCGTGAACTTCGAGCCCGGATTCCACAGCGCCCAGCTCTTTGCCCCGGCGTCGTAGGTGGCCTGGATCTGCGCACGCACTTCGGCGGCGCCGTAGGTTGCACCGCGAATGCTCATCGCTTCGAGCCACGGCATCACTTCGCCCACCGGTCCGCCCGTCGAATCCTGCACGAACCGCGTGCGCTCGACCGCGTCGGTCACGGCGAGTCGCACGATCTGGTACGGATTCTGAATGGGTCGCGCGAAGCCGTACAGCCCCGCGGCGTAGTGTGACGGATAGACCATGGGCAGCACGACATCGGCGACGCTGATGACACGCTCCCAGTTCTGGCCGATCTCGATGTCGCCTTCGAGGTGCGTGGAGAGGCCGAACACGTCGGCCGTCACCGTCACCTTGTAGTCCGCCAGTTGGGCCTTGGAGTAGGCGATGAACGCCTTGATGTTGTCGGCGCGCGACACGCTGTCGCTGCCCGGATACCGCATCACGGCGCGCGCGCTGTTGGTCACGTCGGGGAAGCGCACGTAGTCCCACTGCAGCTCGCCGAAGCCCATGTCGAGGGCTTCCTTCGCGATCGCGATGTTGTAGTCCCACACGCGTCGGTCGTACGGATTCACCCACGGTCCGCCCTTGTTGTCCTTCCACACGCTGCCGTTGGCGTGGCGAATCGCGAGCTCCGGCTTCTTCTCGGCCAGCATGCGGTCCTTGAACACCACGATGCGCGCGATCGAGAAGATGCCGTGCGCATTCAGCGTGTCGATCAGGGCCGGCAGCCACTTCGTGGCGGGACGCTGATCGGCGCCGATTTCGAGGGCGAGCGGAATGCGCGTGCCATCGTACGCGAGGAACGTGTCCGATTCCTTGATGTCGATGATGAACGCGTTGATCTCGGTGGCGTCGGCGATGCGAATGAGATCGGCCATGCGCGAGCGCGAGCCGGCGGCCCACGCGTTCACGTAGAGCGCGCGCACCGAATCGGGGCGCGGCACTCGGCGCGCGAGGCGACCCGCACGTGTGGTGTCCGGACCGGCGGCGGCGATGCTGTCGGCGCGCGCCACGCTGTCTCGGCGTGCGCGCTCCGCACTGTCGGCAACGGCTGATGGGCCCTCGGCACCCGCTGCGGCACCGCTATCCTCGGTGCCGCGCGCCTGCATGCGGTCGCCTTGGCCACCACAGGCCGCCAGCACGATCGCGGGCACCAGCGCGCTCAGGCGCAGCAGCCGCGCGACATGACGAAACGACGAATACACCGGGACGCGGGGGGCCGACACGAACGGACTCCTGGAGAAGACGAGGGCGAATGCGCGTGACTCGGGGACCGCGCTCGCACCTCGCGGGCGCGTCTCCACGCAGGCGGTAAGCTAGCCAACCGCCCTGCGGGATGCGCGAGCGCACGTCCGCGTGACCCACCAATGCACGACGGCCGCCGAACGCGTCGCGTCCGGCGGCCGTCGTGGGCCGACAACGTGGCCGCGCGTCAGTCCATCCGACGCACCGGCCCGATGGCGCGGTCGATCGCGGCGGTGGCCTCGTCCAGCTCCTTCCGCAGCACGTCGGCGCGCTCCAACGCATCACGCCCGACCTTCTGGTCGACGCGCGTCGTCATGCCGGCGAGGTACTGGATGTGCGCCTGCAGCCCGGGCTTGCCGTAGCGTACGGGCTGCGTGAGCAGTGTCCCATGCAGCACGGCCTTCACCTTGGCGAGCGAATCCGCCGCCGCAGGGCCCGCCGCCGCCAGTCGCGTCTCGGCCTGACGCGCGCGCGCGATGAGCGCGTTCACTTCGGTGACCATGTCGCGCAGTCGCACATTGTGCGTGAACTGCTGCTGCAGATCCGCCGCCGTGTAGCCTTCGGCTGCGAGCCGCGGGTCGATCTCGACCGTGAGCGGCACCGTCTTCGTGCTGCTGCCGACCGACAGCGTCACGCTGTACTGGCCCGGCGGCGCACCGAAGCCGTTGCGATGCTGCACGCCCCAGGTGAAGCGATTCATGCCGGCGTTGGCCGTGACGAGGTTGAGCACCGGCTGATTCGCGGCGGCCGGCGCCTCGCGGCCCGCCATCATTGCGGCCTCGGGGTCGTCATCATCGACGGGACGTCGGCCACGCGGTGCGGCCGGCGGTGTCACGCCGCTCTTGTAGCTGTTGACGATGTCGCCCTTCGCGTCGCGGATCTCGATGCGCACCGTATCGCCCGGCGCCGACGCGAGGAAGTAGTCGACCTGCGGGCCGAACCAGACGCCGGCCGCACCGGTCGTGCGCACACCCGCGCGCGGGGTGAACACCGTGAGCGCTTCCGTCGCGGTGGTGGCCGAGACCTGATGCAGCGCGGACAGATTGTGCAGAATCCAGTTGCCGCGACCCTGCGTGGCGACGATCAGATCCCCCTTGTGCACGAGGATCTGATTGATCGGCAACTGCGGCATGTTGAGATGGAACGGCTGCCAGTTCGCGCCGTTGTCGAAGGACACGTACATGCCGAACTCGGTGCCGGCGTACAGCAACCCTTCACGCCCCGGGTCCTCACGCACGACGCGCACCGGCGCATCCGCCGGAATGCCATTGCGACCGTTCGTCAGACGCGTCCACGTCTGCCCGTAATCCTCGGTGCGATAGATGTACGGCTGATAGTCGCCGAGCAGGTAGCGATACGTCGCGAAGTACGCCGACCCCTTCCGGTGCGGAGATACTTCCACCCACGGCACACGCCCGCCCATTTCGAGTCCCTTGGGCGTGACGTTGGTCCACGTCTTGCCACCATCGCGCGTGACGTGCACCGGTCCGTCGTTCGCGCCCGTCCAGATGACCCCCGCTTCGTGCGGCGACTCCGTGATGGCGTAGAGCGTGCTGTAGAACTCCTCGCCCGTCACGTCGCGCGTGATGGGTTCGCCGCTCGCGCCCTGCCGATGATCCTGCGGATACCAGGTGAGGTCGGGCGAGATCTTCTCCCACGTCACGCCCTTGTCGCGCGTACGGTGCACGAACTGCGAACCGTAGTACAGCACCGACGGATCGTGCGGTGAGAGCGCCATCGGTACCGTGCGCTGCAGACGATAGATCAGATCCTGCCCCGCGTTGCCGTACAACGACTGGCCGCCGATCCAGTAGTTGCGTGACTGACGCAGCTCGGTGTTCATGACGGCGAACTGTCCCTTGCACGAACCGTAGATGATGTTCGGCTCGCTCGGATGCGGAATGATCGGCCCCGTCTCGCACCCCGGACCCGTCGTGATCGCCTGCGGATCGAAGGGATTCGCCACGCTCGACCAGTAGTAGGTGCTGTTGTCCTGCTGGGCCGAGTACAGGTTGTACGGGAAACGATTGTCGGCCCACACGCCGTAGAACTCGGCCGTGGGCTGATTGCGCTGCGTGCTCCACGTGCGGCCGCCGTCGAACGATACGTTCGCGCCGCCGTCGTTGGCCTGCACCATCGTCTGTCCGTTCGACGGATTGATCCAGATGTCGTGATTGTCCCCGTGCGGCGTCGGGAACGGACGCACCGTCTTGCCACCGTCGGTCGACTTGTAGAACGTCTCGGCGCCACCGTAGACGACGTCGGCGTTGGTGGGATCGGCGCCCAACGTCGTGTAGTAGAACGGACGCGTGATCAGCCCGGGCGTGTTGTTCACCTGCTGCCACGTCGCACCGGCATCGTCGGAGCGATACAGCCCGCCACCCGGCTCGGCTTCCACGAGCAGATACAGGCGCTCGGGGTTGGCCGCCGTCACCGCGATGTTCCCCTTGCCGATGAGCTGATTCGGCAGCCCCGTGCCCGTCTTGCGGAAGGTCACACCACCATCGGTGCTCTTGTAGAAGCCGCCTTCGCGCGATCCGGAAATGATCGTCCACGGCTTGCGCTCGAGACGCGCCATCCACGCGTAGACGGTGTTCGGATCGCCGGGCTTGAGCTCGACATCGGATGCGCCCGTGCTGTCGTTGAGGTACAGCGTGCGACGCCACGTCTTGCCGGCGTCGGTCGTCTTGAAGATGCCACGCTCGGTGTTGCGCTTGAACAGATCACCAGTGGCCGACACCCACGCCGTGTTCGGATCGGTCGGGTGCACGCGCAGCGCGCCGATCTGGCCGGCGTTGTACAGCCCGACGAACTGCCAGCTCGCGCCCGCGTCGGTGGTGCGATACACACCGCGTCCGGTGGACACGTTGCTGCGTGCGCCGTCGGAGCCGGTGCCGAGCCAGATGATGTTGGGGTCGCTGTCGGCGACCGTGATGGCGCCAATGGAGGCGACGGGCACCTTGCCGTCGGTGATCGGCTGCCAGCTCTCGCCGCCATCGGTCGTGCGGAAGACGCCGCCGCTGGCGACGCCCATGTAGAACGTGCGCGGTTGCGACGGGACTCCGGCCACGGCCGTGACGCGGCCACCGACCGAATGGCCGGCGTGGCGATAGCTCAAGCCGACGAAGGTGGCCGGCGCGAGGCCCGGTGCACTGGTCGCCGGACGCGCGGCCTGCGCGGCCAGCGAGACCGCCGTGCCGGCGACCAGCGCGAGGGAGGTGACGAGGGGACGGCGGATCATCTCGAAGATCTCGCGAGAGAGGAAGGAACACGGCGCCCGCACGGGATAGACCCGACGGGCGCCGCAACTGACTCGGGGCGGGGGCTGCCCACGAGAAACTTACGCACGCGGCGGCGGAGCGTTGTCGTCAGGAACCCACGCCAGCGCCACCACCTGCACCTGCACGCCCGTGCTCTTCGGGCGCACCACGACCGCATCGAGCTGCTCGGCGAGGGCGTCGAACGCCGCCGATTCCAGCGCCAACTCTTCGGTGATGCGCGCCTCGAGATCGGCCAGCTCCTGCTGGGCCGCCTCGAACGTCTGTCGTGCCCGTTCGACGTCGTCGCCACGTGCGGACGCGCGCCCCATGCTGCGCGCGGCACTTCCGGCTTTGCCGAGCGTGCTCGCACTCACCTTCTTGCGTCCGAACAGTGCCCCCAGCACCGCGCTACCGATGGTCAGCGCCGAATCGAGCTTCGCGGCCGACGCCTTCTGCTCCTGCACATCGATCGCCGCTTCGGCCTTGCGCACCTTTTCGGTCGCCGCGTTCACGCGCACGGCGTACTTGCGGCGGACGGCTTCCACCTTGGCATCGGAGGCCTCGCGCGCCGCGAGCTGCAGCCGCGCGCGGAACGCACCTTCCGGCTCACCCACGTGCGACACCAGCTTGAGCGCCTTGCTCTGGTACAGGGTCACCCCACCGTTCGTGGTGATGAACTTCTGCAGGGCGCGCGTCCACGTGGTGTAACTCTTCACTGAAGACGCGACGGCGGGGACCGCGGCGAACTCGCTCCCCGCCTGCGCGGTGCGTTCCAGACGATTGACGTCCACGTCGATCGCTTCGGCGCTGTTCCAGTCGAGCGCGAGGACTCCCTCGTCGAGCGCGCAGAGCCACGCGGTGCGCTCCTGCTCGGCGACGCCCAACTTCGCGTTCTCGTAGGCGATGTCGGCGACACCGAGCACCGCCGGTCGCCACACGGCGTCGGCACCGGCCGTGGACGGAAACCACACCTGCACGATCTCCGGCGGGAGAATCGGCGGACGCGCGGCCGGTGACGCCGCGACCGCGTCGCCGGCGGTGCGTGCAGCCACCGGCGCGGCCGCCACGACGGGCGTCATGACGGGTGTCGCGGCCGGTGCGGCGACGCTCGGGGTCGCATCGCCCAGCCGCCGGATCTGTTCACGCGTCATCGGTCCGGCGAGATACGACATGGCCCAGCGCGTCTCGAACGTCGTGGGTTCGTTCTCGTGCACGCTGTGCATGAGGAACACACGCTTGCCAAGTCCGGCAATCGTGCGCTCCATCGCGGCCTGATCGAACGGCGCACCACCGCTTGCGCCAGCGAGTCCGTCCATGACGCGCGCCTTGTCGCGTTCCGTCTGCAGTCGTCCGATGAACCAGAGGCCGGTGTTCGACAGGCCCTTGTAGTCGAGATCGACCGGATTCTGTGTCGCCATGATCACGCCCAGGCCGAACGCGCGTGCCTGCTTGAGCAGCGTGAGCAGCAGCATCTTCGACGGCGGATTCGCCACCGGCGGCATGTAGCCGAACAGTTCGTCGATGTAGAGAATCGCGCGCAGCGATCCCGTGCCGGGTTGTTGCCGCATCCACGCGATCACATCGGCGAGCAGCATCGTCACGAAGAACATGCGCTCGGCATCGCCGAGGTGCGCGATGCTGATCACCGACACCCGCGGCTTGCCGCTCGGGCTGTAGAGCAGCGACGCCGTGTCGAGCGGATCGCCCTGCATCCACGCCTGGAAACCGGGCGCGGCGAGCAGGTTGTTGAGCCGCATCGCAAACCCCATGCGATCCTTCGCGGGGAAAACGGTATCCACCGGCATGACGCCGATCTGGGCGAAGGGCGGCTGTTGCACGGCCCCGATGAGCGCCGGCAGATCGAGATCCTGTCCCTGCTGCCAGGCGTGGGAGAGCAGGTTGGCGAGCAGGATGTGCTCGCGACTCGTGATCGGGTCGGCTTCGAGGCCGAGCAGTGCAAGCAACCCCGTCGCGGTCGCGTTCACACGCTCCGCGAACGCCTCGGCATCCTGCCGCACGACCGGCGGAGGCGCGGAGAATCCGCGCAGCAGCGACAGTGGGCGACCGGCACTCGAGCCCGGCGTGTAGATCGCCACATCGGCCGCGTCGCGCAGTCGCTGGATGCGCGCGCCATCCTGCCCCCAACTGTCGAGTCCTTTGCGCCAGAGGGACGCCTGGGCATCCGCGAAGCTCTCGGGATCGAGCCCGGCCGCGGTGGCCTGCTGCGGATCGATCCACGGCCGGAAGTCGCTGGCGGCGAGGTTCGGGAAGGTGAGGGCGATGTTGCCGAGATCGCCCTTGGGATCGATCGCGATCACCGGGATGTGATCGATGGCCGCTTCCTCGAGCATGCCGATGCCGAGGCCGGTCTTGCCGCTGCCCGTCATGCCGATGATGACGGCGTGCGTCGTGTAATCCTTCGCATCGACGAGCACGAGGTCGTCGTGCCGCGTGCGCGTTTCGAGGTCGTAGCGCTTGCCCAGGTAGAACTGGCCAAGCTTTTCGTAGGCGGGAGTCGTCATGACCGCGGAATCTACCGCGGATCGCGGGGACTGGGCGTGTGGCGTGCGTCCTGCGCGCTGTCGGGCACCGGGACGCCCGGATACACCGCGACGTCCGAGCCGTCCGCGAGAAATGCCGAGCGAGGGACGGCTGACAACGGCTCCACCCAGGCGGGTCCGTACAGTCTCGCAATGTCGGCCTCGAGGGCACACTCGGCAAGCGGCACGACGTTCCAGCGCGGGTGGGCCACGCGATACTCCTGTGTGGCGCGGGCGCCGCGGCCGGTGTAGCCGTAGTAGTGCTCGGCGATGAACTCCTCGGTCGAACCGGCACGCATGGGGTGCGTTGGTTGCGTGACGAGTGCGACGATCCGTTCCCACGCGCCTTCACGCTGCCATTCGTACAGCAGGGTGCGGGGCAGTGCGCCGCTCGTGGATGGCGGCACGCTGGCGTCGCGCATGGGACGCGCAACGTACGGCTCGCCGTAGAGCCGGCGCGCGACCGTCGCGACGGCGCGCTTGGGCACCATTTCCTGTACGAACACGACACCGCGTCGCCACGCGCCATCCTCGGCGCGACGCCGCACGTAGTAGCGCAGATTCACTTCCGGGAACTGCGTATGGCACGGGATCGCGAGGCCGCGCACGCGCACCTGCTCGAAGCGGAATGCGACAACGCTCACGAGTGCTTCACCGCGCCACAGATCGAGTTCGACACCGCGTGGCAACGTCGTGCGCAGCACCCGCGGGTCCACCGCCCACGACACCATCACGAGATCACGCCAATGGGCCGTGAGGAAGGGGCGATCGGTCATGCGCTCGGCAGCGCGTCGATCATGGCCTCGACGGCGGCCAGCGTGAATGGCTTCTGCAGGAATCCGGCGACTTGCAGGTCGCCGAGATGCGGCGCGACATCGACTTCGGTATAGCCACTCATGAGGACCACGGTGAGCGGAGGACGGCCCTCGCGACGTTCGCGAGCACGCCACTGTTCGAGCAGTTCGACGCCGGTCAGCCCCGGCATCGTCAGATCCAGCAGCGCGAAAGCAAACGGTTCAGTGGTCGCTTCGAGTTCCGCGAGGGCGTCGCGCCCCGATTCCACCGTGGTGACCTGAAATCCCTGTCGCGTCAGCAGCGCGCCGGTGACGCTCCGTACGACACGATCATCGTCCACAACAAGCACGCGACCACTTCGCACCCGCGAAACGGTGGGGTCGGGTACGGCCTCGGCGACGGCTGGTGCGCGCAACGTCGGAAAGCACAGTCGCAGCGTGGTGCCGAGGCCAGGTGCCGTGTCGAGCGTGATCGCGCCCTGGTGGCCACGCACAATACCGAGCGTTGCCGCGAGTCCGAGTCCTCGTCCCGTGAACTTCGTGCTGAAGAACGGATCGAAGATGCGCTCGGCGACATCCCGCGTCATGCCCACGCCGGAATCGCGGACTTCGAGGAAGACGACGTCGTCGTTCGTGCACGCCTCGCCGAAGGTCATCGTGTGATCGGTCATCGCGCCGCGACCGCGCCCGGTGCGAATGGCAATGGTGCCTGACCGACCGCTCAGGGCGTCACTGGCGTTGGTGATCAGGTTCATGATGACCTGACGCAGTTGCGTGGCGTCGCCCTGGATCGGGGGCAGCATGTCGTCGAGCTCGAGGTGCAGCGTGGCGTCCTTGCTGATGACGGTGCGCAGCAGTTGCGACATCTCACGCGCGAGTGCGCTGAGATCCAACGACTCGACGATGAAGCGACCCTTTCCGGAGTACGCGAGCAGCTGTCGCGTCAGGTCGGCGGCGCGTTGCGCCGTCCGCTCGATGTCGAGCACGACGCCACGCACCGGCGAACGTTCATCGAGATCGAGGAGTGCCAACGAGGCGTTCGAGAGCACCCCCACCAGCAGGTTGTTGAAATCATGCGCGATGCCGCCGGCGAGCAGGCCGAGCGACTCCAGCTTCTGCGCATGGTGCATCTGCGCGTCACGTTGCGCCTGTTGTTCGGCGCGCCGCAGCGCTTCGAGCGAGTGCGCACGCGCGGCTTCGAGGCGGGCCTCGTTGGCCTCGATTTCCGACGTGATGTCGACGATCGTGCCCACGCTGCGCGGTGGGGCATCCGTGGGTGCGTCAATGAACCGCCCGCGGAGATGCACCCACCGCACCTCGCCGCGTTTGTCCGCGAGGCGACAGTCGATGGTGAACGGCACGCCGGTGGTCCGGGCACGACGCAGGCGCTCGAGGACGCGCGGCCGATCGTCGTCAACGACATGGCGCAGCAGGGCGCGCAGCGAACGCGGCGTCTGCGATGGTGCGTAGCCGAGCAGCGCCTCGATGTGGGGCGAGAGGAAGGCCTCACTGGCGTCCGCGTGGGTGTCCCACACGCCGGCACCGGTCGCTTCCACGGCGAGCCGGAGCCGTTCCTCGCGGCGGCGCAGTGCGTCGATGTCCAGCGGACGCGTGGAGTGCCCTCCGTCGGCGTTCACGGGCCGGACATCTGATCTCGCAGTTTCCGGTAGCCGTCACGCAGGTCATCCGCGACCCGCCGTGCCGTCTCACCGACGACATCACCAACGTCGGACGCCGCCTCGCGTGCATCCGCGCTGGAGGCGATCAGGCGCGCACGCAGCGCGTCGAGTCGTCCCTCCATTGCCTCGAACTCGTCCTTCGCCTCACGCGACGCGAGGTGCAGCTTCACGCGCAACTCATCGCGTTCCTGCTCGAGATTGGTCACGAGCTCCTGCAGGCGTTCATTCCAGGTCATCGACGGATCCCTCCGATCGTGGCGAATGCGCGCTCGGACTCTGACACGACGCCGAGTGCGGCGTCAGAAATCGCGGCGCTTCATCTCGTTGAATATCTCGCGCGCGTCTTCGCTGCGCTCCTGCTCACGACGCGTGGCGTCGAGCGTCGGATCGAATGACGGCCGCGTCTGCGGCTTCTTCGCCTGCGCCTTGCCAGTCGTCTTCCGGATCAGCGCTTTCAGTTGCGAGTCCTTCATGGGCGTCCTCGTGGTGAGCGGCAGCGTGGCCGGACCGATCCGGCCTGCTTCAGCATGGAGCGAACGGCGTCCGTTGTCCAGAGCGGACGCGCCTCGCGGTCGCCGCCACCGACGGGTTAGTGACGAGGCAGGCCGAGTAGTCGCCGGACGGCCGCGATCGCCGCCGAACCGGCCTCCGTCCGTGGCGCCATGATGTCATGATGCCCCAGCCCCGGTACGATGGTCACCGTCACGGAATCGCCGCGGCCGCGGGCGGCACTGGCGAACGTCTCGAGGATGTCACGGGGCGCGATCGGATCGAGGGCGCCGGCGACATGCTCATGCGGCACACCCAGCGGCAATCGCTCGATCGGCGAGACCTCGCGGAGCCGCTCGGGCACGGCGTCGGGGAGGCCACCCAGCAGCGATTCGACCGCCGGATTGCCGCAGGAGGCACGCTGCCGCGCCTGGAACTCTCGCAGGTCCATGACGCCACCGAGCGCGACGACGCCGGTGAGCCGAACCGGTGTCGCGCGGTAGAGCTCGCTGGTGCTGGCGAGTTGGCCGCGCGTTGCGAGCCACGCGGCGAGCTGCGCGCCTGCCGAGTGACCAACCGACACGATGCGGGTCGTGTCGAGCGGATGCGAGGCCGCGAGCTGACGCAGGTGATCGGTGGCGTCGGCCACGTCGGTGAACGTGCCGGGCCAGCCACCACCTGGATGATCGTAGCGGCGGTACTCGACATTCCACGTGGCAACGCCGGCCGCCGCCAACGCGTCGGCGAGTGGCGCGGCGTTGCGCACGCTGGCGTACGGGCCGTACCAACAGCCACCGTGCAGCACGATCGCCACGGGAAACGGGCCGCGACCAGACGGCACGCGCAACTCGCCGAACTGCAGCGAATCGCGGCCGTACGCGATGCGCAGGCCATTCGTCTGCACAGGAAGTCGGTCGATCTCGGTGGGACGCAGCAACCGTGGTGCGACGTCCTGCGCGGAGAGTGCGCGACCAACGAGCAAGAGCAGTGCAGCGCGGCTCAGCGAGCACACGCGCCGGAACACGGATGGCGTCATCATCACGGGAGACGAAGTGACGGGGCTGGCGGTCTGGCGACCGAGAGCGCGAGACACGCCTGTCCCAGCCAGTATGGCGTGAGTACGAGCACGTCACGCGCCGGGATGATCAGCACGAACCGATCAAGCGCGAGCAGCGCGTCCGATGCCACGAAGAGCGATGCCCCGACGGCCGCCAACCGCGCCGAGCGATCCGTCGGCGCGTCGAGCATCCAGCTGGTCGCCTGTGCCGCCATGAGGGCGATGACGATCACATAGGCGATGATCGCGCTTCGTAGCAGGCCGCCGACCACGGGCAACACGAGCGCCAGCACCACCGTCGCCACGGCGGCGTAGCCGATCACGCCGGCGCGATGCCGCAAGAGCGCGGCACGCGAGGCGAAGGCCGCGAGATACGCCACATGCGCGCCGAGAAACGCGGCGAGCCCCGCCACGAAGCGATCCTCCGGCAGCATGAGCAGTACATCGCCCACGGTCGACAGCAGCAACGCGAGTCCCACCAGCGATCGATAGTGCGAGGCGAGCGGCGGTGACGTGCGCAGTGCGAGCACGGCCAGCGACGCGGTCGCCACCGGCTTGGTGTACCACACGAGCGCTGGCGTGTCCGGCAGCCACGTCGGCCCGACGATGGTTGCCGTGGCGGCGAGTCCGGCGACCAGCAGGAGCGTGGCGCGGGGGGAAGGCGATGTGGATGGCGTCACGTAGACGTCAGGTGGGCACGAGCGTGTCGAGGGCGCGCTGCAGATCGCTCGACGAGAATGGCTTGGAGAGCACGAGGCGCAGCGAGGGCCGCGCAAAGCGAGCGGCCGCATCGTCTTCGAGATAGCCGGTCATCAGCACGATGGGCAAGGCCGGATGACGCGCGTGAATCGCATCCGCGACGTCGAGCCCATTCATGACCGGCATGGTCAGGTCGGTCATCACGCAGTCCCACGCGCCGTCGCGCTCCTCGAGCATGGCCAGCGCCTCGCGCGCGTCCTGAAACGTCTGCACGTCGCACTCGCTGCGTTGCAGCAGCCGCGCCGTCGCGGCCAGCACCGCCGGGTCGTCGTCAATGAGTACAACGCGCCGACGTCGCGCTACCGGCGTCACCGCCACCGGCGTGTCGATCGGCACTGGCGTGGCGCTCGAGAGCGGCAAGGCAATCGACATGCGTGTGCCTCGGCCCGGCGCGCTGTCGGGGAGGATGAGGCCGCCGAGCGCGGTGACGGTGCCGTGCACCATTGCGAGCCCCAGTCCCGTGCCGCCGCGCGGTCCCTTGGTGGAAAAGAACGGATCGAAGGCGCGCGCCAACGTGTCGGGCGACATACCGGCACCCGTGTCTTCCACCTCGAGCCAGGCCACGTGCGATATCGCCGGAAACGCGCTCGCGAGTGCCGTGTGCGCCGGGTGCGACGCAATCGCAACGCGCGTGACTCGCAACGTGAGGACGCCACCCGTCGGCATGGCGTGCACGGCGTTCGTGGCGAGATTGAGCAGCACCTGTTGCAGCTCGCCGGGTTCCGCCTGCACGATCACCCCGTCCTCCAGCCGTGACTCGAGGCGTACGGTCACGGGCAGGGTCGTGCGCAAGAGACGTTCGGTTTCGCGCACGAGCATCCCGAGATCGAGTGGTCGCCGCTCGTGCGCCGCATCGCGCGTGAAGGTCAGGATCCGGCGCACGAGCGCGCGTGCGCTCTCGGCGGCCTGGCGCACATCACGAAGCAGGGGCTGTGCCGTATGGGTTGGAGGCAGCTCGGACTGCGCGGCCTCCGTGTTGAGCACGATGGGTTGCAGCAGGTTGTTGAAGTCGTGCGCGATGCCTCCCGCGAGTGTGCCGACGGCCTCCAGCTTGCGCGCTTCCTGCAGCTGCTGTTGGAGTACGCGCTCGCGCGCGATGTCGCGGAGAGTCGCGAGCATGCCGGTCACCGCGCCTGCGTCGTCGCGTACGGGCGAGAGCGTGCCCGAGAGCGTGAGCGGTGGCGTGCCCGCAACCTGCGGCACCTCGAGAATGCCCGCCCACGGCGTGCCGCCGCGAACCCCATCCCAATGCGTCATGAGCGTGCGCAGCAACGCCGGATGCGCCAGAGCGCGTGCGCTGGTGTTGTCGTAGCGCACTTCACCGGATGGATCGAGCAGGAGGACCAGTTCGCCACTCTGATCGATCGCGGCGGTGAGGCGTTCACGCTCGGCCTCTGCCTCCGCGCGGGCGGTTGCCTCGGCACCGAGCCCGTCGACGAGAACACCGACCGAAATCGTGGCCAGCGCGGCGAGCAGGAGCACACTCAACGTACTCACCGTCCAGTACACCATTGGTGGTGCACCGGTGGTCGGCATCAACGCCAGCCACGGCAGTTTCCCCTGGTCGAGCAGCACGCCCAGGCCGATCAGGATGCACGTCGTCAGAGCGAGCAGCCGCAATCCCTGGCGCAGGCCAAGCAGGATCGACGCGACAATCGGGAACGCGAGCAGCCATGGAAAGCCCGCAGCGAACGGCCCGAAGCGCGCGAGGAAGAACACACCCAGCGTGCCGAGAAAGAACAGCACGATCCACGCGCGTCGTCGAAAGTCAACGCGGCGCGCCAGCAGCACGCCGATGATACTCACGTACGCGATGGTATCGAGCACCACCACCGCATACTCGCCCTGATCGGCGGCGAGCCACACACTGGGGATGTAGGCGAGCAACCCGAAGACGGCGAGGCTGAGCAGCGTCGCCGCCAGAATGCGGCGACGCCATGCTTCGACGGGTTGTCCTTCAACCGGCACGATCCACGCGAGAATGTCGCTGAATGGTCCGGCGATGCGTGTGGTTGCGGGAGCACCCATCAGGCGTTCACCGGTCCGGACGCCGCGAGCGGATCGGGAAGGCTGGCTCCTTCTGCAACGTCACCGGTCGTTCGCGGAGCAGGCGCATGGCCTCCTCGACGGCGCGCAGCAGCTGCGGATCGCGACCGGCGATGACGTCCTTGGGGGTATTCTCGACGTCGATGTCGGGGGCAACGCCTTCGTTTTCCACGGCCCACCGACCATCGCGATCGAAGAACCCGCCGCGTGGCGCGATCATGGAGCCGCCATCGATCAGCGCGGGCGTGTCCCACGTGCCGACGAGGCCGCCCCACGTGCGCTTGCCCACCAGCGGGCCGATCTTGCGCCGCTTGAACATGTACGGCATGAGATCGCCGCCCGACCCCGCCATTTCGTTGATGATCATGACCTTCGGTCCCCAGATGCCGGCCGTCGGACTGGTGAAGGGTGTGCGATCGCCGACCGGATTGTTGAAGTAGCCGTCGAAGTCACGCTGCAGCACCTCGATGATGTAGTCGGCTGCCGAGCCGCCGCCATTCCATCGTTCGTCGATGATGACACCCTGTCGGTCCTGCTGCGCAAAGAAGTAGCGATTGAAACTCGTGTAGCCGGGCTGCCCGGTGTTGGGCACGTACACGTACGCCAAGGTCCCCTTCGACAGTGAATCGACCAGCCGTCGATTGCGCTCCACCCACGCGCGGGTGCGCAGGCCGCCTTCGTTCGGAATCGGCACCACGGTGACGCGCCTGGCGCCGTCGAGCGTCGGTGTGCGGTTGAACGTGAGTACGACCTGCCGATTGGCGGTGCCTTCGAGCGCGCGATGAATGTTGTCCGCGCCGCGAAGCTCGACGCCATCGATCGCCAGCAGGTAGTCGCCCTCGCGCACATCGAGGCCCGGACCGGCGAGAGGGGCCCGCAACTCCGGATTCCAGCTCTCGCCGGTGTAGCGTCGCACGAGACGATAGCGATCGTTTTCGACGCGCAAATCGGCGCCGAGCAGACCCACGTTCGAAGTCGGGACCTCCGGGAAATCGCCGCCGCTCACATACGAGTGGCCCACGGCGATCTCCGCGCCGAGCATATCGAGGAGGTAGGTGAAATCGGCGCGGTGCGCGACGTGCTCGAGCAGCGGTGCGTACATCGCCTTCGTTCGCACGTAATCGGCGCCGTGCAGATTGGGCACGTACAGGTACTCGCGCTGATTACGCCACCCTTCGGTGAACATCTGACGGAACTCGGCGCGCGGATCGACGTACGCACGCAGCGAGGCGGCCACGCGTCCAGTCGCGCCGGTGGGGGCCGGCTTGTCGGTATCGCCGAGGGTGAGCGTCGATCCGCTACGCCAGAGAAGCTTGCGGCCATCCATCGAGATCGTGTACTGCTGCACGCCGCTCGCGTACGGCGCGGCTCGGCGATCCTTGAGCACGTAGCGATGCAGCGTGGCACCGCCTGCGCCGCCACTCACGCCCGATGACGGTACGGCTTCGAGAAAGAACACGGTGCCGGCCGGACCCGCCTGCAGCGCGCTGTAGTCGCGCGGCGTGACGTCGAGTGCGAGGATACGCTCGGACAATCCATCGAAGTCGATGGTGACGGTCGGTGTCGCGGGCGCACGTGGCGCGGCACCCGCGGTGGGTGTGGCACTCGCGGTGTTGGCTGGTCGCGGCAGGCCGGGATCTTCATCGCTCTCCAGCGGCAGCGGTGACGCCTCCGCCGCGCCAAGCACGGCGAGGTAGAGCGCCCGCGTTACCGGTCTATCGTACGACGTCATGTCCAGCCAGCCGGTGCGCAACGCAAAGTTTGTCGAGGCAAGGAACCAGAGATACTTGCCGCTCGCGTCCCACGCGGGCGACATCGCATCGCTCAGGCCGTCGGTGAGCTGCCGTGTGCGTTGCGTCGTGACGTCGTACACCCAGATGGCACGCAACTGCGTGGGCAGTCGCTTGACATACGCGATGTAGCGTGAGTCGGGGCTCCACACCGGATCCATCGAGCGCTCGGGCACCATGTACTGATCGGTGTCGAGGCGTCGCGCCGTTCCGCTTGCCACGTCGAGCAGCCAGAGATTGAGATGCGTGTCGGTGTAGGTGAGCTTGCTGCCGTCGGGGGACCACGCCGGCGTGTAGTAGAAGCTCGGATCGGGCAATGTGATGACACGCCGTTCGCCCACGCCATCGGCCGGCGCGAGGACGAGCTGATACTCGCCGCTGGCATCGCTGAAGTACGCCACCGTGCGGCCGTCGGGCGACCACGAGGGCGTGCGATCGGCCGCGTCACTCGAGCGCGTGAGATTGCGCACATCGCCCTTCTCGGCGGGGATCGTGAACACATCGCCGCGCGCCTCGGCGGCGATGCGCTTGCCGGTGGGGGAGAGCGCGATGTTGGTGAGGCGGTTGGTCACGTCACGCCACTGCGGCACCAGCCACGGGAAATCACCGCGCACCGTGATGTCCACGCGGCGGTGCTGGCGCGTGGCCGGATCGAGGAGGTGCAGGGAGCCGCCCTGCTCGAACACGATGGCACCTCCGCCGGCGTCCATCGCCTTCACGTCGAAGTCGGTGAAGCGCGTGATCTGATCGAGCTGCTTCGTGCGCGTGTCGTACGCCCACACGTTACCGGCCCAATCGCGATCGGAGATGAAGTACACCACGTCGCCGACCCACACCGGATCGATGTCCTTCGAGTCGGTCCAGGGCGGCGTTTCGAGATCGTAGGTGGCGAGGTTCAGAATCCAGATCGGGCGATTCTGCCCACCGCGATAGTTGCGCCACTCATCGTCCCACGACGTGGCCATGCGATACGCGAAGCGCTTGCCATCGGGTGAGTACTTGCCTTGCCAGGCGCGCGGCATGGGCAGCGCCGTGGGGAGTCCACCGGCGGTGCTGACACTCCAGAAGTTGACCGCACCACTCGGCGCCGCTTGGCGCGCCGAAGAGAACACGACGCGCGCCCCATCGGGCGACCACCCTTGCACCACGTCGGCGCCGGGGTGCCACGTCAGGCGGCGCGGCTCGCCGCCTTCCACCGGGATCACGTACACGTCGGTGTTGCCGCCGTACTGTCCGCTGAAGGCGATGAAGCGGCCGTCGGGCGAGAACTTCGGATTCGACGTCACCCCCTGAAATGACGTCAGGCGTCGCGCCTCGCCGCCCTCGCG
>ERZ1066121.259-NODE-259-length-49516-cov-25.579992_pt1 | contig 49516 bp, 36 predicted proteins | sample MGYA00382768_ERZ1066121 | MGnify/ENA primary metagenome ERZ1066121 (study PRJEB33369, sample SAMEA5778351) | biofilm metagenome | biome: Industrial cooling water; feature: Water cooling tower basin; material: Biofilm | place: United Arab Emirates | collected...
CCCTCGGCGCGCTGCGCGAGCGGCCCGAGCGCGCCCAGCGTGCGGATCGCGGTGCGGCGCACCCCCGGGTCGACGTCGCGGACGAGCGCCGCGAGCGCGGGGACCGCCGGCGCCGCGTCGCGCCCCGCACGCGCGAGCGCCTCGGCCGCGCCCTGCCGCAGCAGCGGCTGCGGGTTCGACAGGTCGCCGATCCACTCGGCGACGCTGCGCCCCGCCAGCGGCCCGGCCGCCTGCGCCCCGAGCGGGGCGGCGGCGGCGAGCGGGAGCCAGGCGAGGGCGAGGAGCGCGGCGGGACGACGCATCGTCCCGGAGAGTATCGGCACCGCGGGGAAACGGCTGCACCCCGCTGGCGCGCGCGCCCGGGTGCCCTCAGCGCGCCGGCGGGGGACGCAGCGCGGCCACGGCGTCGTCGGGGAAGTCGCTGAAGACGCCGTCGACCCCGGCGTCGCGCAGCGCGCGGACCTCGGCGCGCGGATCACCGCGCCAGCGCGCAGCGAGGAAGGGCGCGTCGCTGCGCAGCGTCCACGCGTGTACCAGCAGCCCCGCCGCGTGCGCGTCGCGCACGAGCGTCGTGGGCGGGGCGAGCGTGTCGACGGGGACGACCAGCCGCTTCTCCGCGCCGATGCCGTCGGCGTAGCGCGCCACCGCGCGCAGCCCGGCCGGCGTGAGCATCGACGCGTACGTCACCGAGTCGCCCGGCGGCCCGCCCACCGGTGCGACCAGCTGGACGAGGCGCACGCGCGTGCGCGGTCGCAGCGCGACGAGGTTGCCACGCTCGAAGCTCTGGATGAAGACCGCGGCGTCGCGGCGATCGAGCCCCGCGCGACGCAGCGCGGCGAGGAGCGGCTCCTCGAGCGGGAGCCCGATGCGGCGGAAGTGCGAGGGGTGCTTGGTCTCGGGATACACGCCCACCGGCCGCCCGCGCGCGCGGCCGAGGCGCGCCGCGAGCGCGAGCACCTCGTCGAACGTGGGGACGGGGTACGCGCCGTCGTGCGCGTGCGACCGCGACGCGAGGCGCTCGCGCGCGCGGAGCGTGCGCAGCTCGGCGAGCGTGAAGTCCTCGGTGAACCAGCCCGTGACCGTGTCGCCGTCGATCACCTGCGTCCGTCGCCGGTCGGGGAACCTCGTCGCGACGTCGGTCGTCCCGCCGATCTCGTTCTCGTGGCGCGCGACGAGCACGCCGTCCTTCGTGCTCACGAGGTCGGGCTCGACGTAGTCTGCCCCCATCGTCACCGCGAGCTCGTAGGCCGCGAGCGTGTGTTCCGGCAGGTGCCCGCTGGCACCACGGTGCCCGATGACGATCGGGAGCGGGGCACGCGTCGGGGCGTCGACGGCCGGTGGCGGGGCGGCGGCGAGGGCGAGGAGGGCGAAGGCGAGCGGGGCGCGGCGCATGGGCGGCAAGCTGCGCCGGCGGCGCAGCGCGCGGGAGCGGCGTCACGCGGTCGTGACGTCGCCCTCCACGGGGGCCACCGCGAACTCGCAGCAGGCGTCGCCGAGCGCCCGGCAGCGCACCTCGCGCACCCCGAGCCGCCGCGAGACGAGCGTGCGGACGAGCGTGTCGAAGGTGGCGGCGTAGTAGCCGCAGAAGGGGCGCGAGGCACGCACGTCGCGGCACATGGGGCAGGCGTGGATCCGGAGCAGCGTGCGCGGCTCGGTCGCCCACTCGAAGCGCCCGCTCCCCGCGAACGTCCACGCGTGGCGCGCCATCGCGTTGGCGAGGAAGCGGAAGGCGAGCCCCGCCGGCGCCCCCTGCATCACCAGCTGCGCGAGGCGCGGGATCCGGTTCGCGAGCAGGTAGCGCGCGGTGCGCTCGCCGGCGTCGGCGAGGACGGCGGCGGCGGCGTCCTCGTCGAGCACCTGCCGCACGCGGTGCACGATCGCCACCGCCTCGCGCTCCTCGACCATCGCCTCGGGGAGCGTCGCCGGCGTGCGTCCCGTCGCGTCGAGCAGCACCCCCTCGGCGAGCTCGAGGTCGCCGCGGGCGACGAGCGCGTGATAGGTCTGGATGACGACGTTCGGGCCGATCCGCGCCGCCCCCGCGGCGTGCGCGTGCGCCGCCGAGCCGGGCGTGTAGGCGGGAGCGGGGAGCCGCACGCGCGTCGTCATCACACCGCCCGCGACCATGCCGGCGCCTCCCAATCGCGGGGTCGCGCGAGCATCGGGTCGATCGCCATGCACGCCGTGCGCAGGAACCAGCGGCCGAGGGGGGTGACGCGGAGCACGTCGTCGTCGAGCGTGACGCAGCCGTCGTCGACGAGCGGGGCGAGCCGCGCGCGCGCGGCGGGGGCGTCGTCGCCGAGGGCGGCGAGAGGGAGGGCGAGGTCGCACATGAGCCGCGTGATCGCGCTGCGCAGGCGCCGCTCGTCGGGGGACAGGCGCCACCCGCGGACGACGGGGAGCGTCCCCGCGCGCACCAGCGTGCGCCACGCGCCGAGCTTCGGGTCGCCCTGCGCGTAGAGGCCGTCGACGTCCGAGATCGCGCTGCAGCCGACGCCGACGAGGTGCGGCGCGTCCATGGTCGTGTAGCCCATGAAGTTCCGGTGCAGCGTCCCGGCGTCGAAGGCGACGGTGAGCGGGTCGTCGGGGAGGGCGAAGTGATCGAGCCCGATCCACCGATACCCCGCCTCGACCAGCCGCTCGACGGCGAGGCGCCAGAGCGCGAAGCGCGCCGTCGCGTCGGGGAGCGCCCCGGCGTCGATGCGCTTCTGGTGCGCCTTGAGCCACGGGACGTGCGCGTAGCCGAAGACGGCGAGCCGCTCCGGGCGCATGTCGATCGCCGCGTCGAGCGTCGCCGCGAACGTCGCGTCGTCCTGCTGCGGGAGGCCGTACATCAGGTCGAGGTTGAGCCCCGCGAAGCCCGCGTCGCGCGCGGCGGCGACGGCGGCGCGCACGAGCGCCTCGTCCTGCGGGCGCCCGATCGCGCGCTGGACGTCGCCGTCGAGGTCCTGCACGCCGTAGCTCAGGCGCGTGAAGCCCGCGGCGCGGAGCGTCGCGAGCTGCGACGGGGTGACGAGGCGCGGGTCGCACTCGACGCTCCATTCGGCCCCGGGTGCGAAGGCGAAGCGAGTGGCGAACAGCGCCGCCGCGCGCGCGAGCTGCGCGTCGGAGAGGAAGTTCGGGGTCCCGCCGCCCCAGTGGAGCTGCAGCGCCGGCGCCCGTCCGCCGAGCGCGTCGCCCACGCCGTCGAGCTCGCGCTCGAGGTCGTCGAGGTAGTCGTCGACGACACGGGCGTGCCGCGTCACGGTGGCGTTGCAGCCGCAGTAGAGGCACTTCGCCGCGCAGAACGGGAAGTGCGCGTAGAGCGCGAGCGGCTCGCCGCGCGCGCCCACGTGCGCGAGCGCCGCGGCGAGGTCGGCGGGGCCGACGTCGTCGCGCCAGAGATTGGCCGGCGGGTAGCTCGTGTAGCGCGGCCCCGGCCGGTCGTGCCGCGCGAGGAGCGCGGCGGGGTCGGCGGGAGCGGCGTAGATGCCGCTCGCGGTGGCGGCCGTGCGGTGGAGCGTCGGCTGGCTGCCGGACACGCGGGAACTCCGTGTTGGACGACACACGGAGCGTGCACCCGTCCGGGCAACGTCACCAGTCGGGCGAAGCGTCCGACGTGGGTGCGGTATTCGGCGCGCGTCGCGTCAGGGAGTCGGCACGCGACGGCGGCACGCGCGCCGCGGCGCTCAGTCCTGCGGGCCGACCAGCGCGAGGAGGAGGGGGGCCGGCCGCATCGGGGCCAGGGCGAGCGACGCCCCCGCGACGGTGCCCACGACCGGCGGTCGCGCTGAGAGCGGCGCGAGCGGCACCGGCAGGTCGTCGGCGGTGACCGTCGTCTCGATCGTCGCCGGTGCCGCGGCGTCGGCGAGGGCGACGCCCGCCGCCGCCTCGGCGACGCGCGCGTCGCCCGCGGCCACGCGGCCGGAGGGGAGCCGGTAGAGGATGCGCGCCGTCGCGCGGTCGGCCGCGCTCAGCTCCGCCACCTCGACCCACGGCGCCATGATGTCGCGCGCGTCGGGTGTGTGGCTCAGGCCGAGCACGTGCCCGATCTCGTGCAGGGCCACGGCGCGCAGCGCGCGCGGCTGCTGCACGACGCCGTCGCTCGCGTGCATCGCGAGCGTGACGTGCGCGCGGCGGATCCACCCCTCGGCGGTGCTCCACCAGACGGTGCGCCCGCTCTCGCCCTGCGAGAGGCGCTCGGTCCAGAGCACGCGCACCTCGGCCGACGCCGAGTCGGCGACGAGGCGGAAGCGCACCGGGATGCCGACCGACTCCCACTCCGCGAAGGCGTCCGCGACCATCGCGGGGAAGGCGTCGTGCCAGCCACGGAGTCGCCTCGGCTGCTGCACCCAGACGCGGATCGGGTCGGCGCGCCGGTCGGCCCAGCGTCGCACCGTGCTGTCGCGCGCCACGAGGTAGCTGCCGAAGTAGTTTCGGGGGAGCGCGTCGACACTCGACGGCAGGGCGTCCGCGAGCCCCGGCGACACGTAGCCGTCGGCGGCGAGCGCCAGCTGCCCCCGGCAGGGTGCGGCGGCGGCGAGCAGGAGCGAGCTGGCGAGGAGTCGGCGGATCATCGGCCCATCCGGTCGGCGGGAGCGGAACGCGCCCGGGGCGCGCTTCCGTCCGACGAACGGCCGAGGCCGGCGTAACAGAGGCCAAATCGTTGAAAATGAACGACATGCAGAATCGCCTCGCGACCCGCGGAACCGATGTTCCTGCGGAGTCCGTGCGACAGCCGGCGGGCGCGTCGCCCCTCCGCCGGGCGACGTTCCGTGGCGTGGGCGCCACGGTCGAGGTGAACGGATGACGGCCGTCTGGACCCCGGATCCGCGCCACGCCTCGCACACGGCCATGGCGCGCTTCCACCGGAGCGTGCGCGCCACGCACGGCGCCGCCGCCGTCGGCGACGACTGGGCGGCGCTGCACGCCTGGTCGGTGACCGAGCGCACCGCCTTCTGGCACGAGTGCTGGCGCTTCTGCGGGGTGGTGGCCGAGGGGGCCGACGGCGGCGACCCGGCCTTTCCGGTGGGCGAGCGCCTCGAGCGGATGCGCCCCCCGTGCGACGAGGGCGGACCGCGGTGGTTCCCCAACGCGCGCCTCAACTACGCCGAGAACTGCCTCCGCGCGCGTGCCGACGACGCGCCGGCGATCGTGTCGTGGACGGAGCGCGGGGCGACCGATGTGTGGACGTACGCCGAGCTCCTCGCCGAGGTCGCGCGCGTCGCGCACGGACTGCACGCCCTCGGCGTCGCCCCCGGCGACCGCGTCGCGGCGTTCATGCCCAACGTCGGCGAGACGGTGATCACGATGCTCGCGACGGCCGCCATCGGTGCGACGTGGACGTCGTGCTCGCCCGACTTCGGCACGAAGGGGGTGCTCGACCGCTTCGGGCAGGTCACGCCGACGGTGCTCGTCACCTGCGACGCGTACCGCTACGGCGGCCGCGTGCACGACTCGCTCGTGCGTGCGCGCGAGATCGTCGCCGGGCTGCCGAGCGTCCGGCACGTGCTCGTCGTCGCGCACGCCGGCGGCGCTCCCGCGCTCGACGGGCTCCCGGGGGCGCGCCGCTGGGACGAGATCGGCGAGGGGGCGCCGCGCGTCCCCGCGTACGTGCGCGTCCCGTTCGACCATCCGCTCTTCATCATGTACTCGTCCGGGACGACGGGCCTCCCGAAGTGCATGGTGCACGGGCACGGCGGGACGATCCTGCAGCACCTCAAGGAGCACGTCCTCCACGGCGACGTCGGGCCGGCGAGTCGCGTCTTCTACTTCACCACCTGCGGGTGGATGATGTGGAACTGGCTCGCGAGCGCGCTCGCGACGGGCGCGTCGATCGTGCTCTACGACGGCGCCCCGCTGCCGGCGCACGAGCCGGGGCTGCTCTGGCGCATGGCGGCGGAGGCGGGGGTGACGCACTTCGGCACGAGCGCGAAGTACCTCGCGCTCGCCGAGAAGCACGGGCTCCGCCCCGCGGCGTCGCACGACCTCTCGGCGCTCGAGGTGGTCTTCAGCACCGGGAGCCCGCTCGCCGACCACTCGTACGACTGGGTCGCGCGCGACGTGGGCCCGGTGCGGCTGAGCAGCATCAGCGGCGGGACCGACCTCCTGGGCTGCTTCGCGCTCGGCAACCCCGTGCTCCCCGTGCATCGCGGCGAGCTGCAGTGCCTCGGCCTCGGCATGGCCGTCGACGTCTGGGACGCCGACGGGACGCCGGTGATCGGCATCCCGGGGGAGCTGGTCTGCACGAGGCCCTTCCCGAGCATGCCGGTGCGGTTCTGGGACGACCCCGACGGCGCACGCTACCGGGCCGCCTACTTCGAGCACTATCCCGGCACGTGGCGCCACGGCGACTGGGCGCAGCGCACGCCGCACCACGGGCTCGTCATCCTCGGCCGCAGCGACGCGACGCTCAACCCGGGGGGCGTGCGCATCGGCACGGCGGAGCTCTACCGGCAGGTCGAGCAGGTCGCCGAGGTGGTCGAGGCGCTCGTCATCGGGCAGGACGTCGTCGTCGACGACACGCCCGACGTGCGGATCGTGCTCTTCGTCCGGCTGCGGGAGGGGGTCGTGCTCGACGAGACGCTCGAGCACGCGATCCGCATGCGGATCCGGACCGGCGCGAGCCCGCACCACGTCCCCAAGGTGATCGTCGCGGTGCCCGACCTCCCGCGCACGGTGAGCGGCAAGATCACCGAGCTCGCCGTGCGGGACGTCGTGCACGGCCGCCCCGTCACCAACACCTCGGCGCTCGCGAATCCCGAGGCGCTCGAGCACTTCCGCGATCTCGCGGTGCTGCGCACGTCATGACGTGTTTGGCACGCCAGGCTTCGTGCTTCAGGCGGCACCGCTGAACCGCTGGAACTGCGAGAAGAAAAGCAGGAACGGCAGGAAACTGCAGGAAACTGCAAGAAGCCGTGGGGACTGCGGAAACGCTTCAGGACCGCTGTAGCCCCTCGGCACTTGCGGCCGTCCTCCGAGTCCACTTCGCAGTTCGTGCAGTTCCTGCAGTTTGCTGCCGTTCCTGCCCTTCTTCTCGCAGTTCAGCGGTTCCGGCGATGCCGAACGCGCGCCGAGGTCAGCGCACGGTGATCGTCACCGGCGCCGAGACGAGCTGCTCGGAGATGACGCGATGCTGGGCGTCGCCGAGGACGACGCGGAGGACGTGGCGCCCCTTCGGGAGGTCGACGGTGGCCTCGATCTGGCCCTTGCCGAAGTGGAGGTGCTGGGCGTCGGTGGGGATGACGGTCCCGGGCGCCGGGGGCGTCGCGTTCACGAGGAGGTGGAAGTGCCCGGCGTTCGGGAAGTCGATGCCCGCCGGGGCGACGCCGTAGTTCTGCAGCCCGAAGACGACGGTGACCTTGCCCGTCACGCGCGCGCCGTTGGCCGGCGCACGGAGGAAGATGCGCGGCGCGGGGGCGGGCGCCGCCGTCGGGGCGGGGGCGGGCTGCTGCGCCACCAGCGGGGCGGCGGCGAGGAGGAGCGCCGCGAGCGGCGCGAGCGCGACGGAGGGGCGAGGCATCGTGCGACGGGTCGGGACGGGGGGACGGCGCGCACCGTGCGCGCCCGCCGATGAACGACGGGGGCGGCCGGCCGGTTGCCGGTCGCCCCCGTGAGGGACGGGCACGATGGCTGGTCAGGGCACCGTGCGCTGCGCCAGCCCCACCCGGTCGAGGATGAAGGCGTAGTCGAACGCGACCTCCTTCAGCCGGTCGTACCGCCCGCTCGCGCCGCCGTGCCCGGCCCCCAGGTTCATGCGCAGGAGGAGCGGGTTCGCGTCGGTCTTCATCGTGCGGAGCTTCGCCACCCACTTGGTCGGTTCCCAGTAGGCGACGCGGCTGTCGTTGATCCCGCTCGTCACCAGCATCGCCGGGTAGCCCTGCGCGCGCACGTTGTCGTACGGCGAGTACTGCTTGAGGTAGGCGTACTCCTCCGCCTTCGCCGGGTTGCCCCACTGCTCCCACTCCTGCGCGGTGAGCGGGATCGACGCGTCGGCCATCGTGTTGATCACGTCGACGAACGGCACCGCGGCGACGATCGCCGTGAAGAGCGTCGGCGCCTCGTTGGCCACGACGCCCATGAGCAGCCCGCCCGCCGACCCGCCGTTGGCCACCATGCGATCGGACGACGTGTACCGCTCGGCCACGAGGAACTTCCCCACGTCCTGGAAGTCCCAGAAGGTGTTGCGCTTGCGGAGCATCTTGCCGTCGTCGTACCACTGGCGCCCCATCTCCTGCCCGCCGCGCACGTGCGCGATGGCGTAGACCATGCCGCGGTCGAGGAGCGAGAGGCGCTGGCTCGAGAAGGTCGGCTCGGTGGTCGCCCCGTACGAGCCGTAGGCGTAGAGCAGGAGCGGGGCGCGCCCGTCCCTCGCGACGCCCTTCCGGTGGACGATCGACACGGGGATCATCGTGCCGTCCCGCCCGGGGGCCATGCGCCGCTCGACCACGTACTGCGTCCGGTCGTAGCCGCCGAGGACCTCCTGCTCCTTGAGGACCTTGCGCGTGCGGGTGGCGAGGTCGTACTCGGTCACCTGCGACGGCGTCACGAGCGACGAGTAGCTGAAGCGGAAGGTCGTCGCGTCGAACTCCTCGTTCTGCGACGGGAAGACGCCGTAGGCCGCCTCGGGGAAGGTGACGTCGTGCGTCTCGTCCGTCGCGAGGCGCGTGACGCGCAGGCGACGCAGCCCCTCGCGCCGCTCCGAGACCACCACCCACTCGCGGAAGACGTCGATCCCCTCGACGAACGCCTCGGCGCGCGCGGGGAGCCAGTCGCGCCAGCGCGCGAGGTCGGGGGCGTCGTCGGCGACGCGCGCGACCTTGAAGTTGCGCGCCCCGTCGGCGTTGGTGACGATCCAGAGGAAGCCGCCGCCGTGGTCGACGTCGTACTCGACGCCCGGGCGCCTCGCGGCGACGAGGCGCGGTGCCCCGTCGGGGCGCGCGGCGTCGATCACGCGCCACTCGCTCGAGGTGAAGCTCGACGCGCCGATGGTGACGAACCGCCCGCTCCGTGTCCGGCCGACGCGCACGTAGAAGAGCACGTCCGGCTCGTGGAAGACCTGCACGTCGCTCGCCACCGGCGTGCCGAGCCGGTGCCGGAAGACGCGGTCGTTGCGCTTGGCGCTGTCCATCCCGGCGTAGAATAGCGTGCGGTTGTCGCTGGCCCACGCGAGACCGAAGCCGACCTTCTCGCGGCGGTCGGGGAGCCACGCCCCGGTCGCGAGGTCCTTGACGCGGAGGGTGAAGTCCTCGTAGCCGGTCGTGTCGACGAGGAGCGCGAGCTTCGAGCCGTCGGGGCTCGGCTCGAAGCCGCCGAGCGTGTAGAACTTGTGCGGCTTCGCCGCCTCGTTCTGGTCGAAGATCACCTCTTCCGGCGCGTCGAGCGTCCCGCGCTTGCGGCAGAAGATCGGGTAGTTCTTTCCCTTCTCGGTCCGGCGGTAGTACCACCAGCCGTCCTGCCGGTAGGGGACGCCGAGATCGGTCTCCTTGATGCGGCCGACCATCTCGCGGTAGAGCGTCTCGCGGAGCGGGGCGAGGTGCCCCTGCATCGACTCGGTGTAGGCGTTCTCGGCCTCGAGGTAGCGGATGACCGCCGGGTCCTTCCGGTCGCGCATCCAGAACCAGTCGTCGCGCCGGACGTCGCCGTGGAGGGTGTCGACCTTCGCTCGCCGCTCGGCGACCGGGGGGACGGGGGCGGCGACGGGGGCCTGCGCGGACATGGCGGGTGGCAGGAGTGCGGCGACGGCGAGCAGGGCGACGCGGGTCGCCGCGTGCACGCGGACGGCGAACGACGGCATGAGCGGGCTCCACGGACGGAGGGACGCTCGAACGTCGCAGGTGGCGCCGTATCGGGCCACCCCCCGTGGCTGCGTCGCCTCAGCCGTCGAGCGCGGCGGCGAAGAGCACCGGCACCGTGATCACGAGCGGCGGGAGCGCGGGCACGGGGTGCCATCGCACCGTCTCGCTGCAGACGCGACCGTCGGGCTCGCCGGGCCCCCAGGTGAGGATGGTGCGGTTGTCGGGGTCGGCGACCCAGTAGGCCGCGAGCCCGGCGTCGAGCAGCCGGCGACGCTTGCGGTGCAGGTCGTTCTCGCGGCTCGAGGGGGACAGGACCTCGATGGCGAGCAGGAGCTCGGGGACGGTCGGGTCGTCGTCGCGGCGCGGGTGGGTGCGGCGCGCCACCACGACGACGTCGGGCTGCAGCACGGTGTCGTCGGCGACGATCACGTCGAGCGGGGCGACGACCGACCGTCCGAGTCCGTGCAGGCGGACGTAGGCCTGGAGGCACTCGTAGAGCTCGCCCACCACCGCCTGATGCCGCAGCTTGGGCGCCGGCGTCACGAGCAGCGCTCCGTCGAGCAGCTCGTAGCGGCACCCGTCGTCGGGGGGCTCGAAGGCCTTGAAGCGGGCGACGGTCCACGGACCGGGATCGAGCGACGGCATGGCCATACGGTGTGCGCACTCCGGGCGACGCGGCAAGGGGGGACGAGGACGGGCATGCGCACAACATGGCGCGATGGGCGCGCGAGCCCTGCACCATTCCGCCGTACCGCGCACGATCCTCGCGCACGGAGGCCCATGACGCACGACGGGGCGACCGCGCATCCGCCGTCGCGCCGCCGCCCCGCCCCCGTTCACGCCGACCACGAACGGCCGGGCATCATCGTTTCACTGCACGCCGCTCACTGGCCCTGGCCGAGCGAGTACCCCGGCTTCCCGTCGAACAGGAAGAGGTGCTCCGTCTTGATCGGATCGAGCCCCGCGTTGCCGATCCGCATGATGAGGCTCAGCACCTGCATCACGCTCACCGGCCGCCCCGAGTACGCGCTCTCGAAGCGGCAGCGCCAGTGGTCGGTGCAGAACGTCTCGGGGATGCCGTCGGGCCAGACCTTCACGCCCCGGTTGCTGATCATCGTCAGCTTCACCCCGTCGCCGTCGAGCGAGGAGAGGAGCGCGCCGAGCGTCCCGGCGTCGCCGCGCCAGTGCAGGAAGACGTCGACGCCGACGCGCTCCTTGCTCGCCGGCTTGGTCGGCGTGATCCGGCTCACCACCGCCATCGGCGCGCCGCCGGCGTAGCTCACGGGTGCGAGCTGCCGGGGCGACTGCCCGAGGCGCTCGATCACCGCGTCGGCGAAGCCCTCGGTGCCGACCTTCAGCGCGCTCACCTTCTGGCTGAAGATGTCGCCCGTGTGCACGCCGTCCTCGATCGCGCGCAGCCAGGCGTTGTGGAGCCGCGTCGCGACGTCGCCCTGCCCGATGTGCACGAGCATCATCACCGCGCCGAGCAGGAGCCCGCTGGGGTTGGCGACCCCCTTGCCGGCGATGTCGGGGGCCGAGCCGTGCACCGCCTCGAACATCGCGCACTGGCTCCCGATGTTCGCGCTCCCGCCCAGCCCCACGCTCCCGGTGACCTCGGCCGCGATGTCGGAGAGGATGTCGCCGTAGAGGTTGAGCGTCACGATCACGTCGAAGTCGGCCGGGCGCGTGGCCACGCGCGCCGCGCCGATGTCGATGATCATGTGGTTCGTGCCGATGTCGGGATACTCGCGCGCGACCTCGTCGAAGACCCGGTGGAACAGGCCGTCGGTCACCTTCATGATGTTGTCCTTCGTCATGCAGGTGACGTGCTTCCGGCCGTTGGCCCGCGCGTACTCGAAGGCGTAGCGGACGATCTTCTCGCAGCCGGGGCGGCTCACCAGCTTGAGGCACTGGTAGACCTCGTCCGACTGCCGGTGCTCGATGCCGGCGTAGAGGTCCTCCTCGTTCTCGCGCACCACCACGAGGTCCACGTTCGTGTGCACCGAGTCGACGAACGGGTGGTAGCTCACGCACGGCCGCACGTTCGCGTAGAGGCCGAGCATCTTGCGCACGGTGACGTTGAGCGACTTGTAGCCGCCCCCCTGCGGGGTGGTGATCGGCCCCTTGAGGAAGACCTTCGTGCGGCGGAGCGAGTCCCACGCGGCGGGCTCGATGCCCGAGCTCTGGCCACGGAGGTAGACCTGCTCGCCGATCTCGATGTACTCGGGGGTGATGCGCGCACCGGCCGCCTCGAGGACGCGCAGCGTGGCGCGCACGATCTCCGGGCCGATGCCGTCGCCCTCGGCGACGGTGACGGGGACGCTGTTGCGGATCGCGGACATGACGGGGGAGGGAAGGGTCGGGCCGCCGTCGCCAGCGGGCGCCCCAACCTACTCCCCGTCAGCCGGCGAGGGCCATCGTCGCGCCGGCGCCCGCCACGGCCTCGAGGAGCTCCGGCACGGCGACGGGCTTGTCGAGCGACCGCACGTCGCCGAAGGTCGCCGCGCGCGCCGCCGCGTCGTCGTCGAGGTAGCCGCTGAGGAGCAGCACCGGGGTGCGCAGCCCCGCGCGCCGCGCGGCCTCGACCAGCTCGAGCCCCGACATGCCGGGCATCGTGAGGTCGGTCACGACCACGTCGACGCGCCCCGGCCGGGCGAGGAGCGCGCGCAGCGCCGCCGTCGCGCTGCCGTGCGGCTCGACCGCGTGCCCCGCCTGCTCCAGCACCCGCTGCAGCGTCCGCAGCACCAGCGGCTCGTCGTCGACGAGGAGCACGCGCCGCGGCGACACCGCGGCCGCCACGGGCGCGACCGGCGCGACGGGCGTCGGCGTCGCGCGGTGGCGCGGGAGCGTGACCGTCGCCGTCGTCCCCTCGCGCTCGCGCGACTCGAGCGTGACCGTGCCGCCCAGGGCGCGCACCACGCCGTGCACGACCGAGAGCCCCATCCCCGTCCCCTCGCCGGGGGCGCGCGTGGTGAAGAACGGCTCGAGCGCACGCGCGCGCACCGCCTCGCTCATCCCCTCGCCCTCGTCGCGCACCACGAGCTGCACGTGCGCCGGGCAGGCGCGGAGCGTGACGTGCAGCGTCCCGCCGCCGCGGCGCATCGCGTGCACCGCGTTCGCGCAGAGGTTCACGACCACCTGATGGAGCTCGGCCGGGTCGGCGAGCACCTCGGCGTCGCTCGCCTCGATCGTCGCGTCGATCGTGACGTCCGGCGGGAGCTGCGGGCGGAGGAGGGCGACCACCTCGCCGACCATGGTGGCGACGGTCACCGGGACGCGCTCGACGGGCTGGCGGCGCGCGAACTGGAGGATGCGCCGCACGAGCGTCGCGCCGCGCCCCGCGGCCGCCTCGACCTGCGCGAGGTCGTCGGCGAGCGCCGGCGAGAGCGCCGCCGCCTCGGCGCGCCCGAGCTGGGCGTAGCCGAGGATCGCCGCGAGGACGTTGTTGAGGTCGTGCGCGACGCCGCCGGCGAGCGTGCCGAGCGCCTCGAGGCGGCGCCCCTGCTCGAGCGCCTCCTCGGCCTGCATGCGGCGCGTGATGTCGACGGCGACGCCGCGCACCCCGTCGGCGTCGCCGTCGACCGTCCGGAGCACGAAGGCCTCGATGGCCAGCCAGGCGACCGAGCCGTCGGCGCGCAGCACGCGCGTCTCGACGTCGCGGATCGGGGTGTCGTCGCGTGCCGCGCGCCGCGCGGCGTCGAGGAGCGGCCGGCGGTCGTCGGGGTGCACGAGCGCGAGCGCGCGCCGCCCCACGACCGCCGCGGCGTCGCGGCCGAGCGTGCGCGCGGCGGCGTCGGAGGCGAAGCGCACGCGCCCGCCGTCGTCCAGCTCCCAGACGAGGCCCAGCCCCTGCTCGGTGATCGAGCGCCAGCGGGCGTCCGCCTCCGCCTGCGCCCGGGCGCTGCGGTGCACCGCGAAGCCGAGGGCGAGGAGCGCCAGCGTGGCGACGACGGTGCCGGCGAGGAGCCCCGCGGCGACCGTGGTGGTGTGCGAGCTGCGTCCCGCGACCCGCCCCGCGTCGTCGCGCAGCGTCCCCTGCATCGCACGCGCGCGGGCGAGGAGCGCCGCGTGCGCCTGCTCGCGCTCGCGGAAGGCCGCGAGCGCCGGGCTCCCCTCGCCGCCGGGAAGCGCCCGGGCGACGGCGTCGCGCCGCTCGTACGCGCGCCAGGCCGCGGCGAGCGCCGCCACCGACGCGCGCTCCGCGTCCGTCGGGGCGCGCGCGGCGAGCAGGGCGAGCAGGCTGTCGACCCCGCGCGCGATGCTGTCGAGGGAGGCGGTGCGCGCGCGGCGCGTCGAGTCGGAGGTCGCGAGGGCGCGGTGCGCCTCGAAGGAGCGGAAGCGGCGCGCCGCCTCCTCGACGTCCGCGAGGGCGGAGGAGCGGGCGATGAAGCCCGAGGCGATCGCCCGGGCGTCGGCGCCGATGCCGACGAGCTGCCGCGTGACGGCGAGCGTCCCGCCGATCGAGACCACCCCGACGACGAGGGCGAGGACGACCGACCGGCGGGTGGCGCGAAGCGGGTCGGTCGGGCGGGTGGGGCGCACGTGCACGTCGACGACGGAACGGGAGGAAGGGGAGCCGAGGGGAAAGGTACGCCGCGCACGGCGACGCCGTGTCGGGGGATCCCCGCACGGCGGCCGGGGAACGAACGCCATGCACCGGGCCGGCGGGACGCTGTACCATTGACGAGCGCACGACGGCTTCGTCCCGACTCCGTCCGCCACCTGACAGATCCATGACGACCCCGATCGCCGCCCCGCCGGGCCTGACGACGACGCGCGCCCCCTTCATCGAGGCCTGCCGTGCCGCGGGGGAGCTCTACATCACCCAGCCGTACGAGCAGTACAGCGACGCGAACCACGAGACGTGGGCGCGGCTCTACGCCCGCATGCAGCCGCGCTGGGAGCGCTACGCCAACGAGAAGTTCCTCGAGGGAATCACGACCCTCTGCCTCGACCCGGCGCGCGTCCCGCGGCTCGACGACGTCAACCGCTTCATGAGCCCCCTCACCGGCTTCCGCGCGAAGCCGGTGAGCGGCTACGTGCCGGCGTTCCGCTTCTTCGACTGCCTGCGCAACCGCGAGTTCCCGACGACGATCACGATCCGCGACGGCGAGGTGCTCGATTACCTCCCCGAGCCGGACATCTTCCACGACATCGCCGGCCACGTGCCGATGCACACCGACCGCGCCTTCGCCGACACGCTCGTGCGCTTCGGCGAGTGCGCGCACGTGGCGGCCGACATCGTCCGGCGGATCGGCGACGAACAGGAGCGGCTGCGCGTCCTGACGTCGATCCAGCAGGCGATGGCGCGCTTCTTCTGGTTCACGATCGAGTTCGGGCTGATGCGCGACCGGGCGTCGGGCGGCCTCAAGGTCTACGGCTCGGGGCTCCTCTCGAGCTACGGCGAGATGGCGCACGCGATCGAGAGCCCCGACGTGCAGCGCTTCCCGTTCCAGCTCGAGTGGGTGGTCAACCAGTACTTCGAGATCGACCACTACCAGCCGCTCCTCTTCCACGTCGAGAGCTTCGACCACCTGTTCGAGGAGGTGGGGCGGCTCGAGCGGTGGATGAAGGACGGGAAGCTCTCGAACGTGAGCGGCGGCGAGCCGGCGATCTCCGAGGCCGACCTCGCCTCGTTCCTCGCCACGGAGCGCTGAGCCGCGCCCGTCGCCCCCCAAGGTGTTGCCTCGCCGGCGCTCGCGCGTCTGCAGGGGCTACCACACGGACGGGAGACGGGCGATGCGGCTCGGGACGATGGTTCGGCGGGCGACGACGGCGCTCGCGTGCACGACGGCGCTGGCGGCCTGCCGGCTGGAGCACGTCCCGTACGCGGACGGCACGCCGTACGTCGCCGGGGCGGTGGCGGCGCGGACGACGACCGCCGACGGCATCGCGGTGACGATCAGCTCGCGCGACGCGCGGCGCCCGCACGGCCGGCCGATCGCGGTGCGCATCCCGTGGGGGACCCCGGTCACCGCCCCCGACGGTCGCCCGGTGCCGCTCCCCGAGGTCGGCGAGGAGCTTCTCGTCTGGAGCCGCTGGCGCGAGGTCGAGCCGAGCGGGGCGACGGTCGCGACGCGCGTCGTGCGCGGGACCGCGACCTGGAGCGGCGACGTCGTCGCGGTGCGCTGAGCGGGCGTCGGCACGGGGCGGCGCGTCGGGCCATGCCCGACGGTCCTGGGGGACGGGGGCGAGGCTATCTTCGGGGGCGCGGGCCGGCGCGCGATCGCGCGCGGCCACGCCCCCGACCCGGTTTCCGGAGCGCCCCATGGCCACGCAGCACATGCCGGTGCCCAGCACCGCGCACGACACCTTCCCGATCAACGGCACCGACCACGTCGAGTTCTACGTGGGCAACGCGAAGCAGGCGGCCCACTTCTACCGCTCGGCTTTCGGCTACCGGCTCGTCGCCTACCGCGGCCCGGAGACGGGGCACCGCGAGACGGCGAGCTACGTGCTCCAGCAGGACAAGATCCGCCTCGTCCTGACGAGCGCCTTCGATCCCGACCACGTCGTGAACGCGCACGTGCGCCTGCACGGCGACGGCGTGCGCGACATCGCGCTCTGGGTCGACGACGCGCGCGAGGCGTTCCGCCTCGCCGTCGAGCGCGGCGCGGTGCCCGCGGCCGAGCCGACGGTGCGCGAGGACGCGCACGGGCGGGTGGTGACCGCCGCGATCCGCACCTACGGCGACACGATCCACACCCTCGTCGAGCGCGGGGACTACGCGGGCGTCTTCCTCCCCGGCTTCCAGCCGGTGCCCGAGGGGCCGTTCGCCCCGGAGCCGGTGGGGCTGAAGTACGTCGACCACATCGTCGGCAACGTCGAGCTCGGGAAGATGGACGCGTGGGTGAAGTTCTACGAGGACGTGATGGGCTTCCGGAACCTCATCTCGTTCGACGACAACGACATCAGCACCGAGTACACGTCGCTCATGTCGAAGGTCGTCGCGAACGGGAACGACCGGATCAAGTTCCCGATCAACGAGCCCGCGGCCGGCAAGAAGAAGAGCCAGATCGACGAGTACCTCGAGTTCTACCGCGGCCCGGGGGCGCAGCACCTCGCGCTCGCGACCGACGACATCGTGCGCACCGTCACCGCGCTCCGCAGCCGCGGCGTCGAGTTCCTGCGCGTCCCGACGACCTACTACGACACGCTCCTCGACCGCGTCGGCCACATCGACGAGGACCTGGGCCCGCTCAAGGAGCTCGGGATCCTCGTCGACCGCGACGACGAGGGGTACCTCCTGCAGATCTTCACGAAGCCGGTGCAGGACCGCCCGACGGTCTTCTACGAGATCATCCAGCGGAAGGGGGCGAAGAGCTTCGGCAAGGGGAACTTCAAGGCGCTCTTCGAGGCGATCGAGCGGGAGCAGGCGCTGCGCGGCAACCTCTGACGCGCGCTGGTCGCACGACGGCCCGGCACGCCGCGCGGCGTGCCGGGCCGTCGTGCGTTCACCGGCGGCGACCGCTCAAGTCGCGCGCCCGGCGGCCGAGACTGGGACGCACGGGGGGCGTCGGGCACCGCTCGACGCTCCGCATCTGATGCCACGCGACGCCGCGGCGCATCGCCCGTGCCGGGCCCCGGCCCGGCACCGCCCTCGCCGCCTCCCAGCGTCATGTTGCCCCGCCGGCACCTCCCCCTCGCCCTCGCCGCGACCTTCGTCGCCGTCCCGCTCGTCGCGCAGGCGCCGAGCTACCTCGGTGCCAGCGCGCCCCCCGACCTCGTCGGCGGCATGACGCTCCGCGCCGGCATGGCGAGCGGGTCGTCGGTCTCGGTCCTGACCGGTCTCCTCGGCTCCCTCGGCACCCCGGGGGAGCGCGACGCGTGGACCGTGGGGCTCGGCTCCGCCCCCGCCGTCGGCTTCCGCCTGCAGTACACGGTGGCCACGCAGAGCTTTCGCGTCTTCGTGGGCGCGATCACGAACCCGACGGTGACCGAGAACGCGCCCGGCGTGCAGGCGACCGCCGCCGCGGCGACCGCCACGTTCGGCGGGACGACGTGGAGCGGCGTGGAGTTCACCGTCGGCAGCGTCGCCACGGGCTTCAACCTGCTGCGGCTCGAGAACCCCTCCACCGCGCTCGTCCTCCGCTCGCTCGTCGCCACGAGCAACGGCACGACGACCACGCTCGTGACGAGCGGGACCACGCTCGCCTCGCCGCAGGCGGCGCAGTTCTTCGGGCTGACGAGCGCGTACGACTTCACGGTGACGGGGCGGTACGACGTCACCGGGACCGCATGCAGCGGCGCCAACTGCCGCCTCGATCTCGGTCTCGCCACCTCCCAGACGATGGGGCCGACCGTCGTGCCGGAGCCGTGGACGCCACTGCTGGTGGCGGCCGGGCTCGCGCTCCTGCCGGTCTTCCTCGGTCGCGGGCGCCGGACGGCCTGACCGCGACGGACGGGGCCTCCCGCCGGTGACGAACAGGCGGGCGGAGGCTGTGTCGTGACGAAAGAGCCCCGTTCCGGTTGCCTCCCCTCAACCTCGCGCGTCATACGGCCGAGACTGCTTTCCATGGGCGAGGCCGATGCCGGCCCCACCCAGCGCGGGCAGGCGTGTCCATCATGCCGGCTCGCACCGCGCCGCCGCACCCGGCGAGTCCCGGGCGCACGGTGGCCGCAGTCGTCCGACGCCGCGGAAGCGGCCGCATCCCCTCGCGTCATGCAGCGCCGTCCTCTCATCCCCGTGCTCGCCGCCCTGCTCGCCGTCGCCCCCGTGGCGGGGGCGCAGGCGCCGCAGCGGGTCGCCACGGGCGCGAGCGCGTTCACGGGGGCCGAGACGTTCCGGCTCCGCAACCTCGTCACCGGGGGCGCCAACGGCGACGAGATCCTCGCCGGCATCTCGTCGAACCTCGGCACGGGGACGCGCGACGCGTTCAACGGCTCGTGGAACATCGGGTCGCCGACCACGCAGCTCGACTTCCGGCTCACGTGGAACGCGCGCGCCGCCACGTTCTCGATGTGGCTCGGCTCGCAGCTCTCGGGCGTCGCGGGGACCGGCAATCACACGAGCGTGCAGTCGGCGTGGTCGTCGGCGACCCAGGAGTTCGTGCTGTCGAACGTCGGCGCCTTCGACGCGTTGCGCTTTTTCGGGCGGAGCGGCGATTCGGCGCTCGAGGAGTTGAAGATCAGCTACGGCACCGGCCGCCTCGCGGGGCAGGAGTACGACCTGCTCGCGAACGAGCCCTCGGGGAGGACCGGCATCACGAACGGCCTGTTCGTCACGATCGACGACGACCAGGACTTCGTCGTGCTGGGCAAGGTCTTCACGAGCACCTGCACCGGCGAGGGCTGCCGCATCGAACTCGGGCTGGCCGACTTCGCGAGCGCGCCGCCGATCAGCCCGGTGCCCGAGCCGGCGGCGCTGCCGATGGTCGCCGCTGGCGCCCTCCTCGCGTTCGCCGCGATCCGCCGCCGCCGCGCGGCCTGAGGTCGCACCGCCGTCCGGACGGACCCGGCGAGCCGCCGGCCCCCTCACCTGCGACGCCCCGTGCGCCCCACCGGCGCGCGGGGCGTCCGGCGTCGGGGGGACCACCCTCGCGGCGCCCGCACGCGCCCGGCGATCTTTCGCGCACTGACGCCGTGCCGCCGGGCTCCGGGACCGCCGGGCCGAGGCGCCGGCCCGTCCCGGGTCTCATGCCGTTCTATCACACGCTGGGCACCGTCCCGAAAAAGCGGCACACCGCCTTCCGCCGCCCCGACGGCGGGATCTACAGCGAGCAGCTCATGGGGCACGAGGGCTTCACGGGCACCTCGGCGCTCCTCTACCACGTCCATCCGCCGACGACGGTGAAGAGCGTGCGCAAGCTCCGCGACCTGGCCCTCGTCGCGCAGGACGACGAGACGCTCAAGCACCGGAAGTGGGAGACGGGGCAGCTCCCGAAGGGCGGGAGCGCGGTGCTCGACCGCGTCCCGCTCCTCTTCAACGCCGACATCGCGATGTACCACGTCGCGCCCGACGAGACCGACCCGTTCTTCTACCGGAACGCGCAGGCCGACGAGTGCGTGTACGTGGCGAAGGGGCAGGGGACGCTCGAGACGCAGTTCGGCGACCTGCCGTACCGCGAGGGCGACTACGTCGTGATCCACCGCGGGATCATGCACCGCTGGAAGCTCGACCCGGCCGGCGGCGAGACGGTGCTGCTGGTCCACGAGAGCCGCGGCCACATCCGCGCGCCGAAGCGCTACCGCAACGAGTTCGGCCAGCTCCTCGAGGGGGCGCCGTACTGCGAGCGCGACATCGGGCGCCCGACGGAGCTCAGGACCTACGACGAGAAGGGCGACTTCCCGATCTACGTCAAGCAGTACGACGCGCTCCACGAGTACCTGCTCGACCACCACCCGTTCGACGTGGTCGGGTGGGACGGCTACTTCTACCCGTGGACGTTCAACATCCACGACTTCGAGCCGATCGTCGGGCGCATCCACCAGCCGCCGCCGGTGCACCAGACCTTCCAGGGCGACGGCTTCGTGATCTGCTCGTTCTGCCCGCGACCGTACGACTTCGACCCGAACGCGATCCCCGCCCCCTACAACCACAGCAACGTCGACTCCGACGAGGTGATCTTCTACGCCTCGAACGAGTTCATGTCGCGCAAGGGCGTGTCGTTCGGGACGATCACGCACCACCCCGACGGCATCCCGCACGGCCCGCACCCGGGGCGCGCGGAGGCGAGCATCGGGCAGAAGTGGACGAACGAGCTGGCGGTGATGATGGACTCGTTCCGCCCGCTCAAGGTCGCGAAGCAGGTCGCGGCGGTCGAGGATCCGTCGTACCACCAGAGCTGGCTCGACGCCCAGCACGCGCTGGTCGCCGCACCGGGGGCGATGATCCCCTGAGTCGGCCGCGGCACGCGCCACCCGACGCCCCCCGACGCCGACGCGCGCGGGGGGCGTCGTGCGTCGGTGAGCCGCGTGCCGCCGCGCGATGTATCGTTGCCGCGTGCGCGCGCTGCCCGCCCCCACGTCCTCCCCTCGGCTCGGCCTGACCGGGCTGGTGTTCGTGATCTTCTTCACCGTCTCGGGCGGCGCCTTCACGCTCGAGACGCTCGTCGTGCAGCTCGGCCCCGCGGCGGCGCTCGCGGCGCTGGTCGCGATCCCGCTGCTCTGGGCCGTCCCCGAGGGGCTCATCGTCGGCGAGCTCGCCGCGCGGCTCCCCGAGGAAGGGGGCTACTACCGCTGGGTGCAAGTGGCGCTGGGCGAGCGGGCCGCGGTCACCAACGCGTGGTGCACGTGGTGCTACTCGCTCGTCGAGATGGCGCTCTACCCGGCGCTCGTCCTCGGCTACCTCGAGGCGCTCGCCGGCCCGCTCGCCCCGGCCGCACGGTTCGGCGTCGTCGCCGCGGTGATCTGGCTCCCGACGCTCCTCAACCTGCGCGGGGCGGTGCCGGTCGGCGGCGTCAGCACCGTCGTCGGCGTCGCGGTCCTCGTCGCCTTCGCGCTCGTCGGCCTGCTCGCGCTGCCACGCATGACGCACGCTCCGTGGACCACCCCCGGCGGCGGGGCCACGCCGGTCGACTGGCGCACGCTCGCCCCGGGGCTCTCGCTCGCGCTCTGGAACTGGGTCGGCTGGGACAACGCGAGCACCATCATGGGCGAGGTGCGCGACCCGGCCCGCACCTACCCGCGCGCGCTCGCGCTCGCGATCCCGCTCGTCGCCGTCGGCTACGCCCTTCCCCTGCTCCCGGCGCTCGCCGCGAGCGACTGGCGCACCTGGCGCGCCGACGGCTGGGCCGACGTCGCGCGCACGGTGACCGGCGACGCCGGCGCGCTCCTCGGCCCCGCGATCGGCGTGCTCGCGATCCTGAGCGCGACGGCGATGTTCAACTCGCTCCTGCTGTCGTACTCGCGCATCCCGCTCGTCGTCGCGCGCGACGGGCTCCTCCCCGCGTGGCTCGCCCGCACCGACGCCCGCGGGACGCCGGTGCGCGCCGTCCTGCTCTCGGCGAGCTGCTACACCGCGCTCGCGCTCCTCCCGTTCCTCGAGCTGGTGAGCGCCGACGTCGTCCTCTACGCGGTCGCGCTCTTCCTCGAGTTCGCCGCGCTCGTCGCGCTCCGTCGGCGCGCGCCCGACGCGCCTGCCCCCTTCCGCATCCCGCTCGGCACGGCGGGGGTCACGGTGCTCGCCTGCGTCCCGGCCGCGGTGCTCGTGGCGATCATCGCCGTCGACGTCGGCGCGGGTGCGTACGGGGGGCGCGCGATGCTCCTCGCCCTCGCGGTCGCCGCCTGCGGGCCGCTCGTGCACCGCGCGCTCGCCGCGCGCCGCGCCGCGCGGGGGGCAGCGGGGCCGGGGAGCGCGTCGTAGGATAGGGCACCATGCCCCGTCGCCTCCTCGCACTCCCCGTCGCCGCGGCGCTCGCCCTCGGCGCCTGCCGCACCGCCGCTCCGGGCGGCACCGTCGCCGCCGTCGCGGCCGCGCCGAACGCGATGTACACGCCGGTCGTCCGTGCGGGCGACCTCCTCTTCCTCGCCGGCAAGGTCGCCGGCGACTCCCTCGGCAAGGGGATCCGCGCCGAGACGCGCGAGATCCTCTCGCTCATCCGGCGCGACCTCGAGGCGGCGGGGAGCGGGATGGACAAGGTGGCGAAGTGCACCGTCTTCCTCGTGGACATCGCCGAGTGGGGGGCGATGAACGAGGCGTACGTGCCGTTCTTCCCCGGCGTGAAGCCGGCGCGGACGGCGGTGCAGATCGTCGCGACGCCCCGAGCCGGGGCGCGTGTGGAAATAGAGTGCGTCGCCGCCGCGCGGTGAGCTGACGATGCTCTCGCGACGCGGCTTCCTGCACGGCGCCCTCGGCGCGGCGGCGATGCCCGCGGCGCTCCCGGGCTTCCGCGCCGACGCCTTCCGCGCGCTGGCGCGGGCGGCGGAGCGGGGCTCGCTCCCCGACGGCGGCGGCGCCCCCGACGACGAGGACTACTGGGCGACGGTGCGCCGCGCCTTCGACCTCGACGACACGCTGGTCAACTTCAACAACGGCGGCGTCTGCCCGACGCCGGTGCCGGTGCTCGACGCGATGATCCGCGACCTGCGCTGGTACAGCACGCTTCCGGTCGAGCACATGTGGCGCATCGTCGAGCCGCGGCTCCCGGCGGTGCGGCGCGAGCTGGCGCGCGAGTTCGGCTGCGAGCACGGCGAGATCGCGATCACGCGCAACGCCTCCGAGGCGATGGAGACGCTGATCATGGGGCTCGACCTGCGGCGCGGCGACGAGGTCGTCGTCACGACGCAGAACTACCCGCGCATGCTCACCGCGTGGGACCAGCGCGCCCGGCGCGACGGCATCGTGGTGCGGCGCGTAACCTTCCCGGTGCCGCCGAAGGACCCGCGCATCATCGCCGACCGCGTGCTGGCCGCGGTCACGCCGGCGACGCGCGCGATCGAGCTCCCGCACATCACCAACCTCACCGGGCAGGTGACGCCGATCGCCGAGATCGTGGCGCGTGCGCGCGCCCGCGGGATCCCGGTCTTCGTCGACGGCGCGCACGCCTTCGCGCACTTCCCGTTCACCCGCGACGCGCTCGGCTGCGACTACTACGGCACCTCGCTGCACAAGTGGCTCCTGGCGCCGATCGGCACGGGGTTCCTCTACGTGCGGCGCGAGCGCATCCCCGGCATCTGGCCGCTCATGGCCGCGCCGCGGGCGATGGACGGCGACATCGCGAAGTTCGAGGAGATCGGGACGCACCCGCAGGCGAACTTCAACGCGATCGCGGTCGCGCTCTCGTTCCACCGCGGGATCGGCGCCGAGCGCAAGGCGGCGCGGCTGCGCTGGCTGCGCGACCGCTGGGCGCGGCAGCTCCTCGCCGCGAGCGACCGGGTGCGCATCCTCACCCCGCTCGACGACCCGGCGCAGGCGTGCGGCATGGGCTTCGTCTCGATCGACGGCATGGATCACGAGAAGCTCGGCGCCTGGCTGCGTGCGAAGTGGCAGGTCGTGACCACGCCGATCGTGCACGAGGAGTTCAGCGGCGTGCGGCTCACGCCCAACGTCTACACGATGGCGCGCGAGTGCGACCTGCTCGTCGAGGCGGTCACGCAGGCGATCCGCAAGGGGATCGCCTGACCGCACTCACCCCGCCGCGCCGTCGCGCGCCGCGGGGAGGACGGACACCGGCCCCGACGGCGGCGTGAGCGTCGCCGGCGGGGCGTCGGTGACGCCGCCCGAGACGATGAACGTCATCAGCTCGGCGTTGCTCGCCTGCAGCGGGACGACGTGGCGCTGCGGCACGAGCAGGAGCTGCCCCGCGAAGCTGTAGCTGAACGGGAAGTAGACGGCGACGTGGTCGCCCACGCCGAGCTGCGACAGGTCGCGCCGCGTGATGAAGCCCAGCGCCTTCGCCTCGCTCGCCGCGTGCAGCGTCACCATCACCGGGCTGTCGAAGCGGCGCTTGTCGCCCACCACGGCCTCGGCCAGGTCGCGTGCCGAGCCGTAGAGGAGGCGGACGAACGGGAGCTTGTCGAGCAGCGCGTCGAAGGCCGAGACGAGCCCCGAGGTGAGGACGTTCGACGCGAGGAAGCCCGCGATCGTGATGACGACGAGCGTGGCGAGGAAGCCGAGCCCGGGGAGCGGCAGCGTGATCCACGTGTCGATGGCGACGAAGACGCGCCAGCAGACGTAGACCGTGAGGGCGACGGGCGCGACGAGCGCGAGTCCGCGGAGGAAGTAGCCGACCAGGCGACGCATGCCGGCAAAGCTAATCCCGTCCGCTCAGGCCCAGCCCGTCAGCTCCGCCGCGACCACCGACTCGAGCACGTCGAGCGCCCCCTCGCTCGCGTTCAGGCAGGGGACGAGCGAGAAGCGCTCGCCGCCGTGCGCGAGGAAGTCGTCGCGCGCCGCCTCGCCGAGCTCCTCGATCGTCTCGAGGCAGTCGGCGGCGAAGCCCGGGGCGATGACCGCCACGCGCCGCGTCCCGCCCCGGGCGAGCGCGCGGATCGTCACGTCGGTGTAGGGCTGCAGCCACTCGGCCGGCCCGAAGCGGGACTGGAAGGTGACGCGGAAGCGCTCGTCGGGGAGCCCGAGCGCGCGCTGCAGGAGCCGCCCCGTCTTCATGCAGTGGCAGTAGTAGGGGTCGCCCTTCGCGAAGCTCTTCCTCGGGATGCCGTGGAAGCTCGCCACCAGCACCTCGGGCTCGTGGTCGAGCGTCGCGAGGTGGGCGCGGTACGACGCCGCGAGCGCGTCGATGTACGCGGGGGCGTCGTACCACGGCGGCGCGACGCGGAGCGCGGGCTGCCAGCGCATCCCCTTGAGCACGTCGAAGACGGCGTCGCAGGCGCTGGCGACGGTCGTCGCGCTGTACTGCGGGTAGAGCGGGACGACGAGGATCCGGTCGCAGCCGGCGCGGGCGAGCGCCTCGACGCGGCTGCGCGTGCTCGGCACGCCGTAGCGCATCGCGAAGTCGACGAGGACGCGCTCGCTCCGCTCCGCGAGGCGGCGGCGCACGCCGTCGGCGGTGTCGCGCGTGATCGTGAGGAGCGGCGACTCGTCGCGCTCGGTGTTCCAGATCGCGCGGTACTCCTTGCCCTTGGCGAAGGGGCGCGTGCTCAGGATGATCCCCTGCAGGATCGGCTGCCAGAGGAGCGCCGGGAGCTCCACGATGCGCCGGTCGCCGAGGAACTCGCCCAGGTAGCGGCGGATCGCGAAGTAGCCGGTACCGCTCGGCGTTCCGAGGTTGCAGAGCAGGACGCCGACGCGCGCCGTGCGCACGCGCGGGTTCGGGGCGGGGGGGACGGCGCGCGGCGCGGCGGCAGGCGGTGCGACGGGGGCCGTCGTGGCGGGGGCCGGGGTGGCGGGGCACGCGACCGGCGGAGCTGCGAGCGTGGCGGGCGTCATGCGCGGCAACGTCGCCGGCGCGCGCGCCCGCCGCGTCCGGGGGGCGACGGTCCGGTGCGGTACGGTCGGGCGTCGGCCCGACGACGGCGTCGGCGTCGCGGTGATCGGGCGAACGGACCGGCCCGCCCTCGCGTAACCTTCCGCCCGGAACGGCCGGCGACGGGCGCCGGCCGGCTCGCCCGCACCTCGCGCCCGCCATGCGCCGATTCACTCCGTTCGCCCTCGCCGCCCTCGCGGGCGCGCCGCTCCTCGCGCAGCAGCCCGCCGCCCCGGTGGCGAAGCGGCCGATCCGCCAAGACGACTACGACCGCTGGCGCACGATCGCCGGCGCGTCCCTCTCGCCCGACGGGCGCTGGGCCGCCTGGACCGAGTCGCCCGTCGTGGGCGACGGCGAGCTCCTGCTGCGCGAGACCGGCGGGACGCGCAGGCTCCGCATCGCGCGCGGGTGGACGGGGCGCCCCGTGACGAGCGTGCAGGTCGACTCGCCCTTCGTCGCGCCGGCCGCGCAGTTCAGCGCCGACTCGCGCTGGCTCGCGGTGACGACGTTCGCGCCGAAGGCCGACTTCGACCGCGCACGCGCCGCGCGTGGCCGGCAGTCGGCGCGCACGTCGCTCGTGCTCGTCGCGCTCGCCGACGCGGGGACGCCGCAGCCGGTGACGATCCCGCGCGTGCGGAGCTGGCGCTTCCCGCGCGAGGCGGCGACGGCGATCGCCTGGCTCCTCGAGCCCGACAGCGCCGCCGCCCCCGTGCCGCGCGACTCGGCCGCACGTCGCGCCCCGGGTGACAGCGCCCGCCGGCCGGCGCCGCGCGACTTCGGCTCCACGCTCGTCGTGCGCACCCTGGCCACGGGGGCCGAGGTACGGATCGCCGACGTCGTGAACTACGCGTTCTCGCCCGACGGCCGGTGGCTCGCCTACACCGTGGGCTCGCGCGCCAACCAGCGCGACGGCGCCTGGCTGCGCGACGTCGCCACGGGGACCGAGACGGCGCTCGCGACGGGGATCGGCAACTACCGCCAGCTCGTCTTCGATCGCGCGGGGCGCCGCCTCGCCTTCGTCTCCGACCGCGACGAACACCTGAGCGCCGCGCGCCCGCGCGCCTCGCTCTGGCTGGCCGACGTCGGCAGCGGGCAGCCCGCGCGGCGCGTCGTCGCCGCCGGGGAGCACGGCGACTCGCTCCGCGTGAGCGAGCGCACGCTCGGCTTCACGCGCGACGGCGGCACGGTGGTCTACGGCGTCGCGAAGGTCCTTCCCGACACGATCCCCGCCGACTCGCTCGCGGACAAGGCAGTGGTCGACGTCTGGCACTGGCGCGACGCGCGGCTCCAGCCGCAGCAGCGCGTCGAGGTGGGGCGCGACCGCGAGCGCGCCTTCACCGCCGTCCACCGCATCGCCGAGAAGCGCACGCGCGTCCTCGGCAACGACACGATCCCGCTCGTGCAGCTGAGCGACGACGGGAGCGTCGGCCTCGCGACGACGAGCGTCCCGTACGAGCAGGCGCGGCTCTGGGGCGACGACGGCCAGGACGTGATCGTCGTCGATCCCGCGACGGGCGCCACGCGCACCGTGGCGCGCAAGGTCGGCTTCGGCGCGCAGCTCTCGGCCGCCGGGAAGTACGTCGCCTGGTTCGACGACGGGCGCTGGTACGTGCACGACGTGAAGGCGAAGGCGACGCGCGACCTGACGGGCAGCCTGACCGGCGTACGCTTCGACCAGGAGACGTGGGACACGCCGAGCGAGCCCGCGCCGTGGGGGATCGCGGGGTGGACGACGGGCGACCGCGCCCTCCTCCTGCACGGCCGCTTCGACGTCTGGGAGCTCGACCCGGCGGGGAAGGCGCCGGCGCGGGTCCTCACCGACTCGCTCGGGACGCGCACGCAGACGGTGCTCCGCGTCATCGACACCGACGACGAGGAGCGCGCCATCGACCCGGCGCAGCCGCTCCTGCTGCGGGCCTTCGAGGAGCGCACCAAGCGGTCGGGCTTCATGCGCGACCGCATCGGCGCGGTGCAGCCGGTCGAGCCGATCCTGATGGAGGACGCGTCGTGGCAGTTCGTCGCGAAGGCGAAGGGAGCCGAGCGGTGGCTCGTGCGCCGCGGCACCTTCACCGAGTTCCCCGACCTGCGCACCGGCGCCGACCTCGCGCGCACCGAGCGGATCAGCGACGCCAACCCGCAGCAGCGCGAGGTGCGCTGGGCGACGAGCCGGCTCGTGAGCTGGCGGTCGCTCGACGGGCGCACGCTGCAGGGGCTCCTCTTCGTCCCCGAGGGGCACGACGGTCGTCCGCTCCCGCTCGTGACCTACTTCTACGAGCAGCTCTCGGACGGCCTGCACAACTACACGCCGCCGACGGGGCGCAACGTCGTGAACCCGGTCGTCTACGCGAGCCAGGGGTACGCGGTCTTCTTCCCCGACATCGCCTACGAGACGGGGTTCCCCGGGCAGAGCGCGTTCAAGAGCATCATCCCCGGCATCGACCTCCTGATCTCGCAGGGGATCGCCGACTCGAGCCGGCTCGCGATCAGCGGGCAGAGCTGGGGCGGCTACCAGGTGGCGTACCTCGTCACGCAGACCGACCGCTTCAAGGCGGCGTTCGCCGGCGCGCCGGTGGCGAACATGACGAGCGCGTACGGCGGGATCCGCTGGGAGAGCGGGCTCGCGCGCTCGTTCCAGTACGAGAAGGGGCAGAGCCGCATCGGCAAGAGCATCTGGGAGGCGCCGATGCGCTACCTCGACAACAGCCCGCTCTTCCAGGCCGACCGCATCCGCACGCCGATGCTGATCATGGCCAACGACGCCGACGGGGCGGTGCCGTGGCAGCAGGGGATCGAGCTCTTCGTCGCGCTCAAGCGCTTCGGGCGCGAGACCTACCTGCTCAACTACAACGGCGACGGCCACAACCCGCGGAAGCGCGCGAACCAGAAGGACGTGGACCGGCGCACGCTCGAGTTCCTCGCGCATCACCTGAAGGGCGAGCCCGCCCCCGACTGGATGCGGCGCGGCGTGCCGTACCTCGAGAAGGGGCGCGACCAGTTCCCGCGCGTCACCGCCGCACCGCAGCCCGGAGCGCCGGCGCCCGGCACCGGTGCGTCGTCGGTCGCGCCGCCGCGGTGACGTCGCTCGTCCTGCGCTCCCGGTGGGCGCCCGTGCGGCTCGGGCATCGCCGAACCGCCGGGTAACGCAGGTGAAGGGCAGGAAGTGCAGGTGAACGGCAGGACGGCGGTGCAGGGGGGGCGACGGCGCCACGCGGATGGCGCCGTGCAACGATCCTGGTTGTTCCTTGCTTGGCTTCGTGCGGCAGCACGCTCCGAGCGTGACACAGGATGACGCACCGCCGTCCTGCCGTTCACCTGCACTTCCTGCCCTTCACCTGCCCTCCCCGGCGGTTCAGCGATGCCCGAGCCGCACGGAGCACGGCGACTCAGCGCGATCGCTCGCGGTCGAGCGCGTCGGTGACGAGGCCGAGCTTCGACGCGGCGGGTGCGCGCACGTCGAGGCGGCGCTCGTCGACGCCCAGCTGCAGGCCGAACCCCTTGCTCGCGAGCGGGAGCGACGTCGGCCCGCCGAAGATCGTCGTCTCGTCGAGGCTCCGCTGCACGGCCTTGAGGAGCACCTGCAGCTCGTGCTCGAGCCCCGCGAGGGCGCGGCGGTAGCTCCAGCGGTAGATGCCGAAGGAGGCCGCGGCGGCGCCCGCGCCCGCGACGAGGGCGGGGAAGGCGGCGAGCACCGTCGAGCCGAAGCCGATCGCCGCCGCGACGCCCGCGCCGACGCCGAGGGTGCCGCCGATGCCGCCCATCATCCACCCGCTCGCTCGCACGTTCTTGCGCTGCCCCTCGCGCAGGTCGCCGCTGATGACCACCTCGGTCTGCGGCCGGTCGGGGGTGCCGCGCGCGGCGAGCGTGACGTTCACGATCTCGAGGTCGACCTGCGACGCGCGGTAGGGGAGCGCGGCGATCATCCCGCTCGCGTGCATCTGCATCGCGACCTGCATCGCGTTCGCGATCCGGAAGCGGAGGATCCCGCCGTCGAGCGGGTGCCCGCCGACGACCTCCTCGACCGCCATGTGGAAGGGCGGTGCCGACGCGATGCGCCCCAGCGCCTCGAGCGTGGCCTTGGGCGTCGCCGGAATGAGCCGCGACACGCTCACGCCGCGCTGCGTGACGCCGAGCATCGTCGTCACGCGCCGGTCCTCCTCGTCGCTCACGACGACCGGCGCGCCCCCCGCTCCCTGGCGCTCGGCGAGCGCGATCGCGACGTACTGCCGCGAGATCCCCGCCTCGACCGCCGCCGCCTCGACCTCGCGCGCGAGGAAGGCCCCGGTGGGGGCGTTGGCGCCCGGATCGGCGCCGGCCGGCGCCTGCTTCTGCAACGTCACCGTGCGCTCCATGCGGTGCGCCGCCTCGGCCTGCAGCTGCGCGGCGCGCTGCCAGATCGCCATCGCCTCGGCCTCGGTGAGCACCGCCCCGGGCGCGGCGACGAGCGCGGCGCGCTCCGCCTCCTCGGCCGAGGCGAGCGCGCCGTCGAGGGCCGCGGCGAGCGCCTCGGCGCTCTCGTAGCGGTCGGCGGGGGCCTTGGCGAGGCAGCGGTCGATCACCGCGCAGAGCGCGGCAGGGACCGCAGGCGCGACGCTCGCGAGCGGCGGCGCGGGCTTCGTGACGTGCGCGACGAGCACCGCCTGCGGCGCGCCGTCGAACGGGAGCGCGCCGCTCAGCGCCTGCCAGCCGACGACGCCGAGGGCGTAGACGTCGCTCCGCCCGTCGAGCGCCTCGCCGGCGGCCTGCTCGGGGCTCATGTAGAAGACCGTCCCGAGGACGTTGCCGTCGGTGGTGAGTCGCGCGGCGTCGGGGGAGACGTCGCGCGCGATGCCGAAGTCGCCGACGAGCGTGCGCCCGGACTCGCGGTCGAGGAGCAGGTTGTCGGGCTTCACGTCGCGGTGCACGACGCCCCGCGCGTGCGCGTAGGCGAGCGCCCACGCGGCCTCGCGCAGGATGCGCACGACCTCGGCCGGCGGGAGCGCGCCGCGCTCGCGGATGCGGTCGCCGAGCGACTCGCCGTCGACGAAGCCCATCGTGAACCACGTCGTCCCCGCCGTCTCGTCGGCGCGGAAGATCGGGACGATGTGGGGGTGCACCAGCTTGGCCGCCGTGCGCGCCTCGCGCAGGAAGCGCTCGCGCTCGGCCGCGCCCGCGGCGAGGAGCACCTTGAGCGCGACGAGGCGGTCGAGCATGCGGTCGCGGACGAGCCAGACGGCGCCCATCCCCCCGGCGCCGAGGGGGCGGACGGGCTCGAAGAGGCCGTCGAGGGCGGCGGGGAAGGGGGGGAAGTCGGTGGGCATCGCCGGTGCATACGAGCGACGCCCGGGCGGCGTGTCAAGCGCGCCCGCGTCGCTCAGGCCAGGGCCATCGCGCGGGTGACGTCGTCCCCCGTCGCCGGCGGGAGGGCGGGACCGCTCGCGTGCCGGCGCGAGGGGAGCACGGGCGAGGCGTCGCCGCCGCGCGTCGTGTCGCGCAGCATCGCGTCGAGCGAGCGCTGGAGGACGCGCATCGCCGTGCGCTGCTCCCAGTGCATCACGGCACGCAGCGCCGGGACGAGGAGCGCCCCGGCCGCCGTGCCGAGCGCCGCGCCGGCGAGCGCGAGGTCGCCCGTGACGCTGCCCAGCGTCCAACCGAGGATGCCGGTGAGGACCGGCATCGCGGCCCGGATCGCGAGCATGGCGCCGGCATTGAAGTGCGCGCCGGGGCGCAGGTCGGCGACGACCGTCACCTCGCACGCCGGCTGCTCGCGCGTCCCCCGCGGGGCGACGAGCACGTGCACCGCATCCACGCCGATGCGGGCGGCGTTGTAGACGAAGGCGTTGCCGAGCGTCTGCGCCCCATCGACCTCGCTCCCCCACGCCGGGAGCCGGAAGCGGAGCACCTCGCCCACGCCGCCCTCCCCGCTCGCCCGCCCGTCGAAGGTGACGTGGTACGGCGCGCGCGCGAGGGCGCTCCGCAGGCGCGTCACCACCGCGTCACGGTCACCCGCCACGAGCCCCGTGGCGCGCACGCTCCCGGTGGCCGTGCCGAGCTCGCGGACGAAGCGGCGCACGTCGGCGTCGGTCGGCACCACGTCGGTCTCGCGGCCGATCGCGTCGTGCTCCGCCATCGCCAGCGCGACGCACGCCGCATCGATCCCCGCCTCGTGCGCGGCCGCGCGCACCTCGTGCGCGAGGAACATCCCTGCCGGCGCCGTGACCGACACTGCCTGCGACGGGCGCATCCCCTCGTCGGCGACCTCCGTGCCGTACGCACGACGCACGTCGGCGTCGCACTCCGCCTGCAGCTGCGCCGCCCGCGCCCAGATCGCGCGCGCCTCGGCGTCGGTGTAGAGCGTCAGGTCGGGCGTCGGGTCGTCGCGGCGATCGGAGGGCATCGGGGCTCCCGGTTCGTGGTCACCAGCAATATCGCAGGCGAGGACAGTCGTCGTCGTGACGACGCGCTGTCATTCGAGCGCCGTGATGGCCGCCATGGCCGTCATCGCCGTCCTGCTGTCCCCCTGCCGTTCCTGCCGTTCGTCCTGCGGTCGCCGGCGGTTCCGCAATTCGACACCCGGCACGACGCGCTCACGACTCGCACCGACCGAACGCCGCCGCGTTCGCGATCGCGAACTCGCGGAAGGTGCGCGGCGCCCGCCCGAGGAGCGCGCCGAGCGCGGGCGAGAGCTCGGCGGCGAGGCCGAGTCGCGCGAAGGTGTAGAGCGCGCTCATGACGGCCACGTAGCCCCGCGGTTCGCCGAGCCGGCGGCGACGTCGGTAGAAGGCGAGCAGGCCGCACGGATCGTAGCGGATCGTGCGCCCCGTGACCTCCGAGAGGATCGCCGCGACCTCGTGGTAGTCGAGCGCCTCGCTCCCGGTGCACTCGATCGCCCGCGATGTCGGCGACGGCGCCGCGAGGAGCGTGGTGATCGCGTCGCCCAGGTCGTGCGCGTCGACGAACGCGGTGCGGCCGTCACCCGCGGGGACGTGGAGGACGCCCTCGTCGCGCAGCTCGGCGCCGTGCGCGGTGAGGAGGTTCTGCATGAAGAAGGCGGCGCGCACGAAGCCCCACGTCACGCCCGCGTCACGATCGGCGGCGGCGCGCAGGTGGTCCTCGATCGCGCGGTGCGGGACGAGGCGGTTGCGCTCGGCCCCCTGGATCGAGAGGAAGACGACGTGCCGCACGCCCGCGCCGAGCGCCGCATCCACCGCGGGTGCGATGGCGCCGTCGACGTCGGCGATCGCCGGCGGCCGGAGGAGGAAAAGCCGCCTCGCGCCGCGCACCGCGTCGGCGATGCCGTCGCGGGCCAGGAAGTCCCAGCGCGCCGCGTCGAGGCGGCCGGCCGCGCGTGCGGCGGCGGCACCGGGGAGGGCGGCGAGGCGCGCGAGGGCGGCGTCGGGATCGGGGGCGAGCGCGCGCACGGCGTGCCCGGCGGCGAGGGCAGCGCGCACTACCTCGCGTCCCACGGTACCGGTCGCCCCGGTCACGAGCAGCGGTTCGTCGGGCGTCGTCATGGGCGGAAGCATACCCCCGGGGTCCCGGGCGCCCTATTCTTCCGCGCCATGACCACGCTCCGCCTGCCGCCGGCCGCGCCCGTCGCCGCCGCCTGGGACATCGACGCCGCCCGCGCCCTCTACAACATCGAGGGGTGGGGCGCCGGGTACTTCGACGTCAACGAGAGCGGGCGGGTGATCGTCCGCCCCGACAAGCGGAACCCCGCGCACACGGTCGATCTCTTCGAGCTCGCGCAGGACCTCGAGGCGCAGGGGATCGCGCTCCCGGTGCTGCTCCGATTCTCCGACCTCCTCCGCTCGCGCGTCGCGCAGCTCGCCGAGGAGTTCCAGTCGGCGATCCGCGAGTTCGACTACGACGGGACGTACACCACCGTGTACCCGATCAAGGTCAACCAGCAGCGGCACGTCGTCGAGGAGATCGTCGAGTACGGGCGGCCGTACGGCGTCGGTCTCGAGTGCGGGAGCAAGCCCGAGCTGCAGGCCGTGCTCGCGCTCAGCGAGGAGACCGACCAGCTGATCGTCTGCAACGGCTACAAGGACCACGAGTTCATGCGGCTGGCGCTGATCGGGCAGAAGCTCGGCCACCGCGTCTTCATCGTGATGGAGCAGCTGAGCGAGCTCGACGTCCTCCTCGAGGTGGCCGACGAGCTCGGCGTGCAGCCGCTCGCCGGCGTGCGCATCAAGCTCGCCAGCGCGGGCTTCGGGCGCTGGGCGCAGTCGGGGGGCGAGAAGAGCAAGTTCGGGCTCTCGGTGGCCGAGCTGGTGAAGATGGTCGACCGGCTGAAGGCCATGGGGCGGCTCGACATCCTCAAGCTCGTGCACTTCCACCTCGGCTCGCAGATCCCCGACATCCGGTACATCAAGGCGGGGCTGCAGGAGGTGGCGCGCTTCTACGTCGAGATGCGGCGCGCGGGGGTCGACATCACCCACGTCGACGTGGGCGGCGGCCTCGGCGTCGACTACGACGGCACCGGGAGCACGAACAACGCGAGCGTCAACTACACCACGCAGGAGTACGCGAACGACGTGGTGTACACGATCGCCGAGGCGTGCCGCGAGCACGAGCTCCCGATGCCGCACCTGATCAGCGAGAGCGGGCGCGCCCTCACGGCGCACCACGCGCTCCTCCTGCTCAAGGTGATCGACGTCGACTCGTACCACATGCCCGACGTCCCGACCATCGGCGAGGACCACCACACGATCCTCCACGAGATGAAGGAGGACTACGAGTCGCTGACCTCGGGCGAGTCGCTCAAGCCGCGCAAGATCCGCGAGATCGCGCACGACGCGAGCTTCGACAAGGAGCGCGCGCGCCAGTACTTCGCCGCGGGCGCGCTCGACCTGCGCGGGCTGGCGATGGCCGAGCAGTACTACCTCGGCATCATGAACCGGCTGCAGGACGTGATCCGCCGCGACCCCGACGAGTTCGAGGACATCCTCCCCGAGGTCGAGAGCGCGCTGACCGACCGGTACTTCTGCAACTTCTCGCTCTTCCAGTCGCTCCCCGACCACTGGGCGATCGACCAGCTCTTCCCGATCATGCCGATCCACCGCCTCGACGAGCGGCCGGACCGCATGGGGACGCTGCAGGACGTCACCTGCGACTCCGACGGCAAGATCGACCACTTCGTCGGCGACAAGAAGAAGGGGCAGCCCTCGCTCGAGCTCCACGTGCCGAAGGACGGCGAGGACTACGTCCTCGGCATCTTCCTCACCGGGGCCTACCAGGAGATCCTCGGCGACCTGCACAATCTCTTCGGCGACACGAACGCGGTGCACCTCCGCCTCGACGCGGACGGGCGCCCGGCGATCACCGACATCGTCCACGGCGACACGGTCACCGAGGTGCTGCAGTACGTGCAGTTCCACGCCTCCGACCTCCTCGCGACCTTCCGGCGCAAGGTGATGAAGGCCCAGCGCCTCGGCCGCGACGAGCGCAACGCCTTCGTCGCCGACTACGTCGCGGGGCTCGAGGGGTACACCTACCTCGAGGGGGAGGCGGCCCGATGAGCGCGCCCTCGCTCCCCGAGTACGCGCCGCTCCCGGAGAAGGCGTCGCTCTGGGAGGATTGCCTCGACATCTTCTACGCCCCGCGCCAGGTCTTCGAGCGGCGCACGGACGGGCGCTTCTGGTTCGCGCTCGTCGTCTACGCCCTCCTCGTCGCGGTGCTCACCTTCCTCGGCCGGCAGTTCTTCGACACCGTCGGGGAGCTCGCGATGGAGCGGGCCATGGCCGAGCGGGGCATGACGGCCGAGCAGCGCGCGCAGATGGAGCAGGGGCGGGCGATGGCGCAGCAGTTCCAGGCGATCGGCTACATCTTCTTCCCCGTCATCGCGGTCGTCCTCGGCCTCGTCTCGGGGACGGTCTTCTGGATCCTGTCGCGGCTCTTCGGCGCCGCGCTCTCGCTCGGGCAGGGGCTCACGATCTGGACCTTCGCCGCCTACCCGTCGCTCGTGAGCACGGCGGTGGTCGTGGTGCAGTCGTTCCTGTTCGACGTGAACGCGATCACGCACAAGCACGCCTTCTCGATCAACCCGGCGCGCTTCCTCCCGGCCGACACGAACACGCTGGTGATGAAGCTCGCCTCGCTCGCCGACCCGTTCGCGATCTGGTCCGGCTTCCTCCTCGGCCTCGGCGCGCACGTCATCGGCAAGCTCGAGCGCGAGCGCGCCGCGGTGCTCGGCATCATCGCGACGCTGCTCTACGTGCTCGCGTTCGCCTGAGCCGTCGCTGGTCCTCCGCTCCTGCGGACCGCTGAACGGTGGGAACCGCTGAACTGCCAGAAGAAGGGCAGGAACTGCAGAAGAACGGCAGGACGGCAGCCCGATGGGGGCGTCGGCGCGCGGGGCCACCACGGGCTCGGAGACAAGAACAAGAAGAAGATGTCGGCCCCGCACCGACGGTGGCCCCGCGCGCCGATGCCGCCATCGGGCTGCCGTCCTGCCGTTCTTCTGCAGTTCCTGCTCTTCTTCTGGCAGTTCAGCGGTTCGCGGACGCCGGCGACGCACGGAGGCGCCGAGGAACGAGCAGAACGCCCGCCCCGCGCGAGAGGCGCGAGGCGGGCGTTCGTGCATCGGACGGGAGGGGATCAGCCGCGTGCGGCCGAGAAGCGGTCGGCGACGGCGCCCCAGTGGACCACGTTCCACCACGCGTCGATGTAGTCGGGGCGGCGGTTCTGGTACTTGAGGTAGTAGGCGTGCTCCCAGACGTCGAGACCGAGGAGGACGTCGGCCGGGCGCGCGCCGTCCATGATCGGGTTGTCCTGGTTGGGCGAGCTGGTGATCTCGAGCGTGCCGCCCTTGTGGACGAGCCACGCCCAGCCGCTGCCGAACCGGCCGGTGCCGGCGGCCTTGAACTTGTCGCGGAACGACGCGAAGTCGCCGAACGCCGCCGCGATCGCGTCGCCGAGCGGACCCGCGGGCTCGCCGCCGGCGTTCGCGCCCATCGTCTCCCAGAAGAGCGTGTGGTTCCAGTGCCCGCCGCCGTTGTTGCGCACGGCGGTGCGGATCGACTCGGGGACCCGCCCGAGGTCGCCGATCAGCGACTCGAGCGACGCCGACGCGAGCTCGGGGGCCTTCTCGAGCGCGGCGTTGAGGTTGGTGACGTAGGCGTTGTGGTGCTTGCCGTGGTGGATCCCCATCGTCGTCGCGTCGATGTGCGGCTCGAGCGCCTCGGGGGCGTACGGCAGGGCGGGCAGCGTGAAGGCCATCGGGACCGGCTCCGAAGTGGTGGTGGCGCGCGTCGATGCGCTCGCGCGCAAAGCTAACGCCCCCACGTACCCCCTTCAGCCGTCCTCGGCCGCGCATCGTCCAGCAGCGCGACCCGCGAACGGCAGTCCTCCGTCCTCCGGCAGTCCTCCGTGCCTCCGTGTTGACGCGGTTTCCGTGAACAGCGTCAACACGGAGGCACGGAGGACCGCCGGAGAACGGAGGACGAACCTGCTGGAACTATCGAGGATCTTCGCGCCGGGTCGGCTCAGGCCGGCACCGCGGCGCGCTTGCGCTCGCGGAGCCACGCGATGATGCCGGGGAGGATCGAGAGGAAGATGATCAGGAGGATCAGCTTCTCGACGTGCTTCGCGACGCCGGGGATCGTCTGGCCGAGGATCCAGCCGGTGAGCAGCATGCTCCAGATCCAGAGGATGCCGCCGATGACGTTGTAGGCGAGGAAGCGCCGGTACTCCATCTGCCCGACGCCCGCGACGAGCGGGGCGAAGGTGCGGATGATCGGGACGAAGCGCGCGAGGATGATCGTCTTCCCGCCGTGCTTCTCGTAGAACGCCTGCGCCTTGAGCAGGTGGTCGCGCTTGAAGAGGAGCGAGTCGGGGCGCGTGAAGATGCGCGGCCCGGTGTACTTGCCGATGTGGTAGCCGACCGTGTCGCCGACGATCGCCGCGACGGTGAGCAGCGGTCCGAGCGTCCAGACGTTGAGCCCGAACTCCGGATGCGTGACCGAGAGGAGCCCGGCCGTCACGAGCAGCGAGTCGCCCGGGAGGAAGAAGCCGACGAGGAGCCCCGTCTCGGTGAAGATGATCGCCGTCATCCCGACGTAGCCGGCCCACTGCACGAGGGCGGGCATGTCGCGGAGCCGGGCGAGGAGGTCGCTGAGGAAGTCCATGGGGGTCCGAAGCGGCGCACGCGCCGGCGGCCGGAGTGCCGGCGCGGCGCGTGCACGACGGTGCGCCCCCCGCGACGCGGGAGGTGGGAGAAAGGTCACCCGCCCCCCCGTGGCGACACAACCGCGCCGCCCCGTTACCGTTGCAGCGTGCCGAGCCGTTACGTCACCCCGCGCACGACGCTCGCCTTCGCGGACGAGCCCGTCGCGCCGCACCTGGTGCTCGTGGTCCCGCACACGCACTGGGACCGCGAGTGGTACCGCCCGGTCGGCCGCTTCCGGCAGCGCCTCGCCGCGCTCGTCGACGAGCTCCTCGACGACCCCGGGGGGCTCCCGTTCCTCCTCGACGGGCAGGCGATCGTCCTCGACGACTACCGCGCGATCCGCCCCGACCGCGCCGCCGCCCTCGCCGCGGCGATCACCGCCGGGCGCCTCGAGGCCGGGCCGTGGTACGTCCTCGCCGACCTCCTCCTCCCCGGCGGCGAGGCGCTCGTGCGCAACCTCCTCCACGGCATCGGCACGGTGCGCGCACTCGGCGGCGAGCCGCCGCCGGTGCTCTACTCCCCCGACGCCTTCGGCCATTCGCACGCGGGCCCCGCGCTGGCCGAGGGCTTCGGCTTCGCCGTCGCGGTCGCGTGGCGTGGCGTCGGCGGCCCCGATCACCCCGCGTCGACGGTGATGCGCTGGCTCCATGCGAGCGGCGCGTCGGTGCTCCTGTACCACCTCCCGCCCGACGGCTACGAGGTCGGGAGCGCGCTGCCGGCGACCGTCGACGGCGCGGTGCAGCGGTGGCGACGCTCGCTGCGCGACGCGCTCGTCACGCGCAACCCGGCCGGGATCGCGCTGCTCCCCAACGGCGCCGATCATCACGCGCGCCAGCCGCATCTCGCCGAGGCGATCGCGGCGCTCGGCGTCGCCGCGGCGCCGCACGCGGTGCAGCCCTCCACGCTCGCCGACTTCGCGCGCCGGCTCGCGCTGGCGTGCGAGACGCTCCCGCTCCCGGCCGTCGCCGGCGAGTTGCGCGACTCGCGCGGGTGGACGTGGGCGCTGCAGGGGACGTTCGCGACGCGCGCGCACCAGAAGCGGCGCAACGCGCAGGTCGAGCGGCTCCTCGTGCGCGACGCCGAGCCCTGGGCGGCGCTCGCATGGTACGCCGGCGCGGCGCCGGCGACGCCGCTCGACGCGGCGCTCGCGCTCGCGTGGCGCACGCTCCTCGCCACGCATCCCCACGACACGCTCTGCGGCTGCAGCACCGACGACGTCGCCCGCGCCGCCGACGCACGCTGGGACGACGCCGAGCACCAGGCCCTCGGCGTGCGCGACGACGCGCTCCGCGCCCTCGTCGGCCACGACCCGGCGGCGGCGCGCGAGCGCGAGCCCGAGTGGGCGTCCGTGCTCGTGCTGCGCAACCCGTCGCCGCGGCTGCGCGAGGGCGTGGTGCGCCTGCTGCTGCGCGACCATCCCCTCCCCGATCCCGCGGGGCCGGGGAGCGCCGCCCGCACCGCGGTGCGCCCGGGCACGAGCGCGGCGCCGAGCGCGTGGAGCGGCGAGGCGATGCTGCAGTTCGTGCGTCGTTCGCGGGTGTTCGACCGCGTCGAGTCGCCGCGCCACTATCCGCGCAACGCCGTCGTGCGCGAGGTCGAGGCGTTCGCGTGGCTGCCGCCGGTCGAGGGGTACGGCGTCGTCCCGGTGCCGGCCGCGCAGCTCGCGCGCGTACTCGCCGCGCCCCCGGCGCGCGAGCGGATCCGCGCGTCGGCGACGGAGCTCGTCGGCGGGAGCTGGCGCGCCACGCCGTCGCCGCAGGGGATCGTGGCGGTGCATCACGCGTCGGGGGCGCGGCTCCAGCCGCTCGGCTGGCTCGAGCACGTGACCGAGGGGGGCGACACCTACACGCATTCCCCCGTCGGCGCGGCGCGCACCGCGCACTGGGGCGAGCACGAACCGGGGGCGCGCGGTCCGCTCGTGGGGTCGTGGACGGCGCGCACCGTCGTCGAGCGGCGGCGCACGTGGATGACGCCCGCGACCGAGCCGCTGCGGCGCGAGCAGCCCAGCACCGAGGTGGCGCGGCTCCCGTTCACGGCCGAGCTGCGCATGGTCGCGGGGGCCGAGTGGCTCGAGGTGTCGATCACCGGCGAGAACACCGCGTGCGATCACCGGCTGCGCTGGGTCGTGCCGCTCCCCGCGTCGCTCGACGCGCACACCGTGCTCGCCGACGCCGCGCTCGGCCCCGTGACGCGCAGGCGCGACGAGCGCGATCCGGCGACGTGGAGCGCCGAGCGCTTGGTGCACGCGGCACCCCTCCACCGCTGGGTGCTCGTGCTGGGCGACGGCTACGGCGTCGCGCTCGTGAGCGACGGGCTCGCGGAGTACGAGGTCACGCCGGACGGACAGCTCGCGGTGACGCTCGTGCGTGCGGTGGGCGAGCTCTCGCGCCGCGACCTCCCGGAGCGACCCGGACACGCGGGGTGGCCGGCGGCGACGCCGCTCGCGCAGTCGCTCGGGCCGGTGGCGGCGCGCTTCGCGTGGCTCGTCACCTCGCCCGACCGCGACACGGCGCTCGCGCAGGTCGAGGCCGCGGCCGACGACGTGCTCGTGCCGATGACGGGCGAGACGTGGCGCGACGTGGCGGGGGCGCTCCCGCCCTTCGCGGGGGTGACGCTCGAGGGCGACGGCCTCGCCTTCGGCGCGTGCAAGCGGAGCGAGGACGGGGCGTGGCTCGTGCTGCGCTGCCTGAATCTTCGGGCGGTGCCGGTGACGGCGCGGTGGCGCCTCCCGCGCGCGCCGGGCGAGGCGTGCCTGTCGCGGCTCGACGAGACCCCGGGCGAGGCGCTCCCGGTCGATGGGACGACGGTGGCGACGCTCGTCGCGCCGCACGCGACGGCGACGATCCTCGTGCGCTGAGCGCGCCGCTCAGGCGATCGCGACCTCGGGGGTGTGGAGCCGGTCGGCCACCTGTCGCAGGTGCGCGAGGAAGCCGATGGCGCCGGCGAGCTGCAGGACGAGCGCGAGCAGCGCGGCCCCGGGAACGAGCAGCAGCAGCCGGCCGACGGCGTAGGCGATGCCGTACGCGTACCCGGTGCGCGGCGGGGCGGGGAGGCCGTGCTCGGCCAGGTCGCGCTCGGCCGCCTCCCACATGTGCGGGATCCCGGTGAGGGCGGCGACCGCGCCGACGACGGGGATCGGGAGGAGGAACCAGCGCACCGGGTGGCAGAAGCGGCACGAGCCGATGCACTCCATCGCGCGGCGGCGCACGGCGACGGCGAAGGCGGCGTGGGCGGCGACGTAGGCGAGCAGGGCACCGGTGGCGAGCCAGGCGGCCTCGCCGGTGGGGAGGAGGGGGAGCGGGGTGGCGGGCATGAACGCCTCCGCGGCGGTCGGGGAGGAACGGGGGACCGGCACGCAGCACGATGCAGCGGTGCGCGCGGGCGCGCATCGGGAGAATGGCCGGAGGGACGTCGGGTGATGGCCACAAGCAGTCGCCTCTCGCGGGCGCCGGGCCACGTCGCCCGCCTTACCCCGAGGAATGTTCGCCCACCGCCCGTGATGAGCCTCAACCGCGCGATACGACGCGTCCCGGAGTGTCCCCGTCCCGACCTGCCGGGCCGGGGCACCTCTTCTCCTGCCGAGGATTCCGTCGATGGCCACCCCCCGGGCGCGATCGCGCCTTGCCCTGTCCTGCTCGCTCGTCGCCCTCGTCGCCTGCGGTGGAGGAGGGGACGGTCCCACCACGCCACCCCCGCCGCCACCGCCGGCGCCGACGGCCGCGATCGCCCTGTCCGCTGCGACCGCGACCGTGCAGGCAGGCACGAGCACCACCGTCGGTGTCACGCTCACGCGCGGCGGCGGCTTCACCGGGCCGGTGACCGTGGCGACCACCGGGCTGCCGGCCGGCGTGACGGTGGCGGAGCAGGTGATCGCGGCCGGGAGTACGAGCGCCTCGCTCACCATCGCCGCCGCCCCGACCGCCGCCGCGGGGAGCGCCACCGTGAGCGTCACCGGTGCGGGGACGGGCGTGACCATCGCGCCGCAGACGCTCGCGCTCACCGTGACCGCCATACCGGCGACCGTCCCGATCACGCCGATCGGTGCGGAGGTCAACGTCACCTCGGGGGCGACGGTGGTCTTCAATGCCGACGGGACACGGATGGCGGTCGGGTCGTGGGGCGAGGGCGCGGGCGTCACGCGTGTCTTCCAGCGCAGTGGCGACGCCTGGGTGCGCCTCGGCGGCGACATCGTCGGGCAGGTGATCGGCGGGCAAGCGGGATACGCTCTCGCCTTCAACGGGGCCGGGACGCGCCTGGCCGTCGGCGCCCATCTCGACAACTCCGGCGGGAGCGCCGCGGGGCGCGTCACCGTGTTCGATCTCGTCGGTACCACGTGGACGCAGGTGGGCACGTCGTTCACCGGCGGGCTCGCCGACCAGCTCGGGTGGAGCGTGACGCTGTCGGGCGATGGCACGCGCCTCGTAGCCGGTGCGCCCGAAGCCAACAGCACGAACGGTCGGGTCGCGGCCTGGCAGTTCGCGGGTGGCAGCTGGACGCCGATGCCGCTGCCGGCGCCGCCGGAGAACGTCGAGTTCGGGCATGCCGTCGCCCTGTCGCGCGACGGACTCCGCCTCGCGGTGGGTGCGCCGGCAGCGGCCGGCAACACGCGTCCGGGTTCGGTCTTCGTCTACCAGTGGAGCGGCAGCGCATGGAGCGCGATCGGCACGCCCATCACGGGCAAAGCACCGGGCGACCAGGGGGGGGCCGCGGTCGCGCTGTCGGTCGACGGGTTGCGCCTCGCCGTCGGGTCGCCGTCGAACCGCGACGGCGGTGTGAGCGGCGGCGGCTCCCCGGCCGGACAGGTGCGCGTCTTCCAGTGGAACGGCAGCGCCTGGACCCAGCTTGGCGGCGACATGAACGGTACCACCGGCGTGAACGGCGACAACCTCGGCGAGTCGCTGGGGCTCTCCGACGACGGCGCGCGCCTCATCGCCTCGGGGTCCTTACAGGGACTCGCCCGCGTCTTCCGCCTGAGCGGGACGACCTGGTCGCAGGTCGGTATGCCGCTCACCGGGAGCGCGCCGCGCGTCGAGCGCGTGGCGATCGCGGGCGACGGTCGCACGCTGGCCCTCGGCCTCGTGAATGCGACGCCGAACCGCGTCCGCACGTTCGCCTTCGCGCCGTGATGCACCCGCCGCGTGCACGGGCCGCATCCCCGTCGATCCGCGGTCCGGGTCGGCGGGGACGCTTCCCGCGGGTGTGTGTCCGCGCGGCGCTGGCGTCCGGGTGCTATCGTCACGATGGCACCGGACGCGCCGCCGCGGGCGCGTCGGCCGCTCATCGTCGCCGCGCCGCTCCGTCGGTCGGCGCTCCGCCCCGTCCGCGCATGTCCCTCGGTGGCGACACGCCGATCACCGCGATCCTCGACGAGGTCACGCGCGGCATCCCGGGCGCCGCCGACCGGCTCGCGCGCGCGGTCTCCGGCGAGTTGCATCGCATCGCCGAGCGCGCGATGCGACGCGAGCCCGACGGCCACACGCTCCAGCCGACCGAACTCGTGGACGAGGCCTTCGTCCGCCTCGTCGGCCAGCATGCGGTGCAGTGGCGGAACCGCTCGCAGTTCTTCGCCGTCGCGGCGCAGGTGATCCGGCGCATCCTCGTCGATCACGCGCGCCAGCGGCGGCGCGTCAAGCGCGACCACGGCGTGCGCGTCACGCTCGACGAGCAGGTGGGCGGCGCCGTGCCGCCGCCCTCCCTCGACCTGATCGCCCTCGACGACGCGCTCGTGCAGCTGGACACGCTCGCGCCCCGTCAGGCGCGGGTCGTCGAGCTGCGCTTCTTCGGCGGGCTCGAGGTCGATGAGACGGCCGAGGCGCTCGGCGTCTCGGTGGCGACGGTCAAACGGGACTGGAGCTTCGCGCGCGCGTTCCTGTTGCGCGAGCTGGACGGGGCGGCATGAGGGCGGGCGCATGACGACACCCCCTCGCACCCCGGCGCGCGTCGCCGCGCTGCAGGCGCTCTTCGACGCCGTCGTCGAGCTGCCGCCCGCGGCGCGCGTGGCGCTGCTCGCCGAGCGCACGGCATCGGATGCCGCGTTGCGGGCCGAGGTCGAGGCGCTCCTCGCAGCGCACGACCGCGACGACGCCCGGCTCGCGACGCCCATCGCCGCCCTCGCCGCTCACGCCCCGCGCGAGGGCGACCGCGCCGGCGAGCGCGTGGGCGACTACGCGCTCGTCCGTCGCATCGGCAGCGGCGGGATGGGGACCGTCCACGAGGCGGTGCGCGCCGACGACGCGTTCGAGAAGCGGGTGGCGATCAAGTTCCTGCGCCGGGCGCTCGTCGGCGAGCCGGCCGAGCGTCGCTTCGAGGCCGAACGCCGGATCCTCGCGGCGCTGGCGCACCCGAACATCGCGCAGCTCTTGGACGGCGGGACGACGCGCGACGGCGACCCGTACTTCGTGATGGAGTTCGTCGACGGGGCACCCATCACGACCTGGTGCGACGCGCGCCGGCTCGACGTCGCGGCGCGGCTTGCGCTCTTCCTGCAGGTGTGCGCGGCGGTCGAGGCGGCCCACCAGCGCCTCGTGGTGCACCGGGACCTCAAGCCCGGCAACATCCTCGTCGCCGCCGACGGCACGGTGAAGCTCCTCGACTTCGGCATCGCCAAGCTGCTCGACGAGGACGGGGATGCGACGGCACCGGCGACGCGCGCCTTCACGCCCGAGTACGCGTCGCCCGAGCAGGTGCGGGGGGAGGTGGTGCGCACCGTGACCGACGTCCATGCGCTCGGCCTCGTGCTCCACGAGTTACTCACCGGCGTGCACGCCTTCGACGTGGCCGGGCGCCCGCTGCCCGAGGTCGAACGTATCGTGCGCGAGGTGGTCCCGCCCCGCGCGAGCACGCGCGCCGACGGCGCCCACGCCGCGCGGTGCGGCGAGCGCGACGCGACGCGGCTGCGGGCGCGGCTCGCGGGCGACCTCGACGCGATCGTGTCGATGGCGCTGCGCAAGGAGCCGGAGCGCCGCTACGCGACCGTCGGCGCGCTGGCCGACGACATCCGGCGCCACCTCGCGCGCCAACCGGTGCGCGCGCGTCCCGACGGGGCGGGATACCGCCTCGGGCGCTTCGTGCGGCGCCACCCCGTCGAGGTCGCGCTCGGGAGCCTCGCTGGGCTCGCGCTCGCCGCGGGCGTCGTCGTCTCGACCGCGCAGCACCGACGGGCCGACGCGGAGCGAGCCGCCGCCGTCGAGGCGCGCGAGCGGGCGGAAGCGGTGACGGCCTTCCTCACCAGCACGCTCGGCGCCGCCGACCCGCGGCAGGGTGGGCGCGACATCACGGTGAAGGAGGTGCTCGACTCGGCCGCGGCGCGTGCCGACACGCTGCGTGCTCGCCCGGAGCTCGAGTCGGCGGTGCGTGCCGCGATCGCCGCCACGCTCATCGAACTGGGCGAGTACGACAAGGCCGTCGCGCAGATCGTCCTCGACACCCTCGCACGGCGTCGGGCCGTGCCGGCGGGCGACTACCGACTCGGCACGGCGATCAGCCGCCTCGCCATCGCGCACGAGTACGCGGGGCGCTACGCGGTGGCGGACACGCTCCTGCGCCGGGCCGCCGCCGTCTTCGCCGTACACCCGCCGCCGACGCCCGAGGAGCACGCAACCATCCTCGAGGACCGCGCGCGGATACTGACCGCGCTCGGGCGCCCGGTCGAGGCGCACCGGATGCTCGACACCGCGATCGCGATGCAGCTGGCCGACGGGTCGCCAGTCGACTCGCTCATCGCCTACACCTACGGGAACGCCGCGCGCGCGGCGGCCGAGGCGAACGATCTCGTCGCCGCCGACACGCTCGTGCGGCGCGGCCTCGCAGCGGCCGGCCGGGCCTTGGCGTCGGCGGATCCGCTGGTCGGCGTGCTACTCTCGCTTCAGGCCACCATCCACGAGCGGCGCGACCGCCCAGCCTCGGCCGACTCCGCCTACCGGGCGATGATCGACGTGCGCCGGCGCACCCTCGGCGACGCGCATCCGAACTACCTCTGGGGCGTGGCCAACTACGCCGACTTCCTCGCCAACGTGGGGCGGTGGCCCGACGCCGCCCGCGCGGCACGCGAGGTGGTCGCGCGGCGCGGCGCGGCGCTGCCGGACGTGCACCCGGCGGCGGCCGGCGCGACGCTGACGCTCGCCCGGGCGCTCGTCCGCCTCGACTCGGTGCCGCGCGCGATCGCGCTCGCCCGCGAGGGAGCGGCGCTGCGGCGGGCCAACTTCCCGGCCGACCACTGGACCATCCCCGCGGCCGACAACGTGCTGGGCGAGGTGCTCACCGAGGCCGGTCGCGTCGAGGAGGCCGAAGGCGTGCTGCGCCGGAGCGAGGCCGACCTGTTGCGGCTGCGCGGCCTCTCGTCGACCAACGTGCGACGCGCCCGCGAGCGGCTCGTCCGGTTGTTCGAGCGGAGCAAGCGCCCCGCGGACGCGGCCCGATGGCGCGCGGCCGCCGACTCGGCTCGCTGACGCGACGCGTCCGCGCTCACCTCGCCGCGCGCCCGGCGAGCCGCGCCTCCAGCCAGTCGCCGACCAGCGTGCTCGCCGCCACCGTCACCACCACCGCGAGCCCCGGCGCGAGCGCGATCCACGGCGCGGTCAGCAGGTGCTCGCGCCCGCCGGCGATCATGTTCCCCCAGCTCGGGGCCGGCGGCTGCACGCCGAGGCCGAGGTAGCTGAGCCCGGCCTCGAGCAGGATCGCGCCGCCGACGCCGAGCGACGTGGCGACCAGCGCCGGCGCGATCGCGTTCGGGAGGACGTGCCGCAGGAGCGTCCGCCCCGACGACACCCCGGTCGCGCGCGCCGCCTGGACGAAGTCGGCGGAGCGGAGCCCGAGCACCTCGGCCCGCACCAGCCGCGCGACCCCCATCCACCCGGTGAGCGCGAGCACGGCGACGAGCGTCGGCGCTCCCGGCGCCCAGAGCGCGGCGCAGACGAGCAGGAGGACGAGCCGCGGGATCGCGAGCAGCGCGTCGGCGAGCGCGGTGATCGCCGTGTCGACGATCCCGCCGCGCCACCCGGCGATCGCCCCGAGCAGCGCGCCGAGCGCGCCGCTCGCCACCGCCCCCGCGAGCCCGACGCCGAGCGAGAGCCGCCCCGCGACGAGCATCCGCGCGAGCACGTCGCGCCCGAAGGCGTCGGTGCCGAAGAGGTGGAGCGCGCCGTCGCCGTCGCGCGCGAGCGGGGGGAGGAAGCGGCGTGCGAGCACGTCGCCGATCGCCACCGGATCGTGCGTCGCGAGCCACGGGCCCACGACGCACGCCGCCACGAGCGCCACGAGCGTCGCGAGCGCGAGGCGCGGCACGAGGGGGATCGCGCGCCACCACGGGACACGCGCGACGGCGAGCGGCGCGGCGATCGCCGTCACGCGGCGCGCCGGCGCGGGTCGAGGCGCGGGAGCACGAGGTCGGCGACGAGGTTGGCGCCGATCACCGCCACCGCGTAGGCGAGCGTCGCACCGAGGATCACCGGCACGTCGCGCTGCTGCACCGCGGTGAGCAGGAGCTTGCCCATGCCCGGCCAGGCGAAGACGCCCTCGACGAAGACCGACCCGCCGACGATCCCCGGGAGCGCGAGCGCGACGAGGGTGACGATCGCCGGCCACGCGAGCCGCACCACGTGCCGGCGCCACGCCGCGCGCGGCGCCACTCCCTTGGCGAGCGCGGTGCGGAGCGCGTCGCGCCGCGCCGCCTCGACGAGCGCCGCACGGGCGTAGCGCGCGACCGCGGCGGCGCCCGTCGCCGCGAGCACGAGCACCGGGAGCACGGCGTGCCGCACCACGTCGACCGTCGCCCCCGACGGATCGAGCACCCCCGGGTCGCGCACGCCGAACGCCGGCAGGCGCCAGGCCGCCGGGAGCCCGAGCGCCGCCGCCCCCGACGTCGCCGCCGCGACCGCCGCGAGCGCGAGCCAGAAGGTGGGCGCGGCGTAGACGGTCGTCGTCGCGAGCGTCAGCGCGGTGTCGCTGGCGCGCCCGGCGCGCCGCGCCTGCGCGCTCCCGAGCGCGACGCCGGCCAGCACGGTGAGCGCGAGCGACGCCCCCCCGAGCCCCGCCGAGACGGGGAGCGCGTCGGCCAGCAGCGTCGCGACCGGGCGCCCGCTCGCGAGGCTCGTCCCGAGGTCGCCAGTGGCGAGGGCGGCGAGCCAGCGGAGATACTGCACCCCGAGCGGGGCGTCGAGCCCCAGTGTCGCCCGGAGGCGCGCGAGCGTCGCCGCGTCGCCCTCGGGGGGGACGAGCAGCAGCGCGGCGTCGCCCGGCGCCAGGTGGAGCAACCCGAACGTGAGCGTGCAGACGAGCCAGACGAGCAGCAGCGCGGCGCCGAGGCGGCGGGCGAGGTGAGGCACGCCACAATCCTCGCGCGCGTCGCGCGGCGGGCCAAGGGCGCGCCCGTCGTGCCGGCGCTCCTCGGCCTCGCGCTCGTCGCGGCCTGCTCCGGTGCGCCGCGCACGCCGGGGACGATCGTCCTCGCCTCGGGGACCGATCTCGAGGGGATGCAGCCGCTCGCGACGACGCACGTCATGAGCCGGCAGGTGCAGAAGTTCCTCGTCTTCACCCCGCTCGCCGCACTCGACGACTCGCTGCGCGTCGTGCCGTGGGGCGCGACCGGGTGGACGTGGCGCGACGGCGGGCGCACGCTCGCGGTCACCGTCGACACGACGCTCCGCTGGCACGACGGGCGCCCCGTCACCGCGCGCGACGCGGCGTTCACGCTCGCGCTCGCGCGGGACACGCTCGTCGGGTGGAGCCGGCGCGCGGAGCTCGAGGGCGTCGCGGCCGCGGCACCCGACGCGGCGACGCTCCTCCTCCACTTCGCGCGCGCACCGGGCGCGGTGCCGGCGGTGCTCGCCGAGCTCCCGCTCCTCCCCGCCCACCGGCTCCGCGACGTCGACCGCGCGCGGCTGCGCGAGGATCCGTTCACCGACGCGCCGGTGGGGAGCGGGCCGTACCGCGTCGTGGCCCGCGAGGCGGGGCGGCGCTGGGTGCTCGCGCGGGTGCCGCACTTCCCCGCTCGGCTGGGCGGGCCGGGGGCGAGCGAGCGGATCGTCGTGGCGGTGGTCGACGAGGCGACGACCAAGGTCGCGGGGCTCGTGAGCGGAGCGCTCGACATGGCCGGCGTGAACCCGGCGACCGCCGCCCTCGTGCGTCGCGACCCCACGCTGCGCCTCGTGACCTATCCCACGCTCTTCACCAACTGGCTCGTCTTCACCGCCGCGCGCCCGCCCTTCGACGACGTGCGCGTGCGCCGCGCCGTCGCGCTGGCGCTAGACCGGCGCGCGCTGGTGGACGGCGGCGTCGGCGGCTTCGGGACGCCGAGCGCCGCGTGGAGCGCCGACCTGGCGCGCGACACGACGCCGCCCGAGCTCGCGCGCGCCGACTCGCTGCTCGATGCCGCCGGGTGGCGCCGCGGCGCCGACGGGATGCGCGCGCGCGACGGCACCCCGCTCGCCGTGACGCTCCTCTGCGTCGCGACGGCCGACAACGCCGTCGAGCAGCTCCTCCAGGGGCAGCTCCGCGCGCGCGGGATCGCGGTGACGATCGCGACGCGCGAGCACGGCGCGATGCTCGTCGCCGCCCGCGCGCCGGCGCGCACGCACGAGCTCCTCGTCACGGGCGTCCCCGGCGACCTCGCGCGCGGGCAGCTCGCGCAACTCTTCGACCCCGCGCTGGCCGGCGGCGCCCTCGACTTCGGCGCCGCGCGGCCCGGGGCGTTCGGGGCCGCGCTCGCGCGCCTGCGCGCCGCCGGCGACCCG